>OFGI01000095.1_pt1 | contig 89534 bp, 68 predicted proteins | sample 1521751 | NCBI WGS metagenome assembly OFGI01 (sample SAMEA3504115, study PRJEB24116) | mouse gut metagenome | biome: mouse gut; feature: mouse-associated habitat; material: faeces | place: Denmark | collected 2011
CAAGATGCCCTCGCCCCGGTTTGCCCTCGCTCCGGCGGGGTTGGTGAGGGGGAAGTGGGATTTTTTTTGGAGGTGTGGGGATTGTTGTATATATTTGTGTGGCGGTGGCGCGGGGTGTGCCGCGATGCCGTTTGATGCCATGAAATATGTGAATCTGCCAGATGATATGCCGGTGCAACGGCTGCCTTTCTACCTTGCCATGGAGGAATATGTGGCACGGGAACTGGAGCCGTGTGATTATTTTTTCATGTGGCAGGTAATGCCCACCGTGATATTCGGCCGCAATCAGATAATAGACAATGAGGTGAATGTGGATTACTGCCGCGCTAACGGGATAGAGATGTACCGCAGGCGCAGCGGTGGCGGATGCGTGTTTGCCGACATGAGCAACGTGATGCTGTCGTATGTGACGTCGGACAGTTCCGCCGTTGCCACTACCTTTGAACGATATACGACGATGGTAGCGGATATGCTACGCGGTATGGGTGTAGATGCGAGCAGTTCGTCGCGCAACGACATACTGATAGGCGACCGCAAGGTGTCAGGAAACGCGTTCTATCACATACCGGGCAGGAGCATAGTGCATGGCACCATGCTCTATGATACCGATATGGCTCACATGGCACAAGCGATAACGCCATCGGTGACAAAGCTTCATGCCAAGGGGGTGCAATCGGTGCGCAGCCGCATAACCACGCTGCATGAACATACACGTATGGACATCGAGCAATTCAAGACTCATGCGCGACGAAGTCTGTGCGACGCTGAAATCACACTCACTCCTGATGATGTGAAGGCGATACGTAATTTAGAGGAACCATATTACAATCCGGAATGGATATACGGCAGGCGACACAAAGCGAGCACTACCCTGCACCACCGTGTGGAGGGTGTGGGAGAGTTTGCGGTGGATGTAGCCGTGGACAGTGACAACAGAATAACGGATGTGAACCTGAGCGGAGATTTCTTTCTTACCGCCGACATGGATTCACTGCTGATAAATCCGCTAAAGCAAGTAACCTACAGCCCGGAATCGGTACGTGATGCCTTGAAGGATATCACAACGGAGAATGTGATACACGGGCTTACGAAAGATGAATTCATAAAAATATTATTTTAAAAATATGGAAGATATTAAGAAAACCTGCCTGCATCAGCGGCACGTGGAAGCGGGCGCACAGATGAGCCCGTTCGGAGGATTTGACATGCCGATACAGTATGCCGGCATCACGGAGGAGCATAATGCAGTGCGCACGGCGTGCGGAGTGTTTGATGTATCGCACATGGGCGAGGTGAACATATCGGGCCCGCAAGCCGAGGAATATGTGAACCACATATTCACCAACGATGTGACAGGCGCACCCATAGGACAGATATTCTACGGCATGATGCTGAACCACCAAGGGGGCACGGTAGACGACCTTCTGGTGTATAAACGTGACGAAAACAACTTCCTGCTTGTAATCAACGCCTCGAACATAGCGAAGGATGTTGCCTGGATAGAGAGTAACGCAGAGGGGTACGACGTGGAGATAGACAATCTGAGCGACGAACTGAGCGAGCTTGCCGTACAGGGTCCGGAAGCGGAAAAGGTGATGCAGGAGGTACTGGGCATAAACTGCGCCGAACTGAAATTCTACACCTTCAAAGAGGAACTGCTCGACGGTGTACATATATTAGTGAGCCGCACGGGCTATACGGGAGAGGACGGATTTGAAATCTATGCCCCCCATGACGCCATAGTGGAGATGTGGGACGCGCTGATGGAATCGGAGCGTGCAATGCCTTGCGGACTCGGCTGCCGCGACACACTGCGTTTCGAGGTGGGTCTGCCACTCTACGGAGATGAACTTGCCGAAGATATCACGCCGGTGGAAGCGGGGTTGTCGATGTTTGTAAAGACAGATAAACCTGAATTCATAGGCAAAGATACGGTAGCCCGACAGAAAGCCGAAGGATGCAGCCGCAAGCTTGTAGGCCTTGAGCTTCTGGACCGCGCCATACCGCGCCACGGCTATGAAGTGCTGAACAACGAGGGGACCGTGATAGGTCATGTGACCACCGGCTACCGCGGCATATCAGTGGACAAAAGCATAGCCATGGCTCTCATCGACTCCCGCTACGCAGCCAAGGATACCGAGCTGTCAGTACAAATCAGACGCAAACAATTTCCGGCACGCGTCACCGGCAAGAAATTTTACAAGAAAAGCTACAAAAAATAAATATCAACCATAACACTTACAATATCATGAGCAAGATTTATTATTCAGAGACACACGAGTATGCAAAAGTAGATGGCAACATAGCATATATAGGAATATCCGACTATGCACAGCACGCATTGGGCAATGTGGTGTATGTGGACATGCCTGAAACGGGTGACGATGTGGAAGCCGGCGTGGATTTCGGCGCAGTGGAAAGCGTGAAAGCAGCATCGGACCTGATAGCCCCCGTGAGCGGCGCCATAGTGCAAATCAACGAGCATCTGATAGATAATCCCCGCCTGCTGAATGAAGCTCCCCTGACCAACTGGATAATAAAGGTGGAGATGAACGACCCCTCCGAACTGGAAAACCTGATGGACGAAGATGCCTACGCAGAATTCTGCGCCAAGGCTTAATACCTGACATGCCTGCTCTTAGAGGGCAATAATAAACGCCCTCTTAAAAACAGCATCAGACGAACATATCCTTAACATACTTCAACCCTCAACAAGCTCTGATATGAGCCATAGATATTTTCCCCATACCCAGGCTGACATAGACGCCATGCTGCAACGTTGCGGCATGGGACAGATGTCGGACCTGTACAGCGACGTGCCCGACGAGCTGATAATGCACGGCGACTATGAACTGCCGCAGGAATACAGCGAAAAAGAGGTGCGCGATTTCTTCAACGCCCTCGGCGCCAAGAACCGACAGCTCACATGCTTCGCCGGAGCCGGCTACTATGACCACTACGCCCCATCGGTGGTGAAGTCGATAATATCCCGATCGGAATTCCTGACCGCCTACACCCCCTACCAACCCGAGATATCGCAAGGTACGCTCCAGTATATATTTGAATACCAGAGCATGATGAGCACCCTTACGGGTATGGAGGTGAGCAACGCATCGATGTATGACGGCACGACAGCCACTGCTGAAGCAATGCTTATGGCCGTTGCCCACAGCCGCAAACGCAACCGCGTACTGGTGTCGGCTACCCTCAATCCCGCCACCCGCAAGGTGGTGGACACATACGCCCGCTACCATGGTGTGACGGTGGATGAGATAACGCAACGCGACGGTTGCACCGACATAACCGACCTGCAGGAGAAGCTGGAGCAGGGAGATGTTGCCGGAGTGATAGTTGCCACACCCAATTTCTACGGCATACTCGAGGACTACTCGGGGTGGAGCGAACTGTGCCACCGCCACAAAGCACTGCTGATAATAAACTGCATACCATCGGACTTAGGAATGATACGCACACCGGGAGAATGGGGCGCCGACATAGCTGTGGGCGACGCACAATCACTGGGTATGCCATTGAGCTACGGAGGTCCGTACTTAGGGTTCATCTGCACGACAAAAGCACTGATACGCAAGCTGCCCGGCCGCATAGTGGGAGCCACGACGGATGCCGAGGGGCAACGTGTGTTCGTGCTGACGCTCCAAGCCCGCGAACAGCACATACGCCGCGACAAGGCAACAAGCAACATCTGCTCCAACCAGGGGCTGATGGCACTCTACACCGCCGCGTACCTGTCGGTGATGGGAGCCGACGGTCTGCGCGAAGTGTGCGAAAAGGGAGTTTCAGGAGCGAGATACCTCGCAGCTGCCATAACGGCTACCGGCAAGATGGAACTAAAATACCCCGACAAGCCGTACATGAACGAATTTGTGATGAAATCGCACATAGACCTCGATGAGCTAATGGCACGCTGCGTTGCCCAAGGCATACTGCCGGGCGTGAAGATAGCCCCCGACGAGATACTGATAGCGGTGACCGAGATGTGCAGCCGCAAGGATATGGACCGCCTGACGGAAATCATAGCCGGAATGTAGAACCAAAAGCAAGAGACAGACCATGAACAGAGAATATTACGGCAAACTGATATTTGAACTCTCACGTGAGGGAAGGCGCGGGTTCAAGCTACCCGACAACGGATGCCCTACCCCGGCTGCCGGCATACCGCAAGCACTGCTACGCGACAACGAACCAGAACTGCCAAAGGTGGACGAGCCAACAATAGTGCGTCATTACAACAACATGAGTACCAACAACTTCGGCGTAGACACGGGATTTTATCCATTGGGGTCGTGCACCATGAAATACAATCCGAAAATAAATGAAGAGGTTGCCGCCCTACCCTCATTTGCCGCCCTGCACCCTTACCAACCGGCAGAAACAGCACAGGGGGCACTCGAAGCATACCATACGCTGCAACGCGCCCTCTCGGAGATAGGCGGCATGAGCGAGTTTACACTCAACCCATTTGCCGGCGCCCATGGCGAACTCACAGGGCTGATGGTGATACGCGCCTACCACGACAGCCGCGGGGACTACAAGCGCACGAAGGTGATAGTACCCGACTCGGCGCATGGCACCAACCCCGCAAGCGCGGCTGTTGCCGGGCTGAAAGTGGTGGAGGTGAAGAGTCTACCCGACGGCACAGTAGATGTGGCGGCACTGCGCGAAGCCCTCGACGACACCGTTGCCGCCGTGATGCTCACCAACCCCAACACCGTGGGCATATTTGAAAGCCGCATACCGGAGATAGCCCAGGCGGTGCATGAAGCCGGAGCACTGCTGTACTACGACGGAGCCAACCTGAACCCGATGCTCGGCGTGGCACGTCCGGGCGACATGGGATTTGACGTGATGCACATAAACCTCCACAAGACATTCTCGACACCGCACGGCGGGGGTGGACCCGGCTCGGGACCGGTGGGTGTGCGCAAGGGACTCGAGGAGTTCCTGCCCAATCCGCGAGTGATAAAGAGGGATGACGGCACATACGCCCTGACCGACAGCGAGACATCGCTCGGCTCGATATCGGCAACACTCGGCAACTTCGCGGTACAGCTCCGCGCCCTGAGCTACATACTATCGCTGGGCAGAGAAGGGCTGAAACTCGCAGGACCGCTTGCAACGCTCAACGCCAACTACGTGAAGGAGTCGCTGCGCGACCTCTACGAACTGCCGATAGACAGGGTGTGCAAACATGAATTCGTATTTGACGGACTTGCCGACAAATCGACCGGTGTGACAACCCTCAATGTAGCAAAGCGGTTGCTGGACCACGGCTATCATGCCCCGACAATATATTTCCCGCTGCTGTTTCATGAGTCGCTGATGATAGAGCCTACCGAAACAGAGAGCAAGGAGACCCTCGACGCCTTCATAGATGTGATGCGCGAGATAGCCCGAGAAGCGGCAACCGAACCTGACAAGGTGAAGAACGCCCCGCACCACACACCGGTACGCCATCCGGATGACACCCAAGCCGCACTGACCCCAATGGTGACATATTTTGACCTCAAAGCCGCGCAATCATGAACAGTTACGACCTGATAGTGATAGGGAGCGGTCCGGGCGGATATGCCACCGCCGCCACGGCAGCCGCCATGGGGCGACGCGTAGCGATAGTGGAACGCGACCTATTGGGCGGCACGTGCCTGAACCGCGGGTGCATACCCACCAAGGCATTGTGCCGCAGCGCGGAGATGGCACTGATGATGCCGAAAGCACAGTCGCTGGGCGTAAACATAGATGGATACAGTCTCGACTACAGTGCCGCCGCCGAACGCAAAAACAGTGTGACAGACACTCTGCGCGAGGGTGTAGCCACGGTACTGAAAGATGTGGAAGTGCTGCACGGCAATGCCCGGATAACGAGCGGCGATACCATAGAGGTGAACGGCGAACTCTACCAAGCCCGTCAGATAATAATAGCCACCGGCTCACGCCCCGCAACGCTGAACATACCCGGCGCGGAACTCGCCATGGACAGTGACCGGATGCTGAGCGCGACCACCCTGCCGAAGTCCATAGCCATAATAGGCGGCGGGGTGATAGGGATGGAATTTGCATCGATACTCAACGCATTCGGAGTGACGGTCACGGTACTGGAATACTGCCCCGAGATATTGCCGGGATTTGACGAGGATGTAGCCAAACGGCTGCGCATGTCGCTGAAACGTCGTGGCGTGAGCATAGTGACCGGTGCGGCGGTGACATCGATAACACCCGGATGTACCGTAAACTATACGGCGAAAAACAAGGAGAAAAACATCGACGCCGAGATGGTACTGACCGCCGTGGGCCGACGCGCCGTGTTGCCCGAGGGGCTTGATGCGGCAGGTGTGGCAACGGACGACCGCGGATATATAATAACTGATGAGAAAATGGCTACCACCGCTCCGGGAATATATGCCGTGGGCGATGTGAACGGCCGGTGCATGCTTGCCCATGCGGCGACGGCACAAGGCAGAGTTGCCCTGGGGCTGCACCAACGGCTGGATGTGGTGCCATCGGCAGTATTCACCACACCGGAATGTGCCATGGTGGGCATGACAGAGCAGCAGTGCCGCGACCGTGGTGTAGCCTACCGCGCGGGAAATGCCATATATCGCGCCAATGGCAAGGCAATAGCCATGGACGAACCGGACGGGATGGTGAAAATATTGGTAGACGAGCAGTCGGACAAGATACTCGGCTGCCATATCTGCGGAGCACATGCCGCAGATATGGTGCAGGAGGTTGCCGTTGCCATGAGCGCAGGAATGGGAGCCGGAATGCTGATGGCTACCATCCACGGGCACCCTACCCTATCGGAGCTTATCGTGGATGCGGTGAGCAAAGCGATGGGTTGAAACGTTAGAACAGTGAACTCATTTAAACTTTTTACCGAATGTTAAAAACAGAACTGCAATACTTTCTTTTAATCACCTTTTTTGCCTTTTTCGGTCGCTTTTTTCAATCTCATCGGTCACGTAGCCCGCTACGCTCCCTCTTCAATTGAAAAAATCCCCTCGAAAAATCCTCAAAAATGTGAATAAATAAAAAGTTTAAATGAGTTCATAAATAAGGAAACATAGTAAAGCAATCATACAATGAAAAAGGAATTTTTGTCAGTGCTTGCCATGGCGGCAGTGGGATTGTGCACAACGGCGATCACGCCGATGTGGCTCAGGGATGTGAAAATATCGCCTGACGGTAAAGAGATAGCGTTTACGTACAAGGGCGATGTGTACAAGGTGGCGACGGGCGGCGGCAATGCCGTGAGACTGACCACGCAACCTTCGTATGAGAGCAGCCCAGTGTGGTCGCCCGACGGAAAGATGATAGCGTTTGCGAGTGACCGCAACGGCGGCAGCGACGTGTTTGTGATGCCTGCCAACGGCGGTCCAGCCACGCGCCTGACATATAACTCCGCAGCAGAGACACCCGAAGCATTCACCCCCGACGGCAAATATGTGGTGTTTTCGGCATCGATTCAGGATCCGGCATCGAGCGCGATGTTCCCGACCGGAGTGATGCGTGAGCTATATAAAGTGCCTGTAGGCGGCGGACGTGTAATGCAGATCCTGGGTACGCCGGCTGTGAATATCAGCTATCTGCCCGACGGAAAATCGTTTCTGTATGAAGATATAAAGGGTTTGGAGGACCCGTTGAGAAAGCATCATACATCGTCGGTGACACGCGACGTGTGGCGCTACGATGCCGCCACCGGCAAGCATACCAATCTCACTGCCAGAGGCGGAGAAGATCGCAATCCGGTGGTGGGTACGGACGGAAGTACGGTGTATATGCTCAGCGAACGCGACGGCGGTTCGTACAATGTGTATTCGTTTCCGATGGCAACGCCTTCGAAGCTAACCCGAGTGACTGACTTCGCGACACATCCGGTGCGCTTCCTGTCGCAGGGCGCGGACGGTACGCTCGCATTTGCATACGACGGCGAGATATATACCAAAAAAGGTAATGCTAAGCCGGAGAAGGTGAAGATAGATGTGACGCTCGATGATGTGCAGCCCGAGAAGGAGCTGCGGGTGTCGACGGCAAGAGAAGCGGCGGTATCGCCCAGCGGCAAGCAGGTTGCCCTTGTGAACCGAGGCGAGGTGTTCGTGACCTCGGTGGAATATCCGTCGACCCGTCAGGTGACGTTTACACCCGAGGGAGAGTCGGATGTGATATGGGGCAAGAATGACAGAGAACTGTACTATACCTCCGAGCGCGACGGTCATTACAATATATATGTTGCCAAAATAGCGCGTCAGGATGACCCGAACTTCTCCAACGCCACACTGATAGAGGAGAAGGCGATGTTCCCGAACGACGGTAAAGACCGCACGATGCCATCGCTATCGCCTGACGGCAAGCAGTTGGCATTTATCCTGGACCGAAACAAACTGATGGTGATGGACCTCAAGAGCAAGAAGGTGCGCCAGCTTACGGACGGCAGCACCAACGCCCGCCGTACGAAAGGGTTTGTAGCCAAATGGTCGCCGGACAGCAAATGGATAGCGATAGAATATACCGAACCGCACCATGACCCGTACAGCGATATAGCGGTGATAAATGTGGAGAGCGGCAAGCTGACGAAGATTACCGCCACGGGTTACTTTGACGCTGACCCGCACTGGGTGATGGACGGCAATGCGATAATGTTCGTATCGGAACGTTACGGTATGCGCAGCCATGCATCGTGGGGGTCGCAATATGATGTGATGCTCGCGTTCCTGAATAAGGATGCCTACGACAAGTACCGTCTGAACGAAGAGGATTACGCGCTGCTCAAAGAGGTGGAGAAGGCGCAGAAGAAATCGAAAAAATCTGATGAAGCGTCGGATAAGGATAAGGACAAAAAGGATAAGAAAAAAGATAAGAAATCGGACAAGAAGGATGGCGAGGATACCGATGCCAAGGAGGACAAGGGCATAGAGGTGGACCTCGACGGCGTGGAGTCAAGAACAGTGCGCCTGACGCCTAATTCTGCCGATATAGCTTCGGCGATGCTGAGCAAGGATGGCGAGACGCTGTACTATCTGGCTTCGTTCGAGGGCGGTTATGACCTGTGGAAGCATAAACTCCGCAAGGGTGAGACCAAAATAGTGAACAAGCTCGGCGGCCGCGGAATGGGTATGGAGATGGATGAAGAGGGTAATATATACCTGATAGGTTCGTCGATAAAGAAATTTGACCCGAAGTCGGAAAAACTTAAGAATGTGAGCTTCTCCGCCAATATGAAGATAGACCCTGCCAAGGAGCGCGAGTATATGTTGCGCTATGTTTACAATGAGGAGAAAGAGCGGTTTTACCGCAAGGATATGCATGGCGTGAACTGGGACAAGATGTATGCCGACTATGCCAAATTCCTGCCACATATCAACAATAACAATGATTTTGCAGAATTGCTGAGCGAGCTTTTGGGAGAGCTCAATGTGTCGCACACCGGCGGCAGCTACCGCTCGTGGGGTGCGGATCATCCGACCGCTTCATTGGGATTGCTGTATGATATGGCTTACAGCGGCCCGGGTATGAAGGTGGAGGAGATAGTCGCCAACGGTCCGTTTGACCGCGCCAGCACCAAACTTAAAGCCGGTGCTGTGATAACCAAGATAAACGGTGTGGAACTGAAGGCTGACAGTGACCCAATGGTGTCGCTTAATGACCTTGCCCGTAAAAAGACATTGGTTACGTTCAAGAATCCCGACGGTGCGGTGGAAGAGGAAGTGGTGCTTCCAATCACCGCCGGAGCGATGAACAATCTGCTTTATGACCGCTGGGTGAAACAGCGCGAGAAGGATGTGGAACGTCTGTCGGGCGGCCGATTGGGATATGTGCATATCCGGTCGATGAATGACGACAGTTTCCGCAAGATATATGCCAAGATGCTCGGCGAGTATGTGGATAAAGAGGGTATCGTGGTGGATACGCGCTGGAACGGCGGTGGCCGATTGCATGAGGATATAGAGGTGCTGTTCAGCGGCAAAACCTATCTGACGCAGGATGTGCATGGCCAGACTACCTCAGTGATGCCATCGCGCCGCTGGAACAAACCGAGCATAATGATAATAGGCGAGGCTAACTACAGCAATGCCCACGGCACACCATGGGTGTACAGCCACTTGGGATTGGGCAAGCTCGTGGGTATGCCTGTGCCGGGAACCATGACGAGCGTGAACTGGGTTACACTTCAGGACCCGACGCTGGTGTTCGGCATACCTGTGGTGGGATTCCGTACAGCCGAGGGCAACTATCTGGAAAATTCACAACTGGAACCTGATATCAAGGTTGCCAATGACCCAGCAGTGGTGGTGACCGGCGAGGACCAGCAGCTGAAAACCGCAGTGGACGCATTGTTGAAAGAACTGAAATAAACAGGACGTATATCAATGGCAAAAATAGGAGATATAGTGCGTTTCCTCAACTCAGTGGGCGGGGGACGCGTGACCAAGATAAAGGATAACATAGCTTACGTGGAGGACGAGGATGGTTTTGAAACCCCGGTGCTGCTACGTGAGTGCGTAGTGGTGGGGCAGGCTTCGGAAAAGCCTGCCCCTACGGCTGAGCATACGGCGGTGGCAGTGAAACAGCCGGCGGCGGTGACCAAGGAGGTTGTGGCTGCAGCTGTTCCGGTGGTTGACGAGATGCCTATAGAGGAGACTCCGGAAGGGGAGAAGCTTAATGTGGTGCTGGGCTACGAAGCCCATGACCTGAAGCAACTGTCCGCCACGAGTTTTGATACATATCTGGTGAATGACTCGAATTATTTCCTGTATTTCTCGTATCTGACACGCAGCGATGACTCGAATGAGTGGACGACGCGTTATGCAGGAATAGTGGAGCCGAACATTCAGGTGTTTATAGGCGAAGTGGGCAGAGAGGATCTGCCCGGTATGGAGCGTGTCGCCATACAATACATAGCATTCAAGCGCGATAAGGGATTCGGTTTGAAAAGACCGGCTTCAGTGGAGTTGCGGGTGGACACTACGAAATTTGCGAAGTTGCATTGCTTCAAGGAGAATATGTATTTCGATGTGCCCGTGATAGCATTCGAGATAGTGAAGGATGATGTGCCACATAAGGTCAAGCCGATAGACGGAGAGCGTATTGAAACGGCGTTGCGGTCGAAAAAGGATGTGCCGGCTCCGCGCAAGAGGGTGGTGAAACGCCGCAGCAAGCAGGACCGCAGGGGTGATGTGATAGTAGTGGACCTTCATATCGCCGAGTTGGTGGACAGCACCCGAGGACTGTCGAACGCGGATATGCTGAATCTGCAAGTGGATGAGTTCAGCCGCGTGATGGATGAGAACCGCAAGAACAAGGGTCAGAAGATAGTATTTATCCACGGTAAGGGTGAGGGTGTGCTGCGCAATGCGATAATGAAGGAACTGAATCACCGATACAAGGGTAATGATGTGCAGGACGCTTCGTTCAGAGAATATGGCTACGGAGCTACACAGGTGACCATACGATGATATTCTGCTTTTCAGGTACGGGAAACACCAAGCGTGTAGCCGGGTTGCTTGCCGGGCTGCTTGGTGATAGTGTGGTGATGGTGGGTGCGAAGGATCAGCGCATGTCGTATGATATAGGTGCTGACGAGCGTGTGGTGTGGATGTTTCCCGTGCATTCGTGGGGCGTGCCGCCGGTGATGCGCCGTTTTATGCGCCATGTGGAGTTGCGTGGTGAGGTCGCAGATGTGAAGCATTATATGGTGTGTACGTGTGGCGATGATACGGGGCTGACGCATGAAATGTGGCGCAAGGAGATGCGTCGGCGCGGTTGGCGCGGCGTGGCGGCGCATTCGGTGACTATGCCGAATACTTATGTGCTGTTGCCCGGATTTGACGTTGATACGGCTGATGTGGAGACTGGAAAGTTACAAGCTATGTCCGAAAGGGTGCGCCGTGTGGCACGTGCTATAAAGTGCGCGTCGCCGATAGATGATGTGTTGAAGGGGAAGTGCGCGTGGCTGAAGACGCGTGTGGTGTATCCGTTGTTCATGCGATACATGATGTCGCCCAAGCCGCTGCATGCTACCGGAGAGTGTGTGGGTTGCGGCGGATGTGCCAAGGTTTGTCCGCTGAGTAATATCGAGATGGTGGATGGGAGACCTTGCTGGGGCGATAATTGCGCAATGTGTCTGGGGTGCTACCATGCGTGTACACGTCATGCGGTGGCTTATGGTTCCAGAACAGCCAAGAAGGGGCAATACAGGTTGAAATAACGAGAGTAAGGATTATTTGAGGGGTTGCTTTTCCGCCAAGAGGGTAAGCGAAATCAGGCTCATGCCTGCTAAGGTGTCGGGTGTGACCTGAGTGGCGTTAAGTGTCAGGTGCGGGATGTGGTGTTCGTTCAGAAATTGATGTATGACGGCGGGGAGTTCCCGACGGGTGTTAATCAGAGCGTCGATGCCGCCCCATTTGTTTATGGCATATTGTATGGCTTGGGGGATTCGGCTATCGTCGTCTTTCGGGATGGGGTGGAATTGCGAACCGGTGGATTGCGCCAGGAGATTGCCTGCCCGTGTGTCGGCGGAGGAGAATGCCACTTGGCATCCGGCTTTGCGGAGTGTGCGTATGATGGCGGCGCATGGTGAGTCGGTGCCGTCGATGACAAATATGCGAGCCGGCAGGGTTACGGACAAGCGGCAGTCGTTGGCGCGTGATGGTGATGTGCCGGTGCGTTTAGGCGCAGTGGCTGTGCGGCCGCTGCGGTAGTCCTCCATTTTTCGTTCGAGATAGTTGTCCGCCACGTTATTTGCTGTCGGAAGTCTTGACCGGTGTGTCGGTATTATGAACCGTATGGTTGGTGTGGTGCGGGGTCACTTTCAGCTTCATGGCATCGAAGCCTTTGCCGTAGACTCCGTTGACGTTGGCTTGCGTGATGAAGGCGTTTTCGTCGATGCTTTTAATGATGCGGAATATGGTCACGGATTCGATTTTACGGCACATGACCAGGAGCACCTTCACCTCTTGTTTGGAGTACCATCCCATGCCGTTGATGACGGTACAGCCGCGATTGGCCTCGTTGTTGATGGCGGTGGCTATTTCTTCCCAATGCGGTGAGAATATCGTGAACTGGACGGCTTGACGGTTGGTGTTGATAATCATATCGGTCATCAATGCCACTATGACGAGTACGATGAAGCCGTAGACTACGGTGTCAATCTGGTGGACGATGAAGTAGGATGATGATATGATGCACATGTCGACGTAAATCATGGTGCGTCCGATGCTGACATTGGAGCGTTTGGATACCATGGCTGCGACGATGTCGGTGCCGCCTGTGCTACCGTTGTGCGTGAATGACAGCCCCAATCCAATGCCGCACATGAGTGCCCCGATGATTACGTTCATGAATGGCTGGCCATCGACCAATGGACTGTTGAACATTGGTGTGAGGAATCCGATGAAAAGAGAAATCAGGACAACCCCAAATATTGTGCGCAGGACAAACTGCTTGCCGACAATGCGATAAGCCAAGGATAGCAATACCATGTTGACAACAAACTGCGATATGGCGACCGGAATGCCATAGCCGAACCAGTGTTCTGACAACAGGAAGATGATGGTGCCGATACCTGCCACCCCTCCGATAACCACTTTTTCCTGAAAAATGAATGCTGAGAAGCCAAAGGCGTAGAGAAGGATGCCGAATGCGATGAAAATGTAGTCGCGCGAGGACATCCATAGTTTTTTTCGAGATATTTGCATATTCACAAGTATAGCGGTTACGGGTGACAAAGTTAAAACAACGGTGCGTTATGTCAAAATAAAAAGGAATAAAAATGGGCGTGTAATATTATTGTGCATGGCGGTGTGTGTTTTTTGCCGTATAGTTGATAAAATTGCTTAACTTTGCTGTGAATAAGTAACTGGAAGCGTTATGAAGCTAAGATTATATGTATTGGCGATGACGGTACTTGCCGTTATGAGCGTGGTTGTAGAGGATGCGTCGGCACGATTTGTGGACTATTCCGCTCCCTCGAAGTTTATAGAGGTGGATGTGCATGCGCTCGGCGGTGGTTCGTCGGTGACGCAGAATTATCGCGGATGTTTTCCCCAGATTCAGAATCTGAATGTGAATATGGGGTATTCGTTGGGCGTTGGCGCGAGGGCTGTGTTCGGCTTCCGCAATTATCTCGGTTTCGGTACAGAGCTGGATCTGCTGCTCAATAATTATAATATAGATATGGCTGTGCTCGGGTCGGATAACATGAGCATGAGCGCGGTGTTTGTGGACAATCGGTTTTATTATGTGAATATCCCGGTGTTCATGAGTTTCCGGTTCAATGTGGCAAAGAGTGTGCGCTGGAATGTGGATGCGGGTATGTACTACGCCTACGGTATAGGCGGCACGCAGAAACAGCGTATATATCGCGCCGATATCAATGAAATGGAGGAACTGGTGCCGCAGGTGGTGAATATCAAGACCGGATATTTTCATTCGCGGGAAACGTTCATAAACAGTTTTAACCGAGGTGACCTCGGTGTGCATCTCGGTACGTCGCTTAATTTCGGACCCCATCTGGTGGTGGGATGCAAGTTCCAGATCGGAATCAAGAACAGCGCGCGCGAAAATGGTATAATAAATCCCAATATACATAATTACAACCTACACGGTGTGATAGGTTACAGATTTTAAATATTGATTATGAAAGAAGAAGGTAAGGAAATAGTGCTTAGTGGCATACGCGCCACGGGAAATCTGCATCTGGGCAATTATTTCGGCGCATTGAGCAAGTTTGTGCGCATGCAGGATAGCGATGTGTACGATAATATGTTCTTTATAGCTGATTTGCATGCGTTGACCACTGCTCCCGACCCGAAGTTGCTCCATGAGAATGTGAAGAATATCGTTACGGAGTATCTTGCCGCCGGTCTTGATCCCGAGAAGTCGACCATTTTCGTCCAGAGCGATGTGCCTGAGGTGTCGGAGCTATATCTGTTGCTCAATATGCATGTGGGAATCGGTGAGCTTATGCGCACGGCATCGTTCAAGGACAAGGCACGCAAGGCTTTGGGAATACGTAGCGACAGTGACAATATAGAGAGCGAAATCATAGGTACGGATTCCAATAAGCGTGTCAATGCTGGATTGCTTACCTATCCTACGCTTATGGCTGTGGATATATTGATACAGAAGGCGCATAAGGTGCCTGTGGGAAAGGATCAGGAGCAGCATCTAGAGTTGACCCGACGTTTTGCCCGTCGCTTTAACTCGTTCTATGGCGTGGAGCTGTTCCCCGAGCCTACAAACTTTGATTTCGGCGGTAAGCCGGTGAAGGTGCCGGGGCTTGACGGTTCAGGAAAGATGGGCAAGAGCGAAGGCAACTGCATATATCTGATTGACGAAGAGAAGGTGTTGAGAAAGAAAGTGATGCGTGCTGTGACGGATGAGGGCCCCAAAGAGCCTAATTCGCCAGTGTCGGAACCGGTGCAGAATCTGTTTACGCTTATGGAACTGACTTCGGCTCCGGATGTGCTGCAACATTTCAAGGATGCCTATGCTGATTGCTCGATTAGATATGGGGATTTGAAGAAGCAGCTTGCCGAGGATATATTGAAGATAACGTTGCCTATCCGCGAACGTATTCTGGATATACGCAATGATGATGCTTATATCGGCAGGGTATTGCGTCAAGGTGCTGAACGCGCACGCGAACGTGCGGCGGCAACATTGCGCGAGGCTCGCGAGGTAATGGGCATACGTAAATTCTATTGATATATTTATTGCGGTAAACCCGATAATAGATAATACGGCACGACCACGGCTTACGGTGCTTAATACACTATTGCCGTGGTCGTGTTGTGTTTATAATCTATATAGGTATCTTAGTCGAGCAGGAGCGCTTTGGCTTGCGGGGTGAGGATGTCGCGCACCAGGTACGGACTTACCGATGCGTCAATCTGTCCGTAGGAGTGGGGGAGAAGTATGTAGGGGTTGTAATGGAATATTATGGTTCCATTGAGAATGTAAACATTGTCAGAGACAGGGAATGAGTTGGATAACATGGATTCGAACATCTCGGACTTTGTGATGCCGGCGCTTTGGGCTACAGCATCCTGCAATATCGGGATGAGTGTGTCTTGGTAACCGGGTGTGAACAGCCAGTCTATATCTATGATTTTCGCGTCCTTGAGCAGGTAAGTGAAGGGTTGTGAGCCGGAGTTGGGGTGCGCACCGCCAAGATAAGTGCTGAAATCTACGGAATATGTGGCGGTCTGTGGGGTGATTTCGGCTAATGTAAGACGGACGTCGGAGTTGTAAATCCGGGTGTCGTCAGCTCCGGAGGGTATGGAGTCGATGCGTTTGGCTTCGGAACCAAGTTGATATGTAGCGTAGTCGTCGACGAATCCAATTATGGCTTTGTCTATATCGGTGGTTTTTGAATTTGGGTATGTGAGGGCTATTATGGTATCCCTGAGGTGGCTTATGTCGTACTCGGCGATTTTTTCAGGCCATTGTACGGATGTGGTTATGGTTAGGTAGCAGTTGAAGTCGTCAGAGGTTATATTATAACATCGGCTTGCCGATTTGATGTTCTCATTGAATCGGAAGTTGGTTATATCCGATGTTGAACTGTTGTCGGCCGATGAGTTATTGTTGCCATTGCATGCGATGAACCCGATGGATAGGGCTGTTGCGAGAGAAGCGGTGTAGATGAATGATTTGAATTTCATGTTATGAAATAACTATAAATGTGTTGAAAACGGTATAAATATTATTATGTGTGGAATCCCACAATCGTATAATGCAAAATTAGCTAATATTGTTCGCCGGGCCGTTGAAAATATCGACATTGTGAATTGAAAAGTGTGTCATGCGAATAAAAAAACGTATGTAGCATGGTGGAGTGGTGAAACTTTATGACCTGAAAGTTTGATTGTTTGCATTAAAATTGCTTACTTTGCACCGCAAATTGAATTTATTAATTATAAAAAATCAAAACTATGTCAGAAATTGCATCACGCGTTAAAGCTATCATCGTAGACAAACTTGGTGTAGACGAAAACGAAGTTACAGAAACTGCAGCATTCACCACTGATCTCGGTGCTGATAGCCTTGACACTGTAGAGCTCATCATGGAGTTTGAAAAAGAATTTGGCATCACAATTCCCGATGATAAGGCTGAAGGCATCGCCACTGTAGGTGACGCTATCGCATTTATCGAAGCTGCCCAGAACTAATCGGGGGCGGTTTCATCCCCATCAAATTAAGCTTCTCTCCTCGCTTAACCCGCTTTTAATTATCACTCAATAACTCAGAATGGAATTAAAAAGAGTAGTTGTGACCGGTCTCGGTGCCATAACTCCGCTCGGCAATGACGTGGCAACCACATGGGAAGCCGCCAAAGCCGGAAAGAGTGGTGCCGGTCCTATCACTCATTTCGACGCCTCCAAGTTCAAAACGCAGTTTGCATGTGAGGTAAAGAATTTCAATGCCTCAGAACACATCACTGACCGCAAGAAACTGCGTACGCTTGACTTGTATGCCCAGTATGCCCTCGTAGCAGCCCGTGAGGCTGTGGCAGATAGCGGTCTGGAGCAATATGAAGGCGTTGACCGCAATCGTATAGGTGTGATTGTGGCTGCCGGTATCGGCGGTTTGCACACATTTGAAGAGGAAGCCGGATATTATGCCTTGAATAAGGAAAACGGCCCCAAGTACAATCCGTTCTTTATTCCTAAGATGATTGCCGACATAGCATCGGGTCACATCTCTATGGAATATGGCTATCACGGACCTAACTACGGTGTGGTATCGGCATGTGCATCATCGAACAATGCCATAATTGATGCGTTCAACTATATCCGTCTGGGTAAAGCCGACGCTTTTGTTACCGGTGGTGCTGAAGCTGCTATATACCCTGCAGGTGTAGGTGGTTTCAACTCAATGCATGCATTGTCAACCCGTAACGACAGCCCCGAAACAGCTTCCCGTCCGTTCAGCAAAAGCCGCGACGGATTTGTAATGGGCGAAGGCTCGGCTGTGTTGGTTCTTGAAGAACTGGAACATGCTAAAGCCCGCGGAGCCAAGATATATGCCGAGGTAGTGGGCGGTGGTATGTCGGCTGATGCCTACCATCTGACAGCTACCCATCCCGACGGACTTGGTGCCAAGCTGTCTATGCAGATGGCGCTTGATGATGCCGGCATGAAGCCTGAGGATATCGACTACATCAATGTTCACGGTACCTCGACCCCTGTTGGTGATGTATCGGAAGTGAAGGCTATCGTAGAATTGTTTGGCGATGCAGCCCACAAGCTCAACATAAGCTCAACCAAGTCTATGACAGGTCACCTTCTCGGAGCCACCGGTGCTTTGGAAGCTATGTTCTCAATCAAAGCAGTACAAGAAGATATAGTACCTCCCACAATCAATCACGAAGAGGGTGACGAGGATGAAAATATCGACTATACTCTCAACTTCACCTTTAACAAGGCACAGAAGCGCACCGTACGTGCCGCGCTCTCAAATGCGTTTGGTTTCGGCGGTCACAATGCAACTGTGATTGTGAAGAAATATGAAGAATAAGCGTATTAAATTATAAATTAATCGCAATGAAAAAAGGAGATTGTAAAACGCAATCTCCTTTTTTCATATCTTATGTTTTAGAATTATCGCTGTCCGATAAAACTTTTTTGGGTACACTGAAAACATGGGCTGTCACCTACTGTGGGAGTCAGCCTAATCCGGTCATGCAGGCATATCTCCAGAATTTTAAATGAAAGAGCCGAGTTTGACCATTGTTAAAAATGTGGAATTACTTGGGTAAAAGCTTGATTGGTATTAATTTTACAGTTTCATATCGCTATGTGTGCCGATTATTAGCTCGTATCGATATGAAGACATAACTACAATAGCGTTTACTCTACGCTAATTCTTGATTTACAGGAATCTCGCAAATTCATTGTCACAGTCAGGAATGTAGCAACGGTAGATCTCGTGTATGAAAATCAAATGAAGATTGCCCCATGAAGGCAATCTCAGTTCATTATTTCATACAGCGTGAGGCTTAGCGTTGCTCTTTCTACTGTGACAGGCAATGCGAGAGCCTCTGTAAATAGGAAGAGCAGCAGGTACGGCTCTCACGCTATTTTTTTCAAATATTATATCCAATTTCCGTCATCAGAAGAGCCTTGGCAAAATTAAAAATAACACATATTTATAATAAAAATCACATCATGAAACATTTCATTCAGGAAAAATGCAGGCGATGGCTGATTATGCTGATTGTCCTTGCATCATCCTCGCCATCTTGGGCTATTGACGTTGATGGCGTGAGCTACGAGTACAACGAAGTCTTCAGTTGGGAATCCTCCAAACAGGCTCAGTTCGGACGTGCAGGAAGCAACACCTACTATCATGTCAAGAATCTGAAAATCGAGATGCAGCCCGGCAAAGGAACTGCGATAGAGATTGCGGGCAATGTGATAATCGCCGTTGAAGGCTCTATGTCGGTCAAAGGTGGTGACGCCCTCGGCTTCATAGCCGGCGGCGCAGGTATCCATGTGCCCCACGGCTCTACTCTGCGCATCATGGCTTGGGAAGACAACCCTTGCACCGTCACAGCCAATGGCGGTCATGCTTCGGATCCAAATATCATGCTGAATTATAGCGACAACCGACGCTTTGACAATGGCGGTGGCGGCGCCGGCGCCGGTATCGGTGGCAATGGCGGACGCGGCGGTAACGCCACAGGTCTCACAAGAGATAACAAGGGGAATGTTTACTTGTCAAACTACGGTCAGCCAAGCTCGGCTTGCGGCGATATAATAATCGACAAAAACGTTAATCTCACTGCCATAGGCGGTCGTGGTGCCGGAGTGCTCCGCGATACCGGCTCGGGTCTTAAAACCGACTGGGACTTAGTTCAACGCATCGACACGGTTAAAACCGCAGACCTGTTTTACATAGTGGCAGGTGCCAAATGGGACAGTTCGAATAATCTGTCGATTGATAACGAAGGCGCTTACTGTACAGGTACCGGCTTTCATCCTCCCTATAGTGCTTTCGGTTGTGCCGGCTGTCTCGGCGGTGGCGGTGGCGGTTATCCCGCTGCCGGCATCGGCGGCGGCGGTTCGGGCGGCGGTTCGGGCGGTTTGGGCGGAATGCCCGGCTCGCAGACCAACGAGGCATACGACGCTTTCGGCGATGGCGGTAACGGTGGCGGTGGCGGCACAGGCTACGGCATCGCCGGCACCTTCGGTCTTGGAGGTGGAGGAATTGGAGCACGCTGGGGCGCTCCTGTAGTGCAGATTCATGAATACCTTACAACAAGTCCTCAGATAGGACCGGGAAATTATTCGAAAGATGATGTGTGGTTAAACCTCCGCGACGTTTATAACGGTCGCAACGGCTATCCGGGACAGAAAAACTTTGCCGGACGTGGACATGACTATGGCGAAACGGTCGATAAAGACCTGACAACAGTGCGCCCCGGCTCGTTTCTGCGAGGAGGTAACGGTGCCGAAAAGGTAAGCAAATCGAACGCTCCTTCACCGGGCTATGAGGGTGGCGGTGTGCTCTTCGACTCACAAAGCGGCTCAATCACTATCCGAGGTACCGTGGTAAGCAAAGCAAATGGCGGTCTTCAGAAGCCGGGCTACGACGACACCCCCGGTTTCCACGTGAGCTATATTTACGAAAATCTCCCCTGTTATATCAATGATATCGGCCACGCCCTTCCGGGTGAGCAGAATCCCTTCACAGTGCTTGTTGAACCCGGGGGCAAGCTTACAATGAACCGTAAAGACTACATCAAGATCATCAGTGATCTCGACCCCTCGGCGCGCGACTTTGAGGTGAGAGTGAAGAACTATGCAAACGAATCAATATATTTCTACTCATATAAAAGTTATCACACCAAAGGAGTGACCCACTTCCGTGAAGATGTAGGGAAGACGGCACTCTATGTCTCAGCCAGCGGATGGAACGAGAGCTATCTTTCCTACTATCAGACTGCCTACAACCAGCCCGACTATATCCACACACCGAATATCAGTCTGGCGGAGGTCTACTACTCCAATGCAGATATTCCGTCGATTGAGTGTGAATACACCTCGGCAGGTACATGGGGCGTACGCTCAAAATCGGGTCAAAACATCTATGGTTTCAAGGGGCGCGTCGATAACACAACGACCGAAGACCAATTCGGCGTGTTGCTTTTCGATGCAAACATCAGCAACGGTGTCATGACCATAGGCGACCAGGAGATAGGCGACACCTTTGGCTGGACTAAAAAGGCAGCTACCATCGGAGCTAACACATTCACCGGAAAATTCACTCAAAACAGCTCGAATGGCCGCGCCGATATGCGCTCCATGCAATGGATGCCTGTCAAGTTCTATTTCGCCGGTACCGGTGGCTACTCCTTTGAAATCAATTCCATGCCTATCGACGGAGTGCCGCAGTTGACCAACTACAACACCGACGGTTCCGACATTCTCGGATTCTATTCCGAAGTACCGACGATGGATGGTGGCTATCTGACTTTACACGGAGATGAGTTGCGCACACTTGAATCGTTTGTACGCGACGGGCACAATGATATTTTCTTCGTAACCTGGAATCCGAGAAACGATATAGTGGCTCCCTCATCGCGCGGCAAGATCATAGCCCAACTGACAGATGCGACCGGTTCTTACGGCGAGGGTCTGGGCGGTGTCAAACGTGCGATGGCAAACATCGCATCGGGTAAGAGTCTCTATTGTTCGTTTAACTACGACTCACAGAAGAGCATCTTCTTCACCTATAAGGGCTCGCTGACAGTGCAGGTAGACAACGGCACACAAACAGAGTTTAACTCATCCGATTGGACAACCGGCAACATCAGCGTCAGCTCCGGCTTCCATACCCTGAAATTCACTGCCAAGTCAAACGGCACACAACTCTATGACCTCTCTGCCGACTATCCCCTCGCTGTCAACGACGACGGCTCATATCTGATAACGAATGCCGAACAGCTCATGGCGTTTACCGAACAGTTTAACAATAACGTTATTTCCGATACTGCGACTGTCAAGCTTGGAGCCGACATAGACCTTTCTGGATATGCCTGGGAGCCTATCGGCTACTACTATCGCAAGACAGGTGACGCCTACCGCGGAGCCATATTCAAAGGCACGTTTGATGGATGCGGTCACAGCATTAAAAATCTGAAGGTCACGGGCGACTACTTCTTCGGCGGTTTCTTCGGAGCTGTTGAAAATGCCACCATCAGGAACTTCGGCATCGAAAGCGGCTCAATCGAAATCACCAACGACAGCTATGCCAACATCAACGGAGTGGGGTATCATGCCGCCGGTGGCATTGCCGGCAAGGCTTCGGGGAATACTCTCTTTGAGTGTGTCTACAACCGCGCGAACGTCACCAACCGCGAAAATGTGAGCAACACCATAAACTTTGCCGGTGGTATCACCGGTTTTGTTGATGGTGCGGTGACATTCCGCAATGTCTATAACCGAGGCAACATATCGGCATACGGCAAGGATAACTTCATGCAGATGGCTGGTGGTATAAGCGGCTGTAATTCCGACGACATGAAAGCATACTGGTGCTACAACACCGGGCGTCCATCGGTAGAAATCGAAGATGGAGCGCGCGCATTCACAGCCGGCTCATGGGTGCCTTATTCCTACGGGTGCACATCAGATAATATATTCTGTGCCGACCTCGACTACTCTTGGGAGTCGTTCCGCGATGACCGCATCGATCCCCTGACAGCCGATAAGATGGAGTTTGCCTACTTCCTCAATACCGATCTGAAAAACACCGATCTGCTGCATGCCGAGCCGGTACAGAATGTATGGACATTCAGCGCATCTGACCCATATCCTATTCTTGCGTTTGGAGAGTCAACCCCCATCCACATGATCCATACTGCCGACGCTATCGTGGGCTTTGCTCAGCAGGGCAGTGATTTCTCGTATGAATCAGGTGCTACTCCGGTGCTTGTCAACAGCAAATTCGCCGGCATCAGTCCTAAATTCACCGTCACGGGCAATACTCTTATAGAACCTTATGCGATAGAGATGTCAGACGGCAAATACGTGGTGCGCAATACCAACGACCTCGATGCCGTGTCGAATATGGTCAACGTCGGAGGTGGCGCTGAGTTCCATATCACCGTCATCGGCACTATTGAGACATCAGCCGACTTCAAGCCGATAGGCTCCGATGGCAATACGTTCCGCGGCTCAATCACCGGCGGCAACATCGTACTGACAAACAATCAGCCACTGCTGGCTTCGGCAGCCGACGCCACGTTTACCGACATGACAGTGTCGGGCAACGTCAACGGATGTGAGTCGATGTTTGCCATCAGTCTTGATAACTGCCACCTCGAAAACTGCAAAGTTGCCGGTGCCCTCTACTCATCATTGAGCACAACGGCAGCAGGCTTTGCCAAAGAAGCCAAGAATGTGACATTCCACGGCTGCAGCAGCGAAGCTGTCATCACCACACTCGTTGTCGAAGGACAAACAGCTACTGTAGCCGGCTTCGCCATAGGCAGCGGATTGGCTCTCGAAGATTGCGGGTTCAGCGGATCTATCTTTATTAAAGATGAAGAGGGCTATATTGCCGGCGGACAGCCGTTCGCAATCTCTACCTCCGGAACATACTTGCTCGAAAACAGTTTCTCTTCTTTCAATCCGGGTATTGATGAACTCCCGGCTGCGTTGACCGACAATGTCTATATCCTTTCGATGGAGGAAGAAGAGAAAGTCAACTTTATAGCCAAGACCGACCAGCAGTTTGCAGACGGTGAGGTTGGCTATCTTCTTGCCAAAGGCGGTGAAAGCCACTGGCACACCCCGGCGGGTGCGCGCTATCCCGAATATGACGGGCAAAGCACCTACCGCCATGCTCATCTGACGGCAACGGGCGGCCTGACAATCACAACCGAGTCGATGCCACAGACATCGAGTTTCTATACCCTCGAAGGTGCTGAGTTTGCAGTCAAACATATCAACAATTACGACTGCTTCATCAAACTCAATGGTGAGAATGTGTCTGAAAACGGTGTGTTCACCGGCACGGCGGCAATGGGAGAATCGCTCTTCACAGTGGAGCTTAAGCCTACCGACACACCCGACATAGCCATTAACTTCACCGCAGAGTCGCTCACCGGATTCACTAATGCCGACTACACTATCAACGGCGAGAAAGTGAAAGTCTCGACTGAATTAGCTATCGACCAGAAATGGTTTGGCACGACACTTGATATCGTGGCAACAGCCAAAGGCCAGGGACCAAGCGCAAGCTTCATGCTCTTCATTCCCGAGCGCCAGTCGCTGCCTGAACTGACAATAGTCCATGCATCAGCAGCCGATGCCGCCGACGGACATATTGCCGGTGTGGACAGCTCAATAAGCTATCTCAAATATGATGAGGAAGCCGAAGTATATGTCGTGGGTGATTCCATCACCGGCGACCGCATCGAAAATCTTCTCCCCGGAAAATATATGCTACGCAAGGAAGCCACTTCAGAAGCTTTCGCTTCAGACTATCAGGAGATAGAACTGAGAGTGGCTTCGAAGCCCGGAGATGTCATTTCATACGACGGTATTCTCTACGTGATTCTGACACTTCCCGAAGGCGACATCCCCGGCACCGTAATGACCAAGCCGGGCGTTTATGGCTCAGCCGGTAACCCGAACCTTTCGGGCGATATCGTCATTCCTTCGGCGGTGAACTTCCACGAAGAATCCTATACAGTCACTGAAATCGGTGCCTTCAGTCTTGATGGTGGAGATGTCAGCTCCATCACCCTGCCGGAAACACTCACAACGATAGGTGAGTCGGGGCTTCGCGGCTTAAGCGGTATCAGCTCAATCACCATCCCTGCCGGTGTAACGTCGCTCGGCTATGAGCTCTTCAAAGGTTGCAACAATCTCAAAAATGTAATATTTGAAGAGGGTACACAGATTTCCTCACTGCCGCAGAGCGCATTTGAGGAGACGGGTATCAGCTACTTCGAGGTTCCCGAGACAGTGACCGAGATAGGAATGTTCGTATTCTTCCGCTGCTCCAACCTCGAGACCGTGGTGCTTCCTTCCAACCTGACGTCGTTGGGCTGGATGACATTTGGCGAAAGTGAAAATCTGCAGACGGTAATCTATCTCTCAGAAGATCCGCTGACCGGCACCGATGTCGACTTCTCCGACTATGACGTTCCGACACTCTACGCGCTCGGCTCGGCCCGCGACAAATATCTTGCCGCCGATCCCTGGTGTAAATTCACCGATATCGTATGGTGTGGAATAGAATTGAGCAAGACCGAAGCTACTGTAGAGGTCAACAAGACCGAAACTCTGTCGGCTACAGTTACTGTACCTCCCACAATGACTCAATCAGAGGTGGTTTGGACAACAAGCGACCCAACGGTTGCCATAGTTGATGAGAACGGCGTAATTGAGGGCAAAAATATAGGAAATGCCACAATTACCGCCACGAGTGGCGAATTCTCATCAAATTGCATGGTTACGGTTACAGATCTCAGCACCGGTATTGATGAAATCTTCTCAGATGTCTCGATGAAGGCTGACATATACACGTTGCAGGGTGTCTGCATCAAACGAGATGCCACCATTGAGGATGTAAAAAGTCTTTCTTCCGGATTCTATATTATCGGAAGACAAAAGGTCTACATCCCCTAAGAACATCGATAATTCAAAAAGAGATAGGCTATGCTCAGGTATAGCCTATCTCTTTTTATTGCTGTCCGATATAACTTTTATCGGACAGTAATATTTTAGAATAAATATTAGTTGTAGCTAATCATCCGCTGATTCAGAGGTTGAGGAGACGGGTGATGGCGGGGATGGATTCGCGGTTGGTCTGGTCGGGGCGTACGGGGACAACGGTGGCGTATTGGCGGTCGAGCCAGTAGTGGTCGGTGTCGGGGTTGTCGGGTTCGATGTTGTTGAACCGTCCGGTCAGCCAAAAATATGGTCGTCCGTGAGGGTCGGTGTATTGGGCGTATTCTTCGGTCCAATAGCCTTTGGCGGCATTTACCACTTTGATGCCTTTGGGGGTGCAACGGGCGGGTATGTTGACGTTTAGGCATGTCTCGGCGGGGAGACCCGATTGAAGCACTTGTGATGTGATATGGCGGATAATGGTGCCGCACTGGCTGAAATCAGCTTTCCATGAGTGGTGCAGCAGTGAGTATCCTATAGCCGGTATGCCGAGGAAGCTGGCTTCCATCACGGCTCCCATGGTTCCTGAATAGATTATGGAATTGCCTGAGTTGGATCCATGATTGATTCCTGACAGCACCAAATCGGGTCGGCGGGGGACTATGGCGTGCATGCCGAGTTTAATGCAATCGACCGGAGTTCCGTTTACTGAATATATTGCGGCGCCACAATAGTCATCGTGGCGTGTGATACGCAGCGGTGAGTCCACTGTAATGGCGGAGGACTGTCCTGAACGAGGTCCGTCTGGGGCTACGGCGATTATCTCTCCCATATCCCTGACGGATTCAATCAAATATCGCATACCGGGTGCCGATACACCGTCGTCGTTACTTATCAATATGAGCGGGCGGTTAGTTTCCATGAGTCATAATGTGCTAAAAGTATAGTTACAAATTTATAAAAAAATATACAAAATGAGGTGTACAATTGTTGTATCTTTGTAGTACGATTTCGAATATTGTAAGTATATAACGAAAAATAATAAAGAAGTAATTATGGTAATTCAACGATTGCAAACATTGTATCTGATACTTGCCATTGTGATGGTGAGTGTGTTTTTCTATGTTCCGTTCGGATATACCACGGTGGCTGATGTCGCTGACGGTGTATCTGTGCTTGAACCGCTGCGTGCCGGTCAGTTCACAGGGCTTGTGATTCCTATGGCTTTAACATTGGCGCTTATGGTCGTGGCTATATTCATGTTCAAGAAGATGCCCATGCAGAAGCTCATGGTACTCGTGTCGGCGCTTCTGACAGTAGTATCAATGGGCGTGGTGGTGTACGTGATGGTAAGCGGATTTTCTGACACAAATCCACAAGTGACAATGACCAGTGTGTGGGGTGGCGGCGGATTGCTGCTCGTAGGTGCGCTTATAGCACAATTGGCGGCATATAACGGCATATCGTCGGACCAACGCCTGCTGCGTTCGTACGACAGATTGAGATAAATCGACACTTTCAGCAAAAAGGTATCTACCGCGATATTACTCGCGGTAGTACACACGTTTCACTCTCGACGATACCGATGTGAGTATCTCATACGGTATAGTGTCGAGAGTTTTTGCTATCTCCTCGACAGGGATGTTGTCGCCGAATATCTCTACGCGGTCGCCCACCGTACAGACGGTATCGGTGACATCAATCATACATGCGTCCATGCAGATGTTGCCTATCGACGGACAGCGTACCCCGTTGATAAGTACCTGCATTCCACCATTGCCGAGGTGCCGGTTGATGCCATCGGCGTAGCCTACCGGTATGGTGGCGATGCGCGAACGACGTTTCAACAAGCCACGACAATTGTAGCCGATGGTGGTTCCGGCTTCCCATTCCTTTATGGAAATTATTGATGTGGTAAGTGATGAAACTTGCTTGAGTCCGGATTGGGAACCATCGTTCATGGTAGGAATGCCGTACAGGCATATACCCAGGCGTACCAGGTCATTCTGCTGTTGCGGGAACCGGCTGATGCCTGTGGAGTTGAGTATGTGGCGCATGATGTGGAAACGGAATGCGCTCTGAAGTTTGTCGCAGCAACGGTCGAACAGGTCAAACTGCCTATAGGTGTAATCGTCGAGTTCCGGGCTGTCGGCAGCTGCCAAGTGGCTGAATACAGATGCGGGTCGGATGACTTTCTGACGCTTGAGGATGTCGATTACCTCCGGCAAATCTTCCTCGAGAAATCCGAGCCGGTGCATACCTGTGTCAAGCTTGATGTGTACCGGATAATCGGTTATGCCATATTTTTCGCCTTCGCGTATTATCTCGTTGAGAATATCTATGCTGAATATCTCGGGTTCCAAATGATAGGCAAACAGGGTGCGGTAATTGACCACCTTGGGGTTGAGGACCATAATGGGCATGGTGATGCCTGCCCGCCGCAAATCGACACCCTCGTCGAGTACCGCAACAGCAAGATATGCTGCTCCTTGAGATTGGAGTGTCTTTGCCAGTTCGTATGAGCCTGCGCCGTAACCGGATGCCTTGACCATGCAGACTATTCCTGTAGTGGGTTTCAGCATGGCTCGGAAAAGATTGAAATTGTGCACCACGGAATCAAGGTTGACCTCCAGCAGGGTCTCATGCTGCCGGGCTTCGAGCATGTCGGCAATCAGTTCGAAATGGAATGCCGGAGCACCTTTAATCAGTATCAGCTCGCTTTCGAAGTCGCCCGGCGATACGGATGTGAGGAAAGAGGTGGTGTCGGGATAGAAGGTAGCCGAGGAATCGAAATATCGTGAATGGCGCATGAATTCATGCCCTATGCCAATAAGGCGGTCGATGTGCTTATGGTGCAGCAGTTCGGCTACTGCCTGATATAACTTTGCAGGGGCGAGGGTCTCGTGCATCACGTCGCTTAGTATAAGCGTGGTGGTGCGTGAGCGTGTATGGCGCCGCATCATGAAGTCGATTGCCGGAGCGAGAGAATGGAGATCGGATGTATATGCGTCGTGAATGAGCATACAATTGTTGACCCCTTCAATCACATTGAGCCGGGTACCGACGGGCGCAAGCGCGTGCATACGTGATGCGATATCGTCGGTAGAGCGGTTGAGATACAGCATCACGGCAAGGCAGTGTATGGCATTTTGTATGTCGGACTCAGATGTGAATGGGATGGTGATATCGGCTTCAGCACGTAGATAGGAATAGGCTATACGGGTGGATGAGGTGCCGACTTCAATGGAAGATATATATAAGGGGGATTCAGGATCGGTCGTTGACCAGGCTATTTCCATCTCGGGCTGGCATGTGGCGGCAACAGTATCGGCAATCATCTTATTGTCGGCACAATATATTATGCATCGGCTATCACGAATCAGATCCACTTTCTCCTCGCATTTCTGAAGCATGGAGGAGAATCCGTCGTCGTGTTCTGAATTGATATTTGTGATGATTCCGATTTCAGGACATATTATGGATTGGAGTGCCGACATCTCACCTTTGCGTGATATGCCGGCCTCGATTATGGCGAGTTGTGTATCATCGTTTATCTCCCAAATGGATAGCGGAACGCCAATCTGAGAATTGTAGCTGCGGGGGCTGCGGACTATATTGTAGTCGGCGGATAGCAGTTGGTACAGCCATTCCTTGACGGTGGTTTTACCACGGCTACCGGTTATGCCTATGACAGGTGCGGAGAAGCGCATGCGGTGATGGCGGGCAATACGGTGCAGGGCTTTTGTGACGTCGGGTACTATTAAAAAAGATGCATCGGTGACATCTGCCATGTCATCGGGTATATGGGTGACGCAAAATGCTTTCACGCCCATTTCGTAGAGGTTGCGTATGTATCGGTGACCGTCGTTGTTGGGTGTGCTTATGGCGAAGAACAGTGATACTTCAGGATATGTGAGCGAACGGCTGTCGGTGAGCAATACGCTGACCTGTCGGTCGGTTTCAGGTGCCGGCAGGTTGAGGATAGAGCTTAATGTGGAGATATTATAAAGCATTTTTTATTGGTTGAATAACTGAATGTTTGTTATCGCCTGCTCTAAATAAGGGTAGGTGGTGATTAATCGTTGTCGGATATTATCGGTAGCTTTTGTAAATGCGAGGTGACTTTCGGTATCGTCGGTCAATGGACGGTGGCGAAGCCGCCGGGTGTATTTCTCGCATTGAGCCGCAAGCTGTAGTGTCCCGGGAGAGAAGAATGAGTCGCTGAAACAGCGGTAAATGTAGTCGACCGCCGTTTCTGAGGGATGGCACATGTCGGGGGCATAGAAACGGTAGTCCCTGAGGTCGTCCATCATTATCTCATAGGCGGGGAAATATGTGATACCGCCATTGGCGGTATATGATTCGGTTAGTTGCTGAGTAGCAAGCAGGAGGGTAGCTTTGCTTATCTGATTGCCATGCGTTCCATCGGCAAGATGACGAATGGGGCTTACGGTAACCATTATGCGCAATGATGGGTTGAAGCCATGGAGTGTTCGCACGATGTCCATAAGCGTCTCCTGAGTCTCGCTGCAGGACAGGCGGGTGCGTAAAAAAGTATCGGCAGGAAGCTTATGGCAGTTGGATACCACGCATCCGCTATCGCGCAACCGATATACCCAGGCTGTGCCCAATGTCAGTATGAGCCATGATGCGGATTTGAGGAAGTCGTGGGCTTCCATCATTTTGCCGTTTATATGGGCAAGCATCTTATCTTTGTGGACCGACGATAGGGATGAGTGGCAAAGGAAGCTATGGTACATGCGTCCGTGACTTATCAGGTCCTGTTCGATAAGCGGCTCGCATGAGATGATACGTTGTATTACGGCGAGTATGCTCGCCGGATTGTAGAGTGTACCGAACGGATTTGCCATCACATTGAACAGCGCATTGCGCATGCGGGAGCCGATATTGTCGGAAAAGCATGAGCCAAGCAACATCACCGGAGTGGTGTGGCTGATGCTTCCCTCCATGTGCAGCGGCTGTTGAACGGTACGGAATTCCATATAGTGCAGGGTTGGTGGTATCAGTACATCCGGTAGTCGACCGAAAGGACTTTGAACTCGGTGCGACGGTTAATCTGGTCGGCGGCTTGTCTGTCGGCTTCCTCGGGAAGAGCCAAGATGAATTCCTCTGTGAGGATATCGCCCTCCTTGAACTGCGGGTAGATACGTGCCACACGTTTGGTGACTGTCTTAGGCCGCGATTTGCCGTAGCCTTGGTACTGCAACCGGTCGGGCGATATTCCGGCTTCGATGAGATAGTCTATCACCGCTTTAGCACGCCGTTGGGAGAGGTCGATGTTGTATTCCTCGGAGCCTACGCGGTCGGTATGCGAAGCCATCTCGATGGTGATATTGGGATTGTCGCGCAACAACGTAGCCAATCCGTCGAGGGCTTCCTTGGATTCGGGGCGCAAAGTGGCACGGTCGAAATCGTAGAAAATATTCTCGACAATATTGGGCTTGGTAAGCGATGCCAACATAAAGTCCACACCATATTCAGCATCGACTTCAGCTGTATCGGTCGTAAATTCCTGACGTGCATTGAGGTAGCCTTTGGCTCCTGCCAGCATGGCGTAGCTTACGCCACGTTGCAGATGGAATGTATATGTACCGTCGGCACGTGTGGCTGTGCGCTGATTAGAGCCGTCGTTGCCTACGATGCGTATCACGGCATTGGGTATCGGTTCCTCATCGTGGTCAGTGACCCAACCGTTGATTACGATGTTGAGTTCCGGCAGTTGGAATGAATAGAGATGGTCGTAACCACGGCCGTCGCCACGGTTGGAGCTGAAATACCCCTCCTGTGTGGAGCCTTTGGCAAATGTAATACCGAAGTCATCGGCAGCAGAGTTGATGGGTATACCAACGTTTGATACAGTCCAGTTACCGTCGGGCTGGAGCGTAGCCTTGAATATGTCGAGTCCTCCAAGTCCCGGGTGACCGTTGGATGAAAAATACATTATGCTATCGGTGAGCATATATGGGAAAACCTCGTCGCCTGGGGTGTTGATACTTTCACCGAGCGATTCGAGCGAACCTTTGCTGTCTTTAAGATTGATTCGCCAAATGTCCTTACCTCCGGCTCCGGGCATGTCGCTTGTGAAGTAGAGGTATTCGCCGGATGGTGATACGGCGGGGTGTCCAAAGCTGGAGATGGTGTCGCCTGTGACCTCAAATTTTACGGGTGCGCTCCATTGGGCATCAGAACGCTGGGATGTGAAAATCTCCACTCCGGTATTGTAGTTGGGTGCGCGTCGAGCTTTGGTGAGATACATCGTGTTGCCGTCGGGTGAGAATGATACGATGCCTTCGTCCATGTCGGAGTTGAGGTCGCCTTCCACCGGTTCGGGGCGCATCCACTCGCCACGTTCGTTTTTGCGAGCCATCCAGATATCGCTTTTTTTCATGCCGGTAATCTCGCTACGCTTATCACCTGTAACTTTTTCGTTGGTGGTGGTGAAATACAGCACGTCGCCATTGAACATGGGTGCGAAGTCGGCACGTCGGGAATTGAACAGTTTGGCATTTTTTACGACATAGCGCGTGGGATTGGCTTTCATCTGTTCTGCCATTCGTGCTCCTTTGAGTCCATTGATGGCGGTTTGAGAATCAGGAGTACGCATCAGGTACTCCTCGTAGGCACGTGCGGCTTGAGTATACTTGCCTTCAGCGTGCAGCATCTCGGCAAGATGGAGCTGCGCCATAGAGTCGGGATAGCCGTAACGAATGGCATTCTGATATGCGGCAGCGGCACGTGCCGACTGGCTTAGCTTGCGGTGAGCCTCTGCCATCTTGAAGGCGACTTCGCCACGCAGCGGACGTTCGTCCTTCTTGGTCAGCTTGTTGTATATCTTGCGATAGGTTTTGGAAGCGTCGTAATATTCACCGCGTGCCATCTGCTCATCGGCAGTGGCGAGCTTTGGTCCACGGCATGATGTGAAAGCCACGCATGTGATAATGGCTGAGAGCAAAAATAAATGTTTCATAGAGTAATAACGCGCACGGGTACACTGATATTTTTACGCAGTGCAAAAATACGAAAACTTTTTCAGGTTGATGTAATCCGGTGCAAGAGTAATAAAGCCGGTATGGTGTTATGATATGTCGCTACAACAGGTGGTCGGGAGCGTAATGGCAGATTGGCAATTGTCCTGTCAGAGCGCCGTAGGCGTTAAGTGCAAGTGATTTAAGCTCGTCCTCTCCGGCACGTACCACAATTGGGGCGATATGGCTGATCCATTCGGAAAGTTTCTCCACACAGTATTGGCTGTGTGCTATGCCACCGGTAAGAATTATGGCATCGACTTGTCCGCGTAGTGCTACCGAACGTGCGCCAACTTCCTTGGCAACAGTGTATAGCATGGAGTCGAGAACGCTTTTATATGGTTCTTCTCCGGCTTGGGCACGGGAGGTTATCATCTCTACATCGTTGGTGCCGAGGTGGGCTGTGAGTCCCCCCTTGCCATTTAGCAAACGTTTCAGCTGCTTGTGGGTATATTCGCCGCTGAAGCATAGGTCGACGAGTTGTCCGGCGGGAACGGTGCCGGCGCGTTCGGGGCTGAAAGGACCATCGCCATCAAGTGCGTTATTGACATCAATGACTTTGCCTTTGCGGTGCGCGCCTACGGATATGCCCCCTCCGAGATGTACCATAATGAGATTGAGACTCTCGTAAGGTTTGTGTATGGAGTGTGCGTAGTGCCGGGCTACGGCTTTGGTGTTGAGAGCATGGAACACGGAATGTCGCGGAAGTTGCGGTAGTCCTGACATGCGGGCTTCGGGCATGAGTTCGTCGACAACCTCAGGGTCGGCGATGAATGATGGGACGTGGCATTCGGATGCTATATCATGTGCCATCAGCGCGCCGAGGTTACATGCGTGTTCCATAGGTGCATGAATAAGATCGTGTATCATGTTGCTGTCAATCTCATATACACCGCCAGGCGTGGGCTGCAACAATCCTCCACGGGCTATAACCGCATCAAATTCAACGGGGATGCCGGCTTCAGAGAGTGCTTTGTGCATCAGCGCGGTACGGTATGGCAATTGGTCGTTGATATGCGCAAAGTGGGATAACTCTTCCACGGAATGCCGTATTGTATGGCACCATTTCTGCGTGGTACCATCATAGATTGCTAATTTTGTAGATGTGGAGCCCGGATTGATTACGAGTATCTTCATGTATAGGTATCTGCGTGAAAAAATGTCATTTTGCCGTGGCTACGCAAGCAAGTGCCAAACCGGATAGTTTGGACTTTCCGTTGTCGGCTCTTGACGGAACAACAATAGGTGCTTTTGCCCCGGTCACAATTCCTGCCATCGATGCGCCGGCAAACAGGGATATGGTTTTGTAGAATGTGTTTGCGGCTTCAAGATTGGGGAATATTAAGATGTCCGCGTCACCGACTACAGGTGAATCAATGCCTTTGACCTCTCCACTGTGGCGGTCGCAGGCTGTCTTTACATCCATTGGTCCACCGATAGATGTGTTACCAAAGTTACCCTTGCAGGCTTCCTGTTTAAGCACGGAGTAGTCTATAGTATGAGGGAATTTAGCGTTGGTTTTCTCGGAGAAATGAATCAGTGCGACTTTGGGACATTCTATGCCGAATGCATGGCAGATGTCAACGTCGTAACGTATCATTGCCTGAAATTGCGGCAGTGTGGGGCGGGGTATTACCGCGGCATCGGAGAATAGCAACAATTTGGGGTAGGATGGCAATGACGCAACCGTGACGTGGCTGAGAACATTGCCTTCAGGCAGTATGCCGGACGTTTTGTCGAGGACTGCGCGCAACAGATTGTCGGTATTGATGTTGCCTTTCATGAGTACGTCGGCTTCACCTGCGCGAATCAGAGATACGCCTTTGACGGCCGCTTCATCCACGGAATTGACACAATGTATTTCAACGGAGTCAGGATGCGCGCTTTGCAATTCGGCGATACATTGTCCGTCGTCGGATGGTGTGATAAGGTGGAAGTGGGCTGCATTGACTTCAAGGCAAGTACGAATTGCATCGATGGTGGCATCGTCGTCCGGACATACCACAGCTACTCGCGGTGTTGTATCTAAAGAATAGAATCGGCTGACAAGATTGTCGAGACTATTAATCGGTGTCATCTGTAATGGTGCTATTTTTTTGCAAATATCAGTATTAATAGCGGGATAGTCAAATTATATACTGACTTATTTCGGCTTTATGTTGTAAAACATTGTATGAGAAAATTTTGTTAAAAAATGAGAGTACGGTATCTGTACCCAATAAAGATTTATGGTAAGACTAAAGGAAAAATCGATAGGGCGGTTGGCGGTTCTACGACGTAAGTATGTATCCGATAAGCCGTTTATGTTTATACTTGCTGCGGTGGTAGGGATATTCGCCGGTACGGGGGCGTATATTCTTAAGCATCTTATAGGCTATCTTTCGGGTTGGCTCACCTCGGGGTTGCGTCCGGAGGGAGCTAACTGGTTGTTGCTATTGCTGCCGGTGTGCGGTATCATGCTTACGGGTATATTCTGCCGATATGTACTGCATAAGAATCTCGCTCATGGTGTGAGACAGCTTATGGCGGATTTAAGAAATAAGGATTACAGGCTCAGTCCGCGCTTGACGTTCATCCCGATATTGGCGAGTACTCTGACTCTTGGATTCGGCGGGTCGGCGGGCTCAGAGGGGCCTATAGCCTATACAGGCGCTGCCATAGGCAGCAATATGGCAAGGATGTTCCGGCTTTCACCGCAGATGATGATGATAATGATAGGATGCGGAGCAGGTGCCGGCATAGCGGGGATATTCAAGGCTCCCTTAGGCGGCGCGTTGTTTACACTTGAGGTACTTAGAATGGAGCTTACCACGATGTCGGTACTGGTATTGCTTGTGTGTACCATCACGGCTGCCATGACAGCCTTTGTGCTCGGTGGCTGTACTATGGATATACCGGTAGGTGATATTGCGGTATTTGATGCTACGCTTATACCATGTGTGATATTGCTTGGTGTATTCTGCGGATTCTATTCATTGTACTACAGCTACATAATGAAGATGGTGGAGAGATGGCTTACCAAGATACGCAATCCATGGGTGCTCAATATCGCAGGCGGATTGGTACTCGGGGTAGCTGTGTTTGTGTTTCCTGCCCTATATGGCGAGGGATATGGAGTGGTGGGAAAGGTGCTTAACGGTGATTTTGCCCCAATAGCCGCTGACGGGATGTTCAGTTGGGGGATAACCGACGTGCGATTGCTGTTGCTCGTGGTGGCGGGGACGCTCGTGGTGAAATGTTTCGCTACGTCCGCCACTAACAGTGGCGGTGGCGTGAGCGGAGATTTCGCGCCTACGTTGTTTGCCGGGTGTATGGCAGGATTCTTGTTTGCATCGCTGATGAATTATGTATTCGGTATGACGCTTCCGGTGGAGCAATTTGCTCTGTTCGGTATGGCTGGAGTGATGGCAGGAGCCATACGTGCCCCCCTTATGGCGCTGGTGCTGACGAGCGAGATGGCTGCCGCATTTGATTATTTCCTACCGTTGATGGTGGTATCGGCGATATCATTCGGAGTGGTGAGATTGTTTACGTCGGATGATTATTATCGTTCGCGTATGGATCGCAACAATGGCTTATTGTCGAAGGTTGCGAAGCAGTAGGCAGATACGTCCTATGTACATACCGATTGATTCGTTGGAGTAATTAATCGGTGGAAATTGTGTAATTTTGCATCCGTTTTCATGTTGGGATACATGAACCACGGGTATATATGCGCAGTATCAATCTTACAAAAGGTAATATCACGGTGTCGTTGGTGCGTTTTACGCTTCCTATGATAGGCGGTGCTTTGATGCAGCAATGTTATAATATCGTGGATACGCTGATAGTGGGGCGTTTCATCGGTGCCGATGCTTTGGCCGCCGTTGGGTCGGCATACGCTCTTATGGTGTTTGTCACATCGATAATAATCGGTCTGACAATGGGTAGCGGGGCTTTATTGGCTATCCAGTATGGCGGCGGCAGAATGGATGCGATGAAACGTAGCATAGCGGCATCAGTGGTATTGTGCGGTGCCGTAACTATAGCGCTCGGTATAGTGGTATTCACCGGACTTCATCCGATATTGCGGTTCATGCAAGTGCCGCAGGAGATATATGGAATGATGTACGGGTATCTTAAAATAGTGTCGTACGGTATAGTCTTTACGTTGATATACAACCTTTTTGCGGCGATATTGAGGTCGGTAGGCAATTCTTTGACACCGTTGTGGTTTCTGGCATTGTCGGTGATTGCCAATGTTGTGCTGGACATTGTGTTTGTGCTATATTGCGGTTGGGGTATAGAGGGTGCCGCGATAGCTACGGTGGTAGCACAGGGTATTGCTGCCCTGTGGTTATGGCTGTTTGTGACAGTCCGTTATCCGGAATTGCGCTTACGTAGGGATGACTGGAGATTGTCGGGTAGGGATTTCAATGAGATAGCGTCGTTTTCGTTGCTTACATGTGTGCAGCAATCGGTGATGAATTTCGGTATTCTGATGGTGCAAGGATTGGTAAACAGTTTTGGACCTGCGGTAATGGCGGCATTTGCTGTTGCTGTGAAGATAGATTCGTTTGCCTATATGCCCGTACAGGAGTTCGGCAATGCATTTTCTACGTTTGTAGCACAGAATTTCGGAGCCGGAGAGATAGGGCGTGTCCGAGCAGGAATGCGTAAGGGATTTATGCTGACAGTGACGTTTTCTGTGATAGTGTCGTTGGTGGTGTGCATCTTTTCGAGAGAGTTGATGATGATGTTCTTGAACGGTGATGCCGATGGGATAGTAGAGGAGGGGATTAGGTATTTGAGGATAGAAGGTCCGTTTTATTTCGGCATAGGTATGTTATTTTTATGGTATGGCTACTATAGGGCTGTGAAGTTGCCGTCAATGTCTGTGGTGTTGACAGTTGTATCATTGGGGTTGCGTGTGGCGTTTGCCTATATGCTGGCGTCCATTCCAGGTGTTGGCGTGGTAGGTATCTGGTGGTCAATCCCTATTGGCTGGCTGATAGCCGATGGTGTGGCATTGGGATACTATCGCTTGCGCGGATGTCAATATGAATTGAGTTATTCTTGCGATTAGCCCTCTCTGTCAAGTATATATGGAGGAAATTGATGTAAAAAATTACCGCTTGAGAATCTATGATTTTCAAGCGGTGAAATGTGCGCACGAAGGGACTCGAACCCCCACGTCGTTAGACACTAGATCCTAAGTCTAGCGCGGCTACCAATTACGCCACGTGCGCAGGATTTATGATGCAAAATTAGGTGTTTTTTATCATATATCCAAATATTACAGCAAGTATGCTTAAAAATAAAAGAGAGAGGAGATGAATGAAAAGTGTAAAATATCGGGGTAAAGTGTTGCTATTTAGTTCGTATCGACATAAGGTCAGATAGACGCTTCAATATTCCAGACGAATGCGCGCAGACCGAGTTTGGGCGATTCATCGTCCATGGCTTTGAGGGCATCAAGCAATGTTTTCACCCGGTGGTCTTCGACTATGGTTATGATAGCAGATGCGAGTGATGGCCATGCGTGTGTGCCGTAGTGTGGCTCACCGGAGCGTGAGCCACGACCTTGAACTTCGTTCCATGCTGTGAATCCACGGCAATTGGATTTCTCCAACAGCGTGACGATAGATTCGTAATGGGCTTGGTCAAAAGTTATTAGTATGGATTTCATCGTGATATGGTTAGGCTGATTTTAATTTCTTTAATTTTTTGCGTGTGCGTCGTATTCCTACATAAGCAAATATGCAGTAGAGCGCAGGGACAAATAGTAGAGTGAGCAGTGTGGAAAGTGTGAGACCACCAATGACCGCAGTACCCATCGGTCGCCACATTTCGGCACCTTGTCCTGTGCCTACTGCCATGGGAACCATACCGAGGATGGTAGTGAGTGTGGTCATTACCACCGGGCGTAGACGTGATTTACCGCCGAGTATCACGGATTGGCGTATTGACAGTCCACGCTCGCGGTTGAGCGTGATGTAGTCAATAAGCACGATACCGTTTTTCACTACAATACCGATGAGCATGATGGCACCAATCATGGACATGACATTGAGGGTGTGTCCGGACAAATAAAGTATGATGAATACGCCGGAGAATGCGAAGAGTAGCGAAGTCATGATGATGGCGGGGTAGGTGTAGGACTCGAACTGTGCCGCCATAACTATGTAGACGAGTATGATTATAAGAACCGCAAGAGTGAGAAGGTCGCGGAACGAATCCTGCTGGTCCTCATAACTACCCGACAATTCCACGTTGATGCCTACCGGTATGTGCATGTTGTCAATCTCACGTTGCGATTCGGCAACAACCTGGCTCATGGGCACGCCGGAGACTACGGTTGATACAGTGATGATGCGTTCGCGGTCCTTGCGTTCGATAGTGGGCGGGGTAAACCGTTCCACCACCGTGCCTACATCCTTTACGCGCACACCTTGACCGGCAGCGTTGTAAATCAGTATATTCTCTATGTCGGATATGGATGTGCGGTGTTCTGGAGCGTACATTACCTTGATGTCGTATTCCTCACCGTCCTCGCGGAACTGGGATGAGATGCTACCGTTGATGCGGTTACGCAGATATGTGGCTGCCGTTTGCAGATTAAGTCCGTATATTGCCAGTTTCTCACGGTCGAAATCCACTTGGTATTCCGGTTGATAGTCGGAGCGGGATACCATAATGTCGGCAGTTCCTTTGATACCTTGCAGTATGCGTACCAATTGTTGTGCCACAGAGTCGGTTTCCTCAAAATTGTAGCCGTAGATTTCATAATCGATGGTGGACTGTCCGCCCATGGCTCCTCCACGGTTGCCTCCGACATTGACCTGCGCTTTTTTGAATTCGGGATAGGCTTTGAGGTCCTCACGCATTGACGATGCAATCTCTGTAATTTTGCGTTCGCGTTCTCCGGGGTCGGTTAGACGTATGTTCATAGACACGATGTGTGATCCATTGTCGCGCAGCGAAGCGTAAGTATTGTCACTCGATGCCTGTCCGGTGGTGTAGTTGAGTATTTTGATTTCAGGGTACTGCTCACGCCATTGGTCAGCCAACCGTTGGGTGGCTTCCTGTGCTATCTCCACGCGTGTGCCTATGGGCAGTTCGAGGTTGACACCTAATCGGCCGTCGTCAGCTGTCGGGAAAAATTCAGTACCGACGTATTTCAACAGTCCTAAAGACCCTACAAATATAGCCATACAAACCAATAGGGTAATCAACTTATGACCCACCACCATCTTCAGCAACCATGCATATCCGTTGTCCACGGCATCGAGAGCCTTGTTGATGGGAGTGAAGAGCAGCGTGTACATTTTGCCATGACTGGTAGTCTTGCGTAGCAGCAGTGAGCACAGCATGGGAGTCAGAGAGAGGGCACATGTAGTGGATATAATCATCATGATGGTCACCATCCATCCCAACTGGCGGAAAAGTACGCCGGTCATTCCGGTAACGAGTGTGAGGGGGAAGAATACAGCAATAAGTGTGAGTGTGGATGCGATAACTGATATGGCTACCTCATTCGTGCCGTGTACTGCCGCTTGCTTCGGCGCACTTCCTCGTTCGATGTGCGTGGTCACATTTTCCAAAACCACAATAGCATCGTCGACCACCATACCGATGGATATGGATAGTGCCGAGAGTGATACGATGTTAAGTGAGTTGCCGGTCATAGCCAGATAGATGAATGATGCTATGAGCGATATAGGAATGGTGATGACGATAATGAGGGTGGCACGCCAGCGTCCCAGGAATGTGAATACTACGATGACCACAAACAGGAGGGCGTAGAGTACCGTTTCTACGAGTGAATTTATAGTGTTGCGGATGTTGTCGGACGTGTCGACGATTACGCCGAGTTTTACATCGGAGGGCAATCGTTTCTGTAATTGCGGCAACATTTTGAGCACACGGTTGGAAATCTCTACGGAATTGGCTCCCGATTGTTTCTGAATCACAATCATGGCTCCCTTTATGCCATCGTTGTAGGTCTGCTGGGCGCGTTCTTCCAAAGAGTCATCGACACGTGCAACGTCGCGGAGGTATATGTTACGACCGTCGCGAGAGCCTACCACAATGTTTTTAAGCTCATCGGACGAGGCAAACTCGCCTTGCACACGGAGTGCGTAAGTGTCAGAACCGATATCGAATGAACCTCCGGGTATGTTGCGGTTTTCAGCGGCAACGATGGCTGATATAGTTTCTATGGACAATCCGTAGGCTTCAAGACGGTTAGGGTCGACGTAGACATGTATCTCACGTTTGGGTGCTCCGGAGATGGATACCGAGCCAACACCCGAAATGCGGGCAAGGGGATTGGCAACGGCATCATCGAGTATCTTATACAGCCCGGGCATACTTTCCGAAGCCTGAACGGAAAGCATCACAATCGGAATCATGTCGGAGCTGAACTTGAATATAATCGGGTTCTCGGCATTGTCCGGCAACGAACTCTTCACCATGTCCAGTTTGTCGCGTACATCATTGGTGAGTACGTCGATATCTTTGCCGTATTCAAATTCGAGTGTTATTACCGAGATGTTTTCCCGTGACTTTGATGTGATATGCTTGAGGTCGTTTACGGCGTTAAGACTGTTCTCAAGCGGACGTGTCACGTTCTGTTCGATGTCCTGAGCGCTCGCCCCCTGATATGTAGTCATAACCATAATGGTGTTGGTCTCGACATCGGGGTATAGGTCGATGGGCAGTGTTGTGAGCGAAAACAAACCTATTATGGCCACAGCAACGAAGCAAAGGGTGGTCATGATGGGGCGTTTTACGGCACTTGAATATAAGCTCATGTGATATTGTTTGGGTTATGTTCCGAAATAAAGAATAGCAGATAGGTGTGTCACTTTGATTTTTCGAGTACATCAACTTTCACTCCGTCGGCAAGCCGTACTTGACCTGTGGTTACAACCATGTCACCGTTGTTGACACCGGAGAGAAGTTCATAGGTGTTGTCAATGCGGCGTCCGAGTTCCACTCTATTATAGCTTACAGTGCCATCTGCCGGATTATAAACATAGACATATTTGTTGCCCGAGCCGGATTGTTTTACAACAGCACGGTCTGGGACTACCACATGTTCCGCCGAACCGAAGTTCAAGAATACGCGGGCAAACATTCCGGGGTGTATGCGCTCATCGGCATTGTCGATGGTAATTTCTACAGTGAATGTGCGTGTGGCGGGGTCAATGGTGGGATGTATCAGATAAACGGTACCGGAGAATGTTTCGTCGCCATATACGTCGGCTTTAATCTGGACTTTCTCGCCTTTATGCACTTTGGTGAAGTCGCTCTCGGATACATTTACAATTACCTTGACCGGGCGTACCTGTTCGACGGTAAGTATTGGCAAAGTTCCGGTCATGTCTCCCGGGTCATAGTTTCGAGCTGTAACGACACCAGCTATAGGGGATACGAGCATGGTGTTCTCAAGCAAATTGGTGTATTGGCGTTTTGATGCGTCAAGCTCAGTCTTGAGTTGGTCGACGGTCTGTTGGGTTCCACCGCCAATCTCGAGTAACCGGAGCGCACGGTTGTATTCGCGTTCGGCATTTTCGAGACGCACACGTAGTTGCTCTATATTTACATCATCAAGAACCACTACTTTCTGACCCTTAGCTACTTTAGAACCAACATCGACAAGTATGCTTTTGATACGGTTGGGGGTGGAGGAGGATATATTGTTGGTCTTGAAAGCTTCGACAGTTGCCGTGTATTCCGCAATCTGCGGTACTTCCTGGCTGTGTACCTGCTGTATTTCCACTTTTGGTAATTCCTCTACGGTATTTGCAGTAGATTCGTTATTGTCCTTTAAACCTGAGCAGCCTGAAGAGATGGCTAAAAACATCAGCGATAATAGTGCCGACAGGCGGATATATGTTTTGTTCATGTCGTTAATGGTGTGATGATGTATATGGTGATTATTTATTTGCGGTTATACTGAGAGACATCGGCATTGCCCAGAAGCAATTCCAGGTCACTCTTGGCAACAAGATAGTTGTAAATAGCTTGGTTATAAGCGAGCCGGGATTGGGTCAGTGCCAGTTCGGAGTCGCGTAAATCAAGATATGACGCCGCTCCGATTTCAAAACTTTGTTTCATTATGTCGTGTGCCACTTCGGCTTGATGTACGCTTTCGGAACATGATGCAATCTGCTTCACGTTCATCTGGATGTTGTCCATCGCAAGGTCGACCTGCATGTTTATTGACCGAAGCATGTTGTCGCGTTGCCATCCCATTTCGCGTACCTGAATCTCTGCTTGCTTTATGCGGGTGTATCGTTGTCCGCCTTCAAACAGCGGTATGGATAGAGTGAGTCCAATCATGGAGTAGGGATTCCAACGGAAATTTTTCAGTGGTGAGCCGTTGCTCATTGAGGTCCAGTTGTAATTGGCATTGAGGGCGAGAGTAGGGTACCATGCCATCTTTTGTACGGAAAGAGCATCGCGCAGCTGACGTGTCTGAATGTCAAGCAAACGTAATTCGGAATTTCCGGAGATATCGCTTCGGTCAATATCGAGAACTCCTCCGTACATGCCATTCTCATAATCGGCAAGTGTAGTCGTGGCAGCTATTGGAATTGCCGCGTCCATGCCCATAAGAATCTTAAGTTGCAATTTGGCTTGCTTTATGGCAATGGTTGCCTGTGTAAGCTCAGGTTCTACATTTTTTACCGCCACCTGAGTGCGCAGGACATCGTATTTTGATGCAGCTCCCAGACTATGCTGCTTTTCGTAGAGGTCGGCAGTGAAGCGTGCCATGTCGTAACTTTCAAGAATTACGCGGTATGAGTCCTCGGCGAGGAGCAGCATATAATATGCGTTTTTAACTTGGTTTATGAGATTGATTCGCGACTGGCGTGCCTGTTCCACACTTTGTATAATCTGGCTATCGGACAGTTTCAGACTTTTCCACAGCTGAGGGGCAATCAGCGGCATGGAGGCAGAAAAGCCCATGGAGTAGGAATTGTCCAATCCCACTTTTATGCCGCCTCCACCTGATGACGTCGCGGAACTTCCGGATTCTGAATCACCGCCGTCGTCCGAACCGTTGCCCGGAGATGTGGCTCCTGTGCGGTTCATATTCATGTACATGGTCTGTTTTGCCAACGTACGGTTGTATGTGGCTCCGAAAGCGATGGATGGCAACAATTGCCCGATAACTTCTTTTTTGGAATAGTCCATGCGTGTAATTTCCATATCGGCGACCTTTATTGTAGGATTATCGCTGAGAGCTATGGAAATGCAACTGTCAAGCGGCAGACGTAATGTGTCGGCGGGCTCTATCGCACCGCACAGATGAGTGCCGAGCGCAACGGTTGTAGTTAATGTGATGAAGAACTTGCAGAACATATAACGAGTGGATTATAACTTTGTAGATTGAACCGATGTGATATTGAAATCAGTTCTAACAAGTTGCAAAGATAGTACATATATGTATGAAGAAGTTGCAGGTGTGGTGTATAAGTATTATAAAAAAGGTCAAAAAGGACAATATAATTGTTTTTTTGTGTTATATGGAGTGCATGAGCATGTATGGCTATGTGGATTCTGCCAATCTGAATCCGGACGAAATAATAGAAAATAGCTATATTTGTACGTAAATAATCGATTAACCAATTATGATAAAATTGTCTTGTTATGGGTAAATCCAATCTTATCCGGCGATCGGTTACCGGATTATTTTCATTAAGTTCGTTGTTGCCGTCGTTTGCCGGCAATGTTCAGGATGAGCGTCCTAATATACTGTTTATCCTGAGCGATGACCATACTTCGCAGTCGTGGGGCATTTATGGTGGTATATTGGCAGATTATGCCTATAATCCCAATATCCGTCGTCTGGCATCAGAGGGAACTGTGCTCGAAAACTGCTTCTGCACCAATTCATTGTCGGCTCCGAGCCGCGCCAGCATTCTCACCGGCATGTACAGTCACAGAAACGGGCTTTATACACTTGCAGACACGTTTGATACCACGTTGCCAACCATAGCCACCGTGCTGCGTGACAATGGTTATGCCACAGCCCTGATGGGTAAGTGGCACTTAAAGTCGCAGCCGCAAGGATTTGATGAATATTCGATATTCTATGACCAGGGGGAATATCGCGATCCTACTTTCATAGACAGCAAGGATCCTTGGCCCGGAGACCGTCCGTTCGGTGAACGCGTGCGTGGATTTTCCACCGATATAGTCACCGACAAGGCGATAGAATGGATTAAAGGGCAGGGTGGAGAAAAACCATTCCTGATGTGCTGCCACTTCAAGGCCACGCATGAACCGTATGATTATCCTATAAGAATGGCAGGATTATATGATGGTGTTACTTTTCCCGAACCTCACAATCTGCTGGACAGAGGACCTGAGACAAACGGACGTTCGTTTGAGGGACAGACTCTTGAGGAGTTATCCCGCCGATGGACAGAAGCTTCAAAAGACCCGGACAAATGGTGGTGCCGATATCCCGGGTTGCCATTTAGCGTAGACGGGTTGCATCCTACGGAAGCACGTCGCCGTGCATATCAGAAACTTGTGAAAGATTATATGAGGTGCGGCGCTACGATTGATGATAATATAGGACGGTTGCTCAATACGCTTGATGAGATGGGTATAGCCGACAATACGATTGTAATCTATGTATCGGACCAAGGTTATTTCCTGGGTGAGCACGGTTTCTTCGATAAGAGAATGTTTTACGAGGAGGCGGCAAGAATGCCGTTTGTGATACGATATCCCGGCAAGGTGAAAAGCGGTGCGCGCAATAAGGATTTGATATTGAATGTGGATTTCGCTCCGTTGCTTGCCGAATATGCAGGGGTGGAAATGCCACTGGCCCAGGGTCGAAGTTTTGCTTCTAACCTCAAGGGTGAAACACCTGATGACTGGCGAAAGTCGTTCTACTACCGTTATTGGACCACTCATGATGTGCGTCCGTCGCACATGGCTATCCGTACCGACCGTTATAAACTGATATTCTATTATGGGGCACGTTTGGGAATGACAGACTCGGATGATGTTAACTTCACTCCTTCATGGGATTTGTATGACTTAAAAAATGACCCATACGAGGATTGTAATGTATATGGTGATAAGTCGTATGCCCCGGTAGTGAAGAAATTGAAGGAGGAAATGATAAAACTACGCAAGGAAACCGGAGATACCGATGAATCTTCGGCGGAGATGCAGCAGATTCTATCGGAGTATTATTGGAAATAAATAAGCCAAGGCAATAACTAAAAGTGCGGGAATCGCTGTATCTGAAGCGTCCCGCACTTTTTATGCGTCGTATATTGAATGTGAAGCCAATCAGTTTTCTACATGAAATCCGGCATCGCGCAATCCTTGCTTGATGATGTCGATGTGTTCCTGATTGCGTGTTTCCATCTCGATATGCAGCTTGCAACCGTTTATTTCAGTATTTGAAGAGTTGCGTTTATGTTCCACAGCAAGGATATTTGCTCCCAAGTTGCCTATAACGGAGCAAACCTTGGATAATTGTCCGGGTTTGTCGGAGAGTACTATGGTAACGGTGCAGTCGCGTCCGTTCTTTACAAGACCACGGGTTATGACACGGTTAAGCGAGGTGACATCAATGTTGCCACCCGATACGATGCATACCACTTTTTTACCTTTGATAGGCACCTTATTGAACATAGCGGCAGCTACGGATACGGCGCCGGCACCTTCGGCAACAAGTTTCTGCTGCTCGATGAGCGTAAGGATTGCAGCCGCCACTTCGTCGTCACTAACGGTTACAATCTCGTCGACATACTTGCGGCACATGTCGAAAGTGTTCACCCCCGGTTCTTTTACCGCAATTCCGTCGGCGATGGTTGATACCGAGTCGAGCTTGATGCGGTTGCCCTCCTTCATGGAGCGGGTCATGGACGGTGCCCCTTCGGCTTGCACACCATATACTTTCACGTTCGGTTTTATGGTCTTGATAGTAAAAGCCACACCAGAGATGAGACCTCCTCCGCCTACCGGCACTATCACTGCATCGACATCGGGCATCTCTTCGATAATCTCCAATCCTATGGTTCCCTGGCCCGCTATCACAAGCGGGTCATCGAACGGGTGCACTAATGTATAGCCATGTTCTTTCTGCAATTCAAGTGCCTTACGGTAGGCATCGTCATAAACACCCGGTACCAAACAAACCTCAGCACCCAATGCCTTTGTGGCCTCTACTTTAGATATCGGTGCGCCTGCGGGAAGGCATATAATGGATTTAATGCCATTGTGAGTCGCACCGAGAGCCACTCCTTGTGCGTGGTTGCCTGCCGAACAAGCTATCACACCACGTGATTTTTCTTCCTCAGATAGTTGTGAAATCTTGTAGTATGCTCCGCGAAGTTTAAAGGAACCGGTGTATTGAAGGTTTTCAGGCTTTAGATACACTTGGGCTTCGGGATTTATTTTAGTCACGCCGATAAGTTTAGGGTGACGAGCCACATTCTGTAGGACCTCAGCGGCTTTATATACTTCCGCAATATCAATCTGTGCCATGTCGATTAGTATTTATTAGCGGTGGCAAATGTACAAAAAATTAATTATGAATGGATGCTCATGTATTCTAAATATGAACAAAAAGCGTATCGGTAATTTTATAATTATGTATTATATGCAAACGGAATGAAAATGGATACGATATATGGCAATTTAAGTAGAATCATAGAGCAGTGCGGTACCCTTACGGCTGTAATTGACGGTACATGCAGCATGACGTATGCCGAGCTGAACAGGTGGGTGGATGAGATTAGAGGATGTTTCCCAATCGAGAGACCGCAGTTTGTAGGGGTGGTCATGGATCATGGAATTGACATGATAGCTACGATATTAGCCGTGATAAAGTCAGGAGCCGGATATGTGGCGGCAGAACCATCGCTCCCCGAAGAACGCATACGTTTCATGATGAGTGATGCGGGTGTGGATTTTGTGATAGCAGACAAGCGGTATGCCGGTATGACAGGTGGTGTGCCTGTCATTACATCGGATATGTTTGAAAACGCAGAGGATAAGAGTCCATTGCCGTCCGCTGAAATTTCCTCGGACAATCCCGCGTACGTATTGTACACGTCGGGAACGACCGGACGTCCAAAGGGTGTGGTGGTGACAAACGGTAATGTATGCCATTATGTGAAGGCATTTCAGCATGAATTTCATCCGGCACCCGGTGATGTGATGCTTCAATATTCCGTGTGCTCGTTTGATATATTCGTGGAGGAGGTGTTCACGACTTTACTGTCAGGTGCCACGCTCCTAATAGCTCCGGAATCAGTGAAGAATGATGTGGCGGAATTAATGAGTTTCGTAGTACGACAAGGAGTGACGATTATAAGCGGATTTCCGTATCTGCTTCTGGAGATTAATAAACTTGGGACGGTACCGCCGTCATTGCGTTTGCTGATAAGCGGAGGTGATGTGCTTCGGTCGTCGTATGTAGACAGGATAATAGATAAAGTGGATATCTACAATACGTATGGTCCTTCAGAAACCACGGTTTGTGCATCGTATTTCCGTTGCAACGATTATGAGCAGCTTTTAGACGGTACTTATCCGGTAGGAAAACCGGTACTCGGGGTGGAGGTTACCATAGTGGATGAATTTATGGAGCCGTTGCCCGCCGGAGAGGTCGGTGAATTGTGCATATCAGGTGGAGGTGTATCGCTCGGATATTTACATAGATGCCCGGAAAGTGATAACTTTGTGACACTTGAAGATGGACGGCGGTTGTATCGCTCCGGTGACTTAGGTTATGTTCTCGCTGACGGTAATATAGCATTCCTGCATAGAAAAGATTCACAAGTGATGATAATGGGGAAACGTGTGGAGTGCAGTGAGGTGGAAAATGTGTTGTGTAAATGCGATGATGTGGAGAGTGGGGTGGTGTGCTCTTATTTAGACACCAACGGGCTGTCTTATCTGGCAGCGTATATAGTGCCGAAAGACCGTAGACGATTTTCAATACACGGACTGAAGAAACGTCTTGAACGTTATCTTACATCGTTCATGATACCTGAATATTTTGTGGCTATGAAAGAGATTCCGCTTACTCCCAATGGCAAACCGGACAAAGAAGCATTGCCTGTAGTTCTTAAAGATAGTGAGCTATGATACATGTTATGGAGATAAATGAATTGCGCGATTGCGATAAGTTATTGCTGTGGCGCATGGAGGTGATAGGATGTGTGTTTGAAAATCCCACTGTGGGGTTGAAAGAACTGTATAAACAGAATAAGGAATATTATCGGCGGCATGTATCTGCGGGTACATACGTAGGATGTGAGGTCACGGCAGGTGATAAAGGTGTGGGATGCGGAGGTGTGTGTTTCTATGATGAGTTGCCGTCTCCGGATAATCCGTCGGGGCGTTGCGCATATATCATGAACATATATGTGCGCCGGGCATATCGGGGATGTGGTGTTGGGACCAAGATTGTCAATTGGCTTGTAGCCGAAGCCCGAAAGCGTGGTATAACCAAGATAGTACTCGAAACGACCGATGCGGGACGTGGGCTTTACCGAGCTACCGGCTTTGGAGAATATAAGGATATGATGAAGTATGTGAAGATATGAAAAGCGGGAAAATTGGGGCATTGGATTGCGCGTATGTAAAGAGCGATGATTCGGCAAATGTATGTTATATATTGTCATTTGCACCGCTTGACGACAGGTGGGTATCTATGGCGGCTGAGTGCTACGGTTGTTCGATAGTGGTGGTGACCGGCATGGATTGGGACAATGACCTGACTCCGTGGCGTGCGCCCGGAGTACCGGATGGATGTAAACCGTTTGCAGGCAATGCCGGTCAATTCCTGTCGAAAATCAGACATGAGGTAATATCTGAAGCGGAACGCAGTCTCGGGCTATCCGGGATTGTGGAGCGTACGCTTGCCGGAGTATCCCTATCGGGGTTATTTGCAATATGGGCTTGGATACAATGTGACACGTTCAAAAACGTGGTGTCGATTTCCGGCTCGTTTTGGTACGAGAATTTCACCAAGTGGATTTCCGACACAGCCATTCCTAAAAAGACAGGACTGGCATATATTTCTCTCGGACGTAAGGAACCGTATTCACCCGTCAAGGCATTCCGTACGGTAGGGGACGCGACAACTACCGTTGTAGACATGTTGAAGCGTAGCGGAATACAGGTGGTGTTTAATTGGGAGCCCGGTACGCATTACGCTCCGTTGTATCCACGACTTACCAATGCCATGGATGCAATTTTTCTCGGCAAATAATAAAATTAATTAAATATTGCGAACGGTATGAAACCAATGGACTCACTGAATTGTAATTTTCAATACTTTTGTACCGTATTTACACATTAATAATAACATCAGTAAAATGTCAACCATAACCAAAGAAGCAGCCCTTGAATATCACCGTGAAGGTAAGCCGGGCAAGATAGAGGTGGTACCCACCAAACCATATTCGACACAACATGATCTGGCACTCGCTTATTCGCCCGGTGTAGCATATCCGTGCAAGGAGATAGAGAAGAAGCCCGAGGATGTGTATGAGTACACCAATAAGGGAAATCTTGTTGCCGTGATATCCAACGGTACCGCCGTGTTAGGTCTTGGAGATATAGGCGCTCTTGCCGGTAAGCCGGTGATGGAGGGCAAAGCATTGCTATTTAAAATATTTGCGGGTCTTGATTGTTTTGACCTTGAGGTAAATGAGAATGACCCCGACAAATTCATATCTATAGTCAAGGCGTTGGCTCCTACATTCGGCGGTATAAATCTTGAGGATATCAAAGCTCCGGAGTGTTTCGAGATAGAACGTCGGCTTAAAGAGGAGTGCGACATACCGGTAATGCATGATGACCAGCATGGCACCGCCATAATATCGGCAGCCGGATTGCTCAACGCCCTTGAGATACAGAATAAAAAGATTGAGGATATAAAACTTGTGGTCAATGGCGCAGGAGCTGCCGCTGTGTCGTGTACCAAACTCTACATAGCCCTTGGTGTAAAGAAAGAGAATGTGGTGATGTGCGACAGCAAAGGTGTGATAAATTCCTCACGCACCAATCTCAACGGACAGAAACGGGAATTTATGACCGAGCGGAATATCAATACTCTTGCAGAGGCTATGGTAGATGCCGATGTGTTCCTCGGACTGTCGGTAAAGGATGTCGTGACGACTGAAATGCTGCAGTCGATGGCTCCAAACCCTATAGTATTCGCATTGGCAAATCCCGATCCGGAAATAGCTTATGATAAGGCTATGGCTTCGCGACCGGACCTGATATTCGCGACCGGACGAAGTGATTACCCCAATCAGATAAACAATGTGCTTGGATTCCCATATATATTCCGTGGAGCATTGGACAGCGGGGCTACCATGATAAACGAGGCAATGAAGCTTGCCGCGGTGCGTGCAATAGCGGATTTGGCAAAACTTCCGGTGCCGCCTGTTGTGAACACGGCTTATGACATGACCGATATCCATTATGGACGTGATTATATATTGCCCAAGCCCCTTGATCCACGCTTGCTTACCACTGTGGCTCCTGCTGTGGCTCGCGGAGCTATGGAGAGCGGTGTGGCAAAACGTCCGATTCAGGATTGGGAAGCTTACGATGAGAAATTGCGTAAACTCATGGGCTATGACAATAAGTTGATGCGTAGTATATTCGACCAAGCTAAGTCTAAACCCAAACGCGTGGTATTCGGCGAAGCCAATACTGATAATATGCTCAAGGCTGCGGTGATAGCTAAGAAGGAAGGTCTGATAATACCGATATTGCTTGGCAATGAGGAGATGATAGAGAAACGAGCTCAACGTCTCGGATTGGATATCTCGGGAATAGAGATAGTGAACTTGCGTCATGACCGTGAAGCTCCGCGCCGTAAACGTTATGCCACCAAGTTCGTTGAAAAGCGTCAGCGTGAGGGATTGACATATCCGGAAGCGAAAGAGAAGATGTTTGACCGTAATTATTTCGGTATGATGATGGTGCAGGAGGGTGATGCCGACGCATTCCTTGGCGGTACATACTCGGCGTCACATGCCATAGGTCAGATAGCGACCGAGGTGGTAGGCATACGTCCGACTTACAACCACTTTGCCGCCATGCACATAATCAATACCAAACGCGGTACATTCTTCCTTGCCGATACGCAGGTAAATAAGGATGTAGATGCCGATACATTGTTTGACATAGCCCGTCTGACCCGTAATTCGGTGGAGTATTTCGCCCACAAGCCCGTGATGGCAATGGTTTCGTACAGTAATTTCGGCTCAAGCAGCGAGCCGGAATGCTGTCATTCGCGCGAGGTGGTCAACAGGATGCACGAACGTTACCCCGATTTGCTGATAGATGGTGAGATGTCGATAAATTATGCGCTGAATACCGATATGCGCGATAAGACATTCCCATTCAACAAGCTTAATGGTGAGGCGGTAAATACGTTGATATTCCCAAATCTAAGTTCGGCAAGCACGGCTTACCGCATGATGCTCGAAATGGGATTGGGAGATGCCATAGGTCCTATTCAGATGGGATTGAACAAGCCTATCCACTATATCAGTGTCAACTCACCGGTCCGTAATATACTCAACCTTGCAGTAGTGGCAGGATTGGATGCGCAAGTGCTTGAAACTTCCGGCGGGCTGATAGACCGTTAACCCAACTTGATTAACTGATGAGATTTTCGATATTGCCGGTGTTATCTGCGTGTGCTTTATTGTGCTGCGTAGGGTGCACCGGCAGTATTGATAATGGTACCGGAATATTTTCCTGTGAGTCTTATACTGTGACTTCCGACAGCATAGTTCAGGGAAGTCAAGTGGTAAGGGTGACATCTAATAAGGGATTGTCGACTGATGCCGGAGATGTATTGTGGATGCCGGACAGCATGGCCTATGATGTGGTTATGATATCAGATAATCCATTGCTCGATGCTGTTTTCGAAATGTCAGAATCAAAAGGCAGGAATGAATCTCGGACAGTTGTACGTACCCCATTGTCAATATTATTATCGGATGTGTATCTGAATCCGAAAAGTGCCGGCGAACACCTGATGGCAATGGTGCATGGAGGGCGTGTATCGGGATGTTATGATTCGGAATTGCATTTGCCCTCCACCTCTGATAGAGCCATGTGGGTGCAAGCGGTATGGGAGATTTACCGTGCTACCGGGGATATCGGTTGGTTGAAGGATGTGTATCCTATAGCTGAACGCGCTTTGAAGGAGGATTTGCGCGCCGGTATGGACCGGCAAATACCGCTGATGCATGGAGTCTCCCGATATATCGCCGCCGATGAGAGCAGATACCTGCCGCAATGGGCTACCTATGCCGATATGTACGATATGTATTGTCTGTCAGTAAATGTCGGTTATGCCACCGCATGTGCTTCGCTTGATTCGATGGCATCGGTCTTAGGAGTACAGGCTGATGTAGGGTATAGAGAGTTGAGTCAACGGATGTCCCAGACTATCAATGACCGATTCTGGATTCCTAACCTGTCGTATTATAGCTCATGTCTTTATGGCGGGTTGTTTGCCATTCAGTCGCAATCATCAGATAATTTGGGACAAGCACTCGCTGTGATTTCAGGTATTGCGCGACATGGCATGGGTGAATCACTTGTGAATAATACTCCTGTGACCGTAATGGGAACACCGGTAATGTTTCCATTATCTGTAAAAGATGTGGATTATTATAGGACTTATTTATGGTCTGTGACACAGGCATATTGGAATATAGCGGCGGCACGCATGGGTAACATGGAAGCGTTGAAGAACGGTGTTGCCGCACTGTTGCGTGGTGCCGTATTTAATAACGGAGAGTTTGATTATGCTTCAGTACCGGCAGTGGTACTCCGGGGGTTGGCAGGCATTGATTTTACATCGACGGGTATTAAGTTTTCACCTTGTGTACCACCTCAGATATGTACATACATGAGTCTGAACGGTATCAGGTATCGCGAAGCGTTACTTGATATCCACATCTATGGTAGCGGATCGCGCATAAAGTCATTTTCGCTCGACGGTAAGGAGCGGAAGGATATGTCGGTTCCCGGGACTTTGACAGGTCATCATTCGGTGGATATAATAATGGATGGTGGTGCTGTGGAGAATGGCACTGAAATTTCGATTGTGGATTCTCAGATTATACCATCGGTACCGGTTGTGTCATGGGACAGACATTCGGCTGTGATTTCAAATTATGTTGCAGGGGTGGATTATGAGGTGTATGTAAATGGGGTCATGGAGGAGTCCATACCGGAATCGGGATTTGAATTATATGATACATGCAGTTATATATCGGTAGGAGTGGTACCTGTGGAGTCTGACAGATGGTTTGGTTGGAGTTCAGCACCGCATTATCTATTACCGGCAAGGATTACGGAGGTTTGTGCCACGGATTTATTGCCCATGCGGCATTATGATGACATTGATAGCATGTATGTGGTGGATATGTCGGCAAGACACAATGCTCATATTGAATTTATTTATTCATCGCCAAGCACCGAGAAGTGCGTGATGGATGTGTGCAGCGTTACCGATTCCATTGGCGGATATGCACTCAGTGTGCTTGAAGTTAATGGCAGAAATGAGGGGGTATTTTTAATAGGTGGTAGGGAAACGACAGATTCGATACACGTCTATTCCAATAAACTTATGGTGGAGATGAAACAGGGAGCTAATCATGTGTCCTTGAATTGCGATAAGTTTATTAATTTTGACGTGCCAAGGAGTAAAAATACCGCGCATGTCAGGTCGGTACGTATAATCCCCATGGTGTCTAAATGAAAAAACGGAGTCAATGAAACGAATAGGAATACTATCTGATACCCATTCCTGCTGGGATGAGCGGTATGCTACCCATTTTGCCGGATGCGATGAGGTGTGGCATGCCGGAGATGTGGGCGATGTGTCGATTCTGCGCCGACTTGAGGAAATCGTTCCTGTGGTGAGAGCTGTGTCCGGAAATATCGACCATGGCGATGTGCGACGCATGTGTCCCGAGGTTCAGGAGTTTGAGGTTGAGGGTGTGCGTGTGTGGATGACGCATATCGGTGGTTATCCGGGTAAATATTCGCCCGGAGTAAAGCGGATATTGCGCGAAGAAGGTATAAAGCTTATGGTAAGCGGACACTCACATATATTGAAAGTGATTCCCGACCACGAATTAGGACTTCTGCATATCAATCCCGGAGCGGCGGGTTACCATGGTTGGCAGAAAGTGAGAACCTTAATCAGGTGTACACTCGACCATGGTACTATATGCGATCTTGATGTGATAGAACTTGGCAAACAAAAGATGTAATCTTACGGTTTATAGTATTAGTATGAAAAAGATATTTGTATTCGTATTCTCAGTGGCGCTATTAGGTATAGCAGGGTGTAAGACTACTGAGGCAAACTATAGGGCGGCTTATGAAATAGCTAAAGAGAAACAGATGGATTCGGGCGACTCCATAGCCAATGCCGGATTGAAGAGTCAACAGATGCCGCGTCAGATGGTGTTTGGCACTGACACATTGCAAGTTCGCACTGAAGCGGTAGGCGTTACAGCCAATGGCGGTGGCACTAATGATATGCTGAAAAAGTATTGTGTAGTAGCCGGGCAGTTCCATCAGATATTCAATGCGAGTTCCATGCGTTCCCGTCTGGTGGCAGACGGATATGAGGGGACATTTCTGTTGCACAACCGCATGAAACAGTATTATGTAGTGGTGGGCAGTTATAATCTGCCTTCGGAAGCGCGAGCCATGATAGACAGTCTGAAGGCTGATGAATCTTTGGTGTTCAAAGCTCCGTTCCCTTACGTATTGCGTCCGGCTCATTTAGTGCGTTGATTCCGAGTTGGAGTCAACGAAGGCGCCTGTATTATCCAATATGTAGCTCCTTGCTGAAAGTTATATTTGGATTGATTTTTTGCAGCGTCATTAAAAATCCTTGTTCATCGGCGGGAGAAATATAGACGTACTTATTTTTCTCGTAAAGAATGCGGATGTTGGGATATGATGCTGAAAAATTATGACTGCCACGGTCAATTAAGAAATCACCCCGTCGGACTTTTTTAATTGTACCGATATCAATGGCAAGTGACCGCATTGGGTGTGATATGAGTAATGTTTTATTTTCTAAAGTGTATGAGATGTCATCATACATTGTTTTGGATAAAATGAAGAACACACCAAAGAATGTGATGCATGATAATGTAATTAATACTCCCAAATAGATAGGTGGTTGCGCGAGCCAAATAAAGATAATACCGAACAAGGTAATCGCTATAAACGGCCACCAGGTATTTGAATTACCGACCTTTGCATGGAATGTAATTCTCTCACCTCTATGGAGGGGTGGTGGTATGGGTGGTGGCGTGGTTAAATTCTTTTCCATATTGCGGTATAGGCTTGACGTCTTATTCGTTGTCTTTGCGGCAATGATTTATTTTGTGGCTATCGGATTGCTGACACGATTGAATGAGAGCCATGTAAGACGTTTCCATAAGGCTTCCAACGGTCCTTGACGGTGCGTTGAGAGCCAGCCGTTGCTCCACCATACCTGAAGCAGGATTATGCCCAGTCCAATAAGCATTGATATTGTGGCACCGCTATATCTGAATAGTCCTAATCCGAAATTATAGAATAGAGTTACACCAATGATGGATTGAGTGATGTAATTGGTTAATGACATACGCCCATAAGTGATAGATATGCGCTGGAATCTATAGCCGTCGCCCTTTTTGAACCAACAAATCACGAACAGCGATACGAATATTGTCATCAATGTGAAATTGACCGGAAGTCCCAATGCTATACCGAAGTGGCTTACCCATGTAGTATGCGATAGCATCGGGGATATGAATGTTTTCAAAAGGTATAATGGTCCGAATGCCAATAGGGACAAGAGCAATGTGCGTTGCCAAAATCGCATGGACCGTTGGGACTTTACGAACATTTCATTTCGACCGAGCCACATGCCTAAAAGGAAGAGTGCCGGGGTCTGGCAGATACGCCCGGCTTCCACTTGCCAAAAGTTGCTGTATAATTGTCCGTTGATGATATTATTCGATAAAGTCTGTAACAGATTGCCGTTCATCGCCGTCTGCTCAGCTGATGCGGCAAATGCCACAAAGCGAGAATTGGTATCGATGTAGTCGGGTGAGAAATGAGCCGTGAGCATGTGAATCCAGTCGATAGGTTGCAGCAGTAGTATGCCGGCTACAATGAGCACGGTACGGTTACTCCAGGATGATGCAGGAATGAGTATGAGACCGCATACGGCGTAGAATAGCAGTATGTCGCCATTGTAGAACAATGCGTGAAGTTGGGCGAACCCGGCTAATAATAACATGCGCCATGCAAATCGCAACCGAAAGTCGACGCCACGCAGCCGTGCGTTGCGCATTTGTATATAGAAACTGAATCCGAATAGCAATGAGAATGTAGCGTAGGCTTTTCCAGCAAGGAGAAACCATACAACATCAGTTACCGCGGAATCAAGTCCGGAAAGCCATTGCGGTTGCCATTCGGGAGTGTGGAATAGGTTGTAATGTTCAATGCTGTGCAGCAGCACTATAGCCATAAGGGCAAAACCACGTAAAGCGTCGACAACGCTCATGCGGGAATTGGTGGGCGATATGGTTGGATTCATGATTTTGGATTGGTTAGGATTAAGATGATGTACGTAGTGTGTCGGCAACGGCATCGGCGCAACGTTCGCCATCAATGGCTGCAGACACGATACCTCCGGCATATCCGGCACCTTCACCGCATGGGAAGAGTCCGTGTAATGTTATGTGATTGAGTGATTCGTTGTCTCGTGGTATTCTGACAGGTGACGATGTACGTGTCTCGTCTCCTATAAGTATGGCATCGTTGGTGAGGAACCCTCTGTTTTTTTTGCCGAATTCCTCAAACCCTTTCTGAAGGCGGGTGGCTATCTCTTCAGGTAAAAGGAGGTCGATACGGGCAGGATGTATACCGGGAGCGTATGATGTGGGGGGGAGATTCTTTGATGGACGGGATGAGGTGAAATCAATCATGCGTTGTGCCGGAGCGTTCTGCGATTGTCGGGATTCATTGAAAAATGCCGTTTCGATTTCTTCCTGGAATTTCATCATTTTCAAGGGACCGAATTCGTTATATCGGGTCACATCTTCGGGTAGGACTTCGACAACCATGCCTGAGTTCGCCCATTTAGAGCCACGATTGGAGGATGACATGCCGTTGACCACCATTTGTCCGGGCGCACTTGCAGCCGGTATTATCACACCACCGGGACACATGCAGAATGAATATACAGCGCGGTCACGCACACGTGTCAACATAGTGTATTCGGCAGGGGGAAGGTAGCGGCCACGACCGTTTTTGCTATGGTATCGTATGCAGTCTATGAGATGTTGCGGATGTTCAAGGCGGACGCCTACGGCTATACCCTTAGGTTCTAAAGCTATGTCGCGTGAATAAAGCATCTTATAGATGTCGCGGGCGGAATGTCCTGTGGCAAGTATAACCGGTCCAATATATTCTGAACCATCAGCTGTAACTACGCCTGTTACTTTGTTGCCGTCGATAATTACATCGGTTACTTTTGTATTGAAAAGAACTTTCCCACCACAATGCTCGATGGTGTGCCGCATGGATTTTATTACCTCAGGCAAACGGTCGGTGCCTATGTGCGGATGCGCGTCAACAAGAATATCCTCCTGCGCTCCATGCTGATGAAAAACGGTCAGTATTTTATCGACCGGTCCACGCTTTTTACTGCGGGTGTACAATTTACCATCGGAATATGCGCCGGCACCGCCCTCTCCAAAGCAATAGTTGGAATCAGGGTCGACAATTCCCTCTCGGGCTATACGAGCCATATCCTTGCGACGGGAATCCACATCTTTGCCGCGTTCGAGTACTATAGGGCGCACACCGCGTTCTATAAGCCGCAGAGCGGCAAACAGTCCAGCCGGACCGGCACCGACCACGATGCACTGAGGAGCATCGGCAGCGACAGGTGTATAGATGATGGGAGTAAACAACGGATGCGCAGGTGCCGGTTCGTCAATGAAGGCACGCAGTGTAACGTTGACCATAACCTGACGCTGACGGGCGTCTATGGAACGTTTCAATATTTTTATGTCGCGCAGACGGTTAGCGTCAATTCCCATCCGAGTACTCACAAGTGCCATAAGGCGCAGGGGAGTATATGCGGTGGCGGGGTCAATGCGCAACTGCAAGTCGGCAGTCATGTGTGATATGTTGATAATGATTGTGTTTGGTAACGGTATTCTATCTGTCGAACTTCACGTAAGTCTGTTCTGTGGGTTGGTACGTGTCGTCATCCCAAAGTGAACTGGATATCATGAGGTCGGCGCTTATGCGATTACAAGCGATAGGCACATTGTGTAACCGGCATTGGCGCAACAACATTTGAATGTCGGCTTCGTGCGGCTGTGGATTGAGGTCGTCAATAAGAAATACGGCAAGGTCTACCTCGTTTCGTACCACCATGGCTGCTATCTCGGCATCACCGCCCATTGGTCCGGAGTTCATACACTGGACGTCCGCCTTGATACCTAATTCATCGAAAGCCTTTTTTATCAGACCACCGGTTGTGCCGGTGCAAACCAAATGGTGCTTAGACAGCAGTGACGCATTGAATTTAGCCCAAGCTACCATGTCGGCTTTGCGTTGGTCGTGGGCCACGAGTGCTATTGTAAGATGTTTTTTCATTGTGTTTCTAATTAATATGTTATGTATGAGGATGGAGTTTACGTTGGTGTCGGTTGACGATAATCAATGTCACCAGTGCAAAAAAGAAAGCTATGCAGTCCGAAGCCGCCATACTTGCCCATACACCATCTATCCCGAAATATCGGGGTATAAATATCAAGAACGGTATCAGGAATATTAGCTGTCGGGTAAGAGATAGGAATATGGAGAGTTTTGGCATGCCTACCGATTGGAAGAAGTTCTGGATTACTATTTGGCATCCTACCAACGGGTAGAAAATGAAGAATATACGGAATCCTCTGTTGGCAATCTCAATCAGTGTTTCGTCGACAGTGAACAGGTGGCTTATGGTTCCGGGGAACATCTCTGTGGCAATCCATCCCACTGTGGTGATTCCCACTCCCAGCCAAATGCCTATGGACAGAGTCTTGCGTACACGCGACCATTGCCCCGCACCATAGTTGAATCCCAATATCGGTTGCATACCCTGAGTGACGCCAAATACTATCATAACGAAGAACATGGTGGTTCGGTTGAGTATGCCATAAGCTCCTACCGCGAGATTGCCTATTTCGGCTCCGTAATCAAGCAGTGCCTTGTTGATGAAAATCACTACTATACATCCGCACACATTCATCAAGAATGGTGACAATCCGATAGCATAAATGCGTTTGATAATGGCGGGGGTAATCCAACGGTTGCGGATATTGAGATGTATGAAACTTTTTTTAGACAGGAAGTGGCATGTGACCCAGACACATGCAACCGATTGTCCGATTATGGTGGCAAGCGCGGCTCCCTTAATGCCCCAATCGAACACGAATATGAATATCGGTGCGAATACAATATTGGCTCCAACGGATAGGAGGGCTGAAATCATGGCTTTCTTGGGGTACCCTGTAGCTCGCATTATATTGTTGAGTCCTATGAATATGTAGGATATGGGGGTGCCGTATAGAATCACGCGCATGAATTCACGTGCGTAGGGCAATGTCTCAGGTGTGGCTCCGAAGAACAATAATATCTCGTCAAGAAACAATAGGGTTATGCCACCGAATATTACCGAGTGAATGATACATAGTACGAAAACGTTGTTGACCACATCGGTGGCTCGGGATATGTTTTTTTGACCGAGAAATATTGACGATATAGTGGCGCCGCCAACAGCAATCAGCGTACAGAACGCTATCACGAGGTTCATGAGCGGAAATGTGATGGCAAGTCCGGCTATTGCCATGGCGCCTACACCTCGGCCTATGAATATGCTGTCGATAATATTGTACAATGATGTTGCCACACTGGCTATTATCGCCGGCACGGAGTATTGAATGAGCAGCTTTGGTATGGATTGGCTGCCAAGATCCATGGGAGTTGAAGCGGAACGCGGTTGCATTGTAAACGTAAGTTTCTACAAAATTAACGCTTTAAAGTATAATAATTATCGGTACCGGTATTATTTTTGTGAAAAATTAGTTTCATTTAAATTGTAGTTTAAGTAGACATGACACGTTGCGGAGCCTTGTTTGACCTTGATGGTGTGCTGATAGACAGTGAGTCGACATATACTGAATTCTGGAGTGGCATAGACCGGATATATCCTACCGGAATAGATAATTACGCCATAGCCATAAAGGGGACTACTCTGCCTGAAATCATGAAGCATTATAGCGATGAGAATGTAAAGGCTGACATATTACGCCGTATACATGACTTTCAAGAGTCGATGGTATATAATATATATCCCGGTGTGGAACATTTTCTCTCGGAACTTAATGAACGTGGTGTGCCGGCAGCTATTGTAACAAGTAGCGACGACAGAAAGATGCAATTGCTTTTCGAGCAGCATCCTGACTTCAGAAAATATTTCCGGACTGTGATTGACGCATCGCAGGTGACACGGTCCAAGCCAGACCCACAAGGATATATAAAGGCAGCTGAGTCTTTGGGGCTTAAACCGGAAGATTGCTTCGTGTTTGAGGACTCTCTCCAGGGGCTGAAAGCGGGTAATGCATCCGGGGCGACTGTGATAGCATTGGCAACAACCTATCCGGCGGAAGTATTAAAAGGAAAAGCCGCCAAAATTATTGGCGGCTTGGATGAATTTTCTGTTGATGAGATGCTTGCCTTAAAAGGCTTGTAGTCTGATATCAGCAAGCTTTGAAACTCATGTCGAGCCCTTTGACGGAATGGGTGAGTGCTCCTACCGAAATGAAGTCAACACCGCATTCTCCGTAGGCTCGCAGTGTGTCAAGAGTGATTCCTCCCGATGATTCAATTTCAGTGCGTCCGTTGATTAGCTTTACAGCTTCAAGGGTACGCTCAGGTGAGAAGTTATCGAGCATAATACGGTCCACACCGGCTTCGAGGGCTTGATTTATCTCGTCGGTATTGCGTACCTCAAGTTCGATTTTAAGGTCGCGTCCGGTTTCTTTACAATATTTTTTAGCAGCGGCTACGGCTTGCGGAATGCCACCGGCGAAGTCAACATGGTTATCTTTTATTAAAATCATGTCGAAGAGACCTATACGGTGATTGCATCCGCCACCTATACGTACGGCCTCTTTCTCAAGCATACGCATACCGGGAGTGGTTTTGCGGGTGTCGAGTACTTTAGTTTTCAGTCCTTCGAGACGTTGCTGATATTTTGCGGTGGTGGTGGCAATGCCACTCATGCGTTGCATGATGTTTAGCATCACGCGTTCGGTTTGAAGCAGGGAGCGTACCCGCCCTTTTACTTCAAAAGCTATGTCGCCCGGCTTCACATGAGTGCCGTCGTGGATATACACGGTCATTTCCAGTTCCGGATCAAATTTCCGGAATACCTTACGTGCTATTTCCACTCCGGCGAGTATGCCTTCTTCTTTAACGATAAGACGTTGACATCCCATCTCGTCGGCAGGTATGGTGGATAGGGTAGTGTGGTCGCCGTCGCCGACATCTTCGGCGAATGCCAATGTCAGCAGGTCATCTATAAGTTCGTCCTTGGATTTCATAAAGTAGTGATGTTTTGTTACTTTTGTACAAAAGTAATAATTAGCCTAAATTTCCGCAAATCAGAATTTATGAAAATAACGCTTCTTGCCATAGGCAAAACGCAATCCGGGTATCTGAACTCAGGTATAGACCAATACATAAGTCGTATAGGGCATTATCTGCCCATGGAATTTAAAGTATTGCCTGATATAAAGGGTACGAAGGGGCTTACCGAGCAACAACAGAAAGAGCGAGAGGGAATGGCTATATTGTCGTCGCTGCAAGGTGGCGATGCCGTGATATTGCTTGATGAGCGGGGACGTGAGATGACTTCACGTGAATTTGCGGGATTTATCGAAGGGAAGATGAATTCGGGTCTCAAGCGACTTGTGTTTGTGATTGGCGGACCTTACGGCTTTTCCAAAGAGGTGTATGATAGATGTGACGGTAAGATATCATTGTCGCGCATGACGTTTTCACACGAGATGGTACGATTGTTCTTTACCGAGCAGGTGTATAGGGCCATGACGATATTACGCGGAGAGCCTTATCACCACGATTAATCATCATCTATATCAATCAGGTCAACCAATATGGTATCGGTGAGAAGCCACATCGATTCAGGTATGGACATGCGTCCTGATTCCAGAATAATCCGACGGGATGAAATATGTGGTGTGGCATCGTGAAGCAGTCGGTTAAGTTTGCTATGTCCAAACCTAAGCGCGTAGTCATCCAATGACAACCCCTGGCGTGTGCGCAGACGGATTAGCAGGTATTCGTTGGCTTGTTGGGTGGCTGTGAGATGCTCGGTAATAGTGTTGTCGCCGTTAGATGATATATATTTACCGATATCGTTAGGGTTGTGATAACGGCATGTGCCGTAGAAGCTGTGTGCTCCAGTCCCTAACCCTAAATAAGGTGTGAGGTTCCAGTACGATGAATTGTGTTGTGAATGTAACCCCGGTTTAGCGAAATTTGATATTTCGTAATGATCAAATCCATGTACATGCGCCATATTGCATAGTTCGCGGTACATAGCTTCGGATAACTCCTGGGGTGATTCCTGAATCTTGCCTGATTCTTTCATTGCCCATAGCCGTGTACCCGGCTCGTACATAAGACTGTAGGCAGACAGATGCGCGGGACTTAGGGCGAATATGCGAGACAGGGTGCATTTCCAACTCTCGAAAGTTTGTCCCGGAAGACCATATATAAGGTCGAGACTGATGTTGTGGATGCCGGCACGTGAAAGAGTCTCAAACGCATTGACAGCATCATCTGCCGTGTGGCGTCGCCCAATTGTGTCAAGTTCTGTATCGTCCAACGATTGTACCCCCATACTTACACGTGTGATAGGGGACGCTGCTATGTATTCGGCAATTTCTGCTGTGACATCTTCAGGATTAACTTCTATGGTAAATTCCCTTATTCCGTCTGAAGATACAAATTTTATTATGCGGTCAAGCTGCCTGAGGGTGAGGATGGATGGTGTCCCTCCACCTATATATATGGTTTGGAACGGTTCGGTTATTGATGACTTGCGACGATGGAATTCTTGCTCCAATGCCGAGATATATTCGTCGGTATTTGCGCGGCGGGGCGTAGAGAAGAAATCACAATAAGCGCATTTTGAATGGCAAAATGGTATATGTATGTATAATCCGGCCATATTAATTATTAACTATCCTCGCGACCGCAGATGGCTTTGAATTTGCAGAATGTACATGCGTGGTCATCAGGGCTTTGTGTAAATGGAGTCCCCGGGTCGAATATCTCTTCAATTTTAAGATGTAATTTTTCCAAGAATTCGTCGTAGAACTGATGGTAATCGGATATGGGGGTGCGGGATATCTTAAGTGGCTCTATACCTTTAGCCGGAAGGTCACGCATCTTATATATCACAGGCGTTATCGGTTCGTCGGATTGTTCCAATACCCGGTATATATGACAGTAAAGCATCAACTGCATTATGGCTTTGGCACGATTGGGCTGTGCGGTATTGAACAACGCTTCGACAGACGTGGCTGATAGGGCATCACCTCCTGTTTTGTAATCGACAAAGCGTTTGCATCCGTTTACAATGTCGATACGGTCAATTATCTGACGTACGTTAACCGTAAGATTGTCGGATATCTTCAAGCGTCCCGACATGTTTTTCTCGGCACCGATGTAGATGAATGGCGTAAGCGTAATGTCGCAACGCAGCATGGACAAGATGGATTCCTTGATTACTTTTCCGAGTACAAGACTTTCGCCCACCAAAGGAGTGTGCAGACGCTCATCTGTAAATCTATTGTAGTGGCGGTTGATGGAGCGGGTGATAAGATTGTCAATCAGGGTATGTGTAGGCTTTAGATAAGGCTCCAATAAATCCTTGGTAATTGTTACTCCCGCATCGGTGTTGCCGTTTTGGAATCCTTGATAGAAATCCTGAGCGACTTCATGCAGGATGGTGCCGTAGGTACTCGAGTCCATGTAGTCGGTGATTTCGTCATCGACGTTATATCCTTCAACATATTGCAGATAGAAGCTAAGCGGGCAATTTATATAACTGTTGATGGCACTTGCCGACAGATTGGCTCCGTCAGTGCGTGTGAATTTCTGAAGCAAATCCAGGATTCGATTGTCTTTTGTTATTGATATTCCCGGTGTATCGAAGTGCTGAGGATTGTAAACCGCAAGTTTGTGAGAGACCGGTGAGTCAGGGAACAAATAGAGAAGTTGAGCGAGGTATCGCGAAATCTCGCTGCTTTTACTACCGCCTACACTTCTGGCATCGTACACCAAGGTTACATTTTCTGCCCGTGATATCAATCTGTAGAAGTAATATGCGAATATACTTTCCTGAAAGTCGAGCGTAGCCATTCCGTAGCCGCGTCGTAGTGCATCGGGTATGAATGAACGGGTATAGTGCTTGCGTGGGAATATCCGTTCGTTCATGGATAGCATTATTATGTTTTTGAAATCAAGCGCACGAGTTTCGAGAACTCCCATAATCTGAAGTCCCGCGAGTGGTTCTCCTGTGAAACTTACGGTGTCGGAGTTTATGGCACGTTCGATAAGCTTGAAGAATGATGTGCCGCTCATATCGACGTGGAACCGGGATGCGGCTTCAAAAAGACTTGTTACGGCATTGAGGTACGATTCGATGAAGTGGCGTTGCAAGCGGTCATCATTGGGAATTATCCCCAATAGGAAATGGCATAGGGTCTCGACATATTCGTGTATGGAGTTGATATTATCGATGTCTGTTATGGGCTTGAATATGGGACTGAGCCTTTCAGTGAACCCTACTATGGTGGTTGAGGGTATAAAGAACAGACGGCGCTTCTGAATCTCAGAACTTATGTTGGCACATCCATCTGTATCATAGTTTTTTATTATGGGGGCTGTGAGCAGAGTCTTTACATCGTCATGGAAATAGATTGTTTCTCCGTCGCGTTTGCGTGCCCGAAGTTGCAGGCTGATTATGTTGCGCATAAGAGCGGCTATAGGACTAAGCCGCATAGGGAATCCCATGGTTACGTTCATGGATGTGATGACATCAGGCATGGAATGTATCATGGGTATAAACAAGGATTCATCGGGTAATACAACTGCCGTGTCAATGGCATTATGGGCATCGGTTATAATCCCTTCGTTACACCAAGACTGTATAACATTGCCTGCGGCTTTGACCTGTCCGGTATTAGACGGCACTCCAAGTATGTCTATGCGGGGAAGTGTGTTTATCGCATCCTCTTCAAGGCTGTATATGGATGGGAATTCTCTTATGTTGTTGCGGATGAATCGCCCTGCTTTGTTGTCGGATTTAGTAAATGCCGGGGAATTGAAATCCCAGTAGAAGTCGGCACGCCCCATACGTTTGAGACGTGAGAATATTTTCAGCTCGGATGTGGATAGTACGTTGAATCCGGTAAATATGTAACGTGTATATGGTAGTTCGTAATCAGAATCGATGGATAGGGCGTCTACGGCATTGCGATAAAACATTCCTTGTGTGGCAAGCCCTTCCGATGTAAGTCGCGAGCGGTAGCTTTTGTAGAGAGGTTGGAGCACCTCCCACAGCTTGATGAATTTCTGATGATGAGGATTGTCCCCGGTGTGGTCGATATGAGACCAGAATCTGTCGACATAGTCATGTGGACGCTGTTCACCCCAATATCGGTTGATAATCTCTATCTGTTCAGGCGTGAGATAGTTGCTTGATATCTCACGGAGACGTATCAGGTTCACAAATAATGTCTTTGCATCAACAAGATAACGGTCCACATCATTGAAGTCGCTTATAAGCATCTCGCCCCAAAACAGGAATCGGTCGAAATCCACATCTACCCCCGGCAGTTTGCGGTATTCGCCAAAGAGGGTGAACAGCTGTTCGTAACGATTGGCTTCAACGAGAGGAGAGAAATCGGCTACAAATTGTGATATGGTGGTTATCTCCGGAAATATGTTGCTACCGTTGAGCTCTTGTTGAAGAAAGTGCTTGAAAAATGTGGCACTTCGTTTATTGGGAAACACAAAGCAGTAGTCCATGAGGTTGTCAGTCTCATGGGTGGCATAAATATTGGCGACCTGTCGCAGGAATGGTTTCATGATTTCAGCAGGAGGATTACTTTCACAGCTACGTCAAGACTCACTATCTTTGCGTTGGCATTAGCCGCGATATCGGTGCGCGCTTTTTCGAAAGTAGCCAATAGTTTCTCTACGTTGCGTTCGTTGATGAATCGGGCGAATCGAGAACTGAATGCCGCTTCGGATTGATTGAGATATGTAATCTGAGGGACATTGAAGTTGTACACGAAGTTCTCGCGTATGAGCCGCAATGTGTAATCAAAAAAACGTAACTGGGTCTCGCGCCCAAGAGATGAAAATTCACCTGTGAGTTCGCGCAGGTCCTTGATGTTTCGTTGGTAAGCGAGTCGCATCATGCGTATGAACATGTCCAGGAACATTTCACTCTCCTTGCTGCGATGTAGCTGTTTCCGGGCGGTCAGCATATTGCCTTCGGCTATATGCGCTATTGCCATGGCATCGGCGGGGTTTACTGCAAATTGTCGAGACAGATTGTCTGCTATAATTTGGTCGGGCAATCTCTTGAGTTCTATTCTTTGGACACGAGAGTATATGGTCGGGAGGATACCGCGCGGATTATCGCTCACCATAATGAATACGGTGTCCTCAAACGGTTCCTCAATCATCTTCAGAAGCTTATTGGCAGCCTCCTCATTCATCCGTTCAGGGAGCCACCATATCACAATTTTATATCGTGATATGTGGGATGTGAATGCAAGTTTGTGCAATAGCGACGAGCTTTCTGTGACGTAAGTGACAGGACGTGCGTTTTTTTTCGTGAACGTATTGGTCCATGCTTCCACGTCGGCGTAGAAGTTGTCAGAGAGGTATTCGCGCCACTCAGTGATAAAATCGTCGGAGATGGGTGCTGTGTTCATGCCGTTGAGTTTCACTACCGGGAATACGAAGTGAGTGTCGATATGATTCATGGATTCGTGCAGTCGGCATGACTGACATTCTCCGCATGCATCGCCGTTTGGATCGGGGTTTTCGCAATGGATGTATTGAGCAAAAGCACGTGCAAGAGCGTATTTGCCGATTCCGGCAGGACCTTCAAGTAACAAGGCGTGAGGTATCCTGTCGGATATCACCATTTGTCTTAATCGGTCCTTGACAGAGTCATGCGATGGTATGTCGCTGAATTTCATTATATAAACAGTGTATGGTTTATAAGACTTGTTTTAATATTTTTTCCACGCTTGCAGTGGCATTGAGCGAATATATGTGGATTGATTTTACACCATGTGCGTAGAGGTCGTCCATCTGATGCCGGCACCATTGCACGCCTATCTCTTTTGCTGCGTTGTCGTCCGTTGCAGCGATTAGCTCTCGAGCCAAATCCGAGGGGAGGTCGACATGAAAGACTTTCGGTAGTATTGTGAGCTGTGAGCGTGTGACGATAGGTTTTATTCCGGGTATGATTGGCACTGTGATACCAGCCTGACGGCATTGGCGCACGAATGAATAGTATTTTTCATTATCGAAAAACATTTGTGTGACCACGTATTGCGCACCATTGTCCACTTTGTGTTTCAGCCATGCTATGTCCATGTCCATGTTGGGCGCTTCATCGTGTTTTTCGGGATATCCGGCAACGCCATAGCTAAAGGGTTGTGCGTCCGTGGCTATGTCCATACGTGTGCCATCGGAGAATATTCCACGGTTAAAATCATTTATTTGCGATTGTAATTCTGATGCATGTGCGTGTCCGCCCTCATTGGGTATGAAACGTGGGTCATGTTTTGCCTTGTCACCGCGAAGAACAAGCAGATTGGTTATCCCCAGGAAGTTGAGGTCGATAAGGGCGTATTCGGTTTCTATTTTTGAATATCCACTGCATATTATGTGTGGTACGGCAGGTATGTTGTAACGTTGCTGTAGGGCTGCGGCTATCGCCACGGTGCCCGGGCGCGCACGTTCACTCACACGTTGGTACAGTCCGTCGGCAGTTGATTTAAACACCAGTTCGCTTCTGTGGGTAGTGATGTTTACATAGGCCGGATTGAAATCAGCAAGCCTGTCAATCTGATTGAACAGGCTGTTTATGCCACGACCCTTAAGCGGTGGTAGTATTTCGATTGAGAATTTTTTTTTGTCGCTGGATGCTATTATTTCCGGAATAGTCATGATGATGTGGCGCAATTTATATGCAGCATTACAAAGTTAATGAAAAATCGGTGTGCCGCAACATTTATTGAATGAAGGTTGCCGGTTAGTGTTTGTGGATTTCTGTGTAAAATGTTGTGTATATGGAGATTTATTGTTGGATTTGCGCATTGAAAAACATAAAATCATACGAATTCCGCGATGTGGTTACGGGTGTTGTTAAGGTCAATGACCTGTTGCGCCCGCATTGTCCCGGCTCGCTCTGCCATGGACTGTTTGATGAAAAGGTTGTTAGTGCGGTTGCTGACAGCCCCGGTTGAAAGGTCGACCTCCTGGGAGTTTATAAGTATGTTGTTTCGGTCGGTAGCTTCTTGCTCGAAAGTGCATATAGCGAGATCTGCTGTCTTGAAGCCGTTAAGCAACTGTTGGATTTTCGCGATGGTGTCGGACACATCGGCGGGTGTGAAACGGCAATAACAGGCTTCCTTACGTTTAAGGGAGACCACTTTGGTCCCGTCCTCGTTGAGAATAAGCACACTGACGGCGAAGCCAAAGTGCTTGAAGTCCTGACTGACTCCGAGGAAATATGAGGCGAGGTCGTTGTCAAGAAGGAAGTCCTCGACTTCATTCTTGACCGTGGCGGAGGCGATGCGGGTATCATACCGCAAGCCTGAGCCATAGCAGACCTCTGCGATGAAACATTGGCAGGTTGCCAAAGTTTCGTCTTTCTCAATGAGCGAGAGAATGTCTAAAGGCATTTGGTTGTCGCCGCCCCACGGAATATAAGAGAGCTTGTCGTCTATGATGGTCGGCACGATGTCAACATCCTCTTTGAATACTGAGGATGAATTGACCTTGAAGATTGCGCGAGCGTTGAAGCCGGGCAGGTCTTCAACAGAACTGAAATTAAGAAAGTCCATAACTTGCTGATTTTTAGCGAAGTTATGGACTCCTATATAGTTGCGAAAAGACGCTAAAATTTATCTGGTCTATGGGCATCATCAAAATATTCTGAATCATAATCGTGATTATGTATCGTATCAGAACAATCCTTAAACATAATGAATGAAAACAGTCCTATGAAAACTAACGCATATATCCAAAACGCAACAGTGCCTACAAATTTCCATATTTTTGGGAAATGATTCGAAGCAAACTTGTTGACTTTCTTACCAGTTTCCCCAATCCATATAATTGATGGCAAAATGACATATGTAAGTAGCAATCCCATTACTGGAAGTGCGATTACACATAATATCATAATTACAAAGCCGTTCATTACGATTGCAAAGGTACGAATAATCCGCGGAATATCAAAGGAATACTTCAAGGTCATTGACACGGAAGATACAGCAGTTGCGTATCTTGCGGTACTCGCCAGAGGTGTGCAACTTTATGTTGCGCAAACCTCCGTAAAAGAAATATCATAAAGATATGACGTTGCCGAGTTTGAGGATTGAGTCGTTGGATTTGCGGTCGGTTGATTTGCCTACGGCATCGCGCAGCGGCTTTCAGCCGAGCCGACATGCGCTCACCACCGACACGCGAATATCGACAGGGGCGCGCGAGTTGAGCATTGCGCGAGCGGTGCTTAAATGAATATTTATTGAGTGGATGTGGATATAAAAAAGCGTCCGGGGAACTTCCCCGGACGCTTGATGGTGTTATGTCTGTACTGCGGTTATGCTTTGTACATGTCTACTTGTGCGGGGGCAAAGTTGGCGATGAAATCAGCGTGCTTGGCTACTTCAGCCTGAGCCATCTTATTGTAAACCTCTGCTGATTTGGTAAATTCGGCATTACGGTTGGCATCTTGGAGCAAGAGGTAGCCCATTATGATGTTGCCTGCCATTTCTACCATGCGACGAGCCATGAAGTCAGTGTAGGTCTGATCTTTAGCTTCAACGACTGTAGCTACCGCTTTTTCGTATTTAGCTGTCATATCCACGAGTGCGTCGTGAAGCGGTTTCAAGTTTTCAGCTACAGGCTGTGCCTCGTATTCACGAATCATGTTTAGGTATGTGCCGGTGGTGACGTGGCGTATAGCCGCAACTACCTGCAATTGAGTGGTGCCTTCGTAGATGGATGTGATGCGAGCATCGCGGTATACGCGTTCACAAGCATAGTCCTTCATGAAGCCGGAGCCACCGTGAATCTGAATGCAGTCGTAGGCATTCTGATTGCAATATTCGCTACCCATACCTTTTACGAGGGGAGTGCAAGCATCGGCAAGTTTGGTGTATTGCTTCATCTCCTTACGTTCGTAGGGAGTGAGTGTGCGTTCTTTGGCGATGTCTTCGTAAATCTTGTAGATGTCTACGAAACGGGAGGTCTCGTACAGGAGTGCGCGAGAAGCGTCGAGCTTGGCTTTCATCACAGCAAGCATCTCATATACGGCAGGGAATTCGATGATAGCTTTGCCGAATTGCTTGCGGTCTTTTGCATAGGCGAGAGCTTCGCGGTAGGCGCGTTCGCTTACACCGACTGACTGTGCGGCAATGCCAAGACGTGCACCGTTCATAAGAGCCATCACATATTTGATAAGACCAAGACGGCGCGAGCCGCACAATTCAGCTTTTGCATTCTTATATACGAGTTCGCAAGTAGGAGATCCTTTGATACCCATCTTGTTCTCGATACGGCGTACGGTTACACCACCGTCGCGCTTGTCGTAAATGAACATCGAAAGTCCACGACCGTCCTTAGTTCCTTCTTCCGAGCGGGCAAGTACCAAGTGGATGTCGCTGTCGCCGTTAGTGATGAAGCGTTTTACACCGTTCAGACGCCAAGTGCCGTCGGGCTGTTCGGTGGCTTTGAGCATTACTGACTGGAGGTCGGAACCGGCATCGGGTTCGGTGAGGTCCATTGACATGGTTTCACCCTGGCATACGCGTGGTATGAAACGCTGTTTCTGATCTTCGTCGGCAAATTCGTATATAGTCTCGGCGCAGTCCTGAAGACCCCAAAGGTTTTCAAATCCTGTATCAGCGCGGCTAACGATATCGGCAGCCATGATATAGGGGGTGATGGGGAAGTTCAGACCACCCAAACGGCGCGGCATTGCCATGCCCATGAGACCGGCTTTGCGACATAGTTCAAGATTCTCTTTTGTTCCGTCGGCATATATAACACGACCGTTTTCCACGCGGGGACCCTGGTGGTCAACGTCTTCAGCGTTTTCGGCAATTTTTCCGCCGCATATTTCACCTACGATTTCCAATACCTTGTCGTATGAGTCCATGGCGTCCTCAAAGTTGAGGGGCGCATAGTCAAATTTTTCGGCATCGGCGAAATTACGCTCTTTAAGTTCTACGATTTTCTGCATCAACGGGTGTTGCAAGTGATGCTTCAAACCGGGATTGTCATTATAAAAATTAGCCATGGCTTATATTACTTGGAATTTTTCTTGTAGTATTTAATGAGTTTTGGAATCACGTCCTCAGCATTACCGTTGATGACGAAGTCGGCTATCGTGTTGATGGGAGCTTCGGAATCGTTGTTGATGGAGATGATTATTGCACTTTCCTGCATACCGGCGATGTGCTGAATCTGACCGGAAATACCGCATGCGATGTAAAGTTTTGGGCGTACGGTAACACCTGTCTGTCCAATCTGACGGTCGTGTTCGCAGAAACCTGCGTCAACGGCTGCACGTGAAGCTCCTACTTCGCCACCGAGAGTTTCGGCAAGTTCATAAAGCAAATCGAAGTTCTCACGTGATCCCATGCCGTAGCCACCTGCCACGATGATGGGGGAGTTTTTGATGTTGACCTTTGATTTTTCGATGTGGCGATCAATGATTTCAACCACGAAATCTTCAGGGCTTACATATTTTGCGGCATCGAGTTCTACGACCTCACCTTTGTGGTTGGCATCAAAGATTTCTTTCTTCATGACGCCTTCACGAACAGTTGCCATCTGCGGACGGCAATCGGGGTTTACGATAGTAGCCACGATGTTACCGCCGAATGCAGGACGAATCTGGTAAAGGAGGTTTTCATATTCCTTGCCGGTTTTGGGATCCTTGTGGTCACCGATTTCCAATGAAGTACAGTCGGCGGTAAGTCCGCTGTGCAGGCATGAGGATACTCGGGGACCGAGGTCGCGGCCTATGCATGTAGCACCCATGAGGCATACCTGGGGTTTGATTTCCTTGAAGAGGTTTATCAATACAGCGGCGTGGGGATTCGAGGTATAGGGGTAGAGACGTTTGTCTGCAACTTTATAAACCACGTCAGCGCCGTAGGGGAAAAGCTGATTTTCGACACCGTCGAGGTTGTCGCCAATAACGACAGCTTCGAGTTTCACGCCAAGTTTGGTGGCAAGTTCGCGACCTTTGGTTAGCAATTCGAGGCTCACATCGGCCACTTTGCCGTCCTCAAACTCACAATATACTATTAAGTTGTTTTGATCAGTCATGATGATGAGTGTGGATAACGAATTAATATTAACCGATGGTGTGGTTGGCAATGAGTTCTTTAACGAGTTCTTCGATTTGGGCGTCATCGTTGTCAAGGCAACGGCTTTCCTTAGCGGTGAACACTACATTTTCAATAGCCTTAACCTTAGTCGGAGAACCAGCAAGACCGATTTGTTCCGGGTCAGCTTCTACGAATGCTGCGTTCCATTCGGCAATGTTGAGGTACGGACGTTTTTCGACAAGCTGTTTTGCTTCATCAGAAAGTTTGTCTTTTTCGGTAGGCGATACTGCATATTTGAATTTCTGCACTCTCATGGCATTGCGTGGGCGGCAATCGGCGGCAGAGCCGTTGACTGTAACTACGCAGGGCATAGGAGCCTTCACTGTTTCAACACCATTTTCCAAACGGCGTTTCACGGTTACGTATCCATCTTTGAGGTCAAGAATCTCTTCAGCGTATGTAACTTGGGGAATACCGAGTTTCTCAGCTATCTGCGGTCCTACCTGGGCAGTATCACCGTCGATTGCTTGACGGCCACCAAGGATGATATCGTAGTTGCCGAATTTTTTAACGGCTTGTGCCAAAGAGTAAGATGTGGCAAGTGTATCGGCACCGCCAAGTACGCGGTCGGTGAGTACGATACCGCCGTCGGCACCACGGTACATTGCTTCGCGTATGATTTCAGATGCGCGGGGCAAGCCCATTGTAAGTAATGTCACTGTTGAACCGGGATTGGCATCCTTGATGCGGAGTGCCTGCTCGAGAGCGTTGAGGTCCTCGGGGTTGAAGATGGCCGGAAGGGCGGCGCGGTTGATGGTGCCGTCCTCTTTCATAGCATCTTTGCCTACATTGCGGGTGTCAGGCACCTGCTTTGCGAGCACAATGATGTTGAGACTCATACTTTATAAATTTGATAATTAAGTTAATGATCGGTTGTATTGTTTCGACCTACAAAGATAAGTAAAATGATTGAAACCGTCAATTTTTTTTAAACTACATTGCAATCAAATAATTACGGGCTGTGTTAGGGTTTAGGTATGATGGGTTGATTGTCGTATCGGGTTGCAAGATAGGTGTTTATTGGGAGAGCTGAAAACGACGGGCTTTTGCTGTAGTGTTTAGCAAAAGCCCGTCGGTAGTAAGGTTATGTGACCGGATTGTCAGTCGCGATTGTTATGGCAATGGCATTGGCAATCATAGCTTGAACCATCGAAGCAGTGTGTGCATATATCGCATTTGGGTAATCCAATTGCCGATACTATGTTTTCCAAGGAGCTGAACTGTAGCGATGTAAGACCAAGACGTGAGCGTATTTCCTCAACCATGCGTTCGTATTCGGGAGAGCCGGTGGTGGCGTACGCTTCCAGATTGCGGTCGTGGCTTCCTTCAAGTTCAGCGATAATACGTCTTGTAATTAGCTCAAGCTCACTTTTGGATGCTGTGAAATTAAGATATTCACAAGGGTATATCAATGGTGGGCAGCTGATGCGCATGTGCACCTCCTTGACTCCGGCATCGAACATGTCCTTTACATTGTCGCGCAACTGTGTACCGCGTACTATGGAGTCGTCGCAGAATATCACGCGTCGTCCGCGCAATAATGATTTGTTGGCGATGAGCTTCATCTTAGCTACGAGTTCGCGTCGTTCCTGGGTGCTTGGGGTGAAGCTGCGAGGCCATGTGGGGGTGTATTTTACGATACCGCGCAGATATGGCACTCCCTTGCCTTGTGCATATCCTAATGCCATGCCTATGCCGGAATCGGGAATTGCGCTTACGAAATCCACTTCTGTGGTATCGGTTTTAGCCATGTCGCGTCCGGTGACATATCGCATGCGGTCTACGTTGCGTCCCTCGTACTGACATACCGGGTATCCATAATATATCCATAGGAAGGAGCATATTTGCATTCGCTTTTCGGGTTTGCGCAATTGTTTCATTCCATCGGGCGTGAGCTCGACAATCTCGCCCGGACCGACATTATAACATACATCGAATCCGAGGTTGGCAAAAGCGCATGATTCGGATGCTGCGGCGTGTCCGTCATCATTTTTGCCTATGAGAATGGGGGTACGTCCGAGAAAATCGCGTGCGGCGATTATCTTACCTTCCATGAGTATGAGCATGGAGCAAGAGCCTTTGATGCGCCGGTACACGTTTTCTATTCCGCTTACCAAATCGGTGCCTTCGCTAATCAGCGCGGCAATCATTTCCGATGGGTTTATGATGTCGTAACTATGTTCGCAAAAATGATGTCCTTTGGCGAGCATCTCTTTTTCAAGTTCACCGATGTTGTTTATGCGTGCAACTGTGACTATGGCAAATTTGCCGAGATGGCAGTTGACGATAATCGGTTGGGCATCGGTATCTGAAATCACACCGATACCGGAATTGCCGGAGAAATCCTTGAGGTCACCCTCAAATTTGGTACGGAAGTAAGAGTTCTCTATGTTATGTATGGACCGTGTGAATATGCCGTTGTCTACCGTAGCCATGCCTGCACGTTTCGTACCCATGTGGCTGTTGTAGTCGATTCCGTAAAATAATCGGTCTACGCAATCCGTCTTAGCGGTTAGTCCGAAAAAACCTCCCATAATAATCTTTATTTACCTTATTGAAACTGAAGTTAGAAATTTCTGAATATCATATAAATGCCGACGGGAGCGGAGGTTGGTCGTTTTAGGTGTCGATTGTTCCTGCTCCCGTCGGTATGTTATGTTACTTATTTACGTGCTGTTTAATCCATTCACGAGCGTTGATGAATGCATCAATCCATGGAGTGATATCATCTTTGCGTCGCGATGCCGGGTAGTAAGCGCATTGCCACGGGAATATGGCGCGTTCCAAGTGTGGCATCATGGCGAGATGTCGACCGTCGGCGGAACACAACGCGGCAACAGAAGCGCGAGAACCATTCGGGTTGCCGGGATATGCGGAGTAGTTGTACTTCAAAGCCACGTTATAGCTATCCATTGGCATCGGGAGCTTGAAGCGACCTTCGCCATGTGCTATCCAGATGCCTGTCTTCAATCCGGCAAGCGGTCCGAACATCACGGAATTGTTTTCCGGTATGGTAACGCCTACGAATTGGGATTCAAATTTGTGGCTGATGTTATGCTCCATGGTGGCTTTCTTCTCGTGTTCGGGGCAGATGAGATTCAATTCCATCATGAGCTGGCATCCGTTGCACACGCCTAATGAAAGGGTGTCGGGGCGTGAATAGAATTTTTCGAGGGCTTTGCGGGCTTTCTCATTCCAAAGGAAGCCACCTGCCCAGCCTTTGGCTGAGCCAAGTACATCGGAATTGGAGAAACCACCACAGAACACTATCATATTTACGTCGTCCAATGTTTCACGTCCGCTCATGAGGTCGGTCATGTGTACATCCTTTACGTCAAATCCGGCGAGGTAGAGTGAGTATGCCATCTCGCGGTCACCGTTTACACCCTTTTCACGAATGATGGCTGCACGTATGCCGCTTTCTTCATGGCGTCCGAAGCCCAATCCACGCGAAGCGAGCGAGCCGTTCCATCCTTTTGGCAAACGGTAGCGGAGCGGCTGGCGCTTATAGTTGTCGAAACGCATGCGCGCGCATTTTTCACCGCTTTGCACGCTGTCAAGCAGATATGATGAACGGAACCATACATCGCGCATGTAGTCGATTCCTATCATACGTGCTGTACCGCAGTGGTTGATCATCACGGTGCGTTCGTCGGAAGGAGTACCGATATATTTGAAGTCTACACCGGCTTCAGTGAGCGCGCGTTCGGCAGCTTCGCATTTTTTCTCGGCAACTTGAATCACAAGAGCCGGGTTTTCGGCAAACAATATCTTGATGAGGTCATCTTCACCATTCTTTACAAATTGCTCGGTATCAAATTCAATACCTCCGGTGGTGTTTGCAAATACCATCTCGAGCAGAGTGGTTACAAGACCGCCGGCCGATACGTCGTGAGCTGCCATTATCGAACCGCGTTTCACCAAACGCTGTACGGTGTTGAATGCCGCCACGAATCTTTCCGGAGAAACTACGGTTGGCGCATCGGAGCCAATGCGGTTGAGTGCTTGGGCAAACGCTGAACCACCAAGACGTAATTTGTCGGATGAGAAGTCGATGTAATAAAGACGTGATTTGCCGGTTTGGAGTACCGGTGTAAGAGTCCTGCGTATATCGGTGACTTGTCCTGCCGCGGAAATGATTACGGTTCCGGGGGCGAAGACTTTGTCGTCGCCATATTTTTGAGTCATGGACAAGCTGTCTTTACCGGTAGGGATGTTCACGCCTATGGCACAGGCAAAGTCGCTGCATGCTTCTACGGCACGGTAAAGAGCTGCGTCTTCACCCGGGTTCTTGCATGGCCACATCCAGTTGGCACTAAGCGATAATCCTTTGATATTGCCTTCAATCGGTGCGCCGACGATGTTGGTCAGTGCTTCTGCAATGGCGATTACAGAGCCTTTGGCAGAATCGGCAAGCGCTACCTGAGGAGCATGGCCTATAGATGTAGCTATACCTTGCTTACCTGTGTAGTCCAATGCCACAACGCCACAGTCGCTAAGCGGGAGCTGTATCTCGCCTTGGCATTGTTGACGTGCAATCTTGCCGGTAACCGAACGGTCTACCTTGTTTGTGAGCCAGTCTTTGCAAGCTACGGCTTCAAGACTTAGAACATCCTGCAGATATTCGTCGAGTTTTGATTCGTCGTATTTGGCATTGGCATATTCGGTATTTACCGTATTGTCGGTCATTACGGTTTTAGGCGAATTGCCAAACATGTCTGCCATGGCAAGGTCTATGGGTTTGACTCCGTCATTGCGTCGGAATATAAAACGGTCATCAGCCGTGGTTTCGCCGACTACGTACATAGGGGCACGTTCGCGGTCTGCGATGCGTTTTACATAATCTATGTGTGACTGGTCCAAAACCATACCCATGCGTTCCTGGCTTTCGTTACCCACGATCTCTTTAGCGGATAGTGTGGCATCGCCAATAGGCAGGCAGTCAAGGTCAATGCGGCCACCGGTAGCTTCGACCAGCTCAGAGAGCGCATTGAGGTGTCCTCCGGCTCCATGGTCGTGGATTGATACGATGGGATTGTCGTCGCTTTCTGCAAGGGCACGTATCACATTTGATACGCGTTTCTGCATTTCAGGATTGGCACGCTGTACGGCATTGAGCTCTATGGCATTATCGTATTGACCGGTTTCGACTGATGATACGGCACCTCCGCCCATGCCTATGCGGTAGTTGTCACCACCCATTACCACAACCTTTTCACCCGGTTGCGGAGTGCCTTTTATAGCATCCTTTTTAGCTGCAAAACCAACTCCGCCTGCAAGCATTATCACCTTATCGTAGGCATACATACGTCCGTTTTCGTCGTGTTCGAAGGTGAGTAGCGAGCCACAGATGAGTGGTTGCCCGAATTTGTTACCGAAGTCAGACGCGCCGTTAGATGCCTTGATTAATATGTCGCAAGGTGTCTGATAGAGCCATACGCGGGGATTGCACATGAGTTCCCAACGATGTTCGGGACTCATACGCGGATAAGATGTCATGTACACGGCTGTACCGGCAATAGGCAAACTTGCCTTGCCACCTCCGAGACGGTCGCGTATCTCACCACCAGTTCCTGTGGCTGCACCGTTGAATGGTTCTACAGTGGTGGGGAAGTTGTGTGTCTCAGCTTTCAAAGATATCACCGTATCAATCTCTTTGACATCAAACATGTCGGGACGGTCAGGATTGACAGGGTAGAATTGTTCCACTTTGGGACCCTTTACGAATGCCACATTGTCCTTATATGCCGACACGAGTGTATTAGGGTTGACCTGAGAAGTCTTTTTGATGAGCTTGAACAAAGACATCGGTTTCTCTTCGCCATCAATAACGAAGGTGCCGTTGAATATCTTATGGCGGCAATGTTCGGAATTAACCTGTGAAAAACCGAATACTTCACTGTCAGTAAGCGGACGTCCAAGTTTTGCCGAAAGGTCACGCAGGTATTGTTCCTCATCGGGACTTAGTGCCAAACCTTCGCTGCGGTTGTATTCTGAGATATCGTCGATATATACAATGGGTTCCGGAGTACGGTCAGTATGGAAAACCTTACTGTTAAGCCCTTGGTATTTGCGTTGCAGCATCTTGTCGAACTGGGGTTCGGCTTCGCGTGTGAGCGTGAAACATTCAATGCGGGTTATGCCTCGTAAACCCATATTTTGAGTGATTTCAACTGCATTGGTACTCCAAGGAGTAACCATTTCTTTACGTGGACCGATAAAGAGTCCTTTGACGGATGTGGATGCCAATGGCTTTGCGCCACCGAAAAGCCAAGTGAGCTTCTCCTTTTCCAAATCGGAAAATTTGTGATCAGTCTCAACGGCTATTACATCAGCAGCACCTTTCTTGAAGAATACAACCATGTGTAAAAATATAGGGGGTGTTGATTGGTGAAATGTAGTGACTTTTGTCAGGTACAAAGGTAATGTTTTTTTGTGGAGGTCACAAATATTAGTTGCCAAGAGAGGTACAAAAAATCATAGGGTCGATGTACGTCGGGAGGGTAGACATCGGAATAATCAGCGGTTGGCTGTGCTTTAGGGTGTATATGGCAATTTCCCGATTGAACATGCGGCATGATTCTATTTCGTACCAATCTATAGTAATAGGAGAAGGTACAGGCGATTCGCCTGTACCTTCGTAAATGACCTTTATGTATTGTCCGGGCGCGACCTCTACATGCTTGGCTGAAAGCGACCTTTGAGCTTCGGTGGTGAGCATTCGGCTGAAATATATGTGCGCGAGTACCATCGGGGCTACTAAGAAAATGAATATCAGGGCTACAAAAAGCATGCGAGAGTCCCAGTATGAACCTATCAGACAAGCTATCACCGGTATGCATATAATGACTGCCAACGTTGGCAATAGTTTATGGAGCGCTACGCGCAGATATATGGTCGGTGTCAATTTGTAGCTTTCGGTGACAAATGTGTTGACCATGTCCATAAATCTTGTCGTGTCTATAATAGGTTACGGTAACGTATGGGGTTAATCGTCAAGTTTGTGGATGACTAATCCGGAGCGTAACTTAGGTTCAAACCATGTGGTTTTTGGCGGCATGATATTTCCTGTGTCGGCAATATCCATGAGCTGCTGCATGGATACCGGATAAAGGGCGAGTGCCATTGCCATTTCACCGCTATCGACACGGCGTTTCAATTCTTCAAGACCGCGTATGCCACCAACGAAGTCGATACGCTTGTCGCTACGCAGGTCGTGAATGCCAAGTATATCACGCAGTATCAGGTCGCTTGATATTGTCACATCAAGTACCCCGATGGGGTCGGAGTCGTTGTAGCGACCTTTACGTGCGGTCAGGGAGTACCAATGCCCTCCGAGGTAAAGTGAGAAATTATGCAGTGTCTTGGGATGGTATATCTCGGAACCCATTTCCTCGACAATGAAGTCTTTGTTCAGAGCTTCGAGGAATGACTCCGGGGTTAAGCCATTGAGGTCACGCACCACTCGGTTGTAATCTATGATGTTGAGGTGAGATGCCGGGAATGCCACTGCGAGGAAATAATTGTATTCCTCATTTCCTGTGTGGTTGGGATTCTGACGGGCTTTTTCGTTGCCTACCAATGCTGCGGCTGCTGTACGGTGATGCCCATCGGCAATGTACAGATAGGGTATTTTGGCAAATTCCTCGGTGATTGCGGAAATCATGTCGGCATTGTCGATAACCCAGAAATGGTGGCCGAAGCCATCGGGTGCGGTAAAATCATATTCCGGGGTACCGGCGGTTACCGTTGTGATTATCTCATCAAGTTTTTTATTGTCGGGAAATGCAAAAAATACAGGTTCGATATTGGCATTATTGACGCGCACGTGTTTCATGCGGTCCTCTTCTTTATCGCGCCGGGTCAGTTCGTGTTTCTTTATACGCTCTTCCATGTAATCGTCGACGTTGGCTGCGAGAACAATGCCATATTGTGTGCGACCGTTCATGGTCTGCGCGTAAATATAATAATGCTCCTTTTGGTCCTGTACCAACCAACCGCGCTGCTGGAATGCGTTGAAGTTTTCTACTGCCTTGTCGTAGACACACGGGTCGTGCTCGTCAACTGATGGGTCGAAATCGATTTCCGGTTTGATTATATGATACAGTGATTTGGGATTGCCCTCGGCTTCAGCGCGGGCTTCATCGGAGTTGAGCACGTCGTAGGGGCGTGATGCAACTTCAGTGACCATATCACGGGGAGGACGTACGCCTTTGAATGGTTTGACTTTAGCCATGATGAAATCTATTTTGTGAGGTGAGAATTATTTCTTACGGATAATGGTTTGTTCGCGGTCAGGACCGATAGATACAATCGTGATGGGAGTCTGCAATTGCTCTTCAAGGAATTTGATGTATTCAGAGAATTGAGCGGGGAACTCCTCTTCGGTTTTCATACGTGTCATATCGGTTTTCCATCCGGGTAGTGTCACGTAGACCGGTTCGATGCATTCTTCCTCTATAGAATATGGGAAGTCGGTAATCTCCTCACCACTTACTTTGTAAGCCACGCAAGCCTTTATGCTGTCGAAACTGTCAAGTACGTCGCTCTTCATCATAATCAGTTGGGTGACCCCGTTAATCATGATAGCATAGCGCAAAGCTACGAGGTCAATCCATCCGCAACGTCGTTCACGGCCTGTAACAGCACCGTATTCATGGCCGATGTCGCGAATCTTTTTGCCAGTCTCATCAAATAGCTCGGTAGGGAATGGTCCACTACCCACACGTGTGCAATAAGCTTTGAATATGCCAAAGACCTCACCAATCTTGTTGGGAGCCACACCAAGGCCGGAACAAGCCCCTGCGGTGATAGTGTTGCTTGATGTTACAAATGGATATGATCCGAAATCAATATCGAGCAATGTGCCTTGGGCTCCTTCACACAATACTGACTTGCCTTCCTTGAGCGCGCGGTTGATGTAATGCTCACTGTCGATGATGTCGAAAGTCTTGATATATTCAATCGCTTTCAGCCATCGTGCTTCAAGTTCATTGAATTCAGGAGTCTCGCCCATGGATTGGAGCATGGCTACGTGGCGGTCGCGCGCTGCAGAATATTTGGTTTCAAAATTATGCAGCGTGTCACCGAGACGGAGACCATTACGGCTGATCTTGTCAGTGTATGTAGGACCGATACCCTTGCCGGTGGTGCCAATCTTAGCACCGCCTTTAGCCTTTTCATTGGCAGCGTCGAGCAAACGGTGTGTGGGGAGAATCAGATGTACCTTCTTTGATATCTTGAGGACTTTCCGAAGGTCGATACCAGAACGTTCCAATGCTTCAGCCTCTTCCTGAAACAGGACGGGGTCGAGCACTACTCCATTACCGATTATATTAATCTGTCCGTGTTGGAATATTCCCGAGGGAATGGAACGCAACACATATTTCTTTCCTTCAAATTCAAGGGTGTGTCCGGCATTGGGTCCTCCTTGGAAGCGTGCCACCACGTCGTAACGGGGCGTTAGCACATCCACTACTTTACCTTTTCCTTCGTCGCCCCATTGGAGGCCAAGCAATACATCAACTTTCATGTGTGGTTTCGAGTTTCGTGATTGTATAGATTACTTATTTTTATTTGAGCTTTTATTGTTGCCGACACTTTTTTTCGGAGAGTGTGGTTGTTGCCGGTCTTCTGTTTTCTTGACCTGAAATGAACGTGTCTTACGGATACATGACGCACAGAGTCCATATATGCTTAAGTCGGCATATATAGGGTGGAATTTTCCGTAACGTCGGGTATTGAGCAGCGTATCGACTTCAGCATCCTTAACCTCCTTGACCTTACCGCATCGTGAGCATACGAGGTGGTAATGTTTGGTGATACCAGCTATTTTCTCGTATTGTGGTGATTGGTTGCCGAATGTGTGCCTACGTACCAAGCCGGCGCATATCAGGAGTTCGATGGTGTTGTAGATTGTGGCACGGCTCACATGGTAGCCGTCGGCGTCGAGCGACGAGTGCAATGTGTCGATGGAGAAGTGTGTATTCATATCGAATACTTTCTCCAGGATGGCATAGCGTTCGGGTGTCTTGCGCAATTTATGTTGAGTCATATACTGCGTAAGTGTGGTGATAGCCGCCGTTTTAATCTTGTCGTCGTTCATATCTGTGTACAAAGATATAAATTAATAATCGAAAGATACTCTGTGGCTACAAAGTTTTTTGTCCCGAGACATTCGGTCAGGCGCTAAAAACGGTCGGGTAGGGTTATTTGATGTTGCCTCGTACGCGTTGCAGGTAATTCTGTATTCCGGCAGTATCACGACGGCTCACAATCTCTTGCAACTTTGACAGTTCCTGTTGGATGAGTTCGAGCTGATGCGGGGTGTTGGGGTTGAACAGAATTTCACTAAGCAGGTAATCGTCCTCACTCATAAGTCCACGAGCTATAGCCATGTGGCGTTTGAAAGTTGTGCCCGGCGCATCCTGATGTTTCATAACAGCTGCGAATACGAGTGTTGATGCGAACGGAATGGATAGTGAGTAGGCTATGGTCTCGTCGTGTTCCTGAAATGTGTATTCGACGATGTTGAGATGCAGACGTGTGTACAGGTCGCGGAAGAATATTTTCCCAAGATGGTCACCTTCGCTTATTATTATGGCGTTTTCATCAGCGAGGTTGCTAAGTGATGCGAAAGTGGGTCCGAACATAGGATGGCTGGATGCGTACGGGTGTCCGCATTCGGCATAAAATTCCGGTAGACCTGTTTTTACGGAAGAGATATCGGAGAGTATGCATCCCGATGGTATGTGCGGCATTATTTGCCGGAATGCCGGCAGGGTATATTTGACTGTTGCGGCATTGAGCACCATCTGCGGCTCGAATGCATCAATATCGTCAAGGGAACTGAACCGTTGGACGCCGTATGTGAAACGGAGTTTATCGGCATCGGGGTCATAGACAGCGACATCATGGTCGGGCGACAGGAGGTCGCAGAAGAAAGTGCCCATTTTACCGGCACCGAGTATCAGGATTTTCATGGCTATGTTATTGTGCTCTGTCATTGATTATTTCTATCTGCTGGCGTACCGATTCGTCGTGTATGGCGAGCAATATGGTTTTCATGAAGTCGGCACTCATGCCCATTTCCTCACCGAGTTTTACACGTGACCGCATCACGTCGTTGTATCGTCCTGCCTGTACCACCGACATGCGGTGTTCCTTCTTGTATCGTCCTATATCGCGGGACACACCCATACGTCGGCTTAGAATCTCCAGCAGTTCATTGTCGATACGGTCAATCTGCTGTCGGAGCAGAGTGAGACTTTCGGTGGTTTGTTTGGAGTCGCGGATAACAAGTGTGTTAAGGATGAAATTGAGTATTTCAGGCGTTACCTGCTGGGCGGCATCGCTCCAAGCGCAATCGGGGTCACAATGGCTTTCGACAATCAATCCGTTGAAGCCCATATCCATTGCCTGTTGTGCCAACGGGGCTATCAACTCACGCTTGCCACCGATGTGCGACGGGTCGCAGATGATGGGAAGGTTAGGGTAGCGTAATCGCAGCTCAGTGGGGATGTGCCATTGTGGCATGTTGCGGTACAGATGCTTGCCATAGGTGCTGAATCCACGATGTATGGCTCCCAGACGACGTATGCCGGCGTTGTAGATGCGTTGCAATGCGCCAATCCATAATTCAAGGTCGGGGTTGACGGGATTTTTTACGAGAACCGTGAGATTTTCAGGTGCTGATTCTTTCAGTACGTCGGCGATTTCCTGCATGGCAAATGGATTGGCTGATGTACGTGCCCCAATCCAAAGGATGTCAACACCGGCAGCGAGAGCTTCCTCAACATGGCTTTTGTTTGCCACCTCTGTGGCTATGTACATGCCAGTGGTATCGCGCACCTCCTTCAGCCATTCGAGACCTTCGTGTCCCACACCTTCGAAACCGCCCGGTTTGGTACGCGGTTTCCATATTCCGGCACGGAATATTCGTATGCCGGTTGCCGCCAATTGTCTGGCGGTGTCCAGTACTTGCTGACGTGTTTCGGCGCTGCAAGGACCGGCTATTATAATAGGTTTCTGATGGTCTATGCCATCAAATGTTATCGGTTGCAGATTGTCCATAAGAGGGATTTATTTTGTAGAGTTATATTCTTTGATTCTTTGTAAAGCGCGTGTCAGGTTCGCTTCGGTGGCGCAGAGCGATATGCGTATGTAGCGGGTGCCGTTGCTGCCGAAAATGAATCCGGGGGTGATGAATACGCGTGCGTCATATAGCAGGCGGTCCGCCAATGATTCACTATCGGGTTCGGATTCGGGTATTCGTCCCCATAAAAACATTCCACGTTGGGAAGGGTCGAATGTGCAGCCGAGTTCAGTCATGATTTGTTCGGCTATAGCACGACGGTCGGCATACACCTTATTGAGGTCGGAGTACCAACTGTCGGGTAGGTCAAGAGCCTTGATGGCTGCGGTCATCATGGGTCGGAACTGTCCTGAGTCGACATTTGATTTGACCTTCAATATCCAATTGATGAATTGCTTGTTGGAAGCCAGCATAGCCATACGCCATCCTGCCATATTGTGGCTTTTGCTCAGCGAATTCATCTCTATGGCAATATCCTTGGCTCCGGGAGTGTTGAGGATGCTCAGAGGGTTGTCGTTGAGAATAAAGCTATATGGATTATCGTGAGCTATGACTATATTATGTTTGCGTCCGAAAGCTATGAGCTTTTTGAATAGTTCCTGTGTAGCCTGAGTGCCGGTGGGCATATGTGGATAGTTGACCCACATGAGTTTGATATTGTCCAAAGGCATGCGTTCGAGAGCATCGAAGTCGGGCATCCAGCCATTGGTCTCGGTGAGGTCGTAAGCATATATTTTTGCCTGAACAAGCCGGCTGGCAGAAGAGTAAGTGGGATATCCGGGATTCGGTACCAATACACCGTCGCCGGGATTCAGGAATGTGAGCGATATGTGCAGGATGCCCTCTTTGGAGCCGATGAGCGGTTGTATCTCGCATGCCGGATCAAGAGTGACGTCATAATGTTTTTGGTACCATCGGGCGTATGCAGCACGAAGTTCCGGAAGCCCAACCGTCATTTGATAGCTATGGGTGTCAGGCTTTTGTGCTTCCGCACATAGCGTATCGATGACCTCCTGGTGAGGAGGACGGTCCGGTCCGCCGATGCCGAGAGAGATGATGTCCATGCCTTCGGAGTTGAGCCGAGCCACCTCCTTGAGACGTCGGGAGAAGTAGTATTCTTGAATTTCGCTCACTCGTTGAGCGGGGATGATTGATGGGATGTCAGATTTCATTGTTGCAGGATTTGTATTCTCCAAGAGTCTTGAAGTCGGTTATCAATGGACGTACAGCGTCGATGGATTTCTGGTAACGTGCGTAACTGTTGAATGTGAGGTCGACATAAAATCGGTATTCCCATTCACGTCCTATTATCGGCATGGACTGTATCTTGGATAGGTTAATGTCGTAGAAAGACAGAATGGTCAGTACCTTGGACAGCGCACCTTGGGTGTGGGGCAGGGTGAACACGATTGAAGCCTTGTCGAGCGAATCTTCTTTCGGTCGTAACTCGGGAGCCGAGAGCGGGTCGGCGAGAATGAGGAACCGGGTGAAATTGCGCTTATTGGTTTCAATGCCTTCGTCAAGGATGTTGAGTCCGTAAAGGTCAGCTGCATATTTACCACAGATGGCAGCATGTCCCGACAGATTGCGTTCAGCTATGTTTTTCGCGCTTCCGGCAGTGTCGAATGCTTCAATCATCTTTATTGACGGATGTCGCAAAAGGTATTGTTCGCATTGCATCAGTGCCATAGGATGGGAGTTGACCTCTGAAATGTCGGAGAGAGTCTGCCCCGGCAGTGCGGCAATGACATGAGATATGCGCATTTTGTGTTCGCCTATAATAGTCAGATTGCTGCGACGTAGAAGCTCATGGTTCTGAAGCAATGCGCCGGCAATGGTGTTTTCGATAGCCATTATCCCCAATAATGAGGGGTCGGTGTCCAAACGGTCGAACATGTGCTGGAAAGTGTCGCAAGGGATAGTTGTAATCTTATCGTCGGGGAACTGCTTGGCGAAAAAATCACGAGCCGCCGCATCGTGGTAGCATCCTGCTACTCCTTGTATGGTTACTTGTCGAGTCATATCTTAAAAAATTAAGAAATCCCGGACTTTGTTCAAGCCGGGATTCTGTAGGTTATTATCGTTGAGAGTCACTATACTATTTAACCGCATAAAATCCCGATTTTATTCCAAAGAAATAAAATGCCGAATAATAATATGCGTAAAATCGTGTCATAGTGCTGCAAAGATATACATATTTTGGAGTTTTCGCCAAGGATTTTGCTGAAAAAATTACGTTTTGTAATAAAATCGGACGAAAACTATTGATGATACCTATATAACTCACTTATCGGATTTGACTGTTTCGATGGCTTCAGTTACCGTGAGCAGATGCTGCTCGCCTGTGGTCATGTTTTTGAGGGTAAGTTTGCCTTCGGACATTTCAGATTCACCGACGATTGCCACATAGGGGATGGAAAGAGCATCAGCGCGTGCCATCTGTTTTTTCATCTTAGATGCATCGGGGTATATCTCCGCACCAATTCCGGCTTGTCGCATTTGCTTGAGCATTTTCATCGCAGCCGCCGCTTCCGCAGTACCGAAGTTGGTAAACATAACCTTTGTTCCTAATGCTGTATCGTCGGGGTACAGGTCAAGGGTGTTAAGCACGTCGTAGATACGGTCGGCACCGAATGATATTCCCACACCGGATAATCCGGGCATTCCGAATACACCGGTCAAATTGTCATATCGGCCTCCTCCGGTGATGCTTCCTATGGCTACATCCTTAGCCTTGACTTCAATGATAGTGCCGGTGTAATAATTGAGACCGCGGGCGAGAGATACGTCAAGCTCCAGCTCGGCATTTAATCCCAATGCTTCCACACCATCAATGACTTCACGCAACTCGCGAACTCCCAATGTGCCTATCTCGCTTTTAGCAAGGACTTCACTTAGCTGTTCCAAACGCCGGTTGGTGGTTCCGGATATGCTGAGGATGGGTTGCAGCGTGGCAATCGCTTCGTCGGATATGCCACGTTCACGCAGTTCGGCGTTGACATTTTCGATGCCAATCTTATCAATTTTGTCGATGGCTACGGTTATGTCGATGATTTTCTCGGGAGCACCAATAAGTTCGGCTATGCCTGAGAGTACCTTTCTGTTGTTGAGCTTTATGGTTATGCGTATGCCGAAACGGGTAAACACATCATCAATCAGTTGTAGCAACTCGATTTCGTTAATCAAGGAGTCTGAACCCACAACGTCGGCATCGCATTGGTAAAATTCGCGGTAGCGTCCTTTCTGGGGACGGTCGGCGCGCCATACCGGCTGAATCTGGAAGCGTTTGAATGGCATTTGCAGCTCATTGCGGTGCTGTACCACGAAGCGTGCAAACGGTACGGTAAGGTCGTAACGCAATCCCTTTTCGCTAATCTGTGATGTGAGTCTCACATAATCGCCTGCGTCAATCAACCCTCGGTCGGCACTACGCAGATAATCGCCCGAATTGAGAATCTTGAACAGGAGCTTATCGCCCTCTTCGCCATATTTACCCATGAGCGTTGACAGATTTTCCATTGCAGGAGTTTCTATCTGGCTGTAGCCATATAGCTGGAACACTGAGCGTATGGTGTCGAATATATAATTTCGGCGCGCCATTTCCATTGGTCCGAAATCGCGCGTTCCTTTAGGGATGGAGGGTTTCTGTGCCATTGTGGTATAATATAATTAGGTGTAACCTATTGTAGCGATATTATTGTTTTTTGCAAAAGTACTAAGATTTCATAATAAATCGGTAGAATTTGCGAAATAATGTGGTCAGGCTGCAGTGGTGGAGGTATGTAAGAATGTCAATGTGCTCTTGCCAGTTCAATTAGGAATGAGGAATTAGGAATGAGGAATGTTTGTGGTGGGGGTGGGATATTCGACCCTTGACAGGGTCGTCGTGTAGGGTATGGTCGTGGAC
>OFGI01000100.1_pt1 | contig 86556 bp, 69 predicted proteins | sample 1521751 | NCBI WGS metagenome assembly OFGI01 (sample SAMEA3504115, study PRJEB24116) | mouse gut metagenome | biome: mouse gut; feature: mouse-associated habitat; material: faeces | place: Denmark | collected 2011
ACCCAAACCCGGGTGATGACGGAATGGCTACGCCCATTCCGTCATCACCCGGGCCTACCGCCGTTGCCGCCGCTAAAGCGGCTCTGACGCGCGTATCGACCCGGCACGATATCCCTCGCTCTTGTCTGACCCCCTCCCGCTGCTGACGACACTTGCGCATCTGCGCATACAAATCCCGTTGACCGCTATCGAAATGATGTTAATGAGTGTTAAAAATACGACCTGGATGCAAGAATTATGAATATTAATTGTAAATTTGTGCTATGTTACTAAGAAAATGATTTTTGGTATATTAACTAACATAATGAACGTTTTATGAAAAAATTAAACAAGTTTTTGACAGTCGCTCTCGCAGCGGCAGCCACATGCCTTCCGGCGTCGGCAATCACCCTCGTGGTTGACCATCCGGAAGCGGTAGTAGTGCAGATCCAACAGCCCGGCAGCAACACGGCCGAGGTAATCAATGTCGTGGCAGGTGACAACGAGGTTGCCATCACAGGCACCGGCGATGCCATGATGAAAGTGACAGCCGTCTCTCCTTGGGTGATTGACAACATCACAAACATGGCATATATGAGCTTCTTAGATGCCTGGACAGCAGCAGTGCCGGCAGGTTCCACCCAGACTTACGTCTTCACGACCCGCAACCCCGAGGCTCCTGAGACTCCCGGTATCACGCTCAACGTGGATCATCCCGAGGCTCTTGATGTGAAGGTGTCGTACAACGGCGGCGCAGCCCAGGTAATCTCGCTCACCGCAGGTGCCAACAAGATTGAGACAGCCGAGGCCGGTATGCTCAGCGTAACTCCCGTTGAGCCTTGGACTATCGAGAGCGCCGAGGGCATGACAGTCAATCCCATTCTCGGTGGATATTTCGTTAACTTCGCGGCCGGCGCGACCGATTCTTACACTGTCGTGACCAGCAAGCCGGAAGTTCCCCGCACATTCATCATTCTGAATGTGGATCATCCGGAGGCTCTCGACGTGAAAGTGTCATACGACGGAGGCGAGACCCAGACAATCGCAATGGTCGAGGGTGAGAACGAAATCGACACTACAGTTGCAGGTCTGATGAGCATCACCGCCGTTGAGCCTTGGACAATCGAGAGTGCCGAGGGCATGGTTCAGAATCCTTTCACCGGCGGTTACTCGGTATCTTTCGAGGCAGGTGCGACAGCATCTTACACCATTGTCACCGCCAAGGGTGCCGGTGAGCCGACATACCTCACACTCAACGTAGACCATCCTACGGCAGTCACCGTGCTCGTTTCTTACGCCGGAGGTGAGGCTCTGACAATTCCTCTTGAGGAGGGTGCGAATAAGATTGAGACAACAACCGAAGGTCTGATGAGCGTCACCGCCGTTGAGCCTTGGACAATCGACAGCGCCGAGGGTATGCTCCAGAATCCTTTCACCGGAGGCTATTCACTCTCGTTCGAGGCCGGTTCGACCGCGTCTTACACCATCACCACAAGCATCGAGCTTGACAAGACAGCGGTTCTCTGGGTTGACGATGCAGCCAAGGCAGAGTCATTCAGCCTGACAGCAAGCGACAACACCGTTATCTTCGGCGGTTCGATAGCAGCGGCCACCGGTTACAATGAGTTTGTATTCAACAGCGGTTGGAACGACTTCACACTCTCGTTCACCGGCACCGATCTCGTGAACAAGGTATATGTGAACGGCGAAGCTGTTGAGGAAGAGGAAGGCGTGCGCATGCTGAACCTCGCCGACAACGCAGTTGTCAAGGTATTCCTGGCTGAGGAGCCTGTGTCATGTGACGTTAAATTTGAGGTTGCCGACGATGTCAAGGATCTTACCGTTACACACGACGTGATTCTCGTTGACAACGACATCGAGACAATCAGCAAGGGTTACAGCTGCTTCAACGGTACCGAGTTCAAGGTAGCCGAGGGTGAAGTCAAGCTTCAGGTTTCGGTCAACGGTGAGAACATCACAGCAGAAGAGGGTAACTTCGTCTTCGTAGTGACCCAGCCCGAGACAGTGGTCAAGGTATCGGAGAACATCGGCGACAGCGTTGAGGCCATCACCGACGCAGCCGCAGCCCCGACCGCCGTCTTCAACCTCCACGGCGTCAAAGTATCCGACACCACCGACAACCTCCCCGCCGGCCTCTACATCGTAGCCGGCAAGAAGGTAGTAGTGAAATAATCCCCGTTTCTTAAATAATTCCCACCTGTTGGTGGAGATTCATAAAGCGCGCTTCGGCTTCTTCGCCGTGGCGCGCTATTGATTTCACTACGCGGTCGAAGGATTTTTCGGCGCGGATGTCGCCCGATTTGGAGTAGAATTTATCGGCGTAGCAGACAAGTTTCTCTTCCAGCGTCTGCGGCGTCATGTCGCGGTGGGGGAGCGGCAGACCCTGTCGCACTATGTCGTCAACTGTCAGCCCGGAACCGGTGTGCCGTTCACATACAAGCGCGTGGCGCGGCAGTCCCTCGGCTTCCAACAGACGGCGCCCTTCCACGCCGTGACATATGTATGGCAATGTGCCCGTGCAGCATATGTCGGGCGCATCACACAGGAAAATTCCGATGTCGTGGAGAAGCGCGGCCTCCTCCACAAATGTCAGATCGACATCAAGACCACGTGCGCGCGCGCACGCAAGGGCCTTGTCGGCGACAAGCCGGCTGTGCACCGTGAGTATGGTGCGCAGCCGGCTTGATTTTCCGTAGTATTTGTCTATGATACTGTCGCAGTCAATCATCAATCGAAGTTGATGACCTCGCACCAGCCGTGGGTGTCAGGCTCGGTGCCGTACTGTATGCCGCGCAGTTTGTTGTAGAGCTTGGTGGTGACAGGGCCTGCCTCGTTCATGTCGAACTGGAAAGTGCGGCCATTGTCGATGTCGTCAATCTGACCGATGGGGGTGCAGACAGCTGCCGTACCGCAGTTGCCGACCTCGTCAAACTCAGCCAGCTCGCCGTAGGGGATGTGACGCTGCTCAACCTCCATGCCCATGTCTTTTGCAAGCTGACGGAGGCTCATGTTGGTGATAGAGGGGAGGATTGTCTCGCTCGCGGGAGTAACGTAGGTGTTGCCCTTCACGCCATAGAAGTTGGCCGCGCCGCACTCGTCGAGATACTCCTTCTCTTTCGGGTCGAGGTAGAGCATCACAGCATAGCCGAGGTCGTGAGCCTTCTGTCCGGCGTTGAGAGAAGCAGCGTAGTTACCGCCGATCTTGATAGAACCGGTTCCCTTGGGAGCCACACGGTCGTACTCGCGCGACAGACAAACCTTTGTAGGCTTGAAACCAGCCTTGAAGTAGGGACCTACCGGAGTTACGAGCATGATCACCATGTATTCCTCAGAGGGGCTCACGCCGATCTTGGGTGAAATACCAATCTCAAGAGGACGGATATAGAGAGAAGCGCCCGACTCGTAGGGAGGAATGAAGCGCTCGTTGAGTTTGACTACCTTGCGGACCATCTCCTCGAAGAGTTCCACGGGCATGGGCTGCATGGAGATGCCCTCGGCGCTGCGGATGAAGCGCTTTGCGTTCTCGTCCATGCGGAACACGCGAACTTTACCGTCGGGACCGCGGAAAGCCTTCAGGCCCTCGAACGATTCCTGTCCGTAGTGGAGACAGCTTGCTGCGATGTGCAGGGGAACATATTCAGAGTCGCTTACTTCGATCTCGCCCCATTTGCCATCTTTGTAAGTGCAGCGGACGTTATAGTCTGCCTTGACATAACCGAAGGGGAGTTTGCCCCAGTCAAGATTTGGTGTTTCCATGTGTTTCTGGTGTTAGATGTATTGAGAGTTTTAATGTTTTTGTTTCAGTTTTTTGTCTGACCGGTCTGACCAGTCCGACTTGTCTGACTTGTCTGACAGGTCTGACAGGTCTGACCTCTGACCTCGGTCTTCTGACCTCTGGCTTATATCAGACTGCGACCTTGCAGGTCAGGTCGCCGACCTTGACAATATACACGCCGTGGGCCGGCAGCTGGAGCTGCGAGCGGCCGGCGGGTAGTGTCTCGCTGTTGACCAGTCGGCCAAGGATTGTGAAAATCTTGATCTGCACAGGGTGGTTGGCGTTGACTATGATCAGGCCGCTTGCGGCCTTGATCTCGATGTCGGTCTCGCGGACCACAGCCTTTGCATCGGCGCGTTCGGTCTTGACCTGCTCCCAGCCCTTGGGAGCGGCCGCGGCGGTGAACGCCACCGACGAAGCCGCCAGCAGCAGAGCCGCACCTAAATATGTCTTCAACCGTATGCGCATTCTCACTTTTTCCTTTTGCTTCGTAAAATTACAAAATTATTTTGATATACATTCTATTATATGACAAAAAAATCCCCGCAAGGATTACTTGCGGGGACTCATATCTTGCGGGGAGTGCCGGGGACTACCTTCGCAGGCCCTGACCAAGGCGGTTATCAGCCTTTTTTCTCCTCTTTCTGCATCTGCTCCTTGAGAGCCTGGAGTGCGCCGAGGTCGCCGAGAGTTGTCTTCTCGATGGCGGGTGCGGCTACAGTCTCTGTTGCCTGACGCTTCTCGCTGCGACGTGCTGCGTTCTGAGCGCGACGCTCAGTCTTGTTGGCGTCTTCAGCGATGCGGCTGTGGCTGAGGATGATGCGCTTGTTGTCTTTGTTGAACTCGATTACCTTGAATTCGAGCTCGTCGCCGAGCTTGGCCTGGCTGCCATCCTCCTTCACGAGGTGCTTGGGAGTAGCGAAGCCCTCCACGCCATGCTCAAGGCTGATCACGGCACCCTTGTCGAGAACCTCGATCACCTTACCCTGGTGGATTGAACCAACAGTGAAGATGGTCTCGAATACGTCCCAAGGATTGTCCTCAAGCTGCTTGTGGCCGAGGCTGAGACGACGGTTGTCCTTATCGATCTCAAGAACCTGAACCTCGATGTCGTTGCCGATCTGAGTGAACTCGCTGGGGTGTTTGATCTTCTTTGTCCAGCTGAGGTCGGAGATGTGGATAAGGCCGTCTACGCCCTCCTCAATCTCAACGAACACGCCGAAGTGAGTGAAGTTGCGAACCTTTGCGGTGTGGTGGCTGCCGATAGCATACTTCTGCTCGATGTTCTCCCAGGGGTCTGCCTTGAGCTGCTTGAGACCGAGGCTCATCTTGCGCTCGTCGCGGTCGAGGGTCAGGATGACTGCCTCTACCTCGTCGCCGGCCTTCAGGAAGTCCTGTGCGCTGCGGAGGTGCTGGCTCCAGCTCATCTCGCTGACGTGGATAAGACCCTCTACGCCGGGCTGTACCTCTACGAATGCACCGTAGTCGGCCATTACAACCACGCGACCCTTGATGTGGTCGCCAACCTTGAGGTTGGGGTCGAGGTTATCCCAGGGATGCGGCATGAGCTGCTTGATACCGAGGGCGATACGCTTCTTCTCGTTGTCGAAGTCGATGATAACGACCTTGATGTCCTGGTCGAGTTTGACAACCTCGTGCGGATCTGAAACGCGGCCCCAGCTGAGGTCGGTGATGTGTACGAGACCGTCAACACCGCCGAGGTCAACGAATACACCGTATGCAGTGATGTTCTTGACCTTGCCTTCGAGCACCTGACCCTTCTCCAGCTTGGAGATGATCTCTTTCTTCTGCTGCTCGAGCTCGGCCTCGATGAGGGCCTTGTGGCTTACAACCACGTTCTTGTATTCCTGGTTGATCTTCACAACCTTGAATTCCATCGTCTTGCCGACGAATACGTCATAGTCGCGGATAGGACGAACGTCGATCTGTGATCCGGGGAGGAACGCCTCGATGCCGAACACGTCGACAATCATACCGCCCTTTGTGCGGCTCTTGACGTAACCCTTGATGACCTCGTCGTTCTGAAGAGCCTCGTTGACGCGGTCCCAGCTGCGTGTCTGGCAAGCCTTCTTGTGGCTCAGACGGAGCTGACCGTTCTTGTCTTCGAGTGTCTCGATGTAGACTTCCACCTCGTCACCTTCCTTGAGGTCGGGATTGTAGCGGAACTCGCTGATGGGTATGATGGCGTCGGACTTCATGCCGATATCAACACGCACTTCGCGCTTGCTGATCGATTTCACGGTGCCGGTCACCACTTCGTTTTCTTTCGCTGTCTTGAGAGACTCGTCGTAGGTGTTCATCAACTCCTCACGGCTCTTGTCGGCAACGCTTGCGCCACTTTCGTAGCTCTCCCAATCGAAGTCCTCGATCGGGGTTTGAACTTTTGATTCAGTCATTAAAAAAGTTAATAAATAGTGTTAGTAATTCTCTCCTTACGGCACGCTTTGCCATAAGCGTCACAAAATTAGAACATTATTTGCGAGTTTCCAAATATTTCAGCAATCTTTTTCGCTTTTGTGCCTAAAAATTTTTATTTTACCCCGATTTTCGTTTACTTTGAACGACCAAATATGAATTGTTATGATGAAAAGAGTGTTACCTGTTGCTTTTGCAGCGTTGTTGCTCCTGGCCGGATGCGCCCCGAGCACTGATGAGATTGTGGCTAAGATCCAGGAGGGAAAGGAGCTGTCTGATGCTGATTATACAGCAGCTATCGAGGCTGCATCGGAAGTGAACCGCCAGCTTGCCGATACAATCGAGAAGTATGCCGACGACCGCATGGCCCTCGGCCGCGCCATGATTGCGATGTCGACTGATGAGAAGCTCGCGGGTGTCGATTATATAAACCGTGTGTTGCTCAACACTGACCCGGCTACGCTCAGCGAGGAGAACCGCACCGCGCTTGAGAAGCTGCTTGCCGAGGAGGCGAAGACCCAGACCCGTTTCTACCAGGCGATGGGTTATCCCGAGGGTTTCTCCGGGCTCCAGCAGCTCCCGGAAGTCCCGGCCGACGATTCAGCCGTGCCTGCCGATTCAGCAACCCTGAATCCGACCGAAACCGTTATGTAACAGCCGCCGGGACTGTAACAGCCGATAAACAAAAGCACCGCTTTATATAGGAAAGCGGTGCTTTTGTTGTAAATGTGTATCTGTCTGTACACTTCGGGATGGCTACTTGTATCTTGACCAGCGGATGATTTCCATCAGGGTCGGTTTCTTGCCGTACATGAAGATGCCGACGCGGTAGATCTTGCCGCAGAGCCAGATCATGAACATGAACGCTATGTAGAGCAGCACGATCGAGAGGGCAATCTCCCAACCGGGCACGCCGTAGGGGAGACGCGCCATCATGGCCATCGGCGACGTGAAGGGTATGATCGAGAGCCAGAAGGCAAGTGCCGAACTCGGGTCGTTGAGTATGGCCATCGAGCCGATGATACCGATTATGACGGGCATGGTGGCTATCGACGACAGCTGGCTCGCATCCTGGACGTTGCTCACAGCCGAACCGATCGCCGCGTAAATCGACGAGTAGAACAGGAAGCCTCCTATAAAGAAGAGGAGTGTGTAGACAAGGAGTGAGATGAGGAAGCCCGGCTCGGTGAACTGCGCCAACGCGCCTGTAACCTCAACCGGCACGTCGTTGCCGAGTGTCTCGGGCGTGAGGAAGGGGGTCGCAACCGCCACGGCTGTGCCTATGAGCACTGCCCATATGAGTATCTGGGTGATAGCCACGAGTCCTACGCCCGCTATCTTGCCGAGCATGAGCTGGAAGGGCTTGACCGACGACACGACTATCTCAAGCACGCGGTTGTTCTTCTCCTCGATGATCGAGGTCATGACCATCTGGCCGTAGATCAGGATGAACATGTAGAGCATCATGTCCATTATCAGCGACAGGAAGTAGGAGAGTTCCGAAGAGGTCTCGGTGTCTTTCTCCTGGTCTATGCGGATGGTGGTCATCTTGACATCGGCTGTGACATCTTCCATGATCTGCTTTATGTCGGGAATGTTGTATTTCTGAAGACGCACATCCTCGATTGCCGACTTGATCTGGCCGGTTATGAACGCGTCGGTCATCATCGACACCGAGCCGCGCGAGAGGAGTGTGATTCCCTTGGCGGGGTTCTCCACTGCGTCGCTTCCTAAAATAAGTATAGTCTCATTGTCTTCGTTGGCGCGGAGTGAGTCAACGGGGGCAGTGGCCGGCACGAATTTGACTTCATCGTTGCCGACAAGACGCTGTGCCACCACTCCGGTGTTGTCAACGACCATCACGGTCTTCTGCTCCGATTTGCTGAAGAGCATGAAGAAAGCCGGGGCGAGCATCAGCGCGATCATGACAATCGGCACCAAGATTGTGCTGATGATGAAACTCTTGCGCTTTACTCTCTCGAAGTATTCGCGCTGTATAACAAGTCCTAATGAATTTGCCATGATTCGGGTCAGTTTTGGGGTTCAACTTCAACATTTTTCTCGCTTGCACGCACGGCGGCCACGAAGATGTCGTCCATCGACGGTATGACCTGCTCGAAGGTGCAGAGATCAACGGCACCGTTGACGGCGGCTATCATGTCGCGCTTGCCGGTGCCGGGTGCGAGCGAGAGGGTGGCGGTGAGATTGCCGAGCTTGTCGGTCTCGCCGACCATTGCCTCCGCGCCGAGACGGTCGGTAGCCTCAAGGAGCTGCGCCGGGTCACCCTGATAGGTGATGCGGTAGCGGTTGTCGGCAAATTTCTCGCGCACGTCGCGCACGGAACCCGACAGGATGTTGCGCGAGCGGTTTATGAGCGTGATGTTGTCGCACAGTTCCTCCACGCTACCCATGTTGTGGGTCGAGAAGATGATGGTGGAGCCTTCGTCGCGCAGTTTCAGAATCTCGCGCTTGAGGATTCCGGCGTTGATGGGGTCGAAACCGGAGAACGGCTCGTCGAAGATGAGCAGTTCCGGACGGTGAAGCACCGTGACGATAAACTGGACCTTCTGGGCCATACCTTTCGACAGTTCCTCGACCTTCTTGTCCCACCAGTCGGAGATCTCAAGACGGTCGAACCATTCGCGCAGGCGCGAGGTTGCCTCGGCCTTGGAGAGACCTTTCAGGCGGGCGAAGAAGAGTGCCTGCTCGCCGACTTTCATCTTCTTGTAGAGACCGCGCTCCTCGGGGAGGTAGCCGATGTTGGTCACGTCGTCGGCGGTGAGTGGGTGGCCGTTGAAGGTGACGAGACCCGTGTCGGGGGCGGTGATGTGGTTGATGATGCGGATAAGGGTGGTCTTGCCCGCGCCGTTGGGGCCGAGCAGTCCGTAGACCTGTCCGCGTGGCACGCTTACCGACACATCGTCGAGCGCGCGGTGGTTGGTGAAACTTTTCGATATATGTTCCGCCGTCAGTATATTATCCATTGTAACAGGTGTTGAATATCGGGTGGTTGAATAGTTCGTCGGGGGTTATGCCGAGCCGTTGCATCTCCTCGGCCAGTGCGGGCAGAGTGACGTCGAAGAACTCGCGGCGCCGAGCACCGGTCACTTTGTCGGAGGCGTCGTCGGCGAGTATGAAGCCCATGCCGCGCCGCGGTTCGATCACGTCGGCATCCTGAAGATCCTCCATGGCCTTCAGCACGGTTCGGGTGTTGACACCCAGGTCGGCGGCGAGCTCGCGCACCGAGGGTATCTTCTCGCCGGGTGGCCATGCGCCCTCGATTATGCGGTTGAAGGCATAGTCTACAATCTGCCGGTAGATCGGTTTGTTGTCGTTGAATTCCATCATTTTTACTTACGCATCAGAGGTTGCGCTTGCGCAGGGTGCGGTAGGTGAGCCAGAGCATCAGGCCGCTATAGACGGCCAGCAGACTTATAACGGACACCATGTAGGGTGTAGCGTGCGAGAAGTCGTTGATTATTTTATGCGCGAAATCCTCCTGTTGTTCGGGAGACATCATCTTTCCGTCAAGGCCATCGTTGAAACCGGCCTGAAACACGGCATACATGCCGTAGACGGCTCCTAATGTGCCCACCGTGAACTGCACTGCGAATGTCGAGATGACCGCCTTGATGATCCGGCTGTGGCGTGCGTAGAGAGTCACGAAGAGGCAGGTCATTGATCCGGCTACGGCTGCAAGTATGTTCATGCAGATTATGACCGGTGGATTACCGAAGTGCATGTTCTTCACACCCATCATCGCATCGGTGTGTATTGCCGGGATTTTTCCGTAGAGCCACATCGCACCTTCCGGGAGAGCATAGACAGCAATCGGAACAGCGACCAGCAGATACAGTAGATAGAATGTGAATTTCTCGGAAGCCCTGGCCGGGAGCATACGGTCTACGACGCGTGTGTCACCGCTCTTGGCGAATGCTATAGGCGCTAACTGGAACAGGATGGGCAGCACGGAGAACACCAAGGTGAATATTCCGGTCTGTGCCACACCGTTGAGGGGGAGCAGGAGGAGCACCGCGAATATCGCCGAGATTATTGCGTAGACGAGCAGCTGACGGTTGGCGACGGTCGAGAAGTAACGTGCCACCTCGGCTACGCGTTTCCATGAGAAGCGGTCGCCCGCGGCATCGGTTGCTTCAGCCGGGCGTGTGGTATCAAGGTTTATTGGTGTCATATGCTTTCGGTGTTTTGAGGTTCTACTTCGGCTGAGAGGGCCTTGAGTATGGCATTGCGGCAGGGGGAGTGGAGGGCGGAGTAGAGCAGACGCCAGTCTATGCGGGTCGGTTCGTCGCCCGGAATAGCCGGGAGTATGCTTAGCACGCGGCCAACCTGGGTCTCGGAGTAGAGCGCGTCAGGTTCGGGTACGCGGCTCACCTCGAATGCCAGACGCTCGGTGACGGCCTCTTCCGTATCGGCGAACATCAGCCGCGAGCGGGTGATCATGACCGCTCCGTCGAACAGGTTCTCAAGTTCCGATACGGTGTGGGTCGAAACGATGATTGTCTGACCGTCGCGCAGCGACGAGGCTATGAGGCGGCGCAGAATCTCCTTGCTCTGGATGTCGAGGGCGTTGGTCGGTTCGTCGAGGAGAAGCACCTCCACGCCGAGTGCGAGCACATATGCGAGCTGTGTCTTCTTGCGGTTGCCGAGCGATAGCGACTTCATCGGCTCGTCGCCCGAGAGCCCGAACGCCACTAAGTTGGAGAGGAATTGTTCCTGCGAGAAGTTGGGGTAGAAGTTCGAGTACAGTTCGGCGAATTTCCGGATGGTCTTTGCCGGGAAGAAGGTATTCTCCTCAAGAAGGAAAGTGCGGGCCATTCCCGAGGGGATGTCTCCGCCCGAGGGAATGCCGTCGATCAGGCATTCACCGGCTGTCGGGAGCGAGAGTCCGGCCATGATGTGGAGCAGGGTTGTCTTTCCGGCTCCGTTCTCACCTGCGAGGAGGTGGACCCCCGGCGGTATAGTGGCGGTCAGGCCGCTCAGTGCCGGGAATCCCTTCTTGGTATATGAAAACTCTATGTCTTTTAATTCAATCATAATCTGCGGGTGTGTGCCGGTGGCACATATTGTTGGTTCTCAGATCAGGTTCAATAATCCGTGGAGGAGGGCATGTGGTGCATGCAAGTTCCGGGATTATTTTATAGGTGTCACGGTGAAACCTGCTTTGGTCAGACCGGCTATCACGCCACGGTCGCCGGGAAGATGTCCTGCGCCGACAACCACCATGATTGACTCGCCGGGCATTTCTTCGGATAGCTGCTTGACCCAGTTGTCGTTGCGCGAGTAGATCATGCGTTCCGCGGCACCGGCGTCCTCATCCTCCATGACGAGCATCAGGTCGAGGATCTTGTTGATGTCGTGGTTGAGATATGCTTTCGAGAGTTCGATAGACTTCGCCTCCTCATCGGCCATGTCGGTCACGGTCTCAACGAGACCCTCGGCCTGTTCGGAGATGGGACGGTTGTAGAGCATGTTCATCTGGAAGTCCATTGTCTCCAGGCCACCGACGGGTTTGCCGAGTTCGGCGGCGCGGGTCTGCATGGTCATGTCGATACCTTCGAGCGGGTTGAGTTCAGGGAAAACCTTCTGGGCCATGAGGGCTGCGATCTGTGTCGAGATTACCGAAGGTTTCATCATGTACATCATTTCGAGGGGAGCAGCGCCGCCGGTGTATTCGTTCCAGACTGTCCTCACGGCGTCGAGTTGTTCGGGAGTGAGTACCTTGTCGAGAGTGCTGTCGGCGGGTGCCATGAGATAAGACTGGTATGCCATCATCGCAGCAGGGTCTTTCATCGCAGCCATGTCAATCTCGCCGTAGAGACGGTCCACGCTTTTCATGATTTCGGGGAGCTCGGCAATCGAGTCAACCACGGCGAGGGGAGCGAAGTGGTGTGTGCCGAGAAGGTAGCTTACCTTGTCGCTGCCTGCTTTTTCAACCTTGTAGAGAATCTGCGCCTGTGCTGCGCTTGCGAAACCGAAGAGGACAGCCGCTGCTGCCACGAGTGCTTTAAATCTTTTCATATTGCTTGGAAGTTTAGATTGTTTTTAAGTTTTTAAGTTTATAAGGTGGTTAAGGTTTATAAGGGGTTTGAGGTTCTTAAAAACCGGGGTGGTGTTGCTGTTAATTACTGTTGTGCTTAACTACAACACTGCAAAATTAGATATTAATTCTGATTTGACAAAATCGTTAACATTTCTTAACAAAGATTTGGCCATATGAGACTTTTTTTCTAATTTTGCGGCCTGTTTATGCCTGACACCCGGGTGTCTGAAGTTTTGGAGAAGCGGAGCCCGGATAGTTCTGTGGGGCAGCCTGTCGGGCGTTGATTATGCAGCGAAAAAGAACCTAACATATAGATATGTCTAATTTTAAGAAGCTGGATTTTAATCCGGCATTTGTCGCCACGATGCGCGACTATTCATTCTCGAAGTTCAAGCAGGACCTCACGGCGGGTCTGGTGGTGGGTATCATCGCCATTCCGCTGGCCATCGCTTTCGCTATCGCGAGCGGTGTGACTCCTGCGGTCGGTCTCATCACGGCCATCATCGGTGGTTTCCTTGTCTCTGCCCTCGGTGGCAGCACGGTGCAGATCGGTGGCCCGACCGGAGCCTTTATCGTAATCATCTATAATATTATAAGCCTTTACGGGCTTGAGGGACTCGCTCTGGCCACGTTCATGGCCGGCTGCATTCTTGTGTTGCTTGGCGTTTTCCGGCTCGGTACGGTCATCAAGTTCATACCTTATCCTATTGTGGTGGGCTTCACGGCCGGTATCGCCGTCACCATTTTCTCGACGCAGATGCCTGACTTCTTCGGCCTGAAGATTGACGAGGCTGTGCCGGGTGATTTCCTCGGTAAGTGGGCTGTTTATCTGCGCCATTTCTCCACAATCGACACTGCCACGGCAATAGTCGGACTGCTGTCGCTGGCGATCATCATCTTCACTCCCAAGATTTCCAAGCGTATACCGGGGGCATTGACCGCCATTGTGCTTGTCACACTGTTTGTGTGGATTGCCAAGGAATATTTCGGCATAACAGGTGTGCAGACCATCGGTGACCGTTTCGGCGTGATTGACACTTCGATTCCGCGTCCGCGCATGATCGGTTTCAACATGGAGTCAATCAATCTGCTGCTTCCTTCGGCATTCACAATCGCCATGCTCGGTGCCATCGAGTCGTTGCTGTCGGCTACAGTCGCCGACGGTGTGACGGGTACCCATACCAACTCTAACACAGAGCTTATAGGCCAGGGTATCGCCAACATCACTGTGCCCTTGTTCGGTGGTATTCCCGTGACCGGTGCCATAGCACGCACCATGGCCAACATCACCAACGGTGGACGCACGCCGGTGGCAGGTGTGGTACATGCGTTGGTTCTGACACTCACTTTCATGTTCGCGATGCCTCTGATCAGCCTGGTGCCGATGTCATGTCTTGCGGCTGTGCTTATCGTGGTCAGCTATAACATGAGCGGCTGGCGCACGGTGAAGGGTATGGCGACCAACCCAATGGGCGATGTATGGGTGCTTATCGTGACTTTCCTTCTGACGGTTATCTTCGACCTTACAATCGCGATAGAGATGGGCATGCTACTGGCTGTGGTCATCTTCCTGCGCCGTGTGTCGGAGAACACGACCATCAAGGTGTATGGTGACCAGCTTGATGCTGCCGACACAGATATGACTCAGCACGAGGTGCTTGACCTTCATCCCGGTGTGTCGGTCTATGAGATAGACGGCCCCTTCTTCTTCGGTGCGGCAACGAAGTTTGACGAGATGATGCGCACCGCGCCCCACCAGATGCCGGTCGTGCGCATAATCCGTATGCGCCGTGTGCCGTTCATCGACTCGACGGGGCTGCACAACCTCCAGATACTTATCGAGTCGTCGCACAAGGAGGGAATACTTGTCGTGCTCTCGGGTGTGCGCGAGAATGTACGCGACGCGCTTCACCGCTCGCACATCGACACTCTGATAGACCGCGAGCATATCTGCGACCATATCTCCCGAGCCGTGGTAGTGGCCAACGAGCTGGCTGACGCCCGCCACGCCACCCACGCCACCCACCAGCCCGCGTGACAATATTGTCTTACCTCCCGTCCGGCCAGTGCTTCTGACCAGTGTTTCTGACCACGCAGCCAGACCGGGCATCATCCGGCCCCGAATAAACAAGAGGCTGTGCCTATTTGAACTGCACCCCAAAAGTTTTTTGTCTAACTTTTGGGGTGCAGTTCATTTTGACACAGCCTCTTCCGGCTATCAATATCCGAGTGCTTTCAGGCACTTTGCGGCACATCCGACTCAGCTCAATCATATTGCACCGGAGACATTCCCCCAATCTACGCTCTAAAACTTAAAATCTAACCCCTAACGCCTAAAAACTGACGGATAAACCGGCAGTTTGCAGTTGCATATATCAAATTTTATTCATAAGTTTGCACTGACAATATCGTCGTAATTCCACTGTTTTTGTCTGCGTATAATTATATGTGCTTGGTAATCAGATGAAAATGGTGGCATATTTAATGACAAAATTCCATCTTATGAAAAAATTACTATTTCTGATGTGTTTGGTTGCTGCATTTGCTACGGTTGCCGAAGCAGCTGTATCTGTGCCTGAAGCGCTCTATATCGTAGGAGATTTTCAGAAAAAGCCCTGGACGCACCCTTACTTAGGGGGAACAGATTTGAAAATGACAGATCCTGACGGAGATGGAATATTCGTCGGAGAGTTTGACATTCCGGCAGATATGCCGCGGGTGCAATTCCTTATCAATGCCAATTCAGCCACAGAAATTAAAGACGCGGGTATTCATTACGGATTCGCCGATTTTGGGCTTGGCTCCTTTGATTTTCCCTTGTATGATGATATTGATTTTACTGTTAATATTGAAAAAATCATTTCTAGTCCTAACAGGGGAAACTTGTTTGATTTTTCAAATTGGCAGGGTGGTATACTTAAAATAAAAGTTGACTGGAACAATATGACAGTTACTTTCAAAGGATCCAACCAGCCCAATCACCCTGATTATCCTGCTGAAGCGTGGTTGATAGGGGACTTCAATTCATGGAGTGTGCCGAGAGGTAATAAAGATAATGGAGCCTTGGCGTTAGGTGAACCTATTTTGGGGCCATTCGGCATTACTTTCAAGGGGAAGGTCGAGGTGCCGGCAGAAGCAAATGAATTTAAGATATACACTGTGTCGAGTGATGGTGTCAGCCGCTATTGGGTAAATCAGGATAAATTCTGGTTGACCAATTGGCATAATCCGGTCACGAATGTCCATGAGGTGGGTGTTAAGCAACTTCGTATCGAACCTGGGGAATTGGTAGAACATGGTTGGGACGGACCGTTTTCAATTACGAATTGGAAAGGTGGCACCATGAACGTTAATCCCGTTTTTCTCTGGGAGGATCACTGGGATTCCGTCGTTTCAGTCTGGTCGGAAGATGCACCGGAATCTCCATTCTCAGATAAACCGATATACCTTATCACTGAAACTGATGGTGGAAATAGGAAGATTCAGGAGATAAATGCGCCTGAATATTCCATGAAAGTTGAAAAGAGTGTAGAGGGAAGGGAATGTACGGTCATATTGTCGACTGAAAACAACCTTTATCCGGCTCAGGAAAATTGTTATGGCCTGTCAGAGGACTCACACCTGAGCGATGTGCCGGATGATGAATGGGGTTATTCTTATCGAGAACAACATTTAGCTTTAGAAAAAGGTGGCACACCTTTCTCTTGTAGATTTCCCGGAATAGGTGAGATGGATGTTTATTTTGAACTTGTGACAGGAGATGTCACAGTATCACGGAGACTTCTGGATGGTGGGGGAGTTGAGGAAACAGGTGTGGATGACGCAGATAATGCCCCAGAGGAATATTTTAATCTTAATGGAGTTCGCGTGAACTCCATCACCCATGGTATTTACATCGTTCGCAAAGGTTCTAAGACCCGAAAAGTTCTTGTGGGGTGATATGGCAGTCGCGGTTTTATGACAGGCTCGCCATTGCTATATATATATATGAAACAAGCCATAGCTATAGGTATGTGATACAATTGGTATCCAACTTCAGGTTAATGGGGGTGAACGGGAGGGTTGGCTTGCGAAAGCTAATGAGCATTTTAATATATTTTAAGTAACTGTTAACACAAATTAACTTTCGGGGGGGGTAATGTGTTAAATTATGTGTAATTTTGCCATCTGAACTTATTTTTAATTTAAATTCTTCTAATTCAATGAAAATCTTACTCAGAACCTTTGTCGCAGTCACTGCCTGCTGCATGTTCGGTCTTGTGGGTTGCTCCAAAGATGAACCGTCATCGGGTGACATCAACGACAAACCTGGTGATTACGGTCAGCTCGGAGGTAATCTCATCACAATCGGCTCGACGCGCGATGTGGATTACACGAGTTGTGTGGTGCTCGGAACTGTGGACTTCCCTAAAATCACGAGTGACCATACGTATGGTGTGGTGTATATGGAGGCGCTTACAACTCCAGATTTTGACTATGATGCCAAGCTCCTTTATCAGGGTCACAGCAACAAGACTGACAAGGAGCAGTATGATTGTGTTGACGCAGCCATCATGAGTTCGTCGGCCGACGGTAAGTTCGAAAAGCAGCTTGTCGGTCTGAAACCGAACACTGTCTACTATTATCGTGCGTATGTCAGCATCGGACGCAATGTGAACTACTCCAAAGTAGAGATGTTCACGACCAAAGATCCCACTCCTGAAATAACTATGACGACTACTGACGCATCAGATATATATGCTGTGGCAGGAACAATGAACGGCGTTGTGAACGTGGGCAATCTTTCGGATGTCAATGAGGATCAGGAATACGGTTTCGTATATTCTTCGGCTCCTCAGCTCAACAGTCCCGACAAGCTGACTTACGAGTACTATGAGCAGTGGCTTATGAACCACTTTGAGACGGAAGAAGATTTTGATGGCCCGGAAGAGGTGACTACAACCACCAACCTCAACGGACGCATCAGTATTCCGCTCAGACATCTGCGTCCCGGTCAGACATACTATTACAGAACCTTCTTCAAATGGAATGACAAGTATTTCTATAGCCCGGAGGTCAAGACTCTGACCACTAAAGGTAAGGGTGAGATTTCGGTCGGAACGAACAAGGCGACAGATATCGATGCAACCTCGGCCATGCTCAACGGTACAGTGCCCTTCTCCAACATCGGTCTGGAGACAGTGACCGGAGGCTTCCTTATATCAAACGTGTATTCCAATGCCTCAGAGTTCACCCATGAGAATGCTGTGCGATGGGAAGATAGAAGATGGTCTCCTAATGCAGATGTCTATTTCGTAAGTTCTCCGGTGACAGAGAGAGACTTCAGTTACAGGATTACGGGACTCTCCCCGTTGACAACTTATCATGTTGTGGCATATATATCGCTCGGAACATATGAGGAGGGAGATGACGAAGTTGAGGAATTCGTGTATGGTCCGGTACAGCAGTTTGTTACCACCGATGAGGATATTTTTACCGGTTCGTTGGAGGTTTACAGTGAGGGGAATTATCCGTGGATGCAAATTCAGAACGGTGTGTGGAAATCGGGTAATACCGGTATCAGCGGCTCTCAGTCAAGCCTTTATATCAATGTCTCTCATTATTCAGGAGATCAATTGAAATTCAACCTCACTGTTAGCAGCGAGCAGGGGTATGACTATGTCTCCATATATCGCAATGGGTCGCAGATCGGCAACACCTATTCAGGGGATGTCAGGAATATAGAGGTGCCGATTACTTTTAATTCAGACGGATCTTCAATCATACGCATCTGTTACTCGAAAGACAGTTCCGGCAGTGTTGGTGATGACTCTGCCATCGTAAGTGATATTCAACTTAAGCATTAAAGTGTTTTTTCATGCAATAGGGAGAGGACTAAGGTTCTCTCCCTTTTTTTATTCGGTGGGTGAGGTAATTTTTTCCGGTTATTGCGTTTATATAATATTAATGTGGCGGTCACTGGTGCCTTGGCAAGAGAACTGTTTGTGCCGGTTGATAAGGTGGTGGCCGCTTTTCTTAAATTTAAAATGACTCATTACTTATGACCAGGAATTTGAAAATATTTCTTTCGCTGCTGTTTGTGATGGTGGTTTCGGCCGCTTTCGGGCAGGATCACCAGTCGCCGCAGGCCGACGAGAGACCCGTGGCCAAGAAGGTGCTGTTTTTGGGTGACTCCATGACCGGCTGGCTCGCCGAACGTCTCAATGCCTATGGCAAGGAGAACGGCTTCGAGGTCGCTACGGTGGTCTGGGATGGCTCGACCATCAAGAAGTGGGGGAGCAGTCCGCGACTCACTTCAATCATATCTCAGCAGGATCCCGACGCTATATTCATCAGCCTCGGCATGAACGAACTTTTCGAGGCGAATCCTGCGACACGTCTCGGCACGCAGCTCGATGCCATAAAGGGTGCCGCCGGCGATGTGCCTATAATCTGGGTCGGGCCTCCGTCATGGCCCGGTCATGACAAGGGGGAGACGCTCAACACATGGCTGGCCGGTGAACTGGGCGAAGGCCATTTCTTCCGCAGCTTTGACCTCACCCTGCCGCGCCAGAGCAAGACCAATCCCCACCCCACACGCGAGGGTATGGTGAAATGGATGGATGCTGCCGTGGAATGGGTGCAGGAGAACGGTGCCGTGAAGTTTCCCGATGTGAAGAAGCCCGCGGGCGAACAGATGTCGCGAGGCAAGACATTCATCTACAAACGAATGAAAGAAACATTGTAAGAGCATATGATGGACAACCGATTGCGGGGCGCATGGCGTGTCGCGCTCCTTTATTCATTGTTTGGAATCTCTTTTAATGCCCTTGCCGATGAACCTGCCGACTCGCTTGCTACCTATGAACTCGACGAGTTTGTCATAACGAAGCGGACACCGGGCAAGATGGGACTGTCGGGTCCGGAATCGGGTTTCAAGTTAGGTCGCACCGAACTCTTCCGCGCTGCCTGCTGCAACCTTGGCGAGAGCTTCACCACCAATGCCTCGGTCGATGTTGACTATGCCGATCCGGCAACCGGTGCCAAGCAGATCAAGCTGCTCGGCCTGTCGGGCAGTTATGTGCAGATGATGACCGAGAACCTTCCCGCTTTCCGGGGCGCGGCGATGCCTTATGCGTTCCGCTACGTGCCGGGTCCGTGGATGAAGAGCATACGCGTGTCGAAAGGGAGCAGCACGGTAAAGAACGGCTACGAGGCGATTACCGGGCAGATTGATGTGGAGTATCTAAAGCCTCAGGACGAGAAAGCCATCAACCTGAATGCGTATTTTGACTCTGACATACGTCTGGAGCTGAATGGTGATGCCAATTTCCATGTGACCGACAAGCTCAACACGGTGGTCATGGCGCATTATGAAGACCGTTACCGCACGCACGACGGCAACCATGACGGCTTTGCCGACATGCCGGCCATCAGGCAGTTCAATCTGATGAACCGCTGGAATTATTTCGGCGAACGATACATATTCCACGGCGGTCTGTCATTCATCGACGAGCGTAGCCGCGCCGGCCAGACAGGTCATCATGCCGATGGCGACGGCACACCTCTTTATAAGATCAATCTCGATACGCGCCGGTACGAGGGCTACATGAAACATGCTTTCGTACTCGACGTGGACCACAACACCAACATAGCCCTTGCGGGCAACCTCTCCATGCACGAGCAGTCGTCGGTCTACGGGCGCAAGCTCTATGATGTGAACGAGAAGAGCGCCTACGCTCAGCTTATGTTCGAGACAGATTTCACGCCGGCGCATAACCTGTCGGCCGGCATGAGCCTGAACTATGACTATTTCGGTCAGAACCTGCTCGCAGACCCGACGGGTGAGGAACCTGCACGGCTGAATTAGAAGGAGCTTGTGCCGGGTATATATGCCCAGTACACATTCAAGCTCGACGATAAATTCACCGCGATGGCGGGCGTACGCGCCGACCACAGTTCCGAGTTCGGATATTTCGTTACACCCCGCTTCAACGTGCGCTGGAGCCCGGTTGAGATTCTCACCCTCAAGGCATCGGCTGGAAAGGGTTACCGCACCGTTCACCCGTGGGCCGAATATAATTACCTGCTTGCAAGCGGCCGGCAGATGGTTGTTGACAATCTCCGTCAGGAAGAGGCATGGAACTACGGCGTGAGCGCCGAGGTGTCAGTCCCGGTCGGAGCGCAGACCATCAGGGCCTCGGCCGAGTATTTCCGCACGGACTTCCTGCGCCAGGCTGTTGTTGACTATGACAGCCGTCCCGGCGTGTTGCTGATTGCCGACCTGAAAGGAAAGTCATACTCGAATGTGATGCAGGTGGAAGTGACGTGGGAATCCTCGTTTGGCGTTTCGGCAACGGCAGCCTACCGTCTCAATGACGTGAAGACGACCTATGGCGGCAAGCTGATGGAGAAGGCGTTGACATCGCGTTACAAGGCATTGCTCACCGTTGGCTACAAGACGCCGCTCGAACTCTGGCAGTTCGACGCGACATTCGTCATGAACGGTGGTGGACGTATGCCGGCACCATACATGACATCCGACGGTTCGATGAGCTGGGACGCGCGTTTTCCGGCATTCCCCTCGCTCAATTTCCAGGCCACGCGATATTTCCGTCATTTCTCCGTTTATATAGGAGGGGAGAATCTGACGAATTTCCGACAGAAGAATCCTATTGTCGATGCCTCGCAGCCTTGGAGCCCGACGTTCGACCCGACTGTGGTGTGGGGCCCGATAAGCGGTGCCATGGTCTATGCCGGCATACGTGTGAATCTGTAATCAATAAGTAGCTGTTCAAATTAAACCGCTACTATAATTTAAACATTCATTTAATTTGAACAGCTACTTAGCAATTACGATGGTTGCCCGGCTGAAATGTTTGAGTGGCCATCCGATTAATTAAAAGAAAGACAACACTATGAGCAAGATAATGATAGCTGCCGCGCTTGTGGCGGTGGCAGCGGCGGCAAACGCCAAGGATATACGCACAGTGACAGTGACTACAGAACCGCAAATGCACTGTGCCAACTGCGAGAAGAAGATCAAGGGTTTCTTCCGCTTCGAGAAGGGTATCAAGAAGATTGATACCAACATTCCGGAGCAGCGTGTCACGCTGACTTACGATGCCGACAAGACTACTGAGCAGGCGCTTCTCGATGCATTCTCGAAAATAGACTATGAGGTGACAAAGATTTCCGACAGCTCTTCAGAGAAGAAGGCTGACAGCTCGGCGGAGCCGGAGTCAGACGCTGTTTCGGGTGCCTCTCCAAGAATGTAACTAACCGATATAACCAACTACCATGAACGACATGAATAGCAAAGAAACAAAGCCGGTAGCGATGGTGACCGGCGCGACCAGCGGCATAGGCCGCGCGTGTGCCGAACATCTTATCCGTGCGGGCTACCGCGTGATTATAACAGGGCGCAACATCGGCGAACTCTCCCGTATGGCCGACCAGTACCGCCGCGACGTGTATCCTCTCTGCTTCGATGTCCGCGACCGCGAGACAGCCGAGGGTGCCGTGGCCTCGCTTCCCCCTTCGTGGCAGGAGATCGAGGTGCTTGTCAACAATGCCGGGCTCGCTCTCGGACTCGAGCCGGAGTACGAAGGCTCGTATGATGACTGGGACACGATGATTGACACCAACGTCAAGGGCCTGCTCACCATGACGCGCACGATTGTGCCCGGTATGGTTGCGCGTGGCCGTGGTCACATAATCAACATCGGGTCTGTGGCGGGCGACGCTGCCTATGCCAACGGGGCGGTCTACTGCGCCAGCAAGGCGGCTGTGAAGACCATTACCGACGGACTGCGCATAGACGTCGCGCACACACCACTGCGTGTAACTCTCGTGAAGCCCGGGCTGGTCGAGACCAACTTCAGCCGTGTCCGCTTCCACGGCGACGCGGACCGGGCATCGAACGTGTACAAAGGCATCGAGCCGCTGACCGGCGACGACATCGCCGCCACGGTAGTCTACGCCGTCCAGGCCCCCGCCCACGTCCAGATAGCCGAGATCCTGGTCCTCGCCACCCACCAGGCCAACGGCTCCACCATCGTCCGCAAACAATAGTCCAAAGCATTTGAGCTGATTATGGCAGTTTCAGAAGACAGAAAGTACACCGGGCAGTATGTCTATAACCTCCTTGAGGGTGTGAAAGGTCGCACCCTCGGAGAGGTTGATGATGTTGGTTCCAGACAGTTCGCACGTACAGAAAAGAGCAGTAAAATAACAGGTATTGCAGGCGACGTGATAGAGCAGTCTGTATTCTGTTACGACCGTGACAGCAAGCAGGAATGCGACATAGAGATTGATGGAGTCCTTACAGAACTGAAGACAACAGGTGTAAGGGTTCCCAAGACCGATCTGGCCAAGGTGCGTGGAAAAAGCTGGGAGGAATACAGCAGCTATTTTTCTGCGAAGGAGGGTATAAGCATTACAGGCGTGACGTTCGAGCCATCTATACAGAGGGATTTCGCAACATCTCATTTTTGGGAAAAATCGGAGAGGCTTCTGATTGTTTTCTATGAGTATGCGTCATATGATGTTGTTCCTGCAGCCGCTTACCGTGATTTCCGGATTGTCGGTTATTGTTACAATACCTTTTCAGAGGCAGAGAAATCACAGTTGCGGAGCGATTGGGAGATTGTTCGGGATTATCTGGCGGAGCGATATGACGCATATGAGAATGCCGAAGAGCGCAACCGCAGTCTTGTCGGGTTTACCCATGTGCTTCGTCCTCAACTCATGCTGATAGAATTGGTGCCCGGATTCAAGAGACGCAACAACGGTTCATATCAGCGACCGAGGTACAGGCTCAAGAAGACTTTTGTCGACCATATTGTAAGGGGACACTTCCGGGGAAACCGCGAGGAGGTGAGTCTCGGACATTCATTCTCAAGTTTCGCAGAGCTTGATGCACGTTGTCATGCTCTTGCGGAACTTTACAAGGGTAAGACACTTGCGGAGTTAAAAGAGATTCTCGGTGTGGAACTTGATATTTCAGCCAAGAATTTTACCTCCGGTTGCATTATAAAGATGTTTGGTGCGGATTGCAAGAGGTTGAATCAGATATCTGATTTTACGAAAGCCGGTATTATAGCAAAGACCATCACCATCACTCCATCCGGAGGTCGCACGGAAGATATGAAACTGGCGTCGGTCGATTTCTCCGAATGGACTGACAGGGACATAGATTTTGAAGATTCGGCTGTGTATTCCTATTTCAGCGAACATAGCTTTCTGTGTCCCGTATTTTGCGAGCGTGATAAGAACGACGCGTCAGGAACGACATTCGAAGGGTTCAAAAGATTTGCGTTTGATGAGGATTTTTTGCAGGGAGAAGTAAGAAGGACATGGCAGGATGCGCGTAACCTTATCCACCGCAACCAGCTTGTGCTGGAGGTGCAGTATAATAAAAGGACGGGAATGCCGATTTTGAATAATTCGGGAGGGTTTAAGGCTGCCCCCAATCTGCCGAAGAGTTCCGCATATACTGTGTTTTTCAGGGGTGGTGCAAAAGATTCTTCTGAAGCATCCAAGACTGAGGTGGTGAATAATATCAGGATGTTGCCACAGTTTTTCTGGCTGAAAGGTTCGTACATAACATCCGAACTTGAAAAATTACCCTATCTTTAACAACTAACGTTATGGCAATCAAAAGGAAGAACAGAATAAGGGTTGTGGAATTATTTGCGGGTGTGGGCGGTTTCCGCATAGGTCTCGAAGGTGCATCCGACGCTTTCGAGACCGTATGGAGCAACCAGTGGGAACCTTCTACTGTCCGGCAGGACGCGTCGATGGTTTACAGTGCGCGTTTCGGGTCGGAAGGTCATTCCAATGTCGATATAAATCTTGTGAAGACAAAAGACATTCCGGATCATGATCTGCTTGTGGGCGGTTTCCCATGTCAGGATTATTCTGTAGCGTCCACTCTGAGCCGTTCCGGAGGAATAGAGGGTAAGAAAGGTGTGCTGTGGTGGCAGATTTACAGGATTCTTGAAGAGAAAGGAGACAACCGTCCGGATTATATCTTTTTTGAGAATGTTGACCGGCTTCTCGGTTCGCCGGCGAAGCAGCGAGGACGCGATTTCGCAATCATTCTTGCTTCATTGTCGGACCTCGGCTACACTGTCGAGTGGCGGGTAATCAATGCCGCCGACTATGGAATGCCGCAGCGCCGCCGCCGTACCTATATCACAGGCTACCGTCGTAATTCTACGATAGACCGTGCGGTTGAGAAACCGGAGGATTGGATGCGTCATGACGGTGTATTGGCAAAAGCTTTTCCATATGATGCGAAGCCGGGAACGCTGTCTGAATTTACTATTGACGGTACGATACCTGAAGTGTCGGACTGTTTTAACAAAGGACGGAAGAACAGTCCCTTCGGCACAGCCGGAATAATGAGAGACCGGAAAGTTGTCTCTGAAGATGCTGTGGCACGATACGAAGGACCTGTGATGACGCTCGGTGGAAATCTTGTGGATGAGTCATTGGTGCCTGAGGATTTCTTCATTTCAGAAGATGAGTTGAAGAAATGGAGATATGAGAAGGGGGCCAAGAAAATAAACCGTGTTTCCAAGGAGGGATATGAGTATGTATTCTCAGAAGGGGCGATGGGATTCCCTGATTCTACAGATGCCCCCTCGCGTACAATAATCACGGGTGAGGGTGGAGCCGCTCCGTCACGCTTCAAACATGTGGTCGAGACTCCATCCGGAAGATTCCGCCGGTTGATTCCCATAGAACTTGAACGTCTCAACATGTTTCCTGATAACCATACATACCATCCGGATGTGTCAGACGGACGCAGGGCATTCCTTATGGGCAATGCCCTTGTGTGCGGCGTGGTCAGGGAGATTGGAAAGTCGCTGTACCGTTCGCACTTCGGAGAGGAGCCGGTGTCGACACATCCCATCGAGATGAGCCGGGACAGTCAGCCTAAGCTGGATCTGGGGCTGTTTGCCGTAGATTCAATTCCATTGGTGAAGAATCAGAGAAAGAAAACTTTCAAGCTTGATGTAGGCAAACACCTGTTCATCGGTTTTGTGAAACCTGACAACCAGGAATATTTTCTTGACGGAAACACTACGAAACTCTATTATACCGGTAAGACGAAATCATTTCCTTCGACCGTGGCATTGAACAAACTCTATTATTTCATGCCGTATATCAAGGGTAAAGGTGTGCGGGACCTGTATCTGGTCAAGGTGGCGAGAATCGGAAACAAGGCCGAGGTCAAGCCTGACTGCGGCGATACGGATCCAAGAATTGTCTTCGAACTCGACTATCTGTGCAGTCTTCCTGACTATGAACCGGTGAAGCTGAATATATTCAATACTTACCGCGACACCCTGCTCGGAAGCGTCGTGAAGAATATGTAACGCAAGTAATAGTCACAAGTAATAGTTCCAAATAATAATAATCGGTGTATATTTCACCGATTTGATGAACCATGTAACGGGGATTATATGTTATAGGTAAAGGTCGTAATGTGTGGGGTGAACGACTTTTATGTATAATAAATATTATCTTATCATGGGTAAAAGTGTTAAAAAGGTCGGTTATGACCGGGCAACTGTTTCTTGCGGTATTCTTCATGTCGGAGTAGGTAATTTTCATCGCGCGCACGAGGAATTCTATACCAATGAACTTCTTGAGGCGGATCCGTCACAGCGTAACTGGGGCATCTGCGGCGCGATGATGCTGCCTCAGGATGGTGCGTTGTATGAAAAGCTGAAATCGCAGGAGGGGGTGTATACCGTGACTGTTTGCGGTCGCGACGGCAAAGACAGTTGTTTTGAGATCGGTTCGTTGGCCAATCTGGTCTGGACGGGAGAAAATCCCGGCGCCATTCTCGACAGAATCGCGGATCCGGACATCAAGATCATTTCGATGACCATAACCGAGGGTGGCTATAACATCGACAAGGCCAGCGGGGAATTTAATCTGGAGAATGAGGCGGTGAAAAGAGATCTCGCAAATCCATCGTCGCCGGTCACAGTGTTCGGATATGTAGCCGAGGGTCTGCGTCGCCGCCGCGATGCAGGAAGCGGTGCCGTGACAATGCTTACCTGCGACAATCTCCAGCATAACGGAGATACAGCCCGAAAGGCATTCATGACTTTCTTCAAGGCTCAGGATCCGGAATTGGCGGAGTGGGCCGAGGAGAACATCACATTCCCAAACAGTATGGTGGATCGTATCACACCTGCGACACTTCCTGCAGATGTGGAGCGTCTGAACAAGATGAACGGCACTGACGACAAGGCTCCCGTATATTGCGAGGACTTCATCCAATGGGTCGTCGAGGACAAGTTCGCCAATGGCCGTCCGGAGTGGGAGAAGGTCGGGGTGGATTTTACCGACGATGTTACCGCCTACGAGAATATGAAGCTGAGTCTGCTGAATGCCTCGCATACGCTGCTGTCATATCCGTCATTCCTGAGTGGATACAGGAAAGTGGACGATGCCATGCACGACAGGCGCATCGCGAAGTTTGTCTGCGACTTCATGGATATCGACATCACTCCCTATGTACCCGCTCCGGGAAACATCAACCTCGATAAATACAAGCAGACACTGATCGAGAGGTTCGGAAACCGTTCGGTGAGCGACCAGGTGGCGCGTCTGTGTTATGACGGACTTGCAAAATTCCCGGTCTATGTCACGCCCAACCTCTCCAAGATGGTCCGGGACAACAAGGACTTCACACGTGTGGCATATCTGTTGGCCGCATACCGTCATTATCTGAAATATCACCGCGATGACAACGGCGAGGAGTTCAAGGTCGACGAACCATGGATGAACCCGGCCGACGAGGCACTCATCAACAGCGACAATCCTCTTGATTTCCTTGCACTGTCGGCATTCGCCGGGGCGAATCTCCGGGAGTCGCCTGCATTTGTCGACAAGTATCTGCACATGGTCGAGGCGATACGTGACAACGGTGCCATGCCCACTCTCGAAACAATCATCTGATTCTCCGGGCTATGAAAACCGCACCACGACGATATACCGTCGGCCCCTTTATCCTGCTGACGGTGATTTACTTCATTGTCGGTTTCCTGACAACTGTCAACGGCCAGTTCCAGGGCCCGATGAAAGTAGCGTTCCTCTCGCGGACCGACGCGTTGCGGAACACGCTCACTACGTTGATCTCGTTTTTCTTCTTCCTCGGGTATCTTGTCAACAGCTCGACAGCAGGAAGATGGATAAACAGCTCGGGCTACAAGACCACACTGTTGCGGGCCCTCGGCTTTATGGTCGGAGGCCTGTTGCTCTACAGTCTGTCGTCGTGGGTGGTGACCGGTTGGGGAGACCTGTGTGTCACAATCGGCAGCGACGTAATCCCGGCCGGATATTTCGTGTTCCTCGCCGGCTCATTCCTGATGGGAAGCTCGGCGGCTATGCTTCAGGTTGTCATAAACCCGTATGTCTCGGCCTACGAGCTGCCCGGCACAAAACCGGTGCAACGCATGAACATAGTGTGTGGAATAAACTCAATCGGTACGACAATCGCTCCGTTTTTCGTTACGGCAGTCATCTTTGCCGGAGTGGCAATGGAGAGTGTGTCGCCGGGTCAGTTGCTTGTGCCGTTTCTGCTTCTTGCCGGTGCGATAGGAGTTGTGACGGCTGTGACATCGTTCATGCCGCTGCCTGATATGGCAGAGACCCGCAGTTCAGGCGATGAAAAACTGCCACGCAGCGTGTGGTCGTTCCGTCACCTCGCGCTCGGGGTCGTGGCGATATTCTTTTATGTAGGAACAGAGGTCTCGGTCGGGGTAAATGTAAATCTCCACGCTATGCAGCTCATAGAGTCGGGACATCCGCTCTCATTCTTCGGGCTCGACAAGATAGAGGTTGCCGGACTGAATCTTGGAATTCCTGCGCTGCTTGCCACTCTCTATTGGGGAGGAATGATGGTAGGTCGGCTGATTTTCAGCTTCTTCAACAATGTGTCGCCCCGCCCGCTGCTGATTGTCATGACCATAGTGGCATCGGTTCTGATCTCGGTAGCTATGGTGACAGACAATCTCTGGGTACTTGTATCGGTCGGACTGTGCCATTCCGTAATGTGGGGATGTATCTTCACGCTGGCTGTGGCAGGTCTTAAGAAATATACTTCGAAAGCTTCGGGCGTTTTCATGGCCGGTGTTTTCGGTGGTGCGGTATTTCCGCTTCTGCAGGGTCTGTTGGCCGATGGACTCGGCTCATGGCAATGGACATGGAGCGTGGCCCTGGTCTGCGAGCTGTTCATGCTCTACTATGCACTGTGGGGCTGCAAGGTGACAGACGAAGAGGCTCTCCGCAACATTCACCTCGCTCCTGTCGATCCGGGATAAGCAAGCATGTAAAACAATTCAGGCTTCCAGCCTTGTCTCTGTTGGGACGGTTGGAAGCCTGCGTTGTGTATGGTTGCGTGGTGCGTCAGCGGACGAGGATTTTTGCTGTGCGCGTCGGTGTCGTGACGATGTACAGACCCGGGGTGACGGCGATTCGGTTGTCGGTGCCACGGTAGATGGTCTGGCCGGCCGCGTCGTAAACTGTGACATTGCCGGAGTTGCCTGTGATTTCTATCGCTCCTTTCGTTGCCCCGATTGTCACATTTTCGGCTGTGAGAAGTTCGGTTGATGTGGCGAGGGTCTGCGGTGTCGGTGTCAGTGCGCTGAACGAGTAAAGCGATGCCGGAGCCTCGCGTCGAGGTGCAGCTTCGGGAGTATCAGTTTCGGTGGTATCGTCGGGTGCTGCCGTTCCGGCGGTCATGTCGTGCAGGTTGAGGCGTGCGTAGACGGTCATGTAGCCGTCAGTTGTTGCATTAGGATTCCAGCCATGAGCCTCGACTTCTTCCATCGGCACGATGCGCGAGAAATGCAGTCTGTCTCCGCTGCGTAAAGTGGCTCCTTGTCCGTCGGTGATGCACACGGCTGACTTGTGTCCGGAATCAAGAGTGCTGTCGAAGGCTTCCGAGGAGGGTGAATCATACCGGTTTCCGATTACAAACACATCGTAGCTATCCACAAGTTCGGGGTTTACCTCGTCGTATAAGTCACCCTCCACGAGTATCGCGCCCTCATTGTAGAGGCAGGTAGATATGCTGAGTGTGACATCAGGGGTGAGATCGCGCCACATCTTTATCTCACGTGTCTGTACGGGGTAGATTTCAGTATGGTTTCCGTTCTGGTCTTCCGAGTAGGTGCCCCAATCGGAAGTGGCGCGATACATCTCGCGTATCTCGAACTCTCCACCCACATACTTCTTGTGCCATCCCGGAGTGGCCTCATAGCCGACGTATTCAATCGTGCCCTCGTTGCCTTCGACGTAGGTGTTGCTGACAGAGAAATTTGACAGATAGAAGCCTCTATTGGTTTTGCTGTCAGGATGACTGTCGTATGAGAGATTGGTGAGCTGGCCAGTAATGGCTTGTGACGGAATCTTGAAAATAGAGTGGTTATTCGATATTTCGCTGTTGACTCCACTCACAATTGTGTATCCGTCTGTCGAATTATTGAAATAATTTTTACCGGTTCCACAGAAATTGCCGATCAGAACGGCGGATGATTCTACAGCGTCACCCGATACTACCAGAGGAATGCCACTTTCTCCCTCTTCTCCCAGCATATCGCCGTTTTGCTTTTGAATGTGCAACTCCACTTTCCTGAATGTGTTTATTACGTCATTCCAACAGGTAGCTACAGATGCAGAGGTGTCAAAAATATTAGTCCTCGAACGGAATTGTAAAGAAAATGAATCATCGTAGAATGTAACTTTGATGCTTTCATCTTCATTACGTTCGATATTACCAACATAATTTGAACTCTCTTTAATGAAGAAGTGATAGTCGTGTTTCGGTTTCCATACCCAACCTCCTTCATAATACGAGTTTGTGGAGTGTTTTACAGTAACCAGCTTCACGGCGTTGCCGTTGGCATCGGTTGTCGGGGCACCATCTTTGCTCTCGGTGCCGTCGAGCAGCAGGTGGTCGCCGTCGATGGTGAAAGTGACGGAACCTCCGTTCTTGAACGAGGTGAGGCGGACCTTGTTGTCACTGCCTTCGACTGCCTCGAAACGTCCCCAGGCTCCCTCCTGCGGGCGCGGTGTGTCGCTGATCATTTCTGATGAGTAGAAGAGCTGCGTGCAGAACTTGTCTTTCCCGACAAAGTCGGCCACTGTGAACGAATCGGCCCAGGCGCCGAACGAACATAGCAGACACAGCATCGAAGAAATCTGTAATGTCTTTTTCATAATGCGGGTAGTTGGTTGTTAGTTAGATATTATAAAAACTTGGGTCTCAAGAATTTTGACTTGACCGTAAATGTACAAGCCGTTTGCGATGGCCAAAGTGGAAGAGACCCTCCAAAGCATACATGTGTGATACTTTGTTGGCAAAATTACATGTTATATAACATATTCCTGCAACATTTATGTTAACAAAAGTTAACCGTGCGTCAATCCGGCCAACATTGTCTGTATTAGTATCTAAATCGTATTACTGCGATTTTTTCAGTCGTTGTATCACGAGATATGAAATGTTTTTGTTAATTTTGCTCTTACGCGAAGGTGTTTTCTCATACCCGCTTATGTTTTATAGTTCCAATCCAAGAATCTGAAACATGGAATTTTATCCGAAACTCGCACTCGACATCAAGGGGCGCTTCGTCATTCCGTCGTACCAGCGTGGCTACCGTTGGGGAAAGCAGGAGGTGACGCGTCTGCTTGACGATATATATGAACGTGCTGGTACAGGCCAGAATTACTGTCTGCAACCGATTGTTGTCAAGAAAATTGAAGAAGACCGTTATGAGCTGATTGACGGCCAGCAGCGTCTCACAACCATATATCTTATTCTCAAAGCCATTCAGAAGAATATGGCTGTAGAGGTTCCCTATAGTATGGAATATGAAACGCGCAGGGACTCCGCCGGATACCTTGACACACTTGATCCGGAACATAAAAACGAGTATATCGATTTCAGATACATATATGATGCGTATCGCCATATCGACGACTGGTTCGGACAGGATGTCAATACCGCCTTCATGAGAAGGATGGACATATTCACTTTGCTCATGAAGCAGGTACAGGTGCTCTGGTACGAGGCTGATGCCGGTGAGGACAGCCATGAGCTTTTCTCGCGGATGAATATTGGCAAGATTCCGTTGACAAACGCAGAGCTGGTCAAGGCTCTGTTCCTGAACCGTGGCGCGGCAAACGGCACTGAGGGTAATCCGCTGCAATCGCAGATAGCGGCGCAATGGGATAATCTTGAACGCGAACTGCATGACGAATCGTTATGGGCATTCCTGACAAACGCCGATGCGGAGAAATACGACACTCGTCTTGACCTGCTGTTTGATTTCTTCACCTCCGACAGGACAGACCGTAAGGACAAGTATGCGATTTTTTTTGAACTCAGCCGGCTGCTAAAGGAAAAGTATTCGGGATCATCCTCGGAACTATGGCGCGACATATACGAGTATTTCCTGCAATTGCGCGAGTGGTTCGGCGACAACGGTCTGTACCACCGTGCCGGTTATCTATCGACGGTAAACGGTGATTTCCCGATTTCCAGGATTCTTAATGAGACCCGCGACATGGGATATGATGATAAGATCGACTGGCTTGACGGTAAGATAGCCGACGAGGTGAGCCTCGGCGGTGATGATGCCGAGACAGAAGGCCGTCTGCGTGAACTGTCCTATCTCAAAGACCGCACGAAAATAGAGAATATATTGTTGCTCATGAACGTGCGCACCACAGCCAATTCGGGCGACATGTCGAGATTCCCGTTCAACCGTTACAAGAGCAAGAAAGGTGGGTGGAGTCTTGAGCATGTACACGCGCAACATTCGGAGGGTCTGATCCGCCGCGAGCAGTGGGTGGAGTGGCTCACAGAGAATGCCCGGGGTCTTGAGGCTGTAAGCGGAGAGAAACCGGAGGTACGGCAGCTGCTCGGCGTTATCTATGATTATCTCGACAAGAATGACGATGGCATACCGGGTGCCCGGCTGACGCAGATTATTTTCAATGATCTTCGCGAGAAGACAACACAGTTTCTGACCGACGAGCGCATGTCTGATGAGGATCTTCACTCGATATCCAATCTCGCATTGCTTGGGTTCAAGGATAATATAGTGCTGAGCAACTCTCTGTTCGAGACAAAGCGTCAGAAAATAATCGACATGGACAGCTGCGGGGTGTACGTACCCGTCTGCACACGCAATGTGTTCATGAAGTACTACACCCCGGCCGGAGCAAACCAGCCGCACTACTGGAGTGGCGAGGACCGCGGCGCGTATCTTGACAGAATATTATCTATAGTCTACAACATCAATAAGGTTTAACGCTATGGCACAGCAATCATTCCGTCAGCTGTTCGGAGATGTGACAAAAGTCACCGTTCCCATGATTCAGCGCGATTATGCACAGGGTCGCAAAAGCGAGGCCAAGGTCCGCGAAGGTTTCGTGCGTAAGCTGAAAAGACTTGTCAACGGAGAACCCGGATCTCTCGATTTCATATATGGTGCCATGGAGAACGGTGCTTTCATTCCGCTCGACGGCCAGCAGCGTCTCACCACACTGTTTCTTCTTCACTGGCTTGCGGCGAAGAGGGAGAAGGTGGCTCCGGAGCAATATGAATTCCTGAAACAGTTCTCTTATGAGACACGGGCCAATTCTAAATATTTCTGTGAGCATCTCATACCCTACACCCCGTCGGACACGGGCGATATAGCGCAGGATATACGCCGTCAGAAATGGTATCGTCTGGAATGGAACAATGACCCTACGGTCGACAGCATGTTGCGGATGCTGGAATATCTCGACGGCTGTTTCTATCCCGACAAGGAGAACATCAAGCCGATATGGGAGAGTCTCGATAACATTCAGTTCTATTGCTTCAATATCGAGAATCTCGGACTCACCGACGACATCTATATCAAGATGAATTCGCGCGGCAAGCCTCTGACCGATTTCGAGCACTTCAAGGCATCGTTCGACAAGGTGTGCGGTGACCGTATGGCCCGAAAAATGGATCTCGGTTACACAGACCGCATGTGGCGGCTCGGGAACGTCAGCCCTTGTACCGCCGGTCAACGGGAGGAAGACAGGGATTTCATCCCTGACGTGGATTCGTATCTGCTCAACTTCATCCATGTCGTGTCGAGGTTCATAACACTGAGCCTGTATGGCACGGAGCCTTCTGACAATCCTATGGACTGGATTGAGGATATATATTCTCGCGGCGCAATGGTCCGGATTCTTGAAAGGGCTTTCGATGCCATATGCACCGACGAGGCAGAGGGTGTGTTTGAACTTTTCCTTACGCGCGATGACTGCGGGCCGTCGAAGATCAATGTCGGAAGTACTGACATCAATCTTCTCGACCAGGCTTGTGTCGATGGCGCGGGTATCGGTTATGTGGAGTTGCTGCTGCTTTACGCTGTTGTTCTGTATCTCTACAATCATAATACCTGCGGACCGGGTCATGAACGGTATATCACGGAGGAGAATATGCGTTCACGGCTGCGGGTGTTGCGCAACCTGCTGAAGAACTCAAACAATGAATTCCGTCCGAGCCGTTACCGCGATATTTTCCGGGAGGTAGGCGCACTGATTCTTCATGGTACTCTCGACAGTTCGCTCAAGGCTCTCAATGAAAATCAGAAGGAGGAGGAAATCGGCAAGATGGCCTACATCGCCGAATGTCCGGAGGCCGAGACTGAGATTGCCGCCATAGAGAATCATCCGCTGCTTCTCGGCGCACTGTCGGCCATAGGATGGAGAAAACCGGAGCTGTTCGGGGCTTTCCGCAGCGCGTTCGGAAATTACCGGGAGGAATCGGCGCTGCTGACAAGGGCCATACTTTGCAATGGCGACATCACCTGCAAGGAGAACGGCTGGCGCATACGCATGGGAGTAGGGGAGAACGGACTTGACTCATTATGGCGCAATGTGCTGTTTGTGAACCGTGACAACTTCCGTATTATCACGGTGCTCCCGGTGTTTCTCGAACGCTATGCGGCTGCTGTGGCTGCGGGTGCGGGGCATCTTGAGGTTCTGCAGGATATGATAGGAGCCTATCGCCCCGACGGGTTCGGGTTGAAAGATTATATCATAAAATATCCGTCGATTCTGGAGAAAGCCCGCTATGGCAAGTTCTATGATGACGAGGATATGGGTTGGATAGCCATATATACCGAGAAGAAGCCGGGACGCAACTGGTCGGTGGTCAACCTTGCCATCATTGAGGCGTACGGTGCCGGAGATGGCAGGATGCGTCTCAATCTCGGTGAATATTGGGACTTGCTCTGCATAGAAGGGACTGACCTGATTATAGACGCGACAAAGCCCGATGCGGTATATCTCTACAGGTATATTTCAACCGATCAGAAGGAATTGATCGATTCCTATCCCATTCCCGCTAAGGGCACGGCCGATGTGGCCGCCTATGTGGTTAAAGAAATACTGCCGCAGATACAGTCCCGGTGAGGGCCTGCATCCGCAGCAGCCGGATACTTTTGCAAGACAAATTCCTCCATTTGTCTTGCAATTTTTTTAGGGTGACTGTTACAGTTTATCGGCGGCGAGGCGCAGTTCGTAGGTGGCCTTGACCACGTCAGCAATGGTATCGACTATGGCCTTGTCTTCGAAGAGCGATTCGTTGGAGAGGTTTATCCAATATGACACTTTCTCGCATACAAACGGATCGAGCCAGCCCTTACCGGAGAGGTAAGCCTGTTCTTCGGCGAAGCTGCCGAAATATGTGCCCTTGCCCGATTCAGGATAGGTGTGTCCTTCGAAATACTCTGCGTCTTTGAGCAGTGGCGAGATAATTGAGTCGAACGTTTCGAACATCTCTCTGACATTCGTGTCGGCTATCATCTCGTCGAAACTCTTCTCCATGAGATACGCAGGTCGGTTGACACGTGTGGACAGAAGCAACTCGCATGCTATTCTGTCGGTAAGTACCTGAGGGCGTATGATAATCTCCACGCGGCCACTTCCGTCGGGCATGTCGATGAAGAAACCTCCGTTTCCGGTATTTTTCTTGATAGTTATATTCGGCACGACATCAAACTTTGTCTGGAGACGTCTGAACACGTTGTCATGGAGTCGTCCGATCATCCGCTTTTGGTCGACCTCGATGTTGTGTGAAGGTTCCGAAACCACGGTCACCGACGATTTATCGATGATGGAGCGTATGCGTTCCTCGAAAGATGCGGATTTTTTATCTGTCCCGCTTTCGATTGTGCTCTGAATCATGAGCAGGAGCGAACGGATGTCGTTGAAGTGCTGTTCGAGATACCTGTCGGTCGAACATGCGGCTTCGAGAATCTCCTCCCAGTCGGGAGCAGAGCCGGAGTCGCGTTTGAAGGGTATGTTGAGACGGCAGGCAATCGTGTCATCCCATTCTGTGAAGTTCGGGTTGAGCGAGAGCATACGGTATATCTTCGGATAGCAGACCTGAAGAGCCACGATTGCGAAATTCACTATGCGACCTTCACGCGAGGCGGAGAATTCCGCGTCGTCATCTTCTCCGCATTGCGCTATGCACGACAGCAGTGAGAGGGCGTTGATGAGCCGCTTGATGGAGCGGGGATTCTTTCCTACTGAATATTCCACAATCTTCTGGAAGGGTTTTGTGATTCGCGAGTCCATCTTTTCTCCGGCTGATATGTATCCGATGTTCCCAAGAGAGTCGAGTACGAAATTCATGGGACGGTAGCTATTGACCGGCAGGGAGAATGGCACCTGTATTATCTTGTCGAAGAAGGAACGGAACTCACGTTCATTCTTGTCGGTGAGTTTGCCGAATTTAGGCTCAAGTCCTTTGACAACAACCTCGTAGTCAATGGCGAGAACGAAAATGCAGTCTTTTATGCAGAATATGTTTTTCAGAAGCTCCAGAATCTCCACCGCTACCGGCGGATTGAGGCGGTCGAGGTCATCGACGAACACGATGACACCTCTCTTTGAGTCTCCCTTGATTTTACGTACACCCTCCTCAAGCGATTCCTTGAGGTCAGAGAGTGTCGCTGCCTCATGTTCATCCTCGTCGTTCTTGATGTCGGCCGGTATATTTGCGGCCTCGATAATCACACCAGCTCCCGGAATCATTTTAATGGCCTCGCGTACTCCCCGGTAGAGCGGTCCCCTGGATTTTTTCAGCAGACTGTCAAGTTTGTGTTTGGGAGCGGGACTTTCTTTTGACATCGAGTTGACCAGCTGCTCAATGATTTTGTATACGGTCTCTTCGGGTGATGAGAGCATGGAATATTCCCAAGTGTTTATATCGATGCCCACAAATTGACCGTCGGGAGAACACAAGGCTTTTTCGAGTCTTGTCATCAGCGAGGTTTTTCCGCTGCCCCATTCTCCTTGCAGCGCGATGGTTATCGGTGCCGAAGAATTTTCTATGAATTTGATGAGCCCGTTAACGTATCGTTCTGTTCCGAAATCGTTGCGGTCTTCATCAAACGGTGTGTCGGAAAGCGAAGATTTGATTGTAGTCATAGTGATTTGATATTTCTGTTGCACATCTGAAAATAGAGGATGGAGGGGCGCGTCAGAAGGGGCGGGTCAGAAGTTGTAGCCGATGGTGAAAACCCAGCCTTTGGTCACGCCGCCGAAGTCTTTGGTGACGTTGCCGATCTTGCGGTCTTTCCATGCGGGAAGACAGCCGGCAAGGTAGTGGGCGCCCACGTAGTAGTGGTCAAGTATCTCGATGGCTGTACCCATCTTGAAGCCGAAGTCGAAACCGGCGGCTTTCTGGTGGAAGAGCGGGTCTTCGGCGGTGCCGTTGACCACGAAGCGTTTGTCGCTGAGTTTCGAGTCGAGCACAAATGCCAGGTAGGGACCGGCCTCTACGTTCCAGCGGACATCGTCGGTGACGTTGAAACCGAACACGGCCAGAACCGGAATCGTGAAGTTGTAGCTGCGGCGTTTGCCGGCCTGGGCAATCTCGCTGCCGTCGGCCGCAAGAGCACTCCCTTCGGCTGTGCCGATAAGTGTGTAGGCTCCGCTGCGCGACTCGAAGAAGAATCCGGGCTGGATGGCCAGGTAGTCGCGGATGTTGATGCCGACAACGGCTCCGACATCTATGCCCGTGCCCCAGCTCTCGTGGTGGTAGCAGTCGGGATATGCCTTGTCGCTCATTGTGCGGTTGGTGGTGTTGACGCCGAGACGCACGCCGATGGTGAAGAGTTCGTCGCATTTCTCGGTCGAGAAGAAGTCTGCCGCCTGGGAGAACAGGCACGATGCGGCGCATGCCGCGCCTATGAGAAGTCTTTTCATATGTAGGGTCCGGTTTTCGGGAGTGTCAGGCGCGGCAACGTGTGACCGAAGCCGCTCCGCCATGGCCGCTCTTGGTTAGAATTTACAAATTTAAGAAATTTTTTCGATTGTATAGGAATATATTTGGTTTTATTACTAATTTTGTAGTCCGTTTGGTGCAGTCCGGAACCCTGCGGCCGCGCCGACCGGTATAACGTTTTGAAACATACATTTAATCTGATGACTCCAAGAACATACAAGTACAACAGTCTGCTGGTAAACGCCAAGGATTATCTGTGGATAATCTTCGGGCTGTTCCTCTATGCCATCGGCTTCACGGCATGCATATTGCCGCATGAGGTCGTGATCGGCGGCATGGCCGGTGTGTCAACCCTTATCTATTTCGGTACAGGCGGCTTCATCCCGGTCGCGATATCATCGTATGCCATCAACATGATGCTGCTGGCAATCGCCTACAAGATTGTGGGGCGCACGTTTGTGATGCGTACCATATTCGGCGTAACGGTTGTGGCTCTTGCCATCGGTGTCTGCGAGGGCTTTTTCATGGGGCTGGGGCATCCGCTCATTCCGGACCGGACGGTGTCGGTGGTGCTCGGTGGCATTTTCTGCGGTGTGGGCGTCGGAACCTGCTTTATCCACAACGGTTCGTCGGGAGGCACCGATATCGTGGCGGCGTGTGTGTCGAAGGTCAGCAACGCGAGCATCGGCCGAATCATGATATACACGGATATGCTTATTGTCTCGCTGTCGATTTTCCTGCCGTTCCAGGGAACATGGGTGGAGCGTATCGAGACACGGATACCGACGATTGTCTACGGTATTATGGTGACGTTCATAGTTTCGTTCATAACTGACCAGATTATCAACACAAACCGTCAGGCCACGCAGTTCTTCATCTTCTCGCCGAAGTGGAAGGAGATTGCCGACCGCATTCTGGTGGAGGCTCACCGTGGAGTCACGGTGCTCGACGGCAAGGGCTGGTACTCGAAGTGCGATGTCAAGGTGCTGATGGTGTACTGCCGCAAGATTGAGTCGGTGACTATTTTCCGAATCATAAAGAGCATCGACGAGCATGCGTTTGTGACGCAGGGAGCGGTCAACGGTGTGTATGGCCAGGGCTTCGACAAGGTGAAAATCAAGATGAAGAAGACTCACCAGAACGACAGCCGTGTCCATACGGCAGTCTCCGAGAACGGGAAGGTTGAGGAGCACTCGAAAGACTCTGTGCGCCGTTCGAACAGTGAGGAATGATATTTACAGACGAGGGCCGCTACTGTAGCGGCCCTCATTCGTTATAGTCGGGAACGATTCGTTCCCAGTCGGTCTCGCGTTTGCGCCATGTCATCTGTTTCTTGGCGTAGACGCGGGTGTTTTTTTTGATACGTTCTATGGCGGTGGTCCGGTCCATCGTGCCGTCGAACCATGCGAACATCTCTTTGAGACCGACGGTGTTGAGCGAATTGAGCGCACGCATGGGGTACACGCTGCGGGCCTCTTCTTCGAGACCGTCGCGGACCATTGCGTCAACGCGGCGGTTTATCCGGTCGAAAAGCACATCGCGTGGCGGGTCGAGGAGTATCTTGCGGATCTTGAACTCGCGTTGGCGACGCTGGCCGGTGCGTAGGGAGGTGTAGGTTGTTCCGGCCGCCCGTACAATCTCGACGGCGTGGAAGACACGCTTCATGTTGCGGCGGTCCACCACCTCGTAATATTCCGGATCGACGCGGCGCAGCTCCTCAAGCAGCCATCCGTCGCCGTGTGAGTCGTGCTCCTGCTTGAGCGAGTCGCGTATGGAGTCGGGCACGGTCGGCAGTTCATCGATGCCATGGCAGAGTGCGTCGACATAGAGCATCGAACCTCCGCAGACCACGGCGACCCCTTTCTCAGAGAGCATACGGCGCGTCAGCGCAAGAGCATCGCGTTCGAACTCGGCCGCGCTGTAATAGGCATCGAGCGGCAGCATGTCGATGAGATGGTGGGGCACGCGTGAGCGTTCATCGTCGGTAGGCATGGCGGTTACAATCGGTATGCCACGGTAGACCTGACGGCTGTCGGCCGATATTATGCCGGTGCCGAGACGTTCAGCCACATCGACAGCCAGAGCCGACTTCCCGGAGGCAGTCGGCCCTGTTATGACTATCAATGTCGGCTCGTGAATGTCAGTGATTGACTTCAGGAGTTGCATCTGTTGTAATTGTCGTGGGTACGGATTACTCGGCCACGAGGCGGCAGATGTTGACGATTACCTCGGTGGCTTTTTCCATAGACTGGATGGGCACGTATTCGTAACGTCCGTGGAAGTTCTCGCCGCCTGCGAAGATGTTGGGGCAGGGGAGACCCTTGAACGAGAGCTGCGCACCGTCTGTACCGCCGCGGATGGGCTGCACGCGCGGTTCGATACCGGCCTCGCGCATGGCTTTCTCGACAGTCTCGATGATGTGCATGAGCGGTTCGATTTTCTCGCGCATGTTGTAGTACTGGTCTTTTATCTCGGCGGTGCAGCAGCCGGGATATTCCTCGTTGATCTTGCGGCAGAGGTGCTCGATCTCGCGTTTGCGGCTCTCGAAGCGTGCGCGGTCATGGTCACGGATGATGTAGGTGAGCGTGGTCTGCTCCACGTTGCCCTCGATGCCCACAAGGTGATAGAAGCCCTCGTAACCCTCGGTATGCTCTGGAGTCTCCCAGCGCGGCAGCATGGTTATGAAGTTGTTGGCCACGCGGATGGAGTTGATCATCTTGTGCTTGGCGTATCCGGGGTGTACGTTGCGCCCCTTGATTGTGACCTTGGCCGATGCGGCGTTGAAGTTCTCGTATTCGAGCTCGCCGACGGCACCGCCGTCCATGGTGTATGCGAAATCGCAACCGAATTTCTCGACGTCGAACTTATGTGCTCCGAGGCCGATTTCCTCGTCGGGGTTGAAGCCGATGCGGATCTTGCCATGCTTGATCTCGGGGTGTGCCTGGAGGTATGCCACGGCGGTGATGATTTCAGCGATACCGGCCTTGTCGTCGGCTCCGAGCAGGGTTGTTCCGTCGGTCACGATAATGTCGTTGCCGAGGTAGTTGAGCAGCTCGGGGAATTCCTCGGGGCTGAGTGTGATGCCCTGCGCCTCGTTGAGCGTTATTGCCTTGCCGTCATAATTTTTGACTATGCGGGGACTGACGTGACGACCCGACATGTCGGGGCTTGTGTCCATATGGGCTATGAAGCCGATCACGGGCACATCCTTGTCGATGTTGGCCGGGAGGGTGGCGAAGAGATAGCCGTTCTCGTCGAGCGATACTTCCTCAAGTCCCATGCCGAGAAGGACGGCCTTGAGGTATTTGGCGAACTCCATCTGACCGGGCGACGAGGGGGTCATGTTGGTGAGTTCGTCGCTCTGTGTGTCAAATTTCACGAAGTCAAGAAATCTGTCGGTTACTGTCATAATTTATGGTATTGAGGGCAGGCGGCCATGGTTTTTACGTGTCGCCGCATGCCGGTTTGTTCTTTTATTTCGCGAATATAACGATTTTTTGCAATATATTAGCTAAATTTGCTTTATGAAAAAGAAATTACCCCTCATTTTATTGGTGGCATGCCTGGTTGTGGTGGCCGCCGGCATATATGGCGTGTCGCGCATGGATGATGGCTCACAGACTGATAATCAGCGCGTGGCGAACGCTTCCGGGCCGCGAGGCATCTCCTCGTCGGCTCCGGTTGGTAAGGCCGCCGACCTGCTCGATGTCAAGACTCCGGCGCAGCTTGCCGACCGACGTAAGGATTATACAGGTTTCACCGTGTCGTTCAACAAAGATAACCGCACGCCCAACTGGGTGGCGTGGGAGTTGCTCGGCACAGAGACATCGGGCGGGGAGTCGCGTTCCAACAAGTTCTGGCAGGATGAGGAGATGGAGGGTTGTCCGGTGACGCGCGATTATACGAATTCCGGTTACGACCGGGGGCATATGTGTCCCGCCGCCGACCAGAAGTGGAGCAGCGAGGCCATGACCGCCTGTTTCGTGCTTACAAATATCGTGCCCCAGGACCATGCGCTCAATGCCGGCGCGTGGCAGACGCTTGAGAGCAAGGAGCGCCTTTGGGCGCAGCGCGACTCGGCGATACTGATTGTTGCGGGTCCGGTATATGCTGACTCTGACACGAAGCGCATAGGCGATGCCGGTGTGCGTGTGCCCGGCGCTTTCTTCAAGGTGATGGTCGCCCCCTATCTCGACGAGCCGCGCGGCATAGCGTTCGTGTATCCCAACATGACTTCGCCCGGAAATATGGAGAATTATGTGATGACCATACGAGAAGTGGAGAAACTGACCGGGTATGATTTCTTCCACAATCTTCCCGATGATGTGGAAGAGGCGGTAGAGACCGTGTCATCCTTCCGCGACTGGAACGGCAGGTGATGCGTGTGGCCGGTCATCAAGAGAGTATGTTTCTGAAACTTTCGCATTCGGTATAATTTGTATTTCGGTATAATATGCAGACAATCGTTGCAATATCCACCCCTTACGGAACGGGAGGAATCGCCGTTGTGCGCCTTTCCGGTTCCGATGCCCTCGAAATAGCCGACCGGGCATGGCGCGGCAAACCGTTATCGTCTGTGCCGTCGCACACAGCCCATCTCGGCACCATCACAGCTGATGATTCCGGTGCTGCGCTCGACCAGGCTGTCGCGACTGTGTTCCGTGCTCCCAACTCATTTACCGGAGAGGATACGGTGGAGTTTTCGGTGCATGGATCCAAATGGATACAGCGTCAGGTAGTTGAACGTCTCGTGTCGCTTGGAGCCGTTCCGGCCGGACCGGGCGAGTTCACACAGCGAGCGTTCATGAATGGCCGTATGGACCTTGCCCAGGCCGAGGGAGTAGCCGACCTGATAGCCGCATCGTCACGAGCCGCCCACAGACTTGCCATGTCGCAGGTGTCGGGCGGTTTCTCGACGCGCCTCAATCAACTGCGCGAGCGGTTGATAGAACTTGCATCTCTCCTTGAACTCGAACTTGACTTTTCGGAAGAGGATGTGGAATTTGCCGACCGGACACGACTGCGCGAAATCGCCGACGAGACCCTTGCGTTGATAGAGCGTCTTGTATCTACCTACGACTCAGGCCGCGCCTTCAAAGAGGGTGTGCCGGTAGCCATAGCCGGCCGGCCGAATGCCGGCAAGTCCACGCTCCTCAACGCGTTGTTAGGTGAGGACAAGGCGATAGTGAGCGACGTTCCCGGCACGACACGTGACGTGATAGAGGACACGCGTGAGATAAACGGCATACTGTTCCGCTTCTACGACACAGCCGGTTTGCGCGACACGGACGACACCGTAGAGCGCATAGGCATAGACCGCGCCCGCGACGCGATAAGCCGCGCCGCGATAGTGCTCTGGGTTATAGACGCTTCAACGCCCCCCGCCGAACTCGCAGCACAACTCAAAGAAGCAGAAGTGCAAATAAATGCCCATCCGGAATCCAGGCACCTCCTGCTGCTGAACAAAACCGACATGCAACCGGGCAATACTGGCCGGTTGCCGGGGGATGTTGCCGAGAGGTTGGATAGCAACGCCGGCGATAAGCCGAGTGAGGGAGCCGGACTGCTTAGCGATTCTATCGGGGAAGTCGCATACATGTCAATATCTGCGAAGAGCGGAGCCGGCCTCGAAGCACTCGAAAAAGCACTATCGCGACTTGTGAAGAGCGACCACGACCCCGATGCCGAACTGATAATAACCAATGCCCGCCACAAAGCCGCCTTGGAATCGGGAGCCGCCTCCCTCCGCCGCGCCCGCTGCGCGATGGATACCGGCCTGACCGCCGACTTCATAGCCCAAGACGTCCGCGAGTCCCTTCACCACCTCGGCACCGTAACCGGCGCCATCACCCCCACCACCCTCCTCACCTCCATCTTCACCCACTTCTGCATCGGTAAATAATTCATTGATACGCAATAAATTACAATGGTAGTAATTAACTGTCATTGAGCGGAAAAACTTGAAGACATCGCATAACGCCTAATGCTGATAACGGTCAGTATTAGGCGTTTTTACGCACTTATTTGTACGGATATTGTACGTCGTTGACCATCTCCACCCCAAGCATCAGCAAGGTGGTGGAGGATTGCGGACGCTGACGGACGTCAACGGACGCGAGCGAACAGATTTAAGAACAATTAAAGACGTACAACATGAGTAGCAACATTAAAGTCGAGCGAATCTGTGAGTGGTGTGGAAAGAGATTCACCGCCCAGACAACTGTCACACGCTTCTGCTCAAAGCGGTGCTCGGAGCATTCGTACAAGGAACGTATGCGCCAAAAGAAGATGGCTCTCTCTAATCAGGAGACAAGCCAATCTCACCAGACAAAACACAAGGATAAAGATTTCCTTACTCCAACCGAAACCGCTCTATTCTTGGGAGTGGGGAGGACCTACATCTATGATTGTATCAATCGTGGACAGATAAAGGTTACCCGAATCGGCAGAAAGACTCTTATCAGTAAAGCCGACATACTTTCCATGTCAGACTTTCTTCCACCAAAAGAAGAAAGATTTGTAGCCCCTGGAAAGAAAGATAAGACCATCACAGAGTTTTATACCCGTGCTGAGATTCGTGAGAAATTCGGAGTGAAGGATTCATGGATATATAAGGTCGTGGCCGAAAATAATGTACCGAAGACTATCCTCTGGGGAAAGGCTTATTTCAGCAAGGAGCATATTGACCGGCTTTTCTCGGCAAGCAAGGAAAATCCGGAAATTACTGAGTGGTATTCGGTCGAGGATATTCAACATAAATATGGTATGACGCTGTCGGCAATCTATTCGCTGGTGTCGAAGGTCGGTATTCCAAAACGTAAGGATGGGCCGAAGGTGTATTACTCCAAATATCATTTCGATGTAGCCAAGGGCGCAAAGTCGGCTGAGGATGTCGAGTTCATTTCGGTGGCTGATGCTATGGAGAAATACTCCTTGACCCGTGACCAGTTGTATCACTACGTCAAGACTTACAAGATAACTAAGCTACGCGGCGGGAAGTATGTCAAACTGAACGCCAAAGTGTTAGCGGAGTTATTCAACCCTAAGATTCAGTTGTAATCCGGTGATTTTGGTCACCGAACAACCACCATCTACATTTGTGAATTATAATCAGAAAAACGAATATGAAAGCATCAAGTATCTCAAAAGTCCCTCTCCGTCAGGAGAAACTCAAAAGCGGCAAACTGTCGCTCTACCTCGATTTCTACCCACCTATCTGGAATCCGAACATCAAGAAGATGTCGCGCCGTGAATTTCTCGGCTTATATCTCATTGCCGAACCGCAGGATAAATTCGAGATGGACTACAACGAAGCCATCTTGATAAAGGCGCGTGGCATACGCGCGCAGCGTGAGATGGCAATTATCAATGAGGAATTCGGCTTCATTGACAAAACCAAGAAACATGCCGACTTCCTCGCCTACTTCGAGGTCAAGGCGAAATCGAAATATCAGAAGTGGGAGATTGTATATAAGCACTTCTGCGAGTTCACAAATGGCCGTTGTCTTGTGAAAGATGTGACTATTGGTCTATGTAATGACTTCCGGAGCCACATCCTAAGTCTGCGTGTCAAGAAAAAGAAGTATGCTAAAATCGCCACCAATTCCGCAGCCGGATATTGGTCAACTTTCCGTGCCCTGCTCAAAATGGCATATAAGGAGGGACTACTCAATGAGAACATTAACGACCACCTTGAATCTATAGACTGGGAGGAGCCGAAAATCAACTTCCTTGAAATTGAAGAAATCAGAAAACTCGCAGCCACACCCTGTAAGGTGGATGTTCTGAAACGAGCATCGCTGTTTGCTTGCCTCACCGGATTACGCATCAGCGACATTCTTCAGTTAAAATGGGACAATATCGAAGTATCACCCGATGGTGGTCACTGTATGCGCATCTGCACACAGAAGACCAAAACACAAGCCACTCTTCCTCTAAGCGAGGAGGCATTATCATATTGCGGAGAACCGAACCGTGGACTCGTATTCAAAGGCTTGAGCCGCGCCCACACCCGCGAACCATTCAAGAGCTGGCTGAAAGCCGCCGGTATCACCAAGAAAATCACCTTCCACGGCCTGCGCCACACCTATGCCACACTGCTGATAACCAACGGCACCGACATCTACACCGTCTCAAAAATGCTCACCCACAAAAACGTCGCCACAACTCAGATCTACGCCGAAGTCGTAAACCAAAAGAAACGTGACGCCGCCAACAGCATTACGTTGAAATAAATCCATCAGAATTTGGATGGAGTAAACTTTTTAGTTAACTTTGCAGTTGAAGTAAGTAGTTCACATATGGATAAAGTCAAAAAAGAAGCAATAATGAAAGCTCGGACTTTCGACGAACTTCTCGATGCCGAATACGGAAATCCCGGAACACCTGAGCGCGACCAGTTTGATGCTGATGCTGCGGCTTTCTGTCTTGCAGAGACACTTAAAGAGGAACGGCTTCGCGCCGGACTTACCCAAGAACAGCTTGCAGAACGAATTGGCACCAAAAAGACATATATCTCTCGCTTGGAGAATGGAAAGTCTGATATACAACTAAGCACCCTTTTCCGAATCTTCGAGGGATTAGGACGACGAGTATCGCTAACAATCCTCTAACAGGATACTTTACAACTATACTATTGAATGGAGGTCACTGATGTGGTCTCCATTCTTCATTTGGCATCGCTTTAACATTTTGGATGCGAACAATCGGAGGGGTTAAATTGTCTTTATAGATGTTTAATCATTTAACACCCCACCCAATATGAAAAATGCCCCAAGTCGGGACACGATTATTCTCTGGAGTGCTGTAATTGCCGGAATCGGACTTCTCGCTCTGCTCGTTCGTCACGCTGCCATCTATCGGTTTGGTACCGATACCTTTACCGGAAATGTTCTTTTCGGTGTCATCTTCATTCTTCTCGTTGGTTTGTACCTCGGATTTCAATCCGTTATTGAAGATTTTTCCCGCGCCGTTTCTAACTTCTCCCGTCGCAAGGAAGCCGTTGTAATCGCCGAGACAACCTCCGGCGAGCAAATTGCCGTACCTACTTCAATGGAATCCGAAATAATGGAATTTTCAATGCAAGAGTATTCCGATATTGATGATTCTGTAATAATTGCCAAAAGTCCGGTACCTCTTATCATAACAGAAGAAGTCGATATTGACGATGTAGTGTTCGCCAATCTTGAAGATAATATCCGGGAATATGGCAGTCTTGAAGAACGACGAGAGGCAAGAGGAAAATATCCTTACTTTGATTACTATCTTGGTGATTTTTACCATGATGAAGCATCATTGGAGACTCTGTATGAGGAATGGTATGAACTCCAGCCAAAGCATATCAAGAAAGAACTTGATTTGGGAATCCGCCGTGTACCTCGCATTGTGCCGGAAGTTGATGGTGAAGGATGCTTCGTAAGAATTGCAAGAGAGAACCGCATCAAGAAAGATGATGGGAAGATTCTGATTGAGGAATGGGAAGAGAATGTATATATCACAGCCGATGGAGACCCATTGTCTGGACCACAGATAGAAGAATTGATAAAGGCACCGAATATTCAGGCCGAATACTCTGAATTACAGGACAAACTACTTTCGCAACATCATCAATGCAATGCGGCTCATGAAGAACTGAAAGAGGAAGATATGAAATATAGCCTCGCTCAAATCGGTTTTCTCTGTGCCTATATCACAACAATGATGCAGCCATATCTTAAAGCGGAGGAACTTCAGAAACTACATCACAACGCAAAGATATGGACCGTGCATGAGATGCCACCGTTCACACCAGTGAATCTTCGCAGTAACCACCTCACCAAGGAAGACCTCAAGCACCTGGGCTACAATGTTGGTAAGTTCTTACGCTTGCAAGGTGGCATAATCGCCCGATTCGTAAAGAAAGTCTTTGAGAAACCTTTTGAGAGCACTGCTGTGAAAACCATAGAGCAAAAACTCCGTGAAAGTAAATCAACAAAGGAGAGAATTCCAATCCACACTGCTGACCAGATGGATAAACTATTCGCTCACTTCCAGCGTTACGGTAACATCAATCTCTCTATACTCAACAAAAAATAGTCAGGTACACCTGTCCCTCATAGCGGATAATATCGGTAATCGCCGGTGTTATCCGCTTTTCAGCTATTGTTCAATCTACAATATAGCATGTCATCAAGCCCTTAATGAACTCATCCTCATCAATTATTCCAAGCCAATGCTCATCTCTATTCACAAATAGACCAATCAATGAAGAAGGTAAAGATTTATCTTCAGCGAAGTTCTTTATTTTCGGAAAACGATTTAATTCTTCCCTCCAACTCACTGCATTGCGATATGATTTTGCCAAAGTCTCAACCCATATTTCTTCATACTTCCAAAAATGTTCTGCTTTTGGATCTGAGATAGGACACGCATGTTCGCCTTTATAGAACCTACATCGTCGTATAAGTTTAATTTTTCGGTGGTCATAACGTTCTTGCCTGTTTGTCTTTCCAATGGATAGATAGAATTCTTGATACCACTTCACAAATCCTTCTCCTCCATCAGACAAACCAACCCAATGTGCATACCTATTGAACAATTGTGCTTTCAGAGTTAATGGTGTCCCATCATCATTTTTCGTAAACTTATCAAGTCCGAGTCTATGCATATCCTCAATCTCTTCAGCCCACTTTACTTCAGGATGCGTTACCCAGTGACGCTCATAGTCCCATATCAAGGCATTTTGATTATTGGGGCATGAACCTTCACCTTTATAAACACGACAATCAAGTGTTCTATGTTTCCTTTCTTCTTCTGTCATACTACAAAGTTAATCATTTCCGAGCACTCTCACTAAACACTTTCATTCACAAGACAATTCTCACCGCAAAATCACTCCAAAAAATTTTTCTTCACCATACAAATTCTTTTTTTGATACAAGATATTGATTCCCAGTATTTTGTGTTCTAAGGTTTGGTTATTATAGCGTTAATTGAATGTGAATTAGGTCACCGCCAACTCACCCTCTTACTTTGCGATTATAATTTCAAAACGAAATAAAAATCGTAAAGCAATATGGACACATCCACAATCACTTTCGACCAGCTGCCACATGTGGTAAGCGGTCTATCAGAGAAACTCGACCGGGTGCTTGAGTTGCTTGAAAAGGTAGGCGCAGCCAACCCTTTCAAACAACACAAGCCCTCCCGGAGAATCGCTCACGCGAAAGAGGCTTGCACGATTATCGGCAAGTCACTTTCGACTCTCTACCGCGCCATCAAGGCTCCGAATGACCCCATTCCGAGTTACAAGCGCGGCAAGCTCCTCTACTTTTATGAAGATGAGTTATACGCATGGATTGAGAACGGCGCAAACACGCTGTTGCTCCTTACTTTGAAGAACAGGTGGCGGCTGTCACCGCTGGTATGAAACGTCGTCCACGCGGAGGCTATAACTTCTGATTACTATGGAAAAGAATATTACTCCCGATACAGTCTATGCCGAGCGCAGCCGAGATTAGCGTGAAACGCAGTACCAGAAACAGTTTCGCGTGTGTCAGGAAGCAATCGCCATGAGCCGTAAGGAGAGAGTCAATGCCGAGCATGACCAATTCCCGAAGAATTAGGTACACTCTCCGGCACCTGTAACGAAATCAAGGAAGCGCAACTCAACTGCGCCACCACCGATGATCTTAACTCTCTGAAAGGAGACCTTGAGACAACTATGACGGAATATACCTCCGTCATGAAGAACACGGCTGAACAATGTTCTTTTTCCGTTACGGAGAACGCAGAACAGATCTGCGACACCGTCAACGAATTCAAGGAAGAGTTCAATCAGAAGATGGAAGACTTCAAGGCAAATCCTCCGGTTCAGAAAGTTGAGACAACCCATTGCATAGCAAGCGAAAGCTGGCAGTGGTATCTCACCCTTGGCCTCACTATATTTTCAACGCTCCTGTTTTTCGCAATGATTTTCTGGCAGGAAGGACGCATAGAGCAATGCAGAATATCCGACATCAAGTACCATTACATTCTGATGAATGGAGGCGTCGGAACAGTAGGACTCGACAGCATCGAAAGCTGGTTTAACGACACGAAGAAGGTGAAACAAATAGAGGCAGAGGTCCGAGCCTACGAAGAAAGAGTGCAAGAAACAGTACGCGCCCTTGACCAGAAGCACCGCCTCGAAGAGAAAATCAACGAACTCAATACACAATCTCAAAACTCAAAAAAAATGACAGCAACCAACACCAACAAAACCCTCTCAACAATCGCAGCCCACCGCATCGAAGACCTGTTCGACGACTTCTGCATCTACATCGCCAAGCGCTACGGTGCCAGCTACGATGATGCAATCCTTGACTGGAACTGCGTAGGCGCAACCTTCCGCTACTTCGGACGCAACATCCACATCCAACTCAAAGTCTGGGAATACAGCAACGGTCACAACAACCTCCCCGATGACATCATCACCGTATCTGACTTCGTGACCGGAAGCGGCAACGCCCAAGACAAAAACGAGTTCTTCGCCCTCTGTCAGTTCATCTTCGAGCTCGGCTCCCACTACGGCTTCAAGTATCTCGCCGTCAAGACTCCTCCTGTCATCTTCACCAAAGAAGTCGCCGTCCCCAACACCCTCATCCCTTGTATGAAGTTAGCCTAATCTCCTAATTTCCACTCAGCCCCTCGGTAATTCCTCCTACCGAGGGGCTTTACTATTGAACAACAGCGTCCACCTTGATGCCATTGCCTACAACTACGGCTCCGGCGTAGTCAACAAATCCATCGCCCTCCACCTCCTAAAATTCGGCAACCGCAACATCATCCGCGCCTACGCCTCCCTCTGCCACTACCGCGGCATATGGCACAAGGGATTACACTCCAGAAGGCTCACGGAGCATGCCGCCCTGATAATTCCTTAACTATTGGGTTTCTTGCATAATATTATTTTGCAAGGAACCCAATTATTGTTTATAGTGGTGAAATGACTTTAAACGGGTATGAAATAGGGATTTCTCCCTTTTCCTTCCATTTGTTCAGAAAATCTTTGAATTCATTTAATTGATTCTTGATGTCCTCCGTTAAATTATCTAAAAGGCAATTCTGCTTCATATATATTTCATATGCTTTCCACGTACCCCATAGTTGAATAAAATTAGTGCTAGGATAAAACTTATCTTTTTCAGGATGTTTTGTATATATCAGATATTTGATATGGGACACGCTGTATTTTGCGAGACACTTTTTATATTGAGACTTAATATCCTCTATTTTACACTCATAGTCAAGTTCTTCATCGCCATCTTTTGTTTTAACTTTTGTCCAAAAGAACAATGTGGAGAGGTCGTTAATCGAGTATTTTTCATCGATTGCTTTAACGAAAAGACAACTTAGAATGTCATCGCATTCTTGTTCAGTAAATATTTCAAGCCAACCATACCTGTCTGAATGTGCGGTTGAAACGAGGGATGTAAACACATACTTAGAGAACTTATTGCTTGTCATAAGTTCTTTGAATAGTGATTTTTTATATTCATCCGATATGGAAAAATGATACAGCTTTTCTTTGATGTTATAGTATGGGATCCCCCAACTATCATAGCGTGATGAAGCATAGAAAATTATTGATAATAGATTCTTTAGAGCATTCAAATCTTTTGGTTTAGCTTCAAAACATAAAAGGAATAGCGAATGTTTAAATTGTCCATCGGTGTCATTATCAATTAGACCCATATACGATTTTTTACCGGAAACCATATCATTAAATTCTGACTGTGGTATATCTGTAGAATCAAGTATTCCATCAAAATAACGTTGTGTATAATTTGGATTTGAAAAAGCTTTATATTCCGCGTGATAACGATGTTTAGGCAACAATCGGCCAAACATCTTCGTTAGAGTTTCAATTTCTACAGCCCTCATTGCGAATTCTTCTCTACAATAGGTAAGCAAATCCCGCTTTTCTCTTTGTCTTAAGGAGTTAATCCAATCAGTCTTGGATGACACAGCCATGGAATCATCCCATAGTTTATACGTATTTTGATAATCTTCGCATTCAAAGAATGAATTGTAGTCTTTAGCCAGCAGAGTGTATACTTGTGGGTACAAAAGATTAATCATCTCCAAATCTGCAAGATCTGAAATTCTACATTCTTCCCGAAGAATCTCATAACGATACTTCAACGAATTTAACCAACGATAAATCATTCTCAAATTGGTCAGTGGAAAATAAGGAGGAGTCTCTTCAAATAACGATTTATCTTTGGATACATATTCTTCAAATTCTTTTTTATCAGCCTCAGAAAGCCAGTCGATATTCATTTTAATAATTTTCTCAATACGCTCTTTTCTAAGTTCTGGCAAAGTAAACTCCATTTCAAAGAACTTTTCTATATAATGTTCATTAAATGATGGATTAGACTCCTTTAGAGCTTGTTGTACATATCTTTTGTCAAAAGCGCTTAGGAAAATGAAATTCGTAAAATTCGCACTCCCTCTAATAATACGAAAAATCTCCTCAATCTCATTAGCTCCTAATCTGTCAATATCATCAAAAACGACAACAACTCTAACACCACTTTTATTCATCGCCTTTGATATTGATTGCGCCAATTCTGGCACCGATATATTCGATGTAAAATTGGATAATAGGCCTAAATTTACAGATTCAAGCATATCCGAATACTTCTTTAGGTATCCTGCTACCTTATGGTCAATTCCTCCAAATTTCTTTATAATTTCCTCAAAGAAGTGTGCAGTAATGCTTTTATCCGGATTAAGGCTCCAGGGTAAAATATCTACCACCTTATATCCTTTTTTCTTCAGCCCCGCTTTGACCAAATTGAGAAATGATGTTTTTCCGTTGCCCCATGGTGCTGTAATGGCAAGCGAACGTGCTCCTTTCGAGGTATTCAGCCCATAGATTTTACCAATGAATTTTTGTGCAAAAGGAAGTCGTCCTAATTCATCCTCTTCTTCTTTTGAAATAGGACTATCCGGGAATACAGACTCTGTTAAACCTATTTGGGCATCTCTTTCGCTGTCAGAATCAGTTAGAGAGGACTTCCTGCTACTATTGTTCCAATCCGAAAAACTAAGGATGAGAATAACTGACGAAACACCAGTAACTATTATCAAATCTACCAATCCCAATTCGGTATTATAAATGGGGATAAAAAACCACTTATGAGATAAAAATCTTTCAAATATCCACAAAATTGCTATTATTAAGGTTGCAACAATGATATAACGAGATGATTGTTGGCTAAGAAAAAACGTCTTCCGTTTATATATAGTTATGGCAAGACATGCGATACACAGAACAGTGAGGCAACAATTTACGATAATAGCAATGTACGGATTATCATAAGGAAGAAGTGTTGAAAAAGGTACTACCAGATTGTCAATTAAAATATCCGTAATTGGCACAAGTAGCCAAGCCGTGATTATAGACAATATCACAAGCAGCAAACTTTTTATCACGTCTAATATCACTTTCAGGGGTTTATTCATTGATTTAGCCTGTTGAAATCGGGGAAATCCGACTATTGTGACGCAAAGTTAGCAAAATTTATCCAATATATTATGATAGTTCCGAAAAATTCAGTAAATTTGCGTCAAATTCAATTGTGAAGATATGGAACGTGACCTAAATAGGATTAAGCTCGTATTAGTCGAAAAGAAGAGAACCAACAAATGGCTGGCGGAGCAACTTGGTAAAGACCCTGCTACGGTCTCCAAATGGTGTACAAATTCGGCTCAGCCCGGATTGGAAACCTTGTTTGCTATTGCAGAGCAGTTGAATGTTCAGGTTCGGGATTTGCTAAACGAGCCTATTAAAGAATGTGCAAATCAATGATCTTATGCCGGTAAATAAACACGCGCTCATAAGATACCACGCTCTCGACAAATGCTTCAGTAATTTTGCCAAGAGATATTACATTGAAGACCTGATACAGGCCTGCAATGACGCTCTCTATGACCACACCGGAAATGAAAGATACAGCGACCCGTTGCATCCCGGTATAAGCAGGAGGCAAGTGCTTGTTGATATTGACTTCATGGAGAGCAAAGCAGGATGGGAGGCCTTGATTGAAAGGATTAAGGATGGACGGCGAGTCTATTATCGCTATGAAGTCCCCGAATATACCATCAACAATCAGCCGATCACTGATGAAGAAATGTCGAAGCTCCGTGAGACTATGCTCATGTTGAGCCGTTTTAAGGGTATGCCTCAGTTTGAATGGATGGAGTCATTGCTTACCAACCTTGAAGACAAATTTCATCTGCAAGGATTTTCGGACTCGGTGATTAGTATGGATGGCAATGAGTATGCAGCCTGCATTGAGCATCTATCACCGCTATTTAATGCCATAGTCAACAAAACGCCTCTGCTGATTGAATACAAAACTTTTGATGGCAAGGAATTTAAGTGGGAAATACATCCTTATCACATCAAACAGTACAACAACCGATGGTTTCTCATTGGGTTGAACAATGATGAGTATCACAATATTTCAACAGTGGCTCTTGACCGCATTGTTAATTTTGAACAACTGCATCGTCCTTTCATTGAGAATACTATAATTGAGGACTTTGATGATTATTTCTACGACATTGTTGGCGTGAGCTTCCCTCCGGACGCAAAAGTTGAAAAGGTAGTGTTGAAGTTTTCCGCCCATAGGTTCCCTTACATCCAAGCCAAGCCAATACACGGTTCTCAACGGACTCTATCGGAAAACGATGGCACGATACAACTCAACATTATCCCAAATCGAGAATTGGAATCTATCATCTTATCTTTTGGGGATGATGTAGAAGTGCTGTTACCCAGTAGTTTAAGGAATGCAATAGCAACAAAAATAAAAAAATCGTGCAAAAAGTATGAAACTATGCAGAATGACTGCACTAATTATTCGTACCTTTGCAGTGTCGAAAGGGAAACACACCCTGAAGACACTAAAAAACAGATTTGTAAAACCGATGCAGTTTGACTGCACAATTATATACTAAATTTGCAGCATGAAATCAATCAGCTTCAAAAACTTCCGCCGCTTCGCAGACTTCCCTGAGTTCAAGTTCGGGGACATCACAATACTTGTCGGGGGCAACAACGCCGGCAAATCCACACTACAGAAAGCTCTCTTGCTCGTGTTCGACAACATCAGAACTCTCAAGAAGAAACCTTCTGCTTTCAATATTTTTGATGACGGTTTAGATTGTCCTCAGTTCCGCTTTGACGCTAATGAGATTCACGATCTGAACCTCGGTACTTTTGAGCGTTCTCTTTATGATGGGGCCGAGACTCAACAGATGCAGTTCTCGCTCCGTATCGATAGTTTTGATATAACTCTCACGATTGAGCCAGACGATGCCGGTGCTGATTTCCCAGTTGCTAAAGTCGCAAAATTCCATGTTGACGATACCAAGCGTCATATTCTTTACGACTTTAATTTCAACACACGTCGTATGCGTGTAGAGTTTGAGAAAATCAGCGGTAACGGAGATCCCAAATTTGATGAAATGCAATCTCGGATTTCAGAACTTCGTAACCAGCTTGCTACAGAAGAAGATCCATTTGAGGCTGCCATGGCCAACCAAGAACTTGAGAAACTCCTCAAAGTGCGAAACGCATTTGTTGACCACAGCGAAGAACTTCAAGAATCAGCTGTAGCCGAGGCTGACATCAACAACTACCTGAGTATAAAAGCTGAAAATAGAGTAACCTCAGGAGCATTGCCGGGTTATATTGAGAATATAGAGGCATACACATGGACTATAGGCTCGGTTACAGAAAGAGTCATTGGTCTTGAAGATGAAGAAAGCGATAAGGAGGAGACCTTTGAGGGAAAGAAGGTCCTCAATAGTTCTGAAGAAGACAGGGCCAACGAACAGGTCCTTGGAGATAAGAATTCGCTTCTTATTGAGAGTGCAAGGGCGCTTCAAAGTGAACTTCGCAAGCCGCATGTATATTACATACAGGCCCATGGAGTTGCACAGAAGATGCTCTACACGATAGATGATAAAAACGACTTTGTAGCTCAGGCTATTCATCAATATGCTCGTTGTGGCATTAAGCCCGGTCAGGTACCTGACACATTTATCAAGAGATGGATGCAAGAGTTCGGTATTGGTGATAACTACAAGATTAAGCCTATCGGAGGAGAGGGGTACCAAGTGTTCATTGTTTCCAATGGCAAGAAAACAAATCTCGCCGACATGGGTATGGGTACAAACCAGTTAATGGTTCTCCTGTTCAGTCTCGCAACAATTATGTTTGAGGAAGGACATCATGGTAACGATGGAGGGAAAAGCTATATCCCCAAGTTCATTATCATCGAAGAGCCGGAACAGAATCTGCATCCTCGTCTTCAGAGCAAACTCGCGGATCTTATCCTTGAAGTTGGTAAGGACCCAAGTTATAAGTTCCTCATTGAAACTCATTCGGAGTATCTCATACGTCGCACCCAGGTTCTTGTTGCAGAAATGAACCTTGATGAAGCCGAGCTTGAAAAGCAGAATCCTTTCAAAGTTTATTATTTCCCGGAAGAAGGAGTTCCCTATGATATGAAATATCTTCCTTCTGGGCGCTTTGAAAATAAATTCGGCAATGGGTTCTTTGATGAATCAGCCAAATGGCATCTTGAAATTCTCAAAAAAGAAAAGGAGAGAAAGTAATGGTGACCATCTTTACTACCACTGATAATGTAAATACGATTTGCCATGACAATTCCAAAGAGCCATGGCTAAATATGATTATGAAACTTGGCGAGGTCTTTATTGACTCTCCTATGGATATTCCAATGGAGATGGAAGACCCAATATTCATCCTTGACCAAGCTGATATAAAATTCCATTGCAACAAAGCCGAATACATCAAGTCAATCCCCGAAAATCCGGATAAGGTTTTGGAAGAACCTTGTGGAATATTTTTGCTGGATATTCCTGAAGATTCAGCGAATAGCATTCAAACCAGATTTGGTGTCATTTGCCAATCTTGTTCCAAGATGGATCATGACGTTTTGACGCATAAGGGAACAACCGTTGAAGTCGTAGAAGACGAGTATGGGAAGAACTGGGATGAAGTTTTCAAAAAATTCAAGTCAACACCATCCAACTCAGCAATTATAATAGATGCCCACTTGTTTGAAAATGACTCTTTTGATGAGGCCAATGGGAGTTATGACGAAAGTCGCAGTTATGGTAGAGATAACTTGTTGACTATTTTAAACAATATCCTCCCAGATAATTTCGATGGAGTTTATCATGTCGCAGTTCTTCTAACTGATACGGATGAGGCCAAGAAAGAGAGAAGAAGTCGAACTACCTTGACCAATGCAAGAATTGTATCAGCAATTAATAAGGCAAAGAGTAAGAGACTTTCAAGACCTTATGAAATTTGCATTGAGGTGCATTTCTTTTCGCAACATGAAGGATTTCATAAAATAATCCACAATCGTCGCATACTTTCCAACTATTTTGTCCTCGATGCACAATATAAGTTAGCCGCCTTCGACAAATCAGGTAAAGGTAGAGCGGGCCAGACTATTTCAATACACCCATTGTTTGAGTTGATTCATATCGATCCAGAATCAGACATGAAGGAACGTCGCTTACGGTATGACCTTGACGACATCTATGGGTATGTGGAATCTAAGTGTAAATATAACTCAGGTGGCTTTTATAGAAATGGGCGTTTCTTTGACTCTTTCTATAACGTTCAACATCGACTAATGATTTGATTGAACAATGCAGTTTGGCTGCACTGGTGATGATTAACTTTGCATCGTAATAAGAAAACAATACTCCGATATGGAACAAAATAATAAGAGACCTGACATAGGATTTGTGTGGCGCATTACTGACGATGTGTTGCGCGACACGTTCAAGAAGAATGAGATCGGCGAGGTGATACTGCCTTTCGTGGTGGTGCGTCGCATCGACTGCATTCTTGAACCGGTCAACGATAAGGTCTTGGCTGCATACAACAACTTCAAGGATAAGGTCGCCGACGATAAACTCGACCCGATTTTGCGTAAGGCTACCGGCGGCATGAAGTTTTACAATACATCCCGTCATACCCTTACATCGCTTATTGACGATGCCAAGAATGTTGGTATCAATTTCGACAACTATCTCAATGGTTTCTCGCCTGAAGTTAAGGAGATTTTGAAGAATTTCCAGTTCGACAAGGTTGTGGCGCGACTTACCCGTAACGGTTTGCTATATCAGATGATTCGTGCGGTTGCCGCTTTGGATTTCTCACCGGAGCGTTATGACAACCACGACATGGGCTATGTATTTGAGGAACTCATACGCATATCGAATGAGCAGAGCAATGAGACCGCCGGTGAACACTTCACGCCTCGTGATGTAATTCGCCTAATGTCGGCCATTCTTTTTACTCCCGATAAAGAAATGCTGAACAAGCGCGGAATAATCCGTACCATCTTCGACCCAACTTGCGGCACCGGTGGTATGGTGAATCTTGGCAAACAGTTCATCTTCGATATGTGCGATGATGACAAGCGTCCAACAATCCAGACTTTTGGTCAGGAACTCAATGAGCAGTCATACGCCATTGCCAAATCAGAGGCATTGATTACCGGTGAGGATGCACGAAACATCCGCCTTGGCAACTCTCTGAGCAACGATCAATTCCAGAGCAACCGTTTCCATTACATTATGGCAAATCCACCTTACGGTGTTACTTGGAAGAAAGATCAGGCATTCGTACTCAATGAGAGCCTTGACCCCAACGGACGTTTCTCTGCCGGCACGCCAAAGATTTCCGATGGTCAGTTGCTTTTCCTCCAGCACATGATTTCTAAGATGGAATCTGATGGTTCCCGTATTGCCGTTGTAACCAATGGCTCACCTCTTTTCAGCGGTTCAGCAGGAAGTGGCGAAAGCAATATCCGCAAGTGGATTATTGAAAACGATTGGCTCGAAGCTATCGTGGCACTGCCTAATGACCTTTTCTATAACACCGGAATTGGTACTTACATTTGGTTCTTGACCAATCGCAAGTCGGCTGAACGACAAGGTAAAGTGCAGCTCATAAATGCAGCCGGCATCTGTCATCCGGCTAAGAAGAGTCTTGGCTCAAAGCGCAACGACATCCTCACGGATGACGTTGAGAAAATCCTCAAACTCTATCTTGACTTTGAGGAGAATGACAACTGCCGCATCTTCCCCAACAACTACTTCGGAAGCTATGAGATGACAGTATGCCAGCCAAAACGCGATGAAAACGGAGAAGTTCTTTTCAAACGCAATGGTCAGCGCGAGGTAGCTAAGACCGATACAGAGTCAATAGCCATTGGCACTGATTGGAAAGAATACTTCGCCAAAGAAGTCCTTCCGCACATTGACAAGGATTCGTGGGTTGACATTCCCAAGACCAAGGTAAACTATGAGATAAACTTCACCCGCTATTTCTATAAGCACGAACAACTTCCTTCCTCAACAGAAGTCGCCTCCGCTATCACCGAGCGGGAGAAGAGAATCCAAACACTTGTATCTGAATTGTTCAGCTAATGAAAGTATATCCTGAATATAAAGCATCTGGCATTGACTGGCTTGGTGAAATCCCGAGCCATTGGAGAGTTGCGCCCGGCAAGTGGTCGGTGAATTTTACATATGGATTTCCGGCAGATTCGAGACTATTTTCTATCGAAAAGAAAGGATTACCATTAATACGAATTCGCGACATTAACTCAGTTGATACTGAGGTATATTATGAAGGGACTGACTATCCCAAAGAAGCCATTATACATGTGGGAGATGTTCTCATAGGAATGGACGGCGACTTCAATATTGCTAAATGGAAAGGCCAAGAAGCCATTCTAAATCAGCGAGTCTGTAAATTTAATGGCGGCAATGGGATTATAAAAGATTTCATTTATTATCTAATGCCTCTTATTCTCAGTGACATAAATTCCACGAAATATGCAACCACTGTAAAACATTTATCCGCTGCTGATCTTGCTGAAATGCGTTTGCCCATACCTTCTTTTGATGAACAAGAGAAGATAACTGCTTATCTCGATAATAAGACGGCGAAGATTGATGCGCTTGTTGCAGAGAAGCAGGCACAGGTGGAGGACTTACGGAAATACCGCACCTCTCTCATTACTGAAACCGTTACTCGTGGACTCAATCCCGATACGCCATTTCGGCCTTCCTACATCGATGGGCTTGGAGATATACCCGAACATTGGAATACCTCAAAATTAAAATATGTTAGTGAGGTCCAGACTGGCTCAACTCCTTCAACATCGGAAACTAAATATTGGGAATATCCTAATAGGAACTGGTTTACTCCGGGGGATTTTAACAACTTCAGGCTTTATGAGTCAAGTCGTAAACTTTCTTCATTAGCATTTGAAGAAACAGCTTGTCGAATTTTTCCCAAAAATTCAGTATTGCTCGTTGCTATCGGAGGCACTTTGGGGAAAGTTGGCATAGTCGATGGTGAATGCTCTGCGAACCAACAAATTAATGCAATTTCTTTTAATGAATTAATTTATCCATTGTTTGGTGCATATTATTTATCAGCTTGTAAGAGTGCGTTAAATCAGGCCGCTAATGCCTCCACGTTGCCAATCCTTAATCAAGAACAGACAAAAAATTTCCCTATCGTTGTGCCACCTCTTGAAGAGCAGAAGGAAATTGCCGAATATCTGGATGACAAAACAGCAAAGATAGGTGCTCTTATTGATGAGTTGAATAAGCAACTCGAAGAGTTGGCGTTGTATCGCAAGGCTGTTATATCCGAAGCCGTCACGGGCAAGGTTGACGTGCGAGACTGGAAACAGGAAGATTGATATGTCGAAACCTGACGAAAGATACATGGAGGAATCTATTGAGAAATTCCTCACAACTACGCCCAAAGTGAGCATTAACAGCCCACAGTTGGATGTTGCCGCAGAACCTCAAACCGAGTATGGCGAAGCTCCGAAGGAATACATATCGTTGAAGAATACTACCTACAACGAAAAGCTGGCTCTTGTACCCGAAGAGCTTGCTGCGTTTGTACGCAACACCCAACCGAAGGAATGGGACAAACTTGTACGTCGTTTAGGCTCTGAGGAAAGCGCAACGCAAAGGTTGGCGGCTCGTGTTTCCAAAGAAATTGACAATCGCGGAACAATCGCCGTCATCAGAGACCCTCACGTTGATGCGAGTGAAGGAGCATACGTTTCGTTGATTTATCCGCGCCCTGCAAGCGACAAAACGCCCGAACATATTGAAAAATATGAGAAAAACCGCCTGGGAGTAATGCGTCAGGTACATTACTCTGAGAAGGATATGGGGGCGAAGAATCGACTTGCCATAGACATGGTGATATTCTTGAACGGTCTTCCAATCATTACCATTGAACTAAAGAATGAACTCACCGGGCAGTGTCACCACAATGCCATCAAACAATATATGCGCGACCGCAAAGTGGCAGGTGAAAAGCTGCTGGAGTTCAAGCGTTGCCTTGTGCATTTCGCCGTGGGAACTGAGCAGGTTTTCATGACTACAAAGCTTGCCGGGGAAGATACTTACTTCTTGCCCTATAACAAGACTTTCGCAAATATTGGGGTTGAAAGTGACGGTTACCGCACGGATTATCTTTGGAAGGATGTCTTGCGTCGAGATTCCATCATCGACCTTGTATGTCATTATGTGAACATTCACACTGAGATAAAAAAGGTATATGACCCCACTACCGGTCAACTCAAAGAGAAGAAATCGACCTCATTGATATTTCCACGTTGGCATCAACGAAGAGCCGTAAAGAAGTTACTCAAAGATATTCAGGAGCGTGGCAGCGGTCATAACTACCTGATACAGCACTCCACAGGTTCGGGCAAGAGCCACACCATCACATGGCTTGCCTTCCGTTTGTCAAGTCTGCATCAGCACTTTACCGACGAGCATGTGTTGTTCGATAGTGTTATAGTTGTCAACGACCGCGTGGCTCTCGATTCTCAGATGCAACGCAACTTCCGGCAATTTGAGCAGACCAAGGATGAGGTATGCTATATTGATGACAAATGCACATCGCAGGATTTGAAGATAGCTATCGAGCAACGCCGTCGCATCATAGTCACCACCCTTCAGAAATTCCCGGTTATTTCGGAAGCGATAACCAAATATCGCGACCGCAAATTTGCCGTAATCATCGACGAGGCACATTCCAGTCAATCGGGAAGTTCAGCCCGTCAGATGCGAAAGGCTCTTTCATTTGAGGAAGCGGAAACAGACGATGCAGCAGCCAATTCACATGAAAGAGATGACGTGGATCCCGTTGCCGACCGCATCGAGCAGGATTTGGCTGCAACGGGCAATCACAGCAATATCTCCTTTTTTGCATTCACCGCCACTCCAAAGCCGAAGACTATTGAGATTTTTTGCGAGAGAGAAAATGGCACGAAAGAGCCGTTCGACCTCTATTCAATGGAAGATGCCATCAACGAGGGATTTGTATTGAATCCAATTGAGAATGTAATGTCGTTCAAGCGATATTACAAGCTCATGCGTAACAATGACGTACCCGACAATGAGCATGACAAGAAAAAGACCATGGCACTTCTTGGCAGTTATGTTGACATTCAGCCGGCTGCAATAGAGCGCAAGAGCCGATTGATGGTAGAACACTTCGCATCTCAGACATCCAAAGAGATTGACGGTGAGGCTCGCGCTATGCTCGTTACAAGGTCAAGGCTTCATGCTGTAAGGTACAAACTGGAATTTGACCGTATAATGCAGGAGATGCGTCTGCCATATAAGGCATTGGTGGCATTCTCCGGTACGGTTAAGGACGGCGACATTGAATATACGGAGCAATCCTTGAATCAGTTGCCCGGCAAGACTACCATTCCGGATGCTCTGAAAATGCCCCAATACCGTATTTTGATTGTGGCAAACAAGTACCAGACCGGATTTGATGAACCTCTGATGCACACCATGTTTGTTGACAAGAAACTCGGGGGTACATCCACCGTGCAGACACTTAGTCGTCTGAATCGCAAAAAAGGCAATCAGAAGACCTCAACTTTAGTATTGGATTTTGTCAATGACCCTGAAGACCTCCGTGCTGATTTCCTACGTTTCTATGGCAAGAACTATATGCCGGAGGAGAAGGAAACCGACAGTGACTCACTGCTCCAAATCAAGAGCAAGATTCTCAACGATGATAATTACAGAGGCATCATAACAAAGGAAGACCTTGATGACTTCGCTGCAATCCGTTGGGGCAACGATTGGGATAAACACAAAGAGGAGGTTTATCCAATTCTCGACCGTGTCGTTGACAGAGCCAAGGAGCTGCCACGTGAGCCGGAAGACCTGTATCTGGAATTCCGCAAGGATTGTCAGGCGTTCAAGTCGTTGTTCAATCTGTTGAGCCATATCAAGCGGTTTTACGACCCGGAACTTCTCAAACTGTATGAGTTCATTGACCTCTTGGTCATGAAACTCCGAGTGGAGACAGCCAAGATGTCAGCCGCTGAGAAAAAAGAAATTCTTGACGGTACGTTGCTTGACAGCTACAAGATTAAATTCGATGGGCTGAAGAAGATTGCCCTTGAATCAACCGATACGGAAGAAAAGGGCATGGGAGCCGGAAGAGCAACCGCTCAACCTATCGAAGACAACGAGTATCTTTCGGTTATAATCAAAACGCTGAATGACACTTTCGGTATTGACCTCACCGAAGAAGACCGTGTTGATTTGCAGCGTATGCGTGAACGCCTTACAAGTAAGGAGGAACTTCTCCAGTTCTTCAATCCTGATAATTCACGCGATAATATCCGTGCTCGTTTCGATGAAGAAGTTGACAATGAGTTGCTTGAGTTTATCAACAGCAAACTTGAACTCTACAATAAACTGACTGAAGACCGAGTAAATACACTCTTCAAGCAAATGTGGTTCAACGAACTTTACGATGCCAGAGTAAGAGGACTCCAGTGATTATGACCGAACATGACAGGTATAGGGAAAGAGTAAGGAATGCTTTTGAAAAATTCCTTTCTTCATCATTCATAGAGTACGAACCATACTCCATGGATGATGACCATATTATTTCTGATGCAGAAGAACGTTCAGACATAAATTATAATGGTGGTCGTTTGCAGTGGATGCAAAGCTTTGCCTCCATCTACACCATAGAAGGAGCAAAAGAGATGGAATGGGCAGGTCGCGAGTTCACCTCTCTATTTATGAAGTCTCATGTTGGAAATACAATTAGGATAAATTATACTGACTTTCGCTATAACAATTCCTTTTACACAGGTGATTACGACACATATCATTGGGACTACAAGTATGACGAGTCGAATGCTCGTTTCGTAAATCTTCTTGATGATAAAATCATAGACCCAGCCGCACTTGCTTCTCATGTTGGTCAACAGATTCTGGTAGGCTATAGTTTCCCAACTGTCAATACATTCAAGAAACTCCGTACCTGTTACCGATTCTTTTCTCTTAATGATGATGGAGGCAATAATGCTAAAATTTTACGCAAACAAATCTTAAGAGCTCAGGCATTTGCATTACTATTGGCTGCAAAATACCCGGTTCTTTGTTTACCTTCCTACAATTTTGAGCATATAGAATCGTATATGTATGACATCACAAAAGAAATAGGTAGCCAGTACATTCAGCGGCTCAGAATAAAACTATCAGAAGTAGAACGTGCCCTCAATGGGCATGGCCTAACGTATGAGCATAATTTCTAAAGGACATGGCTCAGTTTATACCATCAATAGAGAAAATCCAACAATTACGTGTTCAGCCTACAGAGGGTGAATGGTATTTGCTGCGCTTTCTTGAAAAGACGTTGGATGACTCCTTTGAGGTATATTTCACCCCGTTTCTTAACGGTGACCGCCCCGACGTTATTATTATGCGCAAGGGCGGAGGCGTTATGATTGTTGAGGTCAAAGATTGGGATTTGGATCTCTATGAGGTTGATGAAAAGAGACATTGGTATCTCAAGCATCCTAAGAATGAGGGTGAGGCTCATGCCCGATTGTCGTCTCCCGTACAACAAGCATATAAATACAAGGAGAACTTATTTGACTTCCATATCCATGGACTTTTAGAGCTTAAAATCAAAGATATACGGAGATTTAATTTTGTTACTTGTGCTGTCTATTTCCACAATGCGAATGAAGAGGAAGTTAAGTCCAAACTTGTCAATCCTTTTGAGAAAGACTATAAGTATCAGAATTTCTTGAAATATAACATTGATTTGCTTGGGCGCGACTCTCTAAATGAGCAGAGGTTTAAGAAGATACTGTATTCCAGATACTTCATGTCTTCCCGACCAAGTCAAATTTTCACCGACGACATTTATCAATCTTTTAAGCACCATCTGACACCAACTCGTCATTTGATGTCAGAAGGTGAGGCCATTCAATATTCAGAGGATCAACGAGATTTGATTTATGATGATAAATCTCGTTCTTGGAGGGTCAAGGGCGTAGTTGGGTCTGGGAAAACTACCGTCTTAGCAGCTAAAGCGGTTGAATCTTGCAAAAGAGTTTTAGCTGAAGGTAGAACTCCACGGATACTCATCCTGACATATAATATTACACTGAAGAACTTCATCCGTGACAAGTTGAGCAGGGTTCGTGCCGATTTTGAATGGAGCTATTTCACCATTCTCAATTACAATAAATTCATCGGAACAATGATGAATGAGTTGGGAATTCCATTTGAAATGCCGCAACAAGGGCCGGAAGAAACGCATAAACAATATATGCGTAGAGTTTCTTCTTATCTGAATGACCGGTATTACAATAACCGCAACCTATTCAAAGGTTATGAAGAGTCCATCAAGAACCGCAACGGCTCATTCTTCAAGTTGACTAAAACTGAGTATGAGGTGCTTCTTGACCTTATCCGGCAAGAGAACCCAGAACCGGAAAGCAACCCGATTCAGAATGCTGTTGACTTGGATAAATACACCAAGACTGATTTCCTTTATGAAGTCTTTATGACATCCGAAGCTTTCGATGAACTTACGGCACTTCTAAAACTAAAACAGAATGTGATTCTTCAAGGAGCACCGGGCGTGGGCAAGACTTTCTCTGCAAAACGTATTGCATACGCTATGATGGGAGAAAAGGACTCATCTCGAATCGAAATGGTGCAGTTCCATCAGAATTACTCATACGAGGATTTCATCATGAGCTATAAGCCACTGGAGAACGGAGGTTTTGAGTTGAAGAGCGGCGTGTTCTACAACTTCTGCAAGAGAGCCGAAGCCAATAAGGGAAAGCCGTATTTCTTCATTATCGATGAGATTAACCGAGGTAATCTGAGCAAAATATTCGGTGAGTTGCTGATGCTGATAGAGAAAGACTATCGTGGCACTGAGATAAAACTGGCTTATCGCAATGAGTTGTTCACTGTGCCGGAAAATCTATATATCATCGGCATGATGAATACGGCTGATCGTAGCCTTGCAATGATTGACTATGCACTGCGCCGCAGGTTCAGCTTCTACTCGATGAAGCCGGGATTGGATACCGACGGATTCAAGAAGGAAATGGCCAGACATTCCGATGAGAGAATACAAAAAGTCGTGTATGCCGTCAAAGTTCTTAATGACAAGATTTCCAAAGATGATTCTCTTGGCGAAGGGTTCTGCATCGGCCACAGTTATTTCTGTGGCAAGAAAGCTGATGAGTCATGGATTGAATCAGTGGTCAAATATGACCTTTGTCCCATGCTCGACGAATATTGGTTCGACTCCAAAGAAACATGTAAATCCGAAAAAGACAAACTGCTCGACATCATTAAATGACGGAAGACAAAGGCATACTGATTAAGAATATCTTCTATATGTTATCTTACGCTTTTCAAGAGCTGAGGAAGAACAACTATCAGGAGATAGCCGGCGAAGAGTTCGAGGAGATTCACGACCTCTTTGCCGAGATACTCGCACGTGGTGTCTCTGCCCAACTCAAGCATGGACTGCACCGCACGTATGTACCCCGTCAGGATGAACTGACTACACTCAGAGGGAAACTTGACATCAACGACACTATCAGAAATTATGTCCGAGGCTCCCATCGATTGGCCTGTGAGTTCGATGAATATTCAGAGGACAACACTTTCAACCGTATTCTGAAAACGACAATACTGTTGCTGGTTAAGCATAAGGGCGTTAAGGATCGACGCAAGAAATCATTGTTTAAATTACTTCCGTTCTTTGCCAACGTCAAAGAGATTGACTTGCACAACATTCCTTGGAGCACATTCCGCTTTGACCGTAACTCCAAGACATACCAAATGCTTCTTTATCTCTGTTACTTTATCATTGACAATATGCTGTTGTCAACTGATGAAGGAAACGTAAAGATGCACACATTCTCAGACGAACACATGTGCCGTCTTTACGAGAAATTCGTATTGGAGTATTATCGGAGGCATCATCCGGAGTATAATGCGTGTGTGAAGCAGATTGCATGGAATATTGATAAGGAGGAGACCACTGCGGCTCTCCCGATTCTCCAAACCGACATCTATCTCACTTTAGGAGATAGGACACTCATCATCGACACAAAGTATTACTCAAAAAATCATCAGACCAATTTCGACAAGCCAACCATTCACAGTCATAATCAATTCCAGATTCTTGGTTATGTACTCAATCACGATAGAGAGCATTCGGGTAAAACCGATGGAATGCTCCTATATGCCAAGACACAGGAAGATTTTCAGCCTGATGGTCACATGAAATGGCATGATGGAAATATGATATATTATCGAAATCTTGATCTAAATCAAGATTTCAAAGGCATCCAGCAACAGTTAGATAACCTTGTAAAACCGTCACTTAACAATGAAAGTGTGTAACGATCACCAACTCAATAATCTTGAATAGCCCACCATTTCTTAACAGCATGAACTTACAGCAACACGTCATAATCATCAACGGCGTCGATAAGACTTATCAAGTCGAGTCAATAAGGCTTGACGGCTATAAGTATGCCGTCAAGTTCCAAAATGCCGACAAGGTATATTCTTATTCCGAAAATAAAGTAATATGGCTTACAGATCCTCTATCGGTTGAGTTTGAGGGTTGCCACGTCTTTGTTAATGGTAAGAAAGAGAAAAATATCAAGGAGATTTCCCTTTTCGTTAATGGTGGTTCAAAATATTATGCCATAACTTATGGTAATGATTTCACAAAACACTATGTTGAAAGCGAAGTGGATATACGGCGTTCGTGCCTTGTCTGCAAAACAACGAATATTTTCGACTACCTGCGGCAATGCGCTGGAATTAATACCCTTGGAATAAATGAAGAAGATGAATCATCGGAAGGCATCCTGTCTTCAATTTTCTCGCGCATTGACTTTGTGGATGAGAATACCGCAGCCGCTGTATATCTTAATCCACAGCAAGAGGTTAAGAAATACAATCCCGGCTCGATATTGTTCCCTTTCGGTTGCAATGCGAGTCAGGAGCGAGCAGTAAAAGCTGCGCTCTGTAATCAGATCAGTGTAATTCAGGGGCCTCCCGGCACCGGCAAAACCCAAACAATACTCAATATCATCGCCAATCTGTTGGTGGCGAATAAATCTGTGCTGATTGTTTCCAACAATAACTCTGCAACAGAAAATGTTTTTGAAAAACTCAGTAAGAAGGGACTTGGATTTCTCGTTGCGCCATTGGGTAAACGGGAAAACAAAGAAGCTTTTGTGGCCAATCAGCCACCACTGAACGCGGAGCTACCATCATGGCGTAAAACTGCAATGGAATTGAACCGCGCCACATCTGAGGTCACTTCAAATCTTGAAAAGGTTGAAGCTGTTTTTGAGATGCAGGAAAGGCTTGCAATCTGCCGTCAGGAACTTGCTGAAGTCGAAATCGAGAAAACTCATTTTGAGCAGGAGCAAAATGGAAAGTTTAATGATAAGGACGTAAAAACTTCCTCCAATAAAATTCTTAATATTTTAGGTCAGATAAAGAATTATGTCATTAAATATCAAGATGATTCAAAGGGTTTTCTAAAAAGGCTCAAACAACTGTTTGACCGATTCAGCCTTGAACTGAGGCTACGACTTTTGATTGGAATCAAAGAGGAGTTGACATTGGGGGCGGTTCCGAAGATTATTACTCAGCTCGATTGGCTGTTCTATCTTCGTCGCATACAAGAACTGAAATCCGAAATCGGAGATATTGAGTCTAAACTGTCTCAACTTGATGCAAAGGCGTTGATGAAATCTTTGACTGACAACTCAATGTCAATACTGAAAGACTCGCTTTCTAAACGATATAAAAACGACCGAAAGATTATCGGCTCGGTAAAGGACATATTCAACGGAGGCGAATCTTTCTTGAAGGATTATCCGGTTGTATTGAGCACAACCTTCTCATCCAAATTGTGTTTCAACAGCGATACGCTTTTTGACTACGTAATAATGGATGAGGCTTCCCAGGTGGCGGTCGATACTGGATTCTTGGCTCTTACATGCGCAAAGAATGCTGTTATTGTCGGCGACACCATGCAGTTGCCAAACGTTGTCACCGAAGTAAATGCTGCGAAGTTGGATGAAATCCGCAGAATCTCATCAGTCCCGGATACATACGATGCCGCAAAACATAGTTTTCTCAGTTCTGTATTGGCAACAATTCCCAATGTGCCTGAGACACTGTTGAGGGAACATTACCGCTGCCATCCCGACATTATAAACTTCTGCAACCAAAAGTTTTACGGAGGGAATCTTCTAATTATGACACAACGTCATGACGATGAAAAGCACCTCCTTGCATTGAAAACCTCCGAAGGCCAGCACTGCCGAGGCCATTATAATCAGAGAGAAATTGATGCCGTAAAAATTGAGTTGATGCCCATGTTGCACAACCTTGCGGAAACCGGCATTATTGCGCCATACAATCGTCAGGTTGACCAGTTCCGCGCTCAAATCCCGGAGATTGAGGCTGCTACCGTCCATCAGTACCAAGGGCGAGAAAAAGACACGATAATAATGAGTGTCACTGACGACGTTATAAATGAGTTCGCAGACAATGCCAATCTGCTTAATGTTGCCGTTTCTCGTGCCAAGGATAAGTTTTGCCTTGTTGTCTCTGGTAATCCGCAGGAGTTAAAGGGCAACATCTACGACCTGTTAGGTTATATCGCATATCAGCAGGGGCTCGTCATTGAAAGCAAACTCCGTTCAATCTATGATTATCTTTTCTCTCAGATTGAAACAAACCGCAAGGTCACCAATAATGTTTCGGAATACGATTCTGAAAATCTTACATTTGAACTGATAGAAAAGATACGCACCTCGTATCCTCAATTATCGTATATCAAGGCTCTCTGTCATTACCCAATGCGGAGTCTGATTGGCGATGTTTTTGGACTTACCGAACGAGAGGCTCAATATGCAATGCACCCGTCGACGCATATAGACTTTCTGATTATTAACCGAGTAAGTAAACAACCATTGCTGGCTATTGAAACCGATGGCTTTAGTTTCCACAATGAAAAGACGAGGCAATTTCAACGCGATAGGCTGAAAGACCACATCCTTGAAATATATGGACTGCCTTTGCTCCGATTGTCAACTATCGGACATAGTGAAGAACAACGAATTGTAGAAGCATTATTAAATCTACATTAAGTGACTATTATGAAAGCATTGACGTATTTAGGTAAAGGGCGATTTGAGGTGACGGAGAAGGCGAAGCCGGTGGTTGTGGAGGCTACGGATGCTGTGTTGAGGGTGACTCTGAGCAGTATCTGCACCAGCGATTTGCATATCAAGCATGGGAGTGTGCCGAGGGCTGTGCCGGGCATTACTGTCGGACATGAGATGGTCGGCATGGTGGAGAGTGTTGGTGAAGCGGTCACTAAGGTGAAGTCGGGCGACCGTGTGGCGGTGAATGTGGAGACGTTTTGCGGTGAGTGTTTTTTCTGTCGGCATGGGTGGGTCAACAATTGCACTGACCCGAATGGCGGCTGGGCGCTTGGTTGCCGCATCGATGGCGGACAGACGGAGTTTATTCGTGTGCCGTTTGCCGACAATGGGCTGACCCGTATTCCGGATAATGTGAGCGATGAGCAGGCTCTGTTTGTCGGTGATATTCTTGCCACCGGGTATTGGGCTGCTAAGATTTCGGAGATTGGCCAAGAGGATACGGTGCTGATAATCGGCGCCGGACCAACCGGGCTTTGCACGTTGCAGTGCGTCCGGCTTTATAATCCGAAGAGGGTTATTGTCTGCGAAAAGGATGCGGTGCGTCAGGAGTTTGTCAAGAGGTATTATCCCGATGTGGTTGTCGTATCGCCGGAGGATTGTCTGGAGAAAACGCTCCAGCTTTCTGAACATGGTGGTGCTGACCGTGTGATTGAAGTTGCCGGAGCGGATGCCACATTCAAGTTGGCTTGGCAGGCGGCACGACCAAATGCAATTGTCACAGTTGTGGCTCTTTACGACAAGCCGCAGGTGTTGCCGCTGCCGGATATGTATGGCAAGAATCTGACGTTCAAGACTGGCGGCGTTGATGGTTGCGACTGCGATGAGATACTGAGGCTTATCTCAGAAGGCAAGATTGACACGACTCCCCTCATCACCCACACTTTCCCCTTCTCACAGATTGAGGAAGCCTACGACCTATTTGAAAACCGCCACGACAACGTTATTAAAGTGGCAATAAAAAACGATAATATAGATAACTATGGCAAAGAAGTTTGAGATACGGAATAGTACCGCTGAGTTTCTGATTTTCCAGATTGAAGGAAAGGAGGACGGAGTGCAGGTTGTGTACCGCGATGAGACTATCTGGTGCACGCAGAAGGCTATGGCGCAGTTGTTTGATTGTTCCACGGACAATATAGGGCTTCATCTTAAAAATATCTTCAAATCCGGTGAACTACAAGAAGATTCAGTTACCGAGAAATACTCGGCAACTGCCTCCGATGGCAAGAATTACTTGACAAAATTCTATAATCTCGATGCCATTATTTCTGTGGGTTATCGCGTGAACAGTACTCGGGCCACGCAATTCCGGCAGTGGTGTACGTTTGTATTGCGACAGTTTGCGATTCGCGGATATGTGATTGACAGAAAGCGGATGGAAAACGGTTCGTTTATCGGTGAGGATTATTTTGAGCACTTGTTGGCTGAGATTCGGGAAATCCGGCTCAGTGAACGGCGCTTTTACCAGAAACTCACTGATATTTATGCCACAAGTATTGACTATAACCACGATGCGCCGACTACACGCGCCTTCTTTAAGAAAGTGCAAAATAAAATGCACTATGCCGTGCATGGCCACACTGCCGCCGAACTGATTATTGACCGGGCCAATGCCGAGAAAGAACACATGGGACTGACCACTTGGGAGAATGCTCCTGACGGTAAAATCCTGAAGCCGGATGTCAGCATCGCCAAGAATTATCTCAAGGAATCCGAATTAGAGGATATGGGACGGATTGTCAACTCGTTCCTTGATTTGGCTGAGGATATGGCGAAACGACATATCCCCATGACTATGGAGGACTGGGCAAAGCGTATTGATAAATTCCTTGACCTTACAGACCGCACTATTCTTTCGGATGCCGGACACGTCACCGCCGAGCAAGCCAAGGAACACGCTGAAACCGAGTTTGAGAAATACCGCGTCATCCAGGACCGACTCTTCCAATCAGATTTCGACCGTTTCAACGGCGATAACCTCCTGCCGTTGGATTTCGACAAAGTGTAACATCGTCGGTGTAGTAACGGGCAGGAGGGTCAGTCAGATTTCGATGGCGGCGGAGTCGTTGAAGGTGGCGTGTTCACCAGTGAAGACGTAGCCGAGAGGGTTGCTGACGAGGTGGGTGTTGCCTATCATCAGGTCGGTTTGATGATGAGCGTGGCCGTAAATCCATGCATTGATTCTGCTGTCGGCGATGTAGTTCCCGAGTTCTGTGGCGAAAGCGACATTCAGCGGATCGCCGGAATAACGCTTGTCAATGGCTGCAAATGTCGGGAGATGATGTGTCACGACCACAATCTTTTCAGCATCGCTCGACTCAACGGCATTCTGTATGAAAGCGAAGTCCTTTTCAAACTCTTCTGTAATATCCTTGGCTGTGAGTCGATGATGGTTGTATAGAATTTGGCGATAATCGTTCATCCCGGACTGTACCACCATTTCATCAACGGGCGAGATTCTTGACCAGAGAGTTGAGAGGATAAAGTCGGTATCGTCTATCCGCACGACTTTATTGTGGTAGTAGCCGACATTCGGGAGAAACATCTTCCGCCAACTTTCACCCATCGATGCAATGTCGCCATTGTTGTAAAACTCATGGTTTCCGGCTACCATCAGAACCTGCCGATAGCTCTCTGACATCCATTTCCACAAGCGCAAGTGCTCCACGTTCTTATCCACAAGATAGCCCACATCCCCGGCAATAACGAGAATGTCTCCGGCAACCTCAATCGCTGGGTCTTTAGCATTCATCATCCGTAGATTCTCATGAAACTCCAGATGCAGGTCAGAGCAATATTGAATTTTCATTTCTGTAATTTTTTCCAGTAAGGAGCTATAAAATTTCTAATAGTCCCCATGACTGCATCCAAATCAACGTGCTTGATATCTTCCAACTTGCTTCTGTAACTATTCCATCTTTGTGCAACCAATGGATTCTTTACGAATTCATCGGAAAACAACTGGTGATTGGGAGTATATTCAGTTTTGCGATTTTCAAATGTCGCATAAATGGCCGACATGAGATCATCTTCATTAAATTGATGCTTTAAGATAATGCGATATAGGTCGTAGTAATCTTTCATCCTGCTATTGGTATCTCCCCGCTCAATCATTGTCTGAAACTTTTCGGCCACTACAGTTTCAAGTGAATACGCAATCAATTCAGGAGCCTTCATCTCTGAGAATATAACTGGATACTCCATAGACAAGGGTCGTGGCTTAATGACATCGCCAAAGCCGATGTCAAATGTCAATTCCTTCACCACTGTATCAAGATGAGCCTCTACAGTAATCCTGACACCGGGATATTTCTTCTCAACAGCAATGTCGGAAGCATCAATACTGTCTGCGATAAACACCACACCATCGTCTTCCACGGTTATTTCTGCAATCTCTTTGAATGCATCTATTATCGATGACTTGTCATTACTTATCCCAGTGCCTATAAAGTCAATATCCAAAGTGGGACGAGGCAGAAATTCATCGAATGCATATAGCAACGCTCCTCCTTTGAGGATGAATTTTCTACTATATGGACTCATGGAAAGACGTCGCAGAAAACCTTCTTGCATATAACGAACCAATAGTTGCTGGTAGCGTCGGTTGTTGTGGTCGCTTGCATTCAACAGTCTCGCCTTGATTGAATGCCCTATATTTTTTGCCATTACAATTTCACGTTTAGGTAGGTTGACAGCGTATTGAACACTCTAAGTTTCTTTGCGTATTCTGAGAGTAGATACAGATTTCTGTGCTCGTACTTGAGATATGCATCAAGGATCTCAGCCATTACATCGATTCCTATCTTATTGCGGTATTTAATCGCATCGCAAACACATCGTTCACGATTATATATATTTATTTTTATTCCCTCTATTTCTTCCTGTATTACTCCAATACCGAGTATGGAATCGGATTGATAGACAAGTTTTATGTCCAACATATCCGGGACTTTCACCCCCCGTTTTCGATTGATGGCAACATAAAACGCATCCGGGATCTGAGTAGTCATGTGATAAATGTGCCATGCGGAATAGAGACAAATAATGCCTCCAGGAATGATTTTTTCAATGTCGATCATTCCTCCAGTCAAGCTGTCTATAGTTCCGTATACGCCGTTCCGAATCTTAATCAGATTGCCGTCGCGAGCTTCTTGAAGCAATGCGCGATAGGTCATCTCATCAGTTCTCTCGGCCTTTATAAAATGGTTCATTTAGTCCTTATATTAATTCCATTCACAAAATTACGGCATATTTCCGAATTTGCCAAATGTTTGTGAATAAAACCACATTGTAAAATCATCATTTCATGTTTGGGCATTAGGCAGTCTATTTCCTATTTTTGTAGAATTCTACAATTTTTGGCTCAAATTTTAGAGAAGTATGGTATTTTCCAGCTCAATCTGAGCCGATTTTACGTGGATTTTTACTAACTTTGAACTGATAAAAGAATCTGAACCAACTTCTTTTCGCGATCACAAGCCAGTTCTGATACACTAAGCTACAGATGAAGATAACAGAAAAAGAATATGAAGCGGCACTCAAAAGAATTGATGAACTGCTGCCACTGGTGACTGATGATACTCCCGATAGCGACCCCAACCTAATTGAATTGTTGAAGGTCTCAAATATCGTTGAGGAGTACGAAGAGGTGCATTATCCTATCCCGGAGATACAACAATCAGATGATTAACAGCGTTAAAGATAGCAAATCAGTTGGCTGTCTGCCGGAAATTTATTAACTTCGCATAAGGTCAACGACCGCGTATCCGGCATAGGTGCCGCGTATGTCTTTGAGTCCGCAAAACGACCGCAGAAACACCCCGGCAGAGCCATTTGTACGGCTCTTGTACGGTTTGGATTTACACTGTGTTGTAAATCAGCATTTTAACCGTTTCTGCATCGGGGGTGACTTATGCTAAAGTAAATAATAATTTGGAAACTAATGGTTGCGGTTTTTAGTGTTTTTTTACACCATCTCCTGAAAAATTCGTAAATTTGCAAAAAAGAATAACTCAATATCATGGGAAAGACCATAACCACATACTTGATAGACGGGACACCGCAGGGGCCCCGCATGGTATATGTCAGCAACAAGAATTGCATGGCAATCGTAGTGCCGCGTTCCAAAATGGCTGACATCCTTAACCGCAAGGAACTCCAAAAATATGCGCTCTATATCCTCTTGGGTGAGTCTGATGAAGGGGAACCTAAAGCATATATTGGTGAGACCAATAATTTCAGCAAGCGCATAAAAGACCATGAGCAAAAGAAAGGTTTTTGGTCAAAGGCTCTGGTATTCATTTCGCAGAATGAGTCACAGATAGATAAAGCAGACGTTCTTTATCTTGAGGCAAAAGCTATCGACTTAGCGCTGCATAACAAGCAGTATCTACTTGACGAGAACAAGCAAAATCCTGATCTCCCGGTTCTTCCGGAACATAAGCGAGATCCTGATGACGAATTTTTTGAGGACATTGTATTCCTTGCATCCTTTATCGGATGTAATATCTTCGAAGAGTCTGAACATAAGACCAATAAACATCAAATTTCCATCTTTCTTGCCGGACGTGGGGCCGCTGCGAGAGGCGTTTACGATGACAATGGCTTGACTATTCTGGCCGGTAGCGTAATAGCCAACAGTTGCACCAATTCATGCCCTTCCCCTGAAAAGAGAATGAAGCAGATAGAAGAACTCACAGAATATGTTGACGGGAAACACTTGCTTAAACTCAACAAGAGATTTGATAGTCCAAGCGCAGCGTCAGTATTCTGTCTCGGTCGAAGTTCAAACGGATGGCAAGACTGGCACAATGCCAATGGAACACCACTGAAATCATTGTTGAATACGACTGATAAATAATCGTATATAACAATCAAAATGTCACGTAATAAAAGTAACCGATGCTTATATAAGGCAGATTTCAAATCATTTATTGAATCCGATCCTTTTTCTATTCTGGGGTGCATCCACAATGCTTTTCACGCACCGGCATTGACAACGACTGATGAGGCATGGATTGGTGAAATCGATCTCTTGCAGAAAGTTCTTCTCCCATGGAAAAATGAGGAAGCGGAGATAATCTTTGAGTATGATATTCCGCGTCTTGGAAAAAGAATCGACGTGGTTTTGCTTCTACGAGGAATAATATTTTGCCTCGAATTCAAGATTGGTCAAAAGGATGCTTTGCAATCTGATGTGGAGCAAGTGATGGACTATGCTCTTGATTTGAAAAATTTTCATCGTTACAGCCATGAGCGTATTATCGTGCCTATCTTGATTCCGACGAATCATAAAACCTCCTCAAATTCTTTTGAACCTTCAGTATATAACGACTCTATTTACAATCCTCTTATTACTGGTGCTAATGGATTGCAGAATCTGATAAATGAGGTTTTACAACATGCCGGGGCAAATACCCAAGGTACAATAAAAGATTGGGTTATTAGTCCGTATACCCCTACACCGACCATTATTGAGGCAGCTCGTTCTCTCTACGAAAACCATTCCGTAGAAGATATAACCCGACATGAAGCAGACAAAGTAACGACTGATGCAACGATAGACTACATACTCGACATAATTAACAAGTCAAAGAAGAACGGAGAAAAAAGCATCTGTTTTGTTACCGGAGTACCTGGTGCAGGAAAAACATTAGTCGGCCTTGATGTCGCTGTCAAGCAGTCTTATCAAGAAGATGGAACATTCAACGAGGATGACGGTGCCGTGTATCTTTCCGGCAACGGTCCACTTGTTGCTGTGTTAACAGAAGCACTTGCGCGCGACAATTACAAGAAATCTAAAAACAAAGGCGAGGATAGAAAACTCTCCGACTCGCGCCGGGAAGTAAGCAAGTTTATTCAAATCATTCACCGATATAGAGACAATATGCTTGCTAAAATCAAGAATCCGGTGGTTGATGGTAAACTCGAAATCGATCCTCAACAGGCTGTAAAACTCGAACAAAGCGGTTATGGCGAAGTTGAGCACGTTGCCATATTTGATGAAGCTCAGCGAGCCTGGACTCACAAACGGATTGCCGACTACCTAAAACGGGGTGGAACATACGGTAATAAGCTAAAAGTTCCGAATTTCCCAATGTCGGAGGCCGCATTTCTGATTTGGTCACTTGATCAACGAGAGGACTGGGCTACTATTGTGTGCCTTATTGGAGGCGGCCAGGAAATCAATACAGGCGAAGCGGGCATATCGGAATGGATTACAGCGCTCAATAATCACTTCCCGTATTGGAAAGTCTACATTTCCGATAAATTGACAGAACCGGAATATGCAGAAGGCAAGGTAAATGAATTACTTAAGTATAATTCTAATGTTGAGTATTCCGACCGGCTACATCTTGGAGTAAGTCTCCGATCCTTCAGAGCCGAAAGATTATCCGCGTTTGTACACTCTCTCCTGTCATTTAATCCAGACTCAGAAGAATTGTATAAGAATGTTGTTAGCCATCATTATCCAATCGTACAGACCCGTAGCATGGATAAAGCTCGAGCGTGGCTAAGACAGCAAGCCAGAGGCACACAACAAACCGGCATACTGATCTCAAAAGTTTCAGCCCGTTTCAAACCGTTAGCTGTACATGTCTTGCCTCAAAGCGAAGATAACGCCATGCATTGGTTTCTTGAGGATAAAACCGATGTGAGATCTTCAAACTATCTCGAAGAAGCTGCTACAGAAATACAAGTCCAAGGTCTTGAGGTAGATTATGCCTGTATTTTATGGGATGCAGACATGCGCTATGACAATGGCAAATGGTCATTCTGGAAATTCAACGGTAAAACACAATGGATTCCAGAAAAGAATATTGAGACACAAAAATACATGCTCAATGCCTACCGCGTTCTCCTTACACGAGCGCGTCAAGGGATGGTAATATGTGTGCCCGAAGGAAATAGCAACAAAACACCAGAAGGCTTTCCGGAAGATTCAACACGCCAACCTCTTTATTATAATTCTACATACGAGTATTTTAAAAGTATAGGTTTAACCGAAATATAGTAGAGAAATATTAGTTTCATAAGTATCTGATTTGAAGAGAAAATACATAAAAAGCATGGACTCTTCGTATTATCAAATTGTTGACCAAAGATTCGCTTTGTTTTATGAAAAATTTTATGAGAAAAAGAATTTTCTTTTGGATTGGGGCGGTAATGGTGGTTATCGTCGGTGCTATGGTTGTTTGTGACCGGATGGTTTACTATACAGCCAAGAATCGTCTTTATGATAAGGTGGAGGATGTGCCGCACCGAAAGGTGGGGCTTGTGCTCGGCACATCGCCTGTCTCTGCCTGGAACGGCCGGAGGAACTATTACTTCGACCATCGCGTAAAGTCTGCCGCCGATCTGTATAAGGCAGGTAAGGTTGACTGGCTTGTGGTGAGTGGCGGCGATTATCGTAACACGGAAAACGGCTATGACGAGCCGGTGGCCATGCGCGACTCTTTGATGAAGCAGGGTGTTGATTCCGTACGCATTATCCTGGACTATGACGGTACGCGTACACTCAATTCCATATCCAAGATGCGTGATGTCTATCGTCAGGACTCGATAACAATCATATCGCAGGAATATCATAATGAACGAGCCTTGTATCAGGCTAAGCACCTTGGCATAGATGCCATCGGCTTCAACGCCATCACTCCCGGGCGGCGCACATCCTGGTGGCGTAACCGTGGACGTGAAGTCCTTGCCCGAGTCAAGCTTTTCATTGACATTGTGAGAGGGTTGCAGCCTGACATCAAGGAGTCTATGGTCAGCGACTTCACCAAGCCGAAATCCGGCTTCATGTCGGAGTCTCATATCAAAACCGGATATGGAGACTTGATTTGTCTAAAGCCTGATATGGGGCGTTTGACCATGGATATGGTCTGTGGCGAGATTCCATCGGCCGATAACGATTCAATTGTGCTGGCATTTGCCGGGGCATTCACCGGAACGATGTTCGACAAGGGGCATTTCAATATAGCGGGAGATCATGTGTCAGGAGGAGTCCGATTCAAAGGATATGGTTGCAAACGGAATACAGGAGCCTTCACATGGTCGCCGGTTTCCGGAGCAAGGTTTGTGTATAATAATCACAGCCCGGCATTGGATAAAGCGGCGGCGGAAGGCGGCATGGGCTTTACTCAGGAAATGATGATTCATGACGGGAAAGCGGTGACAACAACACGTTCCTTGGGAAATAAGAATGTATTCCGAGCCTTATGTCAGGATTCAGATGGAGAGCTGGCGTTATATGAAAGCCAGGGCATCGTGACCTTCGGTAATTTCATAGAGGCGTTGCTTTCGCAGGGAGTGAGAGAAGCGCTTTATACAGACATGGGACAAGGATGGAACTACTGCTTTTACCGCCTTAACGTCGACGAAAACTCTCCCAAGTATCTTCACAGTCAACCACTCCCTTACGCCTCCAATTTCATAATCCTCAAAATAAAATAAAGCACAATAAACTTCGGACGTAACTCCATCTTTCCGGTTTTATCGGTCCGTATCCACGGCTAAGTAGAGATATGCCTTCGGTATAACTTCACCGGTAGACCTGCCGAGTCATAATAAAACATCAGATGGCATTGTTATACAGTTATGGCAGATGAGATGACACCCGAGCAGCGAAGCCGTTGTATGGCGGCAATCAAGGGTAAAGATACCAAGCCGGAGATGATTGTGCGGAAGTATCTTTTCTCACGTGGTCTGCGTTACCGTGTCAACAACTGCAAGTTGCCCGGTTCGCCCGACATTGTACTTAAAAAGTACAAGACGGTTGTTTTCATAGACGGCTGCTTCTGGCATGGCCACGAAGGATGCAAGTACTACCGTTTGCCTAAAACCAATGTCGATTTCTGGCGGCACAAGATAGCGATGAACATGGCCCGTGACTATGCCAACAACGTAGACCTCCGCATAGCCGGATGGAGAGTGATACGCGTATGGGAGTGCGCGGTCAAGACCAAGGCGCTACGGGAGGAGTCGCTCGAACTGCTCTATCAAAAAATAGTCGGTCCAACCCGGAAGCCAATCAGTTATGCCCCCGCGCCCGACAATACCCTGATAGCAGCTGAACCGACCGAGTCATATGGACATAAAACAGACATTAGATATGGGGGGAATAAATGACTTTGGTCCGGGGCCGCGGGAGCTGTTGGTTGATGAGGCGGAGGCGCGTCGCAGGCTCGGGCTGATGCTTGGCGATAAGTTGTTGCGCTTCAATCCTTATTCGGTAGATGACCGGACGCTCATGGATTGTGTGTTGCGTGCCAGGTGGCTACAGTTTCCCTCTCTCACGCAGATGGTTATTGTGCATTTCGGTGAAATAATTTACAGACCTTCAGGCAAAGCGGCCGATTATGTAAATGTGAGCATAGGCAATGATCCGGCCGTTATCATGCTGCCGGTAAAAAATCTAATCTCACCATCTACTTATCTGGCGACATTTCAGCCCATACGCGTACAGCTAAATGACCGCAACATAACTTCACTCGCCATGGTGGAATCTATGCAGGGCAAAAGCTATTTTGTGAGTCATATGCTTCCGGCCAGGACCTCAAACGGCGATATGCACCCGGCCTGCAGATTTTACAGTCTGCGCGGCAGTCTCTCCAACCGGGCGGAACAGATACGCCGGAGAATGATTCAATCCAAACTGGTGATGCTCGAAGAGGTCATCAGGCATCCCTATTGCAGGCATTACCTGAGTTGCCGCCGCAACCTGTTCGACTACATGACACCTATTCGTTTGGCAATGGAAAAAATTACCGGATTTTCCGATTCATGAAGAAACGGGAAATCCGGTATAAGTTTAGGTTGTAAAGAGTAAAATATTGGGCAATCGTCTCGCGAAGTGTGCAGAGGGTGCGGGTTACATCTGCTCGTAGTCTTTGGCGAGGCCGCCGGTGCCGGTCTCTTTGTAGAGAGAGGGGAGGTCGTGGCCCGTCTCTTTCATGACCTTGACCAGTTTGTCAAAGCTCACGCGGTGCACTCCGTCGGTGAAGCTGGCGTAGATGTTGGCGTCGAGTGCGCGGGCTGCGGCATAGGCGTTGCGCTCTATGCATGGAATCTGGACAAGCCCGCACACCGGGTCGCATGTCATGCCGAGGTGATGCTCAAGACCCATCTCGGCCGCATACTCAATCTGCGCCGCGCTGCCGCCGAAGAGCTGGCTCGCCGCCGCCGCCGCCATGGCACACGCCACGCCGACCTCTCCCTGGCATCCGACATCGGCTCCCGATATGCTGGCGTTATGCTTCACGATGTTGCCCACCAGTCCGGCCGTGGCAAGGGCATGAAGCATCTGCTCCTCCGAGAAATTGCGGCTCTTCCAAAGATGATATAGCACCCCGGGCACCACGCCGCTCGAACCGCATGTGGGGGCAGTGACGATTACACCTCCCGAAGCGTTCTCCTCGCTCACGGCGAGTGCGTAGGCGAACACCAGACCGCGGCTCTTCAGATTGTCGCGGTAGCCTCCGGCCTTGACGTAATAGTTCAGGGCCTTGCGTTTCAGATTGAGGGGCCCCGGCAGACGTCCGTCGCGGTTGATGCCACGTTCAACGGCCGCTTTCATCGCCTCCCACACCTCTCGCAGGAAGTCGTTGATGCCTGGACCCTCGCAATGCTCCACATACTCCCAGTAGCAGTGTCCAGTGCGTTCGCAGTGGTTCATGATCTCGGTCATGGAGTTCATGTTGTAGATCTCACCGCTGGTCTCATGCTTCAGACCTTCGTACTCAAGCGCGCCGCCCCCTACGGAATATACGGTCCACTCATCCTCCGGAAATCCGGCCGAGTTGAGCGTGGCGAACTTCATGCCGTTCGGGTGATAGGGGAGGAAGATGTCCGGTTTCCATACGATGTTGACCGGCACTCCGGCTTTGGAAAGCACGTCGAGTATGGCGTCGTCGGTCATGTGTCCTTTGCCCGTCGCGGCCAGACTGCCATAGAGCGTCACCTCAAATGCCTTCGCGCCCGGGTTGCGCTCCAGATAAATCTCTGCGGCCTTGCGCGGGCCCATGGTGTGGGACGACGACGGCCCTGTGCCTATACGGTATAATTCTCTTATTGATTTCATGATTCAGCATTGACGACGCACCGACGTGCGTCCCTGTTTTTATGTAAAGAAATAATACGCGATGATGACCGCCGCCACGGCTCCCGCTATGTCGGCGAGCAGAGCGTAACCGGCTGCATAACGCGTTTTGGACACTCCCACCGAACCGAAATACACGGCCAGGATGTAGAATGTCGTATCAGTAGAACCACGGACAGCCGCCGCAAGTTTGCTGACAAACGCGTCGGGGCCGTTGGCTTTCATCACGTCGAGCATCATGGCGCAGCTTCCGCTTCCGCTGAGTGGCTTCATGAGCATGGTCGGCAATGCTCCGACCCATTGCGTGTCGAAACCGAGCCAGCCTACTAACCCTTCCACCCACGAGGTAAAGATGTCCAGGGCACCCGAGGCGCGGAACATACCTATCGCCACGAGTATGGCCACCAGATAGGGAATGATCATGACAGCAGTCTTGAATCCCTCTTTGGCACCCTCGATAAACACGTCGTAGACCCGTATCTTGCGCCTCACGCCGGCGAATATGAAGGCGATTATCACGCAGAATAGTATGACGTTGGCCGCGAATGTGCTGTACAGCTGTACCTTGTCGGCCGGAAGCCTGCTCACCCCCCATGTGACCAGTGCCACGAATGCCGCTATGCCCGCGAGCCAGCCGCAGATCACCCGGTCCATCCGTATGCGCTGCTTCAGGCAGAGAGCCGAGAGGCCGACGAGTGTCGCGATGGCCGTGGCAATCAGAATCGGTATGAAGATGTCGGTCGGGTTGGCCGCGCCTCCCTGAGCCCTGTACATCATGATGCTGATCGGGATCAGACAGAGTCCGGAGCTGTTGAGCACCAGGAACATTATCATCGCGTCGGTCGCCGTGTCCTTCTTCGGGTTGAGCGTCTGCATCTCCTGCATGGCGCGCAGTCCCATCGGAGTCGCGGCGTTGTCGAGTCCGAGCATGTTGGCCGAGATATTCATGAATATCGCTCCCATGGCCGGATGTCCCTTCGGAATTCCGGGGAACAGCCGTGAGAAAAACGGGCTTATGAGGCGTCCGAAAAACTCGATCACGCCTCCTCGCTCACCAATCTTCATGATGCCGAGCCACAGGGTCAGCACGCCGGTCAGCCCTAACGAGACCTCGAAGGCGAAAGCCGCCTGGTCGAACGACGCGTTCATCACGTCGCTCCACACCTGCAGGTCGCCGTCAACGAGCGTGCGCCCCGCCGCCATCAGGAATGCGATTACGAGAAACGCAATCCAGATCCAGTTGAGAACCATCTTCTTTGGCGGCTCAGAACTTGCGGATACCCATTATCTCGCGCACCTCGCGGAGAGTCTGCGACGCCGCCTCGCGTGCGCGTTCGGCACCCTGACGCACCACGCGCGACAGATACTCGTCGTTGTTGCGTATGTCGAGTATGCGCTCGCGGATAGGTAGCGTTATTTTCAGAATATCCTCCGCAAGCTGTTTCTTCAGGTCTCCGTAGCGGATTGAGCAGTCGGCATATGCGTTGCGGAAGTGCTCCAGTGTGTCGGGAGTCGATACAAGCTCCATCAGAGTGAAGAGGTTGTTGATCGGCTCGCTCACGGGTGAGTTTGGTTCCTTGGGGCCTTCGTCGGTCACGGCACGCATCACCTTCTTGCGGAGCGTCTTCTCGTCGTCGATGAGGTAGATGCAGTTGCCCTCGCTCTTGCCCATCTTGCCTGAGCCGTCAAGTCCCGGAACCTTCACCGCGTGGCCGCCGAAGTTGAAGTTTACCGGCTCGCCGAAGTACGGAGTCTTGTAGAACGAGTTGAAACGGCGTGCGAAACGGCGGGTGAGTTCCAGATGCTGTTCCTGATCTTTACCAACGGGCACGAAGTCAGCATGGTGGATAAGTATATCCACTGCCATGAGAGTGGGGTAGGTGAGGAGTCCGGCGTTTACGCGCTGGTTCGTCTGATTGCCGATAATCTGCTTCTCGATACCTTCGTCGTCAGCCTCGTTCTCTACGGAACCCTCCTGGCCGTTGGACGGGCCGGTGCTGATGCCGAGAGCCTTGCGTGCCTTGTCCTTGAACGAAGCCGTGCGCATCAGCTCTCCGATGCCTACGTGCATGTTCATGAGCAGGTACATCTCTGAAATCTCGGGAACGTCGCTCTGCACATATATGGTGTTCTTCTCCGGGTCGAGACCGGCTGCGAGATACTCGGCCAGGATGTCCTTCACATTCTCGTGGAGCATCTTGGGGTCGGGGTGGGTGGTGAGTGCGTGGAGGTCGGCCACGAAGTAGCGGCAGTCATAGTCGTCCTGCATACGCACGAACTTGCTCAACGCGCCGAAGTAATTGCCGAGATGGAGATTTCCGGTGGCACGGATGCCGCTGAGCACCACTTTTTTGCCGTCGCGTCTGCGGGGGTTGCCCGCATTTATGTTTTCGCTCATAATATCATTTTTGTTATGTCGCGGTGTAGGGACGCACGGTCCGTGCGTCCGCAGGCATGGTACCCTCCATAAATTACCGGACGCACGGGCCGTGCGTCCCTACACCGTCAATCGGTTATTAAAATGCAAATTTACAAAAAAATATTCATTGTAGTGTCAGCAGTGAGGATTTACGCGCATAAAAAATGTCCCCAAGCTTCGGCATGGGGACATAAGTATTAGTGAAAGTAGGTTAGGGTTGATTCCTGTTTCACCTTCGGTAGCGGCTTGTGGTGCCGCAGGGAGATGTTTCTTATTTCAGCTCAAGGGGAGTGTAGGGCAGGTCGAATGCCTCGGCCACAGCCTTGAATGTGATCTTGCCGTCAACGACGTTCACACCGTCGGCCAGACCCGCGTCGCGCTTGCAAGCCTCGACCCAGCCGAGGTCGGCCAGACGCACTGCGTAAGGCATTGTGGCGTTGGTCAGGGCGAGTGTCGAGGTGTAGGGCACCGCGCCGGGGATGTTGGCCACTGCATACTGCACCACGCCGTCTACGAGGTAAGTCGGCTCCGAGTGGGTGGTGGGGTGGGTTGTCTCGAAGCAACCGCCCTGGTCAACGGCAACGTCAACCATCACGGAACCCGGACGCATCAGCTTGACCATGTCGGCGGTGATGAGGTGCGGAGTCTTGGCACCGGGCACGAGCACTGAACCTACCACGAGGTCGGTTGTCGGAAGTTCCTGCTCGATGTTGTGGCGTGAAGAATAGAGAGTCTTGACGTTCTTGGGCATGACGTCAGCGCAGTGACGGAGCACGTTGAGGTTCACGTCGGTGATTGTAACCTCTGCGCCGAGACCGGCTGCCATGAGTGCTGCGTTGCGTCCTACCACACCGGCACCGAGCACGAGCACGCGTGCGGGCTTCACACCCGGCACACCGCCCATCAGCACGCCGCGTCCGCCCTGGGGCTTCTCAAGGAAGCGTGCACCTTCCTGGATTGACATGCGGCCGGCAACCTCGCTCATGGGGATGAGCAGCGGCAGACGGTGGTCGCGGTCAGTCACAGTCTCGTATGCGATGCAGGTCGCGCCGCTCTCAAGCATTGCGTCGAGGAGCGCGCGGTCTGATGCGAAGTGGAAATATGTGAAGAGGAGCTGACCCTTGCGGATGAGCTTGTATTCGGGAGCGATCGGTTCCTTGACCTTGATGATCATGTCGGCGGTGGCGTAAACATCCTCGATGGTGGGGAGGATAGTTGCGCCGGCGGCGATATATTCCTCATCAGAGAATCCGCTGCCTTCACCTGCTGTGTGCTGCACATAGAGAGTGTGGCCGTGGCCTACAAGTTCCTTTACACCGGCGGGAGTTGCGCCAACGCGGTTCTCATTGTTTTTAATTTCTTTTGGAATTCCGATTTTCATAATGTATTAGATTTTGAGTTGTTCGTTTTCATGGTCGGGGGTTCTGCGGCGGAGTTGTCAACGGCCTTGGAACCGATTCCGCGCCAAATTTACAATATTACTGGCAAACTGCAATCGTCCCGCCATATGTTTTTCAGCATAAAACCGATTTTTTTGACTCCGAACATAAACCTCCGCCCCGCAAGCCTAAACTGCCTCCCCGTTCCGCGCAGGTACATCCGTCAGACCAATCCCGGTTTATCCAACAGGCTTTAGGTTTTAGGCGTTAGGCTATAGAATTCAGATTTAGGTGTATCAGACACGTCAAAGCCGCGATAGCGGCGGCACGGCGGTAGGCACGGGTGAAAACGGGGCTTGTCCCCGTTTTCACCCGTGTAAATAGAGATAATAT
>OFGI01000117.1_pt1 | contig 81695 bp, 78 predicted proteins | sample 1521751 | NCBI WGS metagenome assembly OFGI01 (sample SAMEA3504115, study PRJEB24116) | mouse gut metagenome | biome: mouse gut; feature: mouse-associated habitat; material: faeces | place: Denmark | collected 2011
CCCGCGCCCGCCGCCGCTCCCACATCCACACCCTCCACCAGCAGACCATCCACGGCCACACCTCCTACCACCTCCTCCACCTCCCCAACAAAGCCGCATCAACAAACCTCAAAAAAACCACCCGCAAACGTTCAATTCCTAATTCCTCACTCCTAATTCCTAATTATGACACCATCCGTGACCTCCGCACCCTCGTAGGCGGCGCCACCTACTACCTCGAGCCCCCGCACAAGAAACCCCACAAACCCCGCCCCGCCACCCTAAGAAAACTTCTTCCCTTCCACAACCGCCCCTGGTACATCGACCCCAAACAACGCCCTCCCCACGCCACCCACATCGAACACCTCCCCTTAAAATCCCCCTCGACAGGAGCGAGAGCAAACCGGGGCGAGGGCATCCTGCCCTCGTATAAAAAATACTCCACCAACCCTCCCCACGTCCCTAAAATCCTTAAAGTCCCTAAAGTCCTACCCACACCACCCGCACCAACGTCCCCGCCATCCAATAGGAGCGAGGGCATCTTGCCCTCGTATAGTAGTCACCAACCAAACTCCCCGCCACTCTCATTCCTAATTCCTAATTCTTGCTCCGCAAGCGTCCTTCGGACGATAACCTAATTCCCCGCACCAAGAGCACATTGACATACTTCCATAAAACCAAACTCCACCGCAGCCTAACATCCACACACATCAAAAAATTACGCAAAAAAAGCCCTATCCCATCAACACCACGGTCATATATCGCCAATTTTGCGTAACTTTGTAAGTTATGGATTTCAAACTCTCATCCCAATACCAACCAACCGGTGACCAACCGCAGGCTATTGAGCAACTTTCACAAGGAATCATGGACGGAATACCCGCCCAGACACTGCTCGGTGTAACAGGTTCAGGCAAGACTTTCACCATGGCAAACGTGATACAGCAGGTCAAAAAACCTACGCTTATCCTAAGCCACAACAAAACCCTTGCCGCACAACTCTACAGCGAGTTCAAGAATTTCTTCCCTGAAAACTCAGTACAGTATTTTGTATCTTATTACGACTACTACCAACCCGAAGCCTACATCCCCTCCGTAGATAAATACATCGAAAAGGATCTGATGATTAACGATGAGATTGACAAGCTTCGTCTCGCCACCACATCAGCCCTCCTATCCGGACGAAAGGACGTAATTGTCGTCAGCTCCGTATCGTGCCTTTACGGCATGGGCAATCCCGAAGACTTCAACAGCAACGTCATAGACCTGCACGTCGGACAGAAGATTCCGCGCAACGTATTCCTGCGCGAACTCGTCAACGCACTGTACAGCCGCAACGAAATCAATTTCAGCCGCGGCACATTCCGTGTCAAGGGCGACACCGTAGACATCTACCTCGCTTACGAAGAAATCGTGGTACGGGTCATATTCTGGGGCGATGAAATCGAGTCGATTGCCACATTCTATCCCACGGACTATGTGACCCTCGGACAGCATGACGCATTCAAGATATTCCCCGCCAATATATTCGTAACATCACCCCAGCGCATGGCTTCCGGACTTGCTCAGATTGAGCTTGACCTCGGCGAACAGGTCAACTTCTTTTACAAGGAAGCCCGCGAGCTCGAGGCAAGACGTCTACAGGAACGCGTCACCTACGACATAGAGATGATGCGCGAGGTCGGACACTGCTCGGGTATCGAGAACTACAGCCGGTACTTCGACGGACGCCAACCCGGTATGCGACCCTTCTGCTTGCTCGACTACTTCCCCAAGGATTTTCTCACCATCATTGATGAGAGCCACGTCAGCATACCGCAAATTCGAGCCATGTACGGAGGTGACCTTTCCCGAAAGATGAATCTCGTGGAATACGGGTTCCGACTGCCGGCAGCACTCGACAACCGTCCCCTCAAATTTGAGGAATTCGAGCGGCTAACCAATCAAATTATCTACGTGAGCGCGACACCTGCCGACTACGAACTGCAACAAAGCGAAGGTGTCGTCGTCGAACAGATTATACGCCCTACTGGATTGCTCGACCCAGTCATCGAAGTCCGTCCGTCGCTCAATCAGATTGACGACCTCATGGAGGAGATACAGCTCCGCATCGAGCGCGACGAACGGGTCCTCGTCACCACTCTCACCAAACGCATGGCAGAGGAACTCAACGACTACCTGACACGACTGCGCGTCAAGGCGGCATACATCCATAGCGATGTCGATACACTCGACCGCATTCGCATCCTCGACGACCTCCGTTCCGGCGTCTACGACGTCCTCATCGGAGTAAACCTTCTCCGCGAAGGTCTCGACCTGCCCGAAGTTTCTCTCGTGGCAATCCTCGATGCCGACAAGGAAGGGTTCTTACGCTCCCACAGGTCTCTTACCCAGACTGTCGGACGTGCTGCCCGAAACCTCAATGGCACCGTCATAATGTATGCCGACAAGATTACCGACAGTATGCAGCTCACCATCGACGAGACGGCACGCCGGCGCACCATACAGCTCGCCTACAACGAGCAGCATGGAATCACGCCGCAAGCCATCGTCAAGGCTCGAAGCCGCATCATTGGCATAGATAAGGAGAGCGACTCTTCTCCGAAATCCGCCGGTCGCTCCGGAAAATCACCCGCCAAGACATCCCGCTCCGAGGGCCGTCCGGTTATGTACGAGAACGAATACACCACAAAGGTCGATATCGCTGCCGACCCGGTTATACCGTACATGTCTGCCGAAGAGCTGGAGCGCACCATCACACGACGCCGTATGGAGATGGTCGACGCCGCCAAACGGATGGAATTCATGGAAGCCGCACGACTGCGCGACGAGGTGCTGAAACTCGAAGAATTGCTTAAATCAAAAAAAGGTGAATAACATGGACAGCCACCGCACTTCACCCCACCGCTACAACCTCACCGACTACCTTCCTACATCTGTCAAGGAGATGAAGGCTCTTGGCTGGGAATATGTCGATGTCGTCCTGTTCTCTGGCGATGCCTATGTCGACCACCCATCTTTTGGAGCTGCCGTCATCGGACGCACACTCCAGGCAGCCGGTTACAAAGTGGCAATCGTTCCGCAACCCAATTGGCAGGACGACCTCCGCGACTTCCGCAAATTCGGTGCGCCGCGACTGTTCTTCGGCATATCCGCCGGAGCCATGGACTCTATGGTCAATCACTACACCGCCGCACGCCGCCGCCGCAGTGATGACGCCTACACCCCTGGCGGACGACATGGCGCACGGCCCGACTACCCTACCATAGTCTACAGCGATATTTTGCGCAAGCTATATCCCGATACACCGATAGTGATTGGTAGCATCGAAGCATCTTTGCGTCGTCTATCTCACTACGACTACTGGCAGGATCGCCTGCGCCCCTCCATCCTTGCCGATACCGCTGCCGACCTCCTAATATATGGAATGGGCGAGAAAACCGTTGTGGAGATAGCCGGACGCCTGGAAGCCGGAGAAAATATCTCCGACATGACCGATGTCATGCAGACAGCCGTCATGCTTCCGGCTGAATCCATGCCGTCCGCGACCGATTCTCACAACATCATCCTGCATTCCTTCGAGGATTGTCTTGCCGACAAACGCCGCCAGTCCGAGAACTTCAAGCACATCGAGCAACAGAGCAACCGCTACGAAGGAGCCACCATCTGGCAACGCCATGGCGGTAAGGTAGTCAAGGTAAACCCCATGCTCCCCCCCATGACCACCGAGGAAATCGACCGCTCGTTTGACCTGCCGTACACGCGTCTGCCACATCCACGCTACAAAGGCAAAGTGATTCCGGCATACGAGATGATACGCCACTCTGTCAACATGCACCGTGGATGTTTCGGCGGCTGTGCATTCTGCACCATCTCGGCCCATCAAGGCAAGTTCATAGCTTCACGCAGCAAGGAATCTATTCTGCGCGAGGTCAGGCAAGTAACCCGCATGGAAGATTTCAAGGGCTATCTGAGTGACCTTGGGGGACCTTCAGCCAACATGTATGGTATGCACGGACACGACCTCTCCATCTGCAAGAAATGTATGCGCCCGTCATGCCTGCATCCCAAGCCTTGCCCCAACCTCAACACCGACCATACTCCCTTGCTTGATATATATCATGCTGTCGATGCCATTCCGGGCATAAAGAAATCCTTCATAGGAAGCGGCGTGCGATATGACCTCTCCATGCATCGCACTGGCAACCCCAAAGTCGATGCCGTCAACCGCCGCTACAACGAGGAGCTTATCGAGCATCACGTATCCGGACGTCTGAAAGTAGCACCTGAGCATACATGCCCGCACGTGCTCAACATCATGCGCAAACCCGACTTCAGCCTGTTCTACGACTTCAAGCGCATATTCGACCAGGTCAACACACGCACAGGTCTGAAGCAGCAGCTCATACCATACTTCATATCGAGCCATCCAGGATGTCGCGAGATTGACATGGCAGAGTTGGCAGCAGAGACCAAGCAGCTCAATATGCATCTCGAACAAGTACAGGACTTCACCCCCACGCCCATGACCGTGGCAACCGAGATATACTATTCCGGCGTACACCCCTACACCGGTGAGAAAATATTCACAGCCACGCGCCCCGAGGAAAAACTTGCCCAACGCAAATACTTCTTCTGGTACGACAAAACCTACCGGCAGGATATCATCGGCTCACTGCGCAGGCTTCACCGGCCCGACCTCATCGCCCGCTTGTTTCCGGCATACCGCGAGCAGCATACTTTCAATCGCAATACCGCACAGCCCCGTAACGCTGACGGATACAAAAAGGGTAAACGCTCCAAGCCACGAAAATAATTTGTAACTTTGTGTGCTACAATCACTATTAAATCAATACAACATGTCAGTTAAATTCAAATCAATCGTTATGATGACCTCGGCTCTTATGCTTGGTGCATGCTCGTCGTCGGAGCAATCCGGCAACGATGCCATCATCGACAAGCCCGATTTCACACCCGTCAACGGCAAATACGACATTGACGCTCTCGAAGCGTTGGGACGCGTAAGCGCACCCGTCGTATCTCCCGACAATAGCAAGATTCTCTATGGTGTGAGCTACGAAAGCGTCGAGCAGAACAAAAGTAATCTCGACCTTTATGTCATGAACATCGATGGCTCCGAAAACACCCGCATCACCCGCACTGCCGACAGCGAGAACGGTGCCGTGTGGATTGACGGAGGCAAGCGCATCGCATTTATGAATCCTGTCGACGGCAAACCGCAATTATGGGTCATGAACGCCGACGGGTCCGGCCGTAAAGCCGTGAGCAATGTCGAAGGCGGCATAGGTGGCTTCCTGTTCTCTCCCGATGAGAAACGCGTGGTGATGATTGGCTCCGTAAAATATAACCGCACCGCTCAGGACATCTACCCCGACCTCCCCAAAGCTACAGGCCGTGTCATCGACGACCTCATGTACAAGCATTGGGACGAATGGGTTACCGAAATACCTCATCCATTGGTGGGTGAATTCGACGGCTCTAATGTGACCGGTGTTACCGACATCATGCAGGACGAACCCTACGAAGCTCCTATGAAACCTTTCGGTGGTATCGAATCATTCGCCTGGTCGCCCGACGGCTCGAAACTAATCTATGTTTCGCGTAAGAAAACAGGTATGGACTATGCCCTCTCTACTAACTCCGACCTCTATCTCTATGATATCGAAACCAAAGAGACCAAGAACATCACCGAGGGTATGATGGGTTACGACACTAACCCCACATTCTCTCCCGACGGTAAATATGTGGCATGGCTCAGCATGGAACATGACGGATATGAATCCGACAAGAACCGCATATTCATCATGGACACCGCCACCGGTGAGAAAACCGACCTCACCACCGATTGGGACTACACCGCCGACGCCATTGCATGGAACCCCGACGGCAAATCCATCTACTTCATCGCACCCAAGGATGGTGTGACTCCGATATTCAGCGTAGCCCTGGCAGACAAAGCCATCAATGTGGTGGCAGATGGCACATACGATTACGCTTCGCTCGCACCGGCTGCCGACGGCACACTCATCACCATGCGCCATTCCATGCTCATGCCCAATGAGATTATAGCCGTCAACGGTTCCGATATCAAGCAGATATCAAATGTCAATACCGAACTGCTTGCCGCTCTGAAGATGCCTACTGTTGAAAAACGCATGGTTCCCACCACCGACGGCAAGGAAATGACCACTTGGGTGGTATATCCTCCTGAGTTCGACCCCAACAAAAAATACCCCGCGATACTCTATTGTCAGGGTGGACCCCAGCAGGCTGTAAGTCAGTTCTGGAGCTATCGTTGGAATCTTGCCCTAATGGCTGCCCAAGGCTACATCGTAATAGCCCCCAACCGTCGCGGTCTTCCCGGATTCGGCACCGAATGGAATGCCCAGATTTCCAAAGACTACGGAGGTCAGAATATGAAAGACTATTTCAGTGCCGTTGATGATATGAAAAAAGAATCCTACATCGATGCCGACCGTATAGGTGCTGTAGGCGCAAGCTATGGCGGATTCTCTGTTTACTGGCTCGCCGGACATCACGAAGGCCGTTTCGCCGCTTTCATAGCCCATGCAGGAATCTTCAATACCGAAACTCAATATCTCGAAACCGAAGAGATGTGGTTTGCCAACTGGGACATGGGTGGTGCTTACTGGGACAAGTCAAATGAAGCTGCGCAGCGCACATTTGCCACCTCACCCCACCGCTTCATCGACAAATGGGATACCCCCATCCTCATCACTCACGGCGAATACGATTTCCGAATCCTCGCATCACAAGGTATGATGGCTTTCAACGCCGCTCGTCTGCGTGGTGTACCCGCCGAAATGCTCATCTTCCCCGATGAAAACCACTGGATTCTGAAACCTCAGAACGCCATCATGTGGCAACGTGTATTCTTCCGTTGGCTTGATAAGTGGTTGAAACCGCAACCCGCCACCGAAGAAACCAAATAACTGTAACTTTTCAATATCGAAATAACAAGCATAAGGTCAATCAGTGGTACAACACCCCAATTGACCTTATGCTTATTTTCCACACAAACCGATGTCCAAGACTCAACTGAAAAAGGAACTGCTCGCCATGTCTGTACAACAGATTACCGATATGGTACTCGAATTATATTCCGCGCGACCTGAAGCCAAGGAGTACCTCGACTTTTTCATAAAGCCGGATATAGATGCAAAGCTTGAAAAAGCCCGCGGTCTGATTAAAAAAGAGATGAACCGCACATCACGCGGACGCAACCGCGCTCGCTCATCACGCATCCGTCGCTTCATAAAGGACATTTCATCGCTCAATCCAGGAGCCGAAGCTATATGCGAGATTATGACATTCGCTCTCGAAACGGCATGTGCCACCGGTTCTGAACAGTGGATTAAGGAGGTCACGCAACGCGCGTTCGCAAAATTGCTGCACGAAACCGTAACCACAGCCGACACTCATGGCATCCTCAACATCTACCTGCCACGAATCGAAAAAGCCATCGACTCGATGCGCACATCATGGTTCCACTCCAACGAATTCAAACTCCTCCTCAAAGACACTCTGCACTCCTCCATTCAATCACTATAAAACAACATCCTTTCATGAAATTACAAACACTCTCTGCCTTGATTCTGCTCTGTGCGAATATAGCGCATGGTGCAGTCATAAACATTTCATTTGACCATCAGCGACCTGACACACTGTTGGTCCGCTGTGTAGCCATAGCCGACCTTGCCACCGACCACACCTACCCTACCATCGACACGGTTGCCGTTACGTCACCAAAGATATCTCTGCCATACAAGATTACACAACCATACCGGTTCACAATATCTCCGATGTATCAGGACTACAACTCTGCGACTCTTTACATCGCACCTACAGATACAATTGACATAGCGGTCGAAAGACGCGATTTAAGTAAGGCCCGCATATCCGGTACTGATTTAATGAATAGCATCAATGCATATCGGCATACTGTATCCGATCTCAGCAATCGTATAACCGACAGTATAGCCGACAGTGGAGAATGGATCATGGCACAATACCGGTTCAATTACGATTACACCCTTGCCCATCGCAACGACCCGGTAGCTATAGAATCGTTAGGATGCATGCCGGTGGCTATGGCTGAATCTATAATCGACAGCATCGGATTGCAAGCACGCCAAAGCATACTCCAACCTATATACAGGCGCATAACATCCAACGTAGAGAAATTCCGTATGACTAAAGTAGCGCAACAAGCCACCTCGGTAGGCGCCACAGCACCCGACTTCACTCTTGCCGATGCCAACGGCAACCCCGTAAGCTTGTCACAGTTTCGCGGACAATGGGTACTTATCGATTTTTGGGGCACATGGTGCGGATGGTGCATCAAAGGATTTCCGGCACTGCGCGAGTTCCAATCACGCTATGCCGACAAATGCACGGTCATTGGAGTGGCATGCCACGATGCCAAAGACAGTTGGATGGGATTTATCAATGCCCACAGGCTTCCTTGGATAAATCTTTGGAACGACCCCGAATCACACGGGGACTCTAACGTAGAGCGAATCTATGGCTTGGAAAGTTATCCCACAAAACTGCTCATAGATCCTCAAGGTAAAATAATGCTCAAAGTCATAGGTGAGAATCCGGATTTCTACAACAAAGCTGAAACTATAATTGATTTCAATCTTTGAACTCATTTACACTTTTTATTTATTCACATTTTTGAGGATTTTTCGAGGCGATTTTTTCAATTGAAGAGGGAGCGTAGCGGGCTACGTGACCGATGAGATTGAAGAAAGCGACCGAAAAAGGCCAAAAAGGTGATTAAAAGATAGTCTTGCAGTTCTGTTTTTAACATTCGGTAAAAAGTTTAATTGAGTTCTTTAGTGGACGAAAGTATATATCCTTTCTTTTTCAGCGATGTAATGGTTACTGTTTTATCCGTAAGCAATTTTCTGATATAGGTAATCTGCACGTTCAAAGCCATGGAATTGGAATAGCTGGCATCGCCCCACACAGCATTTAGTATGGCATCGCGATTCACTAACTTCCCCATATTCTGCGCCAGAATCGACAATATTTCCGATTGCCTTACCGACAGCGAATGCGTATCACCCCGATAAGTCAGTGTTGATAGATTCGGACGGAATATTGTGTCACCAATCACATATTCTATCTCCTGACTTATTAAATCACTCTCAAACCTCTCATTGATTTTGGCTATAAGTTCCTCCGGATAAAACGGTTTAGGTATATAGTCATTACCCTTCAGCGAGAATCCGAACAGACGATCCACTTTGTCGGTACGGTCGGTAAGAAAGAATATCACCACTCTCCTGTCATTTTTACGGATGGCTTGAGCCACCTCAAATCCGTTCATCTCCGGCATGTTGATATCCAACAGCACCAGATCCGGATGTAAACTTTTGTACAGCTCAAATCCCATTTTACCATTGGACGCATAGGTGACATCATATCCTGCCGTCTCTATGAATCGTTTGAGCAGCATGGAGTTTTTCAAATCATCATCCACAAGTAATATTTTCTTACGGTTCATTGCGGCAGATTTATAATGAATGAAGTACCTTCCCCCAATACACTTTTTACTGCGATGCGGCCGCCATGAGCCTCTGTAAGAAGCTTCACGTATGTCAACCCAAGTCCTATTCCGGGTATCTCGGTAGCGGATGCCTTGCCGCGATAGAAACGCGTGAATATCTTTGACTGATCAGAATCCGGGATACCGAATCCCGTATCTGATACTATTATGCGCATATTTCCGTCACACTCTTCGGCTTCAATTTTTATATCTACCCTGTCGCCCGAATACTTTATCGCATTCTCTACGAGATTGTTTATTATGTTGAATACATGTGACCGGTCAGCAGCCACATCAATGTTCGCATCGACAAGGTTCTCAAACCTGATGGATTTATTGCTTGGGACAGAAGCCGACGATAACACATCGCCCACCAATCCATTCAGATTGAATTTAGATACATTCAGCGGTATTTGCTCAACATCGTTGAACGTAATGTCACGCAGCCGTGAAAAATATGCCGAAAGGCTGTCGAGAGCCGTCCGTGTTTCGGATATCAATTCCGCTTTCATCTCCTTGTCAGAAAGCATCTTTTCGTTTTCTATTCCTGACACACATATCTTCAAGGTCGATATCGGACGTTTCAACTCATGAATCATAGTGGTGATAAACATATTGCGCATCTTGTCAAGACGCGTCAATTTTACAATCGTTTTTATCTGCCACACAAGACATAATATTAGAAACAGCGAGAGAACGAGCGCCAAAGTAAGAGTCCAGCCCATTTCCCGTAATACCTCCGAAGATGGGATTTTACAATCAATCACCACCGACTTCTTTTCCAGTTCAGAATATGGACTTGTGATTATGAAATGAGGATTTATGATTGACTGATGAGGTGTCATGGTCGCATTCCATATCATACTGTCTGTTTCTATGAGTGTGATTGTTGCAACTATGTTTTCCTTACGTAGCAAGGAATCGATACCTCCGGCTGAAAATGGCGACTGTACCTCCAGCTCAAAGTTCCTCATCGCATTCCACGATGCTCCGTCCGATGGCGCACTGGTAGCGTCAAATGATGCCTTGATCTCATCTATATTCGCCAGACTGTCATTGACCAAAGTCGCGAGTCTGTCCATTTCATCTTTTGTTAATTTGCGGTCCTCTTTTATACCCAACAATTCCCGTCCATCGAAAACCTTCGATGATATGGTTGCGGTTCTTCTCTGCATCCCTGTCGAATCGATATCAGTATTTAAGTTATTGACCGTATGTATAGTCTTGATTTGTTTCTCTTTTGGAGATGACTGCAAACGCAATCTGTTATACTCCGCCAATGTCTTCTCAATGACCTCCTGCGCATGAATCTCATACTCTTGCAGTGAATATGATAATCGGGCATACAGCCAATACCATTCCAAGGAAAGCCATAATCGCTATTATCGAAAGGATATACAGTGTCTTTATCTTCTTTTCCATATCGCGAATTTACTTATAATCCGAGAAATAGAAATTTAATGACTCTGTAAAAATGGCAATAGTAATAATTTAGTAATAATTCCATAATATTTGAGTAAGGATTTTTTTCGTCTGCGCAGCATTGTGGCAAGTAACTTTGCCGCATCAACCCGAAAATACAACTGCAATGAAAAAGACTTTTATCATCATGTTTGTTATGGCTATCATAGCCATGGCTGCTACAGGAAAAACTCTCCGTAGAAAACTGAGCATTTATAGAACCAATGTTCCCGAAACCGAAACGCTCGCCATCGGTACAATGGAATTCGTTTACGATTACAAATGGTGTGTGGACACAACCGGGCAACTTGATAATATTGATAATAGTTATGAACGTGACCAGATGTTACTTCAGATTGCATCCAATGGCTTATCCAAGTTTTCCAGTTATAAGAATCTTTCCGTTGACTCGCTTTTAATGAGAAGCACTCAGGAACAAATCGCAGCAGCCGCTATGGACGGCAAGCTATCGAGAGGAGAATTCATGACTATCTACAAGAACTATCCCGATGGTAAATTGACACACACGGAAAAAATATGCGATGACTGGTTCAGATATGACGAGGAGATGCCACAGTTCAATTGGGAGCTTTCCGACAGCACTGCAACGATTCTCGGTTACGAATGCCGGAGTGCCGTTTGCGACTTCCGTGGACGTAAATGGACGGTATTTTACTGCGAGGATATCCCTATCATGGATGGACCATGGAAACTATACGGTCTCCCGGGACTTATCATGAGGGCGCATGACGAAAAATGTCACTACTCATTTGAATGCATAGGCATAAAATCAACTTCTGATCGTCCTATCACAATATATAAAGTGCCCTTCAACACCACATCGAGAGCAAAATACTATGATACCAAACATCGTTACGACGTGAACCCATACGCTTACTATGAAGCCACAGGGGGAGGTACCATCACCGTTACCGACGAGTCAGGCAATGCTGTGTTGGACGCATACGACCCCATAGAACTACCTTTTGACTACATCGAACGTGATTGGAAAAAATGATACGATACAGCCTTTTCATACTTGGTATTCTTCTCGGACCGTTGTCGGCAATGGCAACGGTCCCGGAAGAAGTACATGGCAATATCACCGACTCCCGCACCAACGAGCCCATATACGGAGCCGTGATACAAGCCATAGATTATAACGGCAAAGTCACAGCATTCACATCATCTGCCCACAAAGGCTCATTCTCCTTGCGACTCAACGCATCAGTCGATTCCATTTCATTCCGTTGCATTGGCTATGAATCGATTAAACTACCGGTTACATATAATTTCAGCGAAGGAGTGAAGATGACACCAAAAGACACCCGTTTAAATGATGTAATCGTCCAAGCCCCTGATATATACGCCAAAGGTGACACACTTGTATTCAATGTCGGCAGATATGCCAATGCAAAGGATAACGCAATTATTGACGTTATAAAACGTTTGCCGGGAATAAAGGTGGAGGATGACGGAACCATTAAGTACCAAGGTAAACCGATTAACAAGTTCTATATCGACGGTAACGATTTCTTAGGAGGGCAATACGGACTGGCTACCGAAAATATATCGCATAAAGATGTGAAATCGGTGGAGGTAATGGAAAATCATCAACCGGTAAAAGCTCTTGAAGGGATAGAATTTCCGGAAGAGGCCGGCATAAACCTGAAGCTTAAGGAGGACGCCCGTAGCCGATGGGTAGGCATAGCGAAAGCTTCGACAGGAGCGGAGCCACTACTGTATGACGGTTCACTCTATGCCATGCGTATAGCTCCTAAGTTACAGAACATGATAACATTGCGCGGTGGAAACACCGGTTGGAACCCTGCTTCGCAGATTTCGGAACATGACTTTAATGACATGTTCTCCTCGGATTATTCCGAGTCTATCTGGCCTGAATACATATCCGCCGATATAATATCATCACCGTTGAATGAGCGGCGTACCCGCGACAATCTTTCGTGGATAGCCAATGCAATATCGGCATGGAAGCGTGGCGACACATCCATGCGATTGAAATTAAATTATGTAGGAGACCGACTTGATTATAATTCGGGAATTGTGACCGACTATTTCAGCCAGTCAATCCCCGATTTCATACAACGGAACAGTCTCAGGACACGCACTCATGACATATCCGCTCAATTCAATTCTGAGATAAACAATCGCGAATACTTCCTGAAGGACAAATTTACTGTCGATGCCGTGTGGGATAACTCACATTCTTTCATCACCGGTTCTTCAAATCTGTCACAGGATGTGACACGACGCGACATATCTGCCACCAATGATTTGAAACTCGTAAAACGCAATGACAAACAGCTCTTTGAATTAATTTCAAGGAACTCGTTCCATCACTCCCCGAACAGGCTTGCCATTTCAAAAGAGTACAATTACACCCAAAGTATGGGCATTACGGATTTCAGAAGCACAACCGAGAGTAAGTTTGGAAAATTATCACGTTTTTGGAAATTCTATATCAGTGGCGGCATAGACATCAACTATCACCGTATGAAAACTAACCTCTCGGGTATGGGCATGCTGGACAATTCGGAAACATACAATGCTTTTCTCTCCAATATATATGCCACTCCACAGCTCGATTACGAACGTAGCAACTGGCGCGTGACCATGAGAGTTCCGGTAAAATGGCTGTATCACAGACTTAACGGACAACACAATTATATTAATCTCATGCCACAGTTATCAGTCAGAAAGAAAACATCGGCAAAATCCGAATTCTCGTGCGCATTGGCATATAGTTTGTCTTCGCCACAGGCTTATATGAACATCTCGGCTCCGATACTTGCCGACTACCGTAATCTTTTCATCGGTGAGAGTTCCGATAAATACACCCGACACGTTTCAGCCACATTGTCATATAGATACCGAAATCCCCTCAATGCATTATTTGTCAATGCGTCGGCGGCATATAATCATAGCCGGTCATCCGTCATGTCCAATCAACTGTTTGTGGAAAATCTTGTTATATCAACCTACGCCGAAAAGGTGTACAATACTAATTCGTGGACTCTCAATGCCGGCATCAGCAAAGGCATTGGACACAGCAAAATGGTTGTGGGAATTGATGTCAACGCAGCATCCACTACAGCATCGTCCATGCGCAACAACGTGGTAAGTCCTTACCAACAATACACCGCCGGAGTAAAACCCTACTTTAAGGGGAATATTGTTCGATGGCTCTCATTAAATTACGAAGCTGGATACAGCGTCTCGCATTGGAAGGTCGATAAGGTTTCAAATTCCCACCATTCGTTGAACCAGAATATTTTTGCCACGTTTATGCCACATGACCGGGTGCAGCTGACTCTCGGATGCGAACATTTTATGACCCGATTTCCAGAAGGTAATACCAAACACCTGTTACTGTTCGATGCATCAGCAGTATGGCATGCCAATTCCAAAATCCGGCTATCACTGACTGCCAATAATTTACTTAACAAACGGCAATACAGCTACATAACATACGGAACCCTCTCCCGTTCCGAACATACGTTTCAGATACGCTCACGAGATATAATTATAGCTATGCAATATCGATTTTAAAATAATACCGGACCGTAATTTTAAATTACGGTCCGGTACTGTTACTTGATATGCTGTTAATTACCGTATGTGAGAATCGTAAAGTAACGCAAACCGTCGCCGGCATTCATAGGAGTGTATTCAAGTGTTATATAATCACCATTATACCCAAACCATCTTGCCGATACCGAAACGCCGTTGCGGAGCGTCTCAACAGGGGTGCCATAACTATTTACCAACCGGGAATACACCTGATTATAAGCCGAAGTATAGTTCCCTAATGTAGAATAGTAAAATTGCGAACGTTGCAATCCTCCATTGCCATAATACAGCGTGGCATCCGGCCAATAAAAACCTTGTTCACTCACATTACGGAGATATACCTGATCCGTATCATAACCATCGACCACATATCCACCATTACGCAGCGAATTAAGCGACAGATCCAATGCTATACCAAATGACAACCCTAAGAAACCGCTCAACAATGGAGTGCGATATACAGGTCGCCAGTTGCGGGGCGGTACAGGACGTACCCACGGACGATGCACCGGACGACCGGGACGCATAGGCGGTTTCATGTGATGAGGTCTGTTGGGTATAGGTTTGTGTACAGGTCTATTAGGCATAGGAGCTACACCGGCACCGGGACGTGTGGGCGGACGATGTCCAGGAGACATTCCGGGACGGGTACCATTATTACCCCCTGCTCCGGGACGAACACCATTATGATTGCCGTTTCCTCCATTAGCTCCGGGACGTAAGCCCCCATTGCCCGGGCGGTGATTTTCTGCTCCCGGACGCATATTGCCGTTACCGGGACGGTGTCCACTATTGCCGTTATTCACTCCGTTACCACCATGGGATGGTTTATCTGCTCCGGGACGCATATTTTGCCCTCCACCGGGACGTATATTACCTGAATTATGGTTATGGCTTCCGGAACTTCCCGGACGTACTCCGGAATTCTTTCTATCATCTCCCCGGCCCGGACGCGAACCCGATACTGAGTGTGTCGATGACTGACGCTCTGAATGTCCACTCTTATGGTTACGTGCATCAACATCAACCGTAAATATCATAGCACCTGCCACAAGCAACAGTCCGCTCAACAATATCCGTTTCATACCATACATGTTTTAATCGTGAATTTAATCAATAGACACTCGGTCCGGCTAAAAGTTTAGTCCGGCATCGCAAAATTCGTAATTTTATCCGATTACGCATCCAATCATTACAATAAAAACATATATATCATCCAAATTAAGTTTTTTTATTTGCGCCTAAGACTTGTATATATTAACTTTGCATGGGGTAAAGGTAACACATCTTATCCCAGACACATAGTCAAGCCATAAAACACCACCTTAACGACAATATGTTATGAAACAGTTAGACAGACTTTTAGCAGAAAAGCTTCTTAAAATCAGCGCAATAAAGCTTCAACCCGAACACCCTTTCACATGGGCATCGGGATGGAACTCCCCCATATATACCGATAACCGCAAGACTTTGTCGTACCCTGAAGTACGCAGTTTCATCAAGGTGGAAATGTGCCGGTTGATTATGGAATCATTTGAAACGCCCGATGCTATTGCCGGTGTGGCAACAGGAGCCATCGCAATGGGTGCTTTAGTATCAGACACCATGGGTCTACCTTACGTATATGTACGCTCCACTCCCAAGGATCACGGATTGGAAAACCTCATCGAAGGCAACCTCAAGCCGGGTCAGAAAGTAGTGGTTATCGAAGATTTAATATCTACCGGAGGTAGCAGCCTTAAAGCTGTGGAAGCTATACGCGCAGCCGGATGTGAAGTCGTGGGCATGGCAGCAATTTTCACCTACGATTTCCCTATTGCCGTAAAACGTTTCAAAGATGCCGGAGTCAATATATGCACCCTCAGCAACTACAACTCCATGTTGGAAGCTGCTCTTGAATCGGAATATATACACGCCGATGATTTGGAAACCCTCAAGGAATGGCGTCGTGACCCCGCCAATTGGACCCCCTCTACCAATCGCTAAAGAAATCGGACTATCACAATTAAACCATGGCAAAGTATTCGAGCAAACCGGTAACGGTGAACCATCCTATACAAGACATTTACGATAAGGTAAGTAATCTCGGCGCATTCCAACAACGTCTTGAAACCCTCCCGCAGGAAGCAAAGGATAAGTTAGGTGACGTACGTTTCACCAACGACAGCATAATCATAAACGCACCTGCGGTGGGAGAAATAAAATTCAACGTCGTTGAACGCATAAGTCCGTCATTGGTACGGCTTAGCGCCGAGAACTCCCCCGTTCCGTTCGGTATAGCCATTAATCTTTCCGAACATTCAGTAGGAGCTACCACTGTCGGAGCCGACATTGACGTCGAGATACCAATGATGCTCCGCCCATTGATAGGTGGACGTATGCAGGAAGCTGCCGACAAATTCGGCGAAATGTTCGCTACGTTCTTCGGCAACTGAGCTTAACAGTCAGACATGCGTTTACGTCACGCTATATTATCGATATTGGCATTTGTCACCCTTACAGGATGTGATTCCGTGGACGATGACCGTATTCCGCCATATCCGGTGAGTTTGACCTTTGAAAACATCGGAAACTGGGAATTATACGGAATTTCAGGAGCCGGTCAATACCGTAGTTTCATATACACCAACACCGAGCGCATTCCGGCTGACTATCCATTTAAAGGATTGGACCGTACCGGATTTGGAGGTCTATTGCTGATATGCGATCCAAATGGCGAATACCTTGCCTATGACCTTGCATGTCCGGTAGAGGTTAAAAATGATATACGCATATACGTTGACTCCGACAATTCCCTTGCAGGAATTGCCAAATGTCCTAAATGCCAAAGCACATATAACCTATTCAGCTATGGGGCTCCAGCATCAGGCGAAGCACTGAAAAAGAAATACGGATTACAGCGTTATCATGTCAGCGTTGGCAGTTCCACTCCACCCTACGCCGTAGTCACCCGTTGAAAAAAGCGAATTAAAAACGCGCATCCGGTATTGCATAATAGGAAACTTAATGCTAACTTTGCATCGCCTTTTAACGCCACACAGACTTAAAAAGCTGCTCGAATGGTGGAATGGTAGACACGAAGGACTTAAAATCCTTTGGCCATAGCGGCTGTGCGGGTTCAAGTCCCGCTTCGAGTACAAAACACGGACTCCCTGAGTTTACGGTATGTAAGCATCAGGGAGTCCGTTTTATGATTTATTACCGGGATTACAGGTAGTATTGTTTCAGGACGTTCATGCGGTCATCAACTTCAAATACCCATGGTCGTCCGGTGGGTATTTCTACCGACATAATCTCTTCAGCCGTGAGATGCTGGAGCATCATGGCAAGTCCGCGAAGACTATTGCCGTGAGCCGCCACAAGCACCGTATCGTGCGCCTGCAATGCAGGAACTATACGTTCCTCCCAACAACACCGCACTCGCGCAATGGTATCTTGTAGCGATTCCGACAATGGTAATTCATCGTTAGTTAGAGATGCATACCTCAAATCATTCCCGGGATAACGCTCGTCATCAGGCGTCAATAGCGGCGGAAGCACATCGAAGCTGCGCCGCCACATACGCACCTGCTCCTCTCCATATTTAACAGCCGTATCAGCCTTGTTCAAACCCTGCAAGGCTCCGTAATGACGTTCATTCAGATGCCAGTCCTTCAACACAGGAACCCAATCAAGCTCCATCTCTTCGGCTGCAATCTGCAATGTGTGTATAGCCCGGCGTAAATATGACGTAAAATAATATTCGGGAATCAGACCGGCATCCTTAATCAACCGTCCGGCACGACGGGCTTCTTCTCGCCCCTGCTCAGAAAGTTCCACATCGGTCCAGCCGGTGAATCTGTTTTCCAGATTCCACAGGCTCTGACCGTGCCGTAAAAGGATTATCCGTTTCATGATTTTTAGTTACAATCGTATCAGCGTTGTGCCATTACAGGAGCCGTAGCCATTTGCTGATAAGCAAACACACCCGCTTGCGACAGTTCAACAGTGGTGTATCCTCCATCCACAGTAGGCATCTTCACATGAGTGTCGTCCACAAAAGAAAGAAGCTCATAAGTATTTCCATCGGCAGTCACACTCCAAGAGCGGTCTTCCTCATCAAAATCAAGGCGAACCACCGAGCCGTCGTTCTCACTTGTGATTGTATAACCCTTGCCATCACAATCCACAAGGTAACGGCCGTCCTTACCGTCGATCACGCTACGTCCCTGTGCCACAGGATTAGAACCGCTCCAAAATTCTATGGAGTTAAGCACCAATACGTCGGCAAGAAGCGACACCTCATATACAGGAAGAATCCAGAATGCGAAGAACACCAATTCGTTAACGAACTTGTTTCCGACTTGCTTATTCCAGCTCAATAGCTTATTGGATAATGAAAAACTTCCGATACAAGATGTGGTCAACATCGAACAGCTCAACAACAAGGCCATCGCCACTGTAAAATACTTCTTTTTCATTTCAATCTGGTTATGATTAATAGTTTTATACCAATGTTATATTCTGATAACGGAAAAATCGCTAAAATTGTTGTAGCAACATAAAATCAAAGTGGCACTTGTCTTTTTGCCTTATCGTAGCAAGCATATACGGTTTTCACATAATCGTAGGTCTGACGACCTCGAAAATAGCCATATTTGCATACCGGGTCATTATAATACTCCGGTTTGGATTTGAGCAGCAACACATCGGAAACCACCCCATCCCACACCTGTGAATCATACCCCAGCTTATCTGCGAGCGCTATAGCATCCAATATATGAGCCAATCCGGAATTATACGCCGCTATAACAAACTTCTTTCTCTCCTCGGCGTTTGTCACATATCTTGCCAACGAACGGTCAAGCGAACGGATCACCTTTGCCGCAGTAGACACACTTGCCTCATTACCCACCATCTCTTCCAACGATAATCCGTAGGCACGTGCCGTTGCTGGCATCAATTGCATCATACCTCGCGCACCCGCCCACGACACTTGTGTGGAATCATAACGGCTTTCAGCAAACCCCATGGAAGATAACAAACGCCAATCCCAACCGATTGATGCGGCATGACGCCGGAACAACCCGTCGAATGGCGACATTCTACCTTTGGAAAAATCTATAGTATATACACCTGGCGTAACCTTGCTCATCTCATAATACCGCTTAAGCAACGCTGCCTGAGCCTGACGGGGCTTAGCTTGATGCGACCACGCGTTGATAGTATCGGCAAGCCAACTGTTTTCGGGCGCGACACCCCATGCTGAACGCTGCGCAAAACTGATGTCCAGTGTGATGTCAAGATCATTGTAATATGTCTTGTTCAAACGGGCTATATCACTATCTACAACCGTTAGAGGTATTTCGCCCGCCGAGACCATGGCTATCAGGTCCTCGGTAATAAGCGTATCGCGGTTTATCGGCTTTATCACAATACCCCCACCGAGTTCATCATTAAGATTCAACAATCGGTGATGATATTTGGAATTTTCCTCAACGTATACCTCCTTACCTACCAATTGTGTCACATCGGTTATACGCTCAGCAGTCGATTTTTTTGGCTGAACAAGCACTTGACTCGTCACATTCTCTATACCGCATGGGAGTACATGCTCGAGATATTCAGCCGTCACAGGCACCTCATAGGCTATCAAATCTATCAGACCGGAATCAAGCATCTGTACTACCCCGGCAAGGCTTGATGCAACCTCAAGTTTTATGGCAATACCTTTGTCGGCAGCAAACCGCGACACAAGGTCATAATCGTAGCCCATCTCCGTTTCGCGATATATGAAGAACGAAGTCGGACTATATAGCGTCCCCACTCGCAGAGTGTCGGGTAAAGGACGTAATGTATCGGCCGTGCTAACCGAATCGGAATCTACGGAAGCACGGCCGCCACAGCCCGACATCGCACCCCAGAGGGTACATGCGAGCAATACGGGAAATATCAACAATCTACGCACAGGCAGATTTTATTAATATTCAAAAACGCCTTTTTCGCTACTTATGGTCAAGCGGTTGGCAGGAGCATCCTCTACACGGCCCACAATACGAGCCTCGATACCGAAGCTTTCAGATATCTCTATCACACGCTGTGCATATTCGGCAGGAAGATATATTTCCATGCGGTGACCCATATTAAACACTTTGTACATTTCAGCCCAGTCAGTTCCCGACTGCTTCTGAATCAAATCAAACAGCGGAGGTACCGGGAAGAGATTGTCCTTGATTACATGCTTGTTCTCAACAAAGTGCATTACTTTAGTCTGGGCACCACCGGAGCAGTGTACCATTCCATGTATCTCATGACGCATCTCATCAAGCAGTCGTTTGATTACCGGAGCGTATGTGCGTGTGGGAGACAAGACAAGTTTACCGGCATCTAAAGGCGTACCCTCTACAGCCGCTGTCAATTCCATTCCGCCGGAATATACCAATTCCTGCGGCACGGCACCATCGAAACTCTCAGGGTATTTTTCTGCAAGATACTTGGCAAAGACATCATGGCGCGCCGAGGTAAGACCATTGCTTCCCATACCACCATTGTACTCGGTTTCGTATGTAGCCTTGCCCGACGATGACAGCCCCACTATCACATCTCCGGCTGCGATATTGGCATTATTTATCACATCGGCACGTTTCATGCGGCAGGTAACCGTACTGTCCACGATTATCGTACGTACGAGATCGCCCACATCGGCAGTCTCACCTCCGGTACTGTAAGCGTTCACACCCAGATTTCTCAATGAAGCCAACAGTTCCTCCGTACCATTTATAATTGCCGAAATAACCTCACCGGGGATTAACAATTTATTTCTGCCTATTGTGGAACTTACAAGAATGTTATCCGTAGCTCCTACACAAAGCAGGTCATCGATGTTCATTATCAAGGCATCCTGAGCGATACCTTTCCACACACTCAAATCACCGGTTTCGCGCCAGTATATGTATGCCAACGATGACTTGGTACCGGCTCCGTCGGCATGCATTATATTGCAATACTCGGAATCGCCACCGAGTATATCAGGTATAATCTTACAAAAAGCCTTAGGATACAAACCCTTATCGACATTCTTAATGGCATTGTGCACATCCTCTTTCGAGGCGGACACCCCACGCATATTATATCTTTGGTCACTCATAGCACTTATTAATATATTATTGGATAATGTTGGATGTTAATATTTAATATTCAGAATAATATCTCCCATACGGTAAGATACACCATAACAAATGGTGTCACGAATAAAAGAGAATCTATACGGTCAAGCATACCTCCGTGACCCGGCATTATATTGCCGCTATCCTTCACACCGGCTGCACGCTTTATCATAGACTCAAACAAATCGCCCCATGTCGATGCCACACTCACGACCAAACCAAGCAATGCCATCGGCAACACATTTCCATAATGGAAATATTCCGGAAACGCATAAAACGATACAATGCCAGCAGCTACGCAGAACACCATACCGCCCCAAAAACCTTCCCATGATTTTTTAGGTGACAACCGTGGGAACAGACGATGCTTACCTATAGCTGAACCGACAAGAAACGCGCCTGTGTCATTGAGCCATATCATCACAAATATCAGAAGCATCATTGCGGCTCCGTCCACCTTGCCGGCACCATATAGCCCCACAGCCAAGGCTAAAGGGAATGCCACATACACTACCGACATTACAGAACATGCAATATCCCGTACCGGATTTTCATCATGCGAATAAAGCTGCATAACCATCCGCACCAAAAACAATACGGACATAACCGACAACGTAACATAGGTCAACGAAGAACCAGCCACAAACAATGCCACCGATACAGGTGCGCAAAGCCCCATCACCAAATCTACCGTTGTATTCCAGTTACTCATACCGGACGCCGCTTTGGTCATGCGCAGGAACTCCATCATACCCAATATGGCAAATATGCAACATACCACCGGGAATCCCCATGCACCACCGAAAAGGATACTGCACACTATCAGTGCCACATACACTGCGCCTGACAGCGAACGTACTATTATATTTTTCATCGCTTAATAAACGGACAGCGCTGCCAAGAATACCCGCAGGTTCCCGGCAGCACTGCCATAATTGTTTATTTAGTTATCAACTAATTCAATGTTTAGAGATTTTCAATCATCTTCACCACAGCTTCGTCATCGGGACGTATTTCAAGATACTTTTCGAAATATTCCTTTGCCTTAGCCTTGTCAACATCAGTATAATAAACACCGAGAAGGTAATCGGCAGCAGCATAATATGAGCTACGTTTTTCCTTATTGGCTGGATCGGCATCGAAGCAACGAATCATGTCCTCATAAGCGGTAGCCATCTGTGCATCCGGCTTATCATTATTCTTAGTCAGGAACAACTGGCCTTTGGTGTAGAACAACAATCCATTGTCAGGCACCTTTTCAATAGCCATATCTATATATTTGAGACCCTCATCGCAAGCTGCGATACGTTCGGGTGTTTCCTTTTCAAACGTACGTGCAAATGATGCATAGCGGCGGGCCATGCTGAAGAGGTCATTTACCGAACCATTGCCCATATCAAGGTATTTCTTAAGAATCTCCACAGCCTTGGCTTCTTCACCGGCGCGGTCATATACGGCGCTCAACTTCGGAAGCAACTCAGGCTTATCGGGATTGAGTTCGATAGCTTTTTCATATATAGCCACAGCCTCGGGAGCACGCTTGGCATTGCTGAGAGCGTCACCATAGAAGGTATAGTCGGCAGCTGTCAACTGCGCGTTGGGATAATTGAACAGTTTCTCACCGTTGACTACTGCAAGTGAATCATTACCGAGCGCAGTGTAGTCCAACATCAAGATTCGGTACATAGGATACACAGTGGCATCTTCCGAAAGAATCTTATTTGCCCACTCGATAGACTTGTCATACTCCTTAGCTGAATAAAGCAGACCGGCATAACGCTGCTCGTCCTTACGGAAGTGGTTGGGATTCTCTACGTATTTTTCATACATCTTCCATGCGCTACCCATCTGATTGTTGTCGTAGTACTTTTCAGCAAGTTCGCGTTGAGCAAGCGCGGAATTAGGTGCGCGGTCATAGAACTCTTTCAGCTTCTCTATAGTATAGCTGGGGTTCACGTGGAAGAATGTATTGGCATACTTCACATAAGCCTCACGGTTTACGATATCCTTCGCCTGATCCTGAGTGATAGCCATCTCGTACAGACCGGCAGCTTCACCGGGATCTTCCTTTGCTACCATATCACCTTGAAGTACATACACTGAAGCTTCTTCATTCTTGGAATCCTTGAGAGCTTTAGCTATATTCTTGTCAATCTCCTTCTTGTAAGCTACAGGATCAACATTAAAATATGCGCGTGCTACACCTACCAGAAGAGAGGGATCCTTCTTATTGGTGTTGATAGCTGTCTTAAAATAATTTTCAGCCTCCGACTTGTTGCCTGAACGCAATGCCACCTCTCCAAGACCGATATAGTTATCGGCATAAGTAGGATTCAGCTGTACGCCTTTTTCAAAATTGGCCTTTGCCTGAGCCACATTACCTTCAGCGAAATCAATACATCCGAGATAGAAGTGCGATACCGCCTTATCAGTAGCCGCATCATTCAGCGTATTGTTCAAAATCACTTTAGCTACATCAAGACGTCCGGCATTGAAATTATCAACGCCATCCTGATATCCGCCTTGTGCTCCAGCCACCAAAGAGGCGCCTAAACAGAGCGAAAACAAAAATCTTAATTTCATGGATTTTGGTTTATTAGTTGGTTTGTATTTTTTATTTAGATTATTGTAAATGTTATAAGTTTAATTCACATTGACCATACGGGGATGTATGACCCGTGGCAGAATACCGGTCATCTGCATGATTTTCTGACCTTTGAACCCGGTAACGAATGAATAGAATCCGTGCGATATGCTGCCATTGACACCGGTTGATATCATATATATCTGACGATATAGAGGGTACTCACCGGTGTATATGTAATATTGATATGGCTTATAAGCAGTCACCTGATTGTCGGCACGCACTTTCAGCACCTTTATCTTCGAATTGAATGTAAGCTCGGTGCTGTCATTGCGTTCCACAGCTTCGGCCATCTCCTGACGGTTCATTTCGCGGCCTTTCATATCATCGGTAATCCAGCTAACGCCTATCACACCGATAGCGTTTTTATTGGCGGCAACAGCATCGAATACATCCGACGGACTCTTCTGCGCATAAACATTTTGTCCGAACTCTCCGCCATTCAGCAACGAATCGCGCATATAATGTACTGTCGAGGAGCCTTGATGGTCAAACACCACTGAGATATCACCGAGACCATTCTTATTCGGAACCACCTCATCCCACTTCGTAAGTTTACCGGTAAGAATCTCTACAAGTTCCTTCTTATCGATAATCTCCATAGGATTGTCGGGATTAACAATCAAGGCTATTGCATCAACGGCAATCTGTGTCTGATGCACCATCTTCTTTTGTCCCTTGAGGTAATCCACCTCCTTTTGAGTAAGCGGGCGCGTTGTTATTGCCATCTTAGTGCTGAAATTTAGCAATGAATCTATCGCCGCATGCTCATCAACATAATAAGGCATTATGCTCGCTTCGGGATAAATGTATTCAAACACATCTATCTCTTGCGACAGAATATTCTCAAACGACGCATCGCAAGCTATGGTAGCGATACCCGATGTCTGCGTGCTTTCCACCTTTTTACCGCACGATGCAGCAATAGAAGCCATCAAGGCACAAAGGCATAAAGCCGATAATATCTTATTATTTTTCATCGTTTAAACTATCAATAACGAGTGGTAATATCCGGATCTATACCCTTGAACTGCCTATAGGCACGCCATATTCCATATACTATGAATAGTATACCGCCCGCCCAACGGAGCCAGGTCCACGAACCGATGATAGGATTAAAGAATCCAAACAGGAATAGCAATCCTACTCCTATATACACTATTATCATCACTACACCAAATATGTTTCTCATCACCTGCGGTGTTTTCGATGTGCGGTTATCGTTATCCATAACTTTTCTTTTTTAAGTTTCACAATCCATTTATCACAAGCAGTGGCATTTATGGCAGGCATACCACCAAATACACCAATGCTTTCCATTTTAACGTTTCCAACGGATTAAAGTTCGGCATACGACACCGCTAACCATAAACGGGAGCATCGCATACCCAACAGAATCTCGCTCACGCAAGGATTGCGGAGGTAAAGTTAACTAAAATAGTTAACATTTCAACATCATGTCTACATATTAAATTCTATTAACACCGCTCAATTCCTTTTTTAGCTAATTTTGTAGTAAACATCATCGGTTGTTACTCTACAACAGAAAAGCCACCATATATTTATATAATCTATGACACCACCCCTCGCCGAGCGCATGCGCCCGAAAAACATAGACGAGTACATAGGCCAGACCCACCTTGTGGGACCGGGAGCCATATTGCGCAGAATGATTGAATCAGGCAACATAGCGTCATTCATCCTTTGGGGTCCTCCTGGAGTAGGTAAAACCACTTTGGCAAAGATAATAGCCAACACCACAAAGGCTCCGTTCTATACGCTTAGTGCTGTGCACTCCGGAGTAAAAGATGTGCGAGAGGTACTTGACCGATGCCGTGCCAATGCCAACAGCATGTTCACTGGACACCGCCCCATACTGTTCATTGACGAAATCCACCGATTCAACAAATCACAGCAGGACAGCCTGCTTGCAGCCGTGGAAAACGGCACCGTGACTCTCATCGGAGCCACCACTGAAAACCCATCGTTTGAAGTGATACGCCCGTTATTGTCACGTGCGCAAGTATATACGCTGAAACCTCTTGACGACAATGAACTCAATCATCTGTTCAATCATGCCATAACCACCGACCCTATATTGTCAAGCCATGGAGTGGATGTTGAAAGCACCTCTGCCCTATTCAGATTCGCCGGTGGTGATGCCCGCAAACTGCTAAACATACTCGATCTTCTTGAGCAAGCCACACCTCAAGGCGCCCCTATAGTGCTTACCGACGAACTTGTGACATCAAGCCTGCAAAAGAATCCGGCTGCCTACGACAAAAACGGAGAAATGCATTACGACATAATATCGGCATTCATCAAATCTCTTCGTGGCAGCGACCCTGATGCAGCCATATATTGGCTCGCTCGCATGATTGAAGGCGGAGAGGAACCTGAATTCATAGGTCGCCGCATGATAATATTCGCATCTGAGGATATAGGTCTCGCCAACCCTAACGCTCTTCTTCTCGCCAATGCCACATTTGATGTAATACACAAAGTTGGATGGCCAGAAGCACGCATACCGCTTGCTCAATGTACCATATATCTTGCCACGTCAGCAAAAAGCAACTCGGCATACAACGCCATCAATTCGGCACTTGAACTCGTTCGCTCCACCGGCAACCAACCGGTACCACTGCACCTGCGTAACGCTCCTACAAAACTCATGGAAGATATGGGCTACGGACACAATTACATGTACCCGCATCTATATCCGGGCAACTTCGTAAAGCAACAATATTTCCCAGACACACTCGGTCACCCCACTTTTTGGCAACCATGCAGCAATCCTGCCGAGGACCGCGCCGCACGATTGCAATGGGAACGATGGAACTCTGAGGATTCCATCGAAAAAAAGCAATAAAAAACACACTCTCGTGTGTCACAAAATCCGGAATACTCCGTCATAATTAATGTAACGTATTCCGGAAAGCCCGCACAATACCCATGACCCACGAACAGTTCAAACGCGACATACTCCCAATGCACGAGTCCATGTACCGGATTGCCTATACAGCCACCCGGAGCCAAGAGGATGCCGCTGATATCGTTCAGGACACATTCGTGAAATTGTGGCAAAACCGCCATCGGCTTAAATCGGTCGATAACCTGCAAGCTTATTGCCATACCGCACTGCGGCATCAATGCATCACGCACATCCGCACAAAGCGCGCGTCCGATCCTATTGACAACATCGAGATACAACACCTTGAAGCGAAAGCCCAATATCCCGACAGAATCGAACATCGCGATACTATCCATTTGCTCCAACGCATAATATCCCTCCTCCCCGACCGCCAACGCGAAATCATATCCCTGAGCACTTTTTCAGGATTCAGCAATGAAGAAATAGCTCAAGCTACCGGACTTTCCGATGCCAACGTACGCGCTATCCTGTCACGCACACGTCGCCGAATCAAAGAACTCTTCTCTAAAAATTTATAAATATCACATGAACCCCAAACCTGAAATATCACCTATACGGAAGCTATTGGACAGCTATTACGACGGCACCGCCACACCGATACAAATCGATGAGCTGTCACGACTATTAGCGTCAACGCCATCATTGCCCCCCGAACTGGAGATAGAACGAGACATTTTCAACGCAATCGCCGGCATCGCATCCGACAGCATACCGGTTCCTCCCGAGCTTTCCATCCGTTTAGAAAACTCCATCAATACCCGCCATAAGAAACACCACCGACACATACTTTGGGTTCGGGCAACATCAATAGTCGCAGCCATAGCCGTAGTATGCTCCGTGGGACTAAAGACCTTCAACCCTCACAACACTCCGGCTCCCACGTTTGGAGTACCTGTTGAAATGCTCAGTCAGCGACCGACCGATAATCCCATCATTGCATCAATAGAACCGACTGACGTCCCGGCAACATTAAAACAAGCACCGGTCAAGCGGACAAAACCCGGCAGCAAGACTCGAAAGAGCAACGCCACAACATACCGCGATGAAAGCAAAATCATATTGGTAACCGATACCATAGAAGCCACATATTACGCAGAACAATCACTGCAACTGCTCGCCATGAATATAATCCATGCCGAAATCGCATGCGAGCATACCTCTCAAAAAATATCGGAAATAAACACCACATTAAACGAAATACTGAGATGAAAACCTTATTACACCACCTGCTGTTTGTCTGCACCATATTCGCAGCCGTCAATTCAAGTGCACAAACACCGACATTCCCCGACCTTGCCGACCGCAAGGACGTAACCACCGTTTTTGTTTCCAAAGCCATGTTAAATTCTCTGGGACGAAACGCCGGTGACATAAAGCAGTTTTCCATTAAAGACATGGCAAAAAGCATTCAGACACTTGAGATTATCACGTGCGAAGAAAAGCCGGCAATCAAAGAAGCAAAAAAAGCGTTGAAAGCATACGTGAAAAACAACCGCAATTTGGAAGTACTGGCAAAAATAAAGGATGATGGCGAAGAAATGGTGGTATATGGAATACCCTCAGGAATAGCCGAATGCTACTCTGAGATAGTGATGAGCACTCTCGATGAAAACTCAGATGATATGCAGATTATCGTAATCAAAGGCAGCATATCCATGAAAGACCTTTCTAAATTCCGTATGCACCCCGACAGTACCCGCACACCATCCAACTCCAAAACCGTGATACAGAGTGGAGACACCACCACTATTATATACGGCAGTAAACTTTACAAGATACCACACCGTATCGAAATACCGGGGTCCAGCACGACAATAAAGTCAAATGGCAATAAAAAATCGCGTAAACGGACTATGAATGCCAACAAAGTGGAGACAGTCACTGCCAACGGCAAATCGATAAGCACCGTTACCACTACAGACTCCAACGGACACCGTATCATACGTCAGACAATAACCGACGAAAACGGAGAAACAATAAAAATAAAACGAGAGAAATAAAAACGAACGGATTAACGGTACACGTTCTTAATTAGACATCATTTACACAACAGACCCCGGATGCGTTGTCGATAACACATCCGGGGTCGACTTTTCAGGCTACAATCCTGATTAATCTTTCAATTTCTCGGCAAGATTATGCGCGGCATTTGCCGTTGACTCCAAGGCATCATGCGCGAATCCCTTCACCTTATCGGCTATAGAATCTGTTACATCGCCCACTTTATCCTTGATATTAGAGATTGTGTCTCCGACATTCTCTTTAGCTGTAGCCACCTTATCGGAAACGGTTTCCTTAGCCGCTTCAGCCGCCGATTTTGCAGCAACAGCTGCCGCATCCGCACTCACTTTCGCAGCTGTTTTCGAAACTTCAGCTGCCGCATTAGCCACTTGTTTTTCCTGATTTGCGTTCATAGTTGTTGATATTTTACAATTAATATATTCCGTATTCTTAATGCTCAACGCCATTTAGGAGCATTTGGTTGAATCGCCCGACATTGAAATCAATATTTTTTCATTAATTTTCGGGCTAATTATTCAACTTAAACGTTATATTTGCAAAAACAACTTTTATTAATCAACCAAAATTCAATTAGTATGAAGAAGTATTTAGCCGAATTGTTCGGCACAATGTTCCTCGTGTTGCTCGCATGCGGTAGCGCAGTTCTTGCTGGCCCGTCAATCGGCGGTTTAGGCATTGGTCTATGCTTTGGCCTTGTTCTCGTATGTCTCTGCTACGCCATCGGCAACATCTCAGGCTGCCATGTCAATCCGGCAGTGTCATTTGCCATGCTCCTTTGCAAGAAAATGTCAGGTAAGGATTTTGTGGGCTATGTCATAGCCCAGCTCATAGGTGCCGCTATAGGCGGTGGACTCCTATATTGGTTCACTCAGACAGGCAACGGGTTCAATTTCGGTGGCGTAACGGGCACCAACAATCTTGCCACCAACGTACTCCAGCCCGGAGCTACCCAGGGTATGGCATTGCTCGCCGAAGTACTGCTCACCATGTTCTTTGTATTCATTATTCTTGGAGCCACTGACGAAAAGAAAGGATTCGGCAACTTCGCAGGTCTTGCCATCGGTCTTGGATTAGGATTGGTCAACATTGTAGGCATACCTGTCGACAACTGTTCAGTAAACCCCGCACGTAGCTTTGGTCCGGCTCTATTCTCACCCGATGCATGGGGCGATTTCTGGATTATGGTAGTAGGTCCCCTCGTAGGTGCAGCACTCGCAGTTGTCCTTTATCGTTTAGCCGTAAATTGCTGCTGCAATAAATGCAATATTGAGAAATAAATCACAACATCCAATATCCCCTGAAAAGCGGTGTGAAATATGCACACCGCTTTTCTTATAATCACACCTCACCAGCCCGCCAAAGACTACCAACAAACCTCACATAACAACAAAGCCGCGAACCCATTATCAAGGTTCGCGGCTTCAATTTCATTAATCCCGCACGGCAGTGGATGCCGGCTGAATCTCATGCGTTTTGCCGAATTATGCTTCTGCAGGTTTTACGTTGATGAACTTACGTCCATTCTTACCTTCGGTGAACACTACTGTGCCGTCGATAAGAGCATAGATGGTATGGTCTTTACCCATGCCTACGTTCAAACCGGGATGGTGAACAGTACCGCGCTGACGCTTGATAATGTTACCTGCCTTAGCAAATTGACCACCAAAAACTTTCACGCCGAGTCGTTTGCTTTCCGATTCGCGACCGTTCTTAGAACTACCTACACCTTTTTTATGTGCCATTGTCTTTTAGATTTTGGAGGATTAAGCAACTACTTCTTTAATTAACACTTTAGTGAAATACTGACGGTGACCGTTTTTGCGACGATAGCCTTTACGGCGTTTCTTCTTGAACACGATTACCTTTTCACCTTTCACGAGGGGAGTAAGCACCTCGCATACTACTTTTGCGCCTTCCACTGTGGGTGCGCCTACCTTTACGGCACCATCGGCATCTGCGAGGAGCACACGGTCAAATTCTACCTTGTCACCTTCTTTAGTTGCATCACCGAGATAATGAACATACAAGAACTTTTCAGGCTCTGCCTTGAATTGCTGTCCTTGGATTTCTACAATTGCGTACATTTTATTAATACGTTATTATAAAAGTTACACCGGCGGGCGGAGTCCCATAAGCGGAACTGCACTTAATCTATGCCCGGTACGGAAAAATCGCCACAAAATTACAAACTTTTCCTCTAATCAACAACTATCCAATCACTTTTTTAGAAAAAAATCAGACAAATCAATCAGAAACAGCCATCAAATAAAATGGAAGGACAGTGAAAAAACTGTCCTTTCGTATGTAAATCCACTTTTAAGTCCGGACAACAACTTTTTATCGGGTAGCGTCATATATTTGACGTAACCCTTGTCCAATCTCGTAACCTTGTTGATATGGATCTCGCGATACCGAGCTTGTGGTACCACACGATGAGATAACCACCATTCCGGAAATTGCGATAAACAATGCCACAATAGTATTGACTAACTTAACTTTATTTTTCATAATTCAATAAGATTAATCTTTAACATAAATATAACCTTCACCACGACAAGTACCACACTCCACACGCATTCGTGCATATCCGCCGCACGACGTACACGCATAACTACCATGACCGGAGCACTGTGCACACGATGTGCTTTTCGACCCGCTGCCATTGCAGGCACTGCATGTGGCACTTACTGTATGGGAACCCGCATAACCCGATGCACCGCATTGACGGCAAGCCACATTCACATAATTATCTATAACGCCTTTGCCACCGCAGCGAGAACAATCCACATAAGTCACATTTCCACCACGAGTGGTCATCGGACGCTTACCTCCGCGACACGTACATGACACAGGGCGGTTCTCTCGGAAATACTTCTGCCCATTACAATTCCGGCAAAGCGTCTTTTCCGACCGGCTTACCTCACCTCTTCCACCGCAGGAACCGCACTTGTCATTAGTAAAACCGCGTCCATTGCAGGAGTTACACAAAACAGCTCCATTATGACAATGCGCGCATCTTTCTATTGAAGTCTTGGTTCCGTTACATGACGGACAGGTGACTTTGGATTGTGCCTGCGACAGTACTGCTACAGACACAATCAATGCCACCATCATGGACATTCTTTTTAGCATATCTCACGTAAAAAACGTCATTACATATCAAAACCATATAGGTAGCCATTGCTCAATCTTACTACATATTGGTATCCGTAACCGTCACCGCTCCGTGCCTTAAACTTCCCATTAACCCACACTTCGCCATCAATTACCTCCGCTGTGGCCGAACGCGTACCTTTAATTTTACCCTCAATCACATGTAGTGTGATTCTAACAGCATCAACTCTAACAACTCCTACTTTTACAGCAGAATACTGGTAACTTTCCACTGCAGAAGCACCCATTAGAGACATGGCCACTGCTGCCATCAAAAATAATTTCTTCATTGCTTTTTTATATTAAAAATTACATTGCAAATGTACAATGTACCAAATCATCGCCCCCACAATATACCGTACAGAGATTTTACAGATTCGTAAAATCATTTTACGCCACACTCTTCATCGGTATAATAACTAAAAAAATTCTTATTCAAGGCACGGCTTATAGCCATCAGCAACTGCGTATTTATTTGAGCTTGCGAAAATATGTAGTACACATTCGGACGCTGACAGTTGATGCGGCGCGCAAGCCATGTCGGCGTACGTTCCTGGCGCACCATCTCATCCTTTATCAGTTGTCCAATATGAATCATAATAGGCTGAATTATATGTGTATACTTTCAACCGTGGCACCGCCAAGCGCCATTGAAACAAGTAAGCACATGTAATTCAGCCCATAAAAGGCTGAACTCCAATTGATGCTTATCCTCGTTTCTTAAAAAATTGGCGGTTTTTCGGTTGAGAGGATAAGAGCCACGAAGCTCAATATCTATACTTTATATTTTATCTCTTAATTGATTTTCTATAATATTATCTGCTTGTTAAAAATTAATGTCATTCCTTTCGCAAATGTAGTTATTTTTCCTTAATCGGCACACATCCCGCAACATCCGGCACTCCACATAAACATAAAAGGCAAAACATACCCCTTGTTGGAATGCGAGATGATATGGTTAATTCCGAAGTATACCACGGCGAGACTGCCCGACAATATATTTACCTCACGTACAATACCTACAGTCAATTGGCGTTGATAAACTCACGTGGAGTCACGCCTGTCTTACGTTTGAAGAAACGGATAAAATGCTGCGGGTACTGGAATCCGAGCGAATAAGCCGTCTGACTGACGTTATTACCTTCATTAAGCAACAATGATTTGGCTCGCACAAGAAGTTTGTCCTGTATATAATCCTGCGCTGTCACTCCGGCCTCACGTTTGACTAAATCGCCAAAATAATTGGCACTCAAAGCCATACTATCTGCAAAAAACTTCACATTAGGCAATCCTTGCGCACAAGCCTCCGGATTATTCACATATACATCAAGCAATTCATCGAATTTCGCCATCACACCGGCATTGAGCACCTCACGCACCTCAAACTGACGGCTATAATAGCGCAGACAATAATCCAACAGCAACTCTATATTCGATGCTATCAGACTTTTTGAGAACTTGTCTACCGGATGTACAAGTTCCTTGGCTATACGGTTCAGGCAATCCTCCACATTGCTTCTCTCCTCGGCAGACAGATGCAACGCCTCGCGCGATTCATAACCGAAAAATGTGTATTGACGCATCTTTTGCGCCAGCGATGTCCTGAACAAAAGATCCGGATGAAAAATCAGCCCTATCGATTCCGGCATGGCAACATCGGGATTGATTATCGTTTGTGTTATCTGTCCGGGACCGAAGCACACTACCGATTGATCGTCATAGTCATAACGGGTTTTTCCATAATTAATGGTACACCCCTTGGTCTGCTTGAGGAACAACGCATATAATCCCCATTTCGTAGAATGACTATGCACGACAGGACCGTCGTGGGTAAACCGCACCACGCTCACCAACGGATGCTGAACGCCAAAACCGAAATAATCACAATAATCACTTACAGTATTGAATATGACAGTATCTTTTTCCATGACGCAAAAATAACTAAATTCACGCATACTAATATTATAGTCCGTAAAAATGGTATCTTTTTCCGAAATAATGGTTACATACACCACCTTGCCATACACTACCTTTGCACTTGTAAAAATCCATTACCACATATCAGATTATGAAATATACCTTACTACTGATTATCCTTACTCTATCAACATTCATCAACCCTACTATGGCACAGAAAAAAATAACCCAGACAGCCGGACATGACCAACTCGGTGATTTCGCACCGCAATTCGCGCACTACAACGATGACACCCTATTCGGTGAAGTATGGAACGATACCGTCCTGTCACCTCATGACCGCAGCATGATAACCATCTCTACTCTTATAGGCAAAGGTATCATAGACTCATCGCTCGAACACCATCTGCAATTCGCCAAGGCAAATGGAGTGACACGCGCCGAAATTTCGGCTATGCTTACACATATTGCATTCTATGCCGGATGGCCCAACGCCTGGGGAGCATTCCGTCTCGCCAAGGAGGTATGGGCATCAGACAGTGACAACTTATCCGACGAAATGACCGAATTCCAACGAAACATGATATTTCCCATCGGACAGCCCAACACCGCTTATGCACAATACTTCACCGGCAACAGCTATCTCGCGCAGATATCCTCGGAGCAAATCCCGTTTGCCAATGTAACATTCGAGCCCCGATGCCGCAACAACTGGCACATACACCACGCTTCGGAAGGTGGCGGACAGATGCTTGTGGGCGTAGCCGGCCGTGGATGGTATCAGGAAGAGGGCAAACCTGCAGTAGAGATTCTACCCGGCACCATAATCCATATTCCCGCCAATGTAAAACACTGGCACGGAGCGGCAGCCGACAGTTGGTTTGCCCATCTCGCTTTCAGCGTACCCGGCAAGGACACATCCAACGAATGGCTTGAACCCGTTACCGACGAAGAATACGACAAACTATAACATCTCACACGAATGCTCACACTCACCACAGTTCTGATTGCAGCATCAGTATCCGCCATAACACCGCAGCCTGCCGACACCACCCGCACCCTCGAATTGAGCGAGGTGGTGATCACCGGCAGCAACCAGGCAGTAGGCCGTAATCTAATCCCCTACACCGTATCGATAGTAGGGGAACGCCAACTCGATGCCACCGGCTCCACGCAATTGCTGTCGGCTATATCCGGACAAGTGCCCAGTTTGTTTGTATCACAGCGTGGTATATTCGGATTCGGAGTGAGCAACGGAGGCTCAGGACACATAAAAATGCGTGGAGTGGGCGGTGATCGCGCCAGCGCAGTGCTGATGATGGTCGACGGCCAGCCGCAATACGCCGGTATATACTCACACCACGTGGCAGACTTTTATTCTAAAGAACATGTCCAACGGGTTGAGGTGCTCCGTGGTCCGGGTTCGGTGTTATACGGTTCAAATGCCATGGCAGGTGTAATCAATGTGATTACCAAAGACCCGGGTAAAGACGGGGTAAACACCTCCCTCACATCACAATTCGGCTCATACCGCACATGGCTGTCCACACTCACCAATACTATACGCCACGGACGCTTTTCATCACTCTTATCTGTATCTTACGACCGCACCGACGGCTCTATCAAGGGTATGGATTTTCGCCAATGGAGCGGCTATGCCAAAGTCGGCTATGACTTCAACAGCCATTGGAAAGGTGCGTTGGATTATACGCTTATGAATTTCAAAGCCAACGACCCGGTCTATCCCACACTCTCCAATCCCGAATCCACCGATATATACAGACAGAATGTGACCCGTGGCGAAGCATCGGCATCCGTCACCAACACATTCCTCAACACGAACGGTAGCATACGCATGTACTACAGCTACGGCAACCATTTCATTGATGACCCGAGACATTTTCACAGTACCGACGACCGCTTCGGCATCCTCGCATACCAGAATCTGACACCGTGGACCAACGCCCGCATGACTGTTGGATTTGACCTCGACACCTATTCCGGGGCAATCCCCACATCGGGCGGCAATGACCATAGTCCCGGGTCCATAAGTACAATGAGCCGCAAACGGATAGTGGAGTACTCCCCCTACGTTACCTTATCGCAAGGACTGTCAGGCAATCGCGTCATACTCAACGGTGGTCTGCGACTGGCATTAAGCGACATGTTCCACACTCAATGGGTACCGCAAGCGGGGATAGTCTACAACTCACCGGCGGGTATTACTGCCAAGGGCTCCGTATCCATGGGCTACCGCAACCCTTCGTTCCGCGAATTATACCTGTACCGGATGGCGAATCCTGACCTGCAACCCGAAAAGATGATGAACTACGAGATATCACTGTCTAAATCATTCTCGCGCTACTTCAGCATCGACCTCACAGCCTATTACGCCCGCGGACGCAATATGATACAACAGATTGACATGCAGAACCGCAATACCGGACGTTTCATAAACAAAGGCATCGAAGTGAGCGCGCATAGCCATCCTCATCGACTCTTGCATATCTCCGCATCCTACAGCTATCTGCGCACATCATTAAGCAACCTCACCGGAGCGCCTATGAACCAATACTATCTTGGTATCGACTGGCAGGCTCTCAAACAGCTGCGCATAAGCGCCGACCTGAAAGGCACCGGCGGACTGTTTGTATCCGAAGGGATTCACCGGCAAAATTATGCGCTGCTCAACATGAAATTCACCTACGACGTATGCCGTTATCTGGGACTATTCGCGCGTCTGGAAAATATCACCGACGCCCGTTACGTTATAAACCGTGGTTACGACATGCCCGGCTTCACAGCCATGGGTGGATTCAAACTAAACATTTGACAAATCAATAATAACACCAAACGATGAAAAAAACATTTTTCCTTCTATCAGCAATGCTGTGCATGGCCGTAAGCTCCTGCACAGGTTCGGCAAAAGCCGAAAACGACAATGTGGCTGCCACTGATTCTGTCGACAGCATCCCTACCGTATATTTCATCAAGGACATTACGCCCGAGAGTCTTATCAAAGTCTATAACGCACTTGGCCGTAAGGCTGAGGGCAACAATGTCGCTGTAAAGATTTCCACAGGCGAATCAAATAAATCCAACCATCTTGACACCGCTTTAATCAAAGACTTCATACATCTGATTAATGGCAACTTCATCGAATGCAACACCGCCTATCCCGGCAACCGCATGACCACAGCCGACCACCTCAAGGCCGCTCAGGAACACGGTTTCACATCCATAGCCAATGTCGACATCATGGATGCTGATGGCGATACCACACTCACCGTCGAAGGTGGTTACCATCTGCCCTACGACATCGTAGGCAAAAATTTCCTCAATTACGATTTCATGGTCGTACTCTCACACTTCAAAGGACATCAAATGGGCGGCTTCGGTGGAGCCCTGAAAAACATATCCATAGGCATTGGCTCTACCGCCGGTAAAACATGGATTCACACCGCCGGTAAAACCAAAAATGCCGATGAACTTTGGAACAATCTTCCCGAGCAGGACCATTTCCTTGAATCCATGGCAGATGCTTGTCAGGCTATAACATCTCACATGGGCGACAAGGTTCTCTATATCAACGTGGCAAACAAACTGTCTGTAGACTGCGACTGCAACGGCAACCCTGAAACGCCCAAAATGGCCGACCTCGGAATCTTTGCGTCGATTGACCCCGTTGCACTTGACCGCGCATGTGTCGATGCGGTAATCAATTCCGACGACCCCGGCAAGGATGCCCTTATCGAACGTATCAACTCCCGCCACGGCACTCACATTCTCGATGCCGCCGAAAAACTCGGCATCGGCTCTCAGAAATATCGTCTTGTGACCATTGATTAAAGCACCACACCGATATCCACAATAAATACGAAGCGGGGCGGCACGATTCTCTCATACGTGCTGCCCCGCTCCTTTATACCACTCCTTTACACTGCAACACGCGCAGTCTATCTCCGAACCCGATAGACTCATCAAATGTTATTCATTATAAATTACTTAAAAACACATATAAATGAAACGCACACTCTTATCATTAGCAGCCATCGCCATCGCCACCATAAGTGCAATGGCACTGGACCTCAAAAGCGCATACGAAGAAATTAAAACCATGCCCGACCTTGAAGGCGTGAAATCTAACGGATGGACCGACGTGTACAACGGTTGGATTGATGCACTCCCCGTAGAATCGGCACAAGTTACATTCAAGGCTCATGAAGTAGGTGACGGACAAACTGTCTACTACGGCAGCAAGGTAGAAAACTTGGCACGACAATTACCAAAAGACCAACTGATTCTCTCAGGTGCAGATTTCCAGAATTTGCTATACATCTACGCGAAACCGGTTTCACAATACACCTGTGAAATTCTTATTCTGTCGGACCAAGCCTATCAAGGCGTAACCATGGCACTATACGGTAAAGTCAGCGCCAACATTATAAAAGCTCTTGAGAAAGGCAAGGTAAGCTTCACACCCGACCATAAAATAGTAGTCAACGTACCCATCATAGTATTCGATTAGAGTCGACATCTAATATTTCAACACCTTATAATAATTAAGGCGTAAACCGGACTTACTCTTGCTCCCGCGGCAATACTTTTCTCGGTTTGTTACGAAGCGGATCAAAGCCGTTTCCGTAAACACTACGGGCATCCGATTGGATTATATATGCGCCCTCATCCACTTTGCGTACTATCTCATATATTCTGTCAGCATCAAATTGCCGGCACCACACTACCAACATGGTCCGGTCCTCTCCGGTCCAAAATCCCTTGCCATCGAATGTAGTCACACCACGACCTGATTCATGGGTGATACTATGGGCTATCTCACGCCATTTAGACGAAAGTATCAGAAACTGAATGGTCTGCTTATCTGCATTGACTATATAATTGGCGAGCAACGAATATATGGCTATCGACACCCAACCATAGATGATTGTCTCTACCCTGCCTTGTATTCGGGCATCAAGATCACCATCAAAAGGTAGAAAAAATGAGCACGTGACTATAGCCACATCTATCACCATCATGGTGCGACCGATACTAACATTCGACTTCCTTTCAAAAATAGCCGCGACTATATCAGTACCGCCCGCCGAGCCTTTGTGTGCGTAGTACATGCCTATTCCGCACCCGCATATCGCTGCCCCCATCAGTACACTCATAGTCGTGTCGGTAACAATGGGAGGATGAGACGTGAAATAACCCTCTATAAGCCCGATAAGCAATGACAGCAAAGTTGCTCCAAAGACAGTGCGCACCACAAACGTACGCCCCAATGTTCTGCACCAGCATACAAGCATCAGTATATTGACCGCGTACATTGTCACAGCCACAGGGATAGTCTGTCCACTGGCAAAATAAACCAAAGTACTGAATCCTGCCATTCCCCCGACTACTATGTCATGGGGAAGTATGAACACTGTGAATCCCACCGCATAAAGAGCCATTCCGGCAACTATCATCAAATAATCGCGTACCTTGGCTTTTGAATAGTTAGGAATCGGAGGTGTAATCATACGTTGATGGTTTTATCATCGCAAATTTATAATTAATTCTTGTATATTTTGCGCCAAAATATTCACTCCACATCTCTATACCGCATATATATACAACCAATAAATAATTTCCCAATAAGTAACTGACTTTCCATGATGTTTCGCTATTTTTGCCATGATATTAATTTTATAAGAATAGCAACATATCGTTAACTATGTCATCAGATTCCGATAATAGTTTTGTAGTAGGTATAGGCGAAGCCCTTTGGGACATATTGCCGGATGGTAAGAAAGTGGGCGGCGCTCCGGCTAACTTCGCCTATCATGTTTCGCAATTCGGCATTAAAAGCTGTGTGGCAAGTGCCGTTGGCAACGATGAATTAGGCATTGAACTGCTCAATAAATTCCATGAACGGAATCTCAATACACTCATTCCATCTGTCGACTATCCTACCGGTACCGTAATGGTACAGGTCGATGAATGTGGAATACCGACTTACGATATTTCAAGAAACGTTGCATGGGACAACATCCCATTTACAGATGCTCTTGAAAATCTTGCCCGCCACACCCGCGCGGTTTGCTTCGGTTCTCTTGCTCAACGCAATGCGGTATCTCGCCACTCCATATACCGTTTTCTCGAGTCCATGCCGCAACATCGTGGCACCTACAAGATATTTGACATAAACCTGCGTCAGGATTTCCACACCCAGGAAATACTCATCGAGTCAATGAATAGATGCAATATCCTGAAGATTAACGACGAGGAGCTTATACAAGTCAATAATCTACTCGGTTATCCTGACCGGGGACAACAGGACTCCTGCGTGGCACTGCTTCAGAAATTCAATCTCGATATACTCATACTCACATGCGGTGTCAATGGAAGCTACGTGTTTATCCCCGACAGCGTATCGTTCATCGACACGCCTAAAGTACAGGTTGCCGACACGGTAGGCGCAGGCGATTCTTTCACCGCCGCATTTGTTTCAGGACTGCTGAAAGGAATGTCCGTCGCCGACGCGCATCTCCTTGCAGTGGAAGTTTCAGCTTTTGTATGCTCGCAGGCGGGAGCCATGCCCATATTATCTGACCGGTTCACACAGCGTGTAAAATAACATACCGTGTCGTACTCTTTCCACGCTATTTTTGAGTAATTTTGCATCGGAAATTCAGCACCGATGCAGAACAAGAAAAATGAAACCGTACGCATGGACATGCTCAGCGGAAATCTGCTGCGCAAAATTATCGTATTCGCATTGCCGCTAATCGCAAGCGGCATACTGCAACAATCATTCAATGCCATAGACGTGGCGGTGGTGGGACGCTTCTCATCAAGCCAAGCCTTGGCAGCCGTTGGAAGCAACGGGGTTATCATAAGCATTATGATTAACCTCTTCATTGGCATATCCATTGGAGCCAACGTAGTAATCGCCAACTATATTGGTCGTAACAACGAAAAAGGCATTCGCAAATCTATCGGCACTGTAGCTGCCATAGCCCTAATCAGCGGACTGCTACTCATGGTTATGGGTATAACTCTTGCACGTCCCATTCTGGAATGGATGAATACCCCCGATGACGTTATCGACCTTGCCACACTGTACCTGCGTATATTCTTCCTCGGTATGCCGTTCATGATGATATACAATTTCGGAGCGGCAGTGATGCGAAGCATGGGCGACACCCGCCGTCCATTCTACAGCCTTGTTGTATCTGGAATTGTCAACACTCTGCTGAACCTGCTGTTGGTAATCCGGTTCGGCATGAGCGTCGAAGGCGTTGCCATCGCCACCGTTGTTGCCAACATCATCAATGCTTCATTTATCATATATTGGCTCACTCGTGAGGATGACCCGTATAAACTCAACATACGAAAAATCAGACTATCCATGCCGGAGCTTAAGAAAATGCTTCAGATAGGCGTACCGGCGGGACTTCAAGGAATGGTATTCTCCACTGCCAACATATTCATCCAGTCGGCAATAAATCAGTACGGTTCGGATGCTATTGCAGGATCGGCAGCGGCTCTGAATTACGAAGTCTACTGCTATTTCATTGTGAGCGCGTTCTGTCAGGCGGCGGTAGCATTCATAAGCCAGAATTACGGTGCGGGGAAATACGACCGTTGCCGGCAGGCATTCCGTATATGTATGTGGCTGAGCGTAATCACGTGCGGATTTGCCAACGTGATGATTACATGGCAAGACAGTTTCTTTATCGGCATATTCTCATCCAGCCCCGAGGTACTGCATTTTGCGTCAATCAGATTGCATTATGTGCTCCTGCTACAGTTCATTGCCAGCAGCTACGAAATCAGCGGTTCGGCAATGAGAGGTCTCGGATATTCCATGACACCTACGATACTCACCATATTCGGCACATGTGTTCTGCGGCTGTTATGGGTATATACAGTCAACGAACGCCTGCACGACTTCAAGATATTGCTGTGTATCTACCCCATATCATGGATTGTCACCGGCTCGGCAGTGTACATTGCCTACCGCATTGTACAGCGCAAAGTATTCTCCGAACACGACCGGAAAGTATAAGTCTTAAAGGATAAGGATATATTTATCTTCTGAACGGGATGGATAACACATAGTACACTGGCACATTACCTCCATCTATGGTACCCGCTTTCCATCGTGGCATTCCGCTTATTATCCTTACGGCTTCGCGGTTAAGGCTCTCGTCCACGCCACGCAGCACCTCTACGTTCGACACACTGCCGTCAGAATCCACAATGAAACTGCACAGCACGCGCCCCTCTATTCCGGCGCAATAAGCCTCACGTGGATAACGGCGTTCTTGATTTATATAACGCATCAGCGCATTGTCTCCACCGGGAAACTGAGGTTGCTCATCCACTGCCTCCGGCACATACGCGTGTACCTTCACCTCTGAATTCAGACTACGGTAAGTAACCACACAACGACCTTGGGCTAATGCATCCATAGCGGTGGCTGCTACAAAAAATATGATAAGTATATACTTGTAATTCGATACAAGATTCATGGCTTAGTCTTTCTTCTATTGCCACATTAAGCGGCTGCATTGATTGATTCAATTGTTCTCGTGGCAAAAATAAACACCATGCCCTTCAACGCCAAATCTACCGGTACGATTTTGAGAATGATTATTATTGTTTTATTTTTGTTGACAATTAGCCACCTGAGTGGTAAAAAAGTATTTAATTATATAATATCATCCACACAGCATCGTTTTATAAGTTAGTCAACGAATCTTGATTATATCATTTTCCCCTATACGGCTGATAAAAATCACATATCCATTATCCCGATGACCTGTAACCCATATCACTATATAGCCGGATTAGTCACGATGTTTATCGTCACCATGATACCGGTACATTCAATAGCCGCCGACAGCTCCCCGGCATATAATTTCCTTAACATACCCTCATCGGCACATGTATATGGATTGGGAGGTGTCAACATATCAAACATCGACGATGACATAAACTCCGTTGACCAGAACCCGGCACTGCTTGGTCCTGAATTCGACATGCAGGTAGGCTTCAATTACATGCGTTATATCAGCGACGCCAATTTCGCCGGATTGAAATTCGGCACACGCGCAGGCGAACATGGAGCTTGGGGTGTAGGCATACAATATTACGGCTATGGAGAAATTAAGGAAGCCGATACCGGCGGCAACATTACCGGTTCATTCTCTCCAAAGGATTTGAACATCAATGGTCTCTATTCTCATGACATCACCGACCGGCTTCGCGGTGGCATAGCCTTGAAATTCCTATATAGCTCCTATGCCGAATATACCGCATTTGCCTTAGCCACAGACTTGGGTATCAATTATTACGACCCGGACCGCGACCTTTCGCTATCGCTCGTCGTGGCTAATCTCGGAGGACAGGTAAAACGCTTTAATGAATCATACGACCGGCTTCCTTTCGACATACGATTGGGGTGGACACAATCTTTCGGCACGTTACCTATCCGTTTTTCCGTCACGGCATGGAACCTTACAAAATGGAAATTACCGTATTACGAAACAGGCGACGGATCGGAATACGACGAAATAAAACTCAAGGACTCTTTCGGATCCAACCTTTTCCGTCATCTTATATTTGCAGCCGACTTCGTTCCCTCGGAAAAATTCCATGTGGGCATCGGCTACAACTATAAAGTGCGCACCGACATGAGCACTTACTCCCGCAGTTTCCTGTCGGGATTTTCCATTTCGGCGGGGATGAAAGTAAAATCATTCGGCGTAGGCGTGGCATTTGCGCAACCCCACACCGGAGCCACCACTTTCATGGTCAACATATCCACCAACCTCACCGAACTGGGATTGTAACCTCATCCCGCCAATTCCATCTTCAAGCCTGCGCATAAACAAAAAATCATCACGTATCACATGAACACTACTACCCAACCACTCATCACCATTGCCATAGACGGATACTCATCATCCGGAAAAAGCAGCATGGCTCGTCAGCTGGCAAAAACCATAGGTTACCGTTACATCGACTCCGGAGCCATGTACCGTGCGGTAACTCTTTACGCCATGCAGCACAATATGATCAGCGACGACCTCGCCATTGATGAACAGTCGCTCATAGCCGCACTGCCGGAGATTGATATTGACTTCCAGGTCGACGGAGAGCGTCAGTACACCCTGCTCAATGGAGTCAATGTGGAAAGCGACATACGCTCCATGGCGGTGAGCAACCGGGTATCACCCGTATCAGCTATCCCGGCTGTGCGACACGCATTGGTAAAAATGCAGCAACAGATGGGACAGCAGAAAGGAATCGTCATGGACGGACGCGACATAGGCACCACTGTATTTCCTGACGCAGAGATGAAAGTATTCGTCAACGCATCAGCACAGACCAGAGCGCAACGACGCCTGTCAGAACTGATTGAGAAAGGTGTAGCCACGACTTATGAGGAAGTGCTGTCCAATGTTATTAACCGCGACCACATCGACGAGACACGCGCCGAAAGCCCTCTCCGTAAAGCTGACGATGCCATAGCGCTCGACAACTCCACCATGAGCATCGAAGAGCAGAATCAATGGCTTCTGAATCTGTACAACGATACTATAGCCAATCTTTAATACTCCACAAGGCATCATGAACATCGAAGTCGACGAAGGATCAGGGTTTTGTTTTGGGGTGACAGCAGCCATCAATAAGGCAGAGGCCGAATTAGCCAGTTCCGAGCCATTATATTGCCTTGGCGACATAGTGCACAACAGCGATGAAGTGGAACGCCTGCGTGCCAAAGGTCTCATCACCATAACACATGCCGACCTTGAAAATTTACACAATGTTAAAGTCCTGTTGCGCGCCCACGGTGAGCCACCATCCACCTACGAGACAGCCCGGCGCAACAACATTGAGATTATCGATGCCACATGCCCGGTAGTGCTTCAGCTACAGCGACGTATCAAGGACACATACAGCAACCCTAATCCACCGCAAATAGTGATTTATGGCAAATCCGGACATGCGGAGGTAAACGGACTCGTCGGACAGACCGATGGGAAAGCCATCGTAATTGAGGACACCGACGGACTATCCGCCATAGATTTCACACGCCCCATATCATTGTACTCACAGACCACTAAATCCCTGGAAGGCTATCGCAGAATGAACGAGGAAATTCTTGCTCGCAGCACTAACCCCACCCGGGTACAATGCCATGACACTATATGCCGGCAAGTAGCCAACCGCGTTCAGCGATTGCAGCAATTTGCCGCATCACACAGCGTGGTACTGTTCGTCAGTGGCAAAAAGAGCAGCAACGGACGTGTCCTATACAGCCAATGCCGGTTGGCAAATGGCAATACCCACCTGATAGCCAATGCTTCGGAAATCGACCCGCAATGGTTCTCCGACGCGCAAAGCGTAGGTGTATGCGGAGCTACATCCACACCACGCTGGCTCATGGAACAGGTAAAAGAAGCTGTGCAACGAATCATCAACGAATAGTAAAACACCCCGTCTCCCCTAATGGACAGTTTTGTGGCTATCGATGTGGAAACCGCCAATAATCACCCCTCGAGTGTATGCGCAGTCGGGGCGGTGAAAGTCGAACATGGCATTATCGTCGACCGGTTTTATGAACTCGTGCACCCTACCCCAAACTACTATTTCCGCTATTTCACCGAAAGCATCCATGGCATAGGGCGCAAGGATACAGACAACGCCCCCACATTTGCCGACATACTGCCCAAACTGAAAACATTCATAGGCACACTGCCATTGGTGGCGCACAACAAACAGTTCGACCAACGTTGCCTTATAAAGTCGGCACAAGCCTATGGAATGGAATTTCCCGACCTTCCATTTCACTGTACATTAGCCAAGGCAAGGTCAATAGTACCGAAATCTTTATGCGGTTCGCACAGCCTGCCTTACTTAGCCGAATTCCTTGGCATACCGTTCAACGACCACCACAATGCCCTCGCCGATGCCGAAGCCTGCGCCAAAATTGCACTCACCATACTCTGACACAATCATTCTACCGCAATGATAAAACTAATCCACTCACTACTTGCATTAACGCTTCTGATTCTTACGGCATCATGTTCAGGCAACTCCGATACATCCGCCAACAACGAACCGTATATATCCCCCGCCGACTCTTCAGCATTTCTACTCGGACGCGACAATGCACGCGCCATGCTCATTGAATGCCATACAACAAATGAAATCCGCGACCGCCTGTTGGAACTGAGGGCACGCCAGACATCCATCGAATCGCGCATTAGTGCATCTGCATCCCAAGCATACATCCATGGCATACGCTCCTACCTCACCGAATCAGGCGACACCCTCGCACAAACTCTATTCTAAAAAAATAGTTCTCCATTGCCCTGACCCACACACACTTCAATCACATTACGCAAATTTATGCTCAAAAAACCGGCGTCAACGCTTGGAATTGTAAAATAAATGCCATACCTTTGCACTCACTAATCACAATGGTGCCTTGGCCGAGTGGTTAGGCACCGGTCTGCAAAACCGTTTACAGCAGTTCGATTCTGCTAGGCACCTCCACCACAGCGACGCATCCGACTCATAGAGCCGGATGCGTCGTTTTATTCTACCGCCGTATCACACACCATACACATACCTATGTAGACTGGCAGCCACAGATGGCAATGCAACTTCTGCTGTGCTCATCAACATCAAAGGCACCTCCGGCAGATGCGGAGCGTATGGCGGCTGTATATACTCAAAGTCGGGATGTGACATAAATCCACAACGTTCATAAAAACCAATCCGTCGATCAGCCATATCATTGGCTCCGGCAAGCTCAACCTCCAGTACTACCGGCCTATCAATCTGCTCCACAAATTTACGTATAGCGTCCGAACCTACCCCTCCGCCACGCACCGACGCATCAACGGCAAAATGTTCCACATATACAAACTCCTCGAAACGCCACCATGTTATGAATCCGACCGCCACGCCATCACCCATTTCAATCACACTGATATTCAACGGACTATCCACATCATCAATACGGGAGAGCAAATCAGCCCAATCCCTACGCTCCTCCACCGGAAATGACTCGAAATATATCTCACATAGTCTTTGCGGCAACCGGGACGAAAACTTGACATCAACTAATCTTATCATCTTGCTCTAACTAAATATTTTACAACCCGCCATAACAATAATGGCAATACCACGGCTCCGGCAACATCGGCTAACCAATCCGCCACATCTCCGCTACGCCCCATTCCCATATACTTTTGCAACACCTCTATAATGCATCCGAATGCCGATGCCACAACCACAGATATTGCATATCGGCACATCGACACATTATGACTTCTGCGGCTCGCATCCCACAATATAGTTACGGCAAGCACCCCGAACATCACCGCATGTACCACCTTATCGGCATTGGCAAACATCGGTACATCCGGCACCGAATCCCCGGGCATCAAGGTCAATGCCGTTATAGCCAACACGACTACACCCGACATAAAATAGACCGGAAGCCTATTTAACAATATCAACATTCTATTCATATCACCGGCAAAGATACGGATAAGTCAAGAGTGATACCAAATAAATTTGGCATTACAGAGCCGCAAATATGCAAGATGCAGCTGAAGATAGCCGTTATCCGGTCATCAAACCTTATCATCCCCCAATCGTTACATATATATCAGGAATTATAGGTTACTTTGTGACCGAATCACATTTACATTATCCCAACGCTAACATCAATGAACAATATCAACGTATCGGCGAAGGCTATTGGCGGAAAACTGAAAGGAATCCGCGGACAGATTATCACCTTTAAGACCGACCCATTCACACATAGCGCACATCAATGCTACGACTATCTCCCCGACGGTCTTATTGTGATGCAAAACGGCACCATAACCGATGTCGGCAACTATACCGATGTCATCACTCGCCATCCCCTGCTCAGCGACATAGACACATACACCGATGCCGTCATAACCCCGGGATTCATCGATTGCCACACGCACTATGTCCAGAGTCCAATGATAGGCTCATTCGGCGACACATTGCTTGACTGGCTCAACCAATACACTTTTCCTACCGAATCCCGATTCATCGACAAGGATTTTGCGGCCATATCGGCACGTATGTTCTTTAGACAACTCTTGGAACATGGCACAACCACAGCCAATGTCTTTGCCACCACATTCGAGACATCCGTCGATGCATTCTTTGAGGAAAGCATGCGTTACGACACCCGCATGATTTCAGGCAAAGTACTACAGGACCGCAACCTCCCCGACTCATTAAAAGACACTTCAGCCGAAGAATCGATATCGCTCAGCGAACAGCTCCTCAATAAATGGCACCACCGTGGTCGACAGCTATACGCCGTGGCACCACGCTTCGCACCAACATCCACCCCACTCCAGCTTAAACTGGCAGGGGAATTATACCAACGTTACTTGCCGCAAGGCATATACATGCACACCCACCTCGATGAAGCACACAACGAAATCGAATGGGTTCGCCGGCTTTTCCCTGAACGGACCAGCTACACCGATGTATACGACCATTACGGACTTCTTGGCCCCACCTCCGTTATGGCACACTGCTGCATAGTCTCTGATGAGGAATGGCAGATACTTCACGACCGCGGTTGCACCGTGGCACATTGTCCATCGTCAAACCTCTTTCTCGGCGACGGCCGATTCAAATACTGGGATGCGATTCAGCAATCCCGCCCCGTGAACTTCGGCATTGGCACTGACGTGGGAGCAGGCACCAATTTCTCAATCCCACGGCAACTTGGCGAAGCCTATAAAGTGGCAATGCTGCACGACCACAGCTTAGATGCCATCCAGAGCCTCTACCTCGCCACAAAAGGTGGTGCCACAGCACTTCACCTCCAGCACCTCATTGGCTCCATAGCACCAGGTTACGAGGCCGACATCGCAGTCATCGACTTAAAGCCATCGGAATTTGCCGAATGGCGTTTAAGCTTCTCCGAATCCATATTCGACAAACTATTTGTGTTATTTACCCTCGGTCTCGACAATATCAACAAAGCCACCTACGTGGCAGGACGAAAAGTATTCGACCGTTCACGCGAGCACACCCACCTATACGCTACCCAACTGCAATATTAAAGCAAAAACCGCATAATTACTTTAATATTGTAAGTAAAATGTGTATTTTTGCAAACATTTATCAGTTACCACACATCTAATGTCGAAAAAAGTACAGTTTACATCCAAGATAGGAATGATTGCCGCCACCGTAGGTTCTGCAGTAGGTTTAGGCAACGTATGGCGTTTCCCTGCCGAGGCACAGGCAAATGGTGGAGCCGCATTCCTCATAGTCTACATAGCATGCGTATGTCTTTTGGGCATACCTGTCATGGTTAGCGAATTTGCCCTTGGACGCGCCGGGCGCAGCGATTCCGTCGGAGCGTTCAAAAACCTCGGAGCTTCCCGCCCATGGTGGGGAGTAGGCATTCTCGCCATTACGGCAAGCTACCTAATCCTATGCTTTTATATGGTAGTGGCTGGATGGACATTTGAATACCTGTGGCAATCCATATCCGGAGGATTGTTTCAACCCATATCCGATAACGTGTCACAGACTCTCAACTCTCATTACACTAACAAGATGAACTCATTCATCACCGAGAGTGTCAACCCGCTCATCAACACCTACGCAATGATTCTCATAAATCTTGCCGTGCTTATAGCAGGAGTGCAGAAAGGCATCGAACGCCTGTCCAACATCCTCATGCCGTTGTTATTTCTCATTCTACTGATATTTATAGGAGTTAGCTGTTCTCTACCCAAAGCATCCGAAGGGCTCATGTTCTTTCTTAGCCCGAATTTTTCCAAGCTCACCCCCTCGGTTGTTCTCAATGCTTTAGGACAGGCTTTCTTCTCTTTAAGCTTGGGTATGGGCATACTCATCACGTATTCATCCTATTTCCCAAAAAACACCAATCTCACCCGTACCGCCGTCACCGTTTCGCTGCTCGACCTCCTGGTAGCAGTGATGATGGGTCTCATCATATTCCCCGCGGTAATGTCATTTGACCTCACTGGCGAAGGGCTGCGCGGTGCCACACTTGTATTCGTCACACTTCCTGAGGTTTTCGCACAGATACCGGGCACGCAGCTATGGGCCATACTATTCTTCCTGCTGCTCACTGTAGCCGCTCTCACCTCCACCATATCCATTGCCGAAGTATCAGTCGCCTTCATATCCGACCGTTTCGGTCTGCGCCGGTGGAAATCATGTCTCATCGTACTCGCTCCGCTGTTTCTGTTCAGTTCCGTATGCTCGCTTTCATTAGGCTCCTGGAGCCACATACAGATTGCCGGATTGAACATATTCGATTTACTGGACACCGTAGCCACCAACATCATGCTACCCGTCGGTTCCATATTCCTCTGCATCTACATGGGATGGATAGCGCCTAAAGGGATGTTCCGCAGCCAGATGACCAACGGTGGCTCCATACGGTCACGGCTTTTCACTCCTATTCTGTTCATAGTCCGATACATAGCTCCGGTTCTTATCGCATGCGTGCTGATTTCCTCATTCATCAAATAGGACTCCGCCCATTCCTTACCCATTGATAAACCATTAACGCATGTCATATTTCACTACCGGCGAACGCCGCGGCACAATATTGCTGATAATCATCATTGCCATTATCATATTGGCGATGGCAATACATAGCGGGCTATTCCATAGTTCCGCCAACCGGCACTCATCAATCCCATCTGACATTCAATACACCGACACTATTGTCTCTAACACCACCGACAGCGTCAAGGACATAAAGTCCACGACACGCAAAACTAAGAAGAAATCCGCCGAATCCCATAAACGCCAATCCGGACCACAGTCACGCGACTACCTGTCCGAACCAGTCTGATTCCAACCCACCGCTAACTTATGTCAAAAACAAACGATACCACCCGTGCTATATTCACGACCCGCATTGGAGCCGTAGCCACCGCAGTCGGCTCAGCCGTAGGACTCGGCAATATCTGGCGATTCCCGTTCGAAGCCGGGTCACACGGCGGAGGTGCATTCATGGCATGCTATCTCGTTTTCATTATTGCTCTCGGCATTCCGGTAATCTGCGCTGAATTTATCTTAGGACGTCACACACGCTCCAACGAGCCCCGAGCCTTCCGCACACTCGCGCCAGGCACACCATGGCATCTGGTAGGCTACATCGGCATACTCGCATCCATACTCATTCTGAGTTTCTATTCGGTGGTGGCAGGATGGACGCTTGAATACCTCACGGCTTCATTTTCCATGTTCACAAACGATATGGACACCGCCGACTACCACACCCGGTTCGGTCAATTCATCAGCGGCAACTGGCGACCGGTAATATGGACCGTCACGTTCCTCGCCATAAACTTCCTGATACTGCTGCGTGGAGTTCAGAAAGGCATCGAGAGATTATCCAACATACTCATGCCCGTAATGTTTCTGCTGCTTGTGATATTCTGTGTCAATTCACTGCTGATGCCCAAGGCGTCCGAAGGACTATACTTCCTGTTCCATCCCGATTTCTCACAAATCACTCCATCCGTACTACTCGGAGCCATGGGACAAGCGTTCTTTTCACTCAGCATTGGACTTGGATGCATGATGACCTACGGCTCATACTTCTCCCCGCGCACCAACCTGCTGCGGTGCGCATCCGTTACCGCCATCCTCGACACCGGCGTAGCTATTCTTGCAGGCATTATCATCTTCCCTGCAGTATTCTCTTTCGGCATATCCCCGGAAAGTGGACCCACCCTTGTTTTCGAAGTATTTCCCACCATATTCTCCCAACTTCATGGCGGAATGTTCTGGTCCATACTGTTCTTCTTTCTGCTATTTCTCGCATCGCTTACCTCCACCATATCCATGAGCGAGATTTCCATCACATATTTCATGGAAGAATACCGGCTATCACGTCTGCGCGCCACCATGCTCACCATCGGCATAGCCACCATGCTCGGGCTCCTGTGTGCCCTAAGCTTCGGACCTCTGCGGCACTTCACAGTATGCGGCATGACCATATTCAATCTTTTTGACTATCTGTCCTCCAACATATTGCTGCCATTAGGAGGTATGCTTATATCCATATTCGCCGGATGGATTATCGACAAGCACATCATCAGCACACAGTTATCCGAAAGTCCCGCATCACATCCATCACGGTGGATACGCCCGGTCATTTTCTGCTTACGCTACGTGGCTCCGGTCGGAATAGCACTCATTTTCATGAATTCCATAGGTATTATCTGATAGCTCGCCCTATTTTATTTGCTCATCACGCGATTTGTGAGTAAATTCGCACATCGCTAACAGTCATTGACCATACACCCGCCTATGGCGAACGATTTCGAACCATTCTCACTCAATATACACGGACGCCTGCTACAGATTGAGCGGCCGCAGATTATGGGTATCATCAACGTTACCCCCGACTCTTTCTACAGCGGCTCGCGCACACCCTCACCCCACGACATACAGCAGCGGGTGCGGCAGATGATTGCCGACGGCGCCGATATGATAGACCTGGGCGCATATTCCTCACGTCCCGGAGCCGATGACGTATCCCCCGACGAGGAACTGCGCCGTCTCGAAATAGGCATGGAGACCCTCCGCAGCGTAGCCCCGGATATACCGGTATCAATCGACACATTCCGCGCATCTGTAGCGCGCAGGGCTATCAGGGACTTGGGAGCCGACATAATCAACGACATATCCGGTGGCTCTATCGACCCCGATATGCTTGAGACCGTGGCAGACCTACATGTGCCATACATACTCATGCACATGCGCGGCACTCCCGCCGACATGCAGCAACACACCGACTATGCCTGCGTCACCACCGACGTCGTAGCTGAACTCTCGCGCACACTTGCCACCCTCGAAGCTCTCGGCGTACCCGATGTCATCATCGACCCCGGCTTTGGATTCAGCAAGACACTTGAGCAGAACTATCGTATGCTGCACGACCTCGAACATTTCCGCAACATATTTCACCGCCCGGTACTCGTGGGCATTTCACGCAAATCCATGATTACCCGTGCACTCGGCATAACTCCTGCCGAAGCCCTCAACGGCACCACCGTGCTCAATACCATAGCACTCCTCAAAGGCGCGTCCATACTGCGTGTCCACGACGTACGCGCGGCACGCGAAGCCCTTACACTTACTCAACTCACAGCCAATCCCTCATAATATACATTCTCTCTTATGGACAGCTTTACCCTACGCGACGCATTCGACATAGCCATAGCCGCACTTCTGCTTTTCTATCTTTATAGGATAATGAAGGAGTCGGGCACTCTCAATATCTTTTTCGGCGTCCTGTCATTCATCGTCGTCTGGGTCATAGCATCCCCGCTGCTTGAGATGAAGCTCATTGGCACCATACTCGACAAGTTCATGAGTATCGGACTGCTCGTTATCGTAGTACTCTTTCAGGACCAGATCAAGCGGTTCCTTGTCGAACTGGGCGACCATAAGCGATGGCGTTTCCTTCGCAACCTTTTTCACCACTCCAAATCTGCCGACAGTGCCGACAACGCACGCAAATACGTACTCCCCATAGTCTACGCATGCATGAACATGTCCAAGACTCGCACCGGAGCCTTAATCGTCATCGAGCAGACCATATCACTTGAATCCTACGAACGTTCCGGTGACATCATCGATGCACTCATCAACTCCCGCCTTATTGAGAATATATTCTTCAAAAACTCACCTCTCCACGACGGAGCCATGATTATAGCCCACGACCGCATAAAGTCTGCCGGCTGCATACTACCCGTGAGCCATGATACCAACGTGCCGCGCGCGCTCGGATTACGCCACCGCTCCGCATTAGGCATATCTCAGGCAACCGATGCATTCGCCATAGTGGTTTCCGAGGAAACAGGTCATATATCTGTAGCACACCGAGGCGTCCTGTCTACGCGGCTCTCCACTACCGAACTTGAGCACCGTCTGTCTAAACTCATCCTCAACGAATAGAAACGCGCAGTCACAAATGCACAATAACGCCCTATCGATAAGCAACATAACACACTCCCAAACAATCCGCACTTGATAACCGCAAAAATAAATCCATCATTTTTGCCAAAAATCAAAAAAATAGCCCTATATTTGCACCGCAAAACAGCAACGACACAAACATGGAGTGGTGCTCGAGTGGCTGAAGAGGCACGCCTGGAAAGCGTGTATACCCCAAAAGGGTATCCCGAGTTCGAATCTCGGTCACTCCGCTAAGAGAGATTTCAATCTCTCTTTTTTTATATCCCCATTGCATATTCCGCACATAATCCGCCATCCCTCTTTTCTGCAACTACGCACTTGCATGTTCAGATATTCGGCAAGCGTTCTCTTTATTTTGCCAAACCAAAATCCGTGACTACCTTTGCAGATTTATCTAATCTCAACAAATTATGACTACGGATTATTTTACCCTGTCACATCAAGCCGCAGAACTGGCTCAAAAAGTATTAGCGTCATCAGGCATTACCGAAATTTTGCTCGCAAACGGATGTCGCGTCAACATCGTAGGGTCGCTCGCCATGAATCTAATGGCAAAGCATCGCGATATCGACCTCCACTTTTATTCACCGCATCTCACCACCAATTTCAGCTTCAAAGTCATGGCTCGGATTGCCGAAAACCCGGCATTCACAGAGATTCGATGCATCAACGGTCTCCATACCGACGAACACTGCATAGCATGGCACCTGACCTACCGCACTGCCGACGGACAAGACTGGCAGTTCGACCTCATACACATCGACAGCGGAAGCCGTTACGACGGCTTTTTCGAACGCATGGCACAACGGATATCTGAAGTTGCGACTCCCGACCAACGCCACACTATTATTAAGCTGAAATACGAGACCACGCCCACTATGGATATACATGGAGTAGAGTATTACGAAGGAGTGATAGCTCACGGCATAACCTCCATAGAACAACTATGGCAATGGGTACAAAAACATCGGCTCCAACCGCAAAATTACTGGATTCCATAAAGCCGACTAAACCTACCAATAGATAAATCCAAGACAATCAAAAAAACACAGGATTTACACATAGCAAATCCACCTATAGCAACAATTTGACCACTCAAAACAAAAGCTATACTTCAATGTTTCACGCTTGAAGTATAGCTTTAATCATAATATGATAACTCATCTGCGCGGAGCAACAGGTGGAGGACCCGGACGGGGCGGAGCCATCACGGGACTACCGCCATGATTTTTCTTGTCCATATAATCCTTCACTACATTATATAGTATTCCACCCACGTTCACACCTATCTTTACATCCTTGTTTATCCTGTAATATGGCTCCACTATAGGTTGCGCTTCCCATTGATTTGTCACCAGCGATTTAGTAGCCTGCGCCCCCACTGATATACCCCAATGGTCATTTATATCATAACTCGCATACCCGCCAAACGAAGGCGCACCCATATATCCCGCCATTGCCGGTGTCATGGGGGTAAGACCGGTACTATACGCTCCAAAAGCCGTCACCGACCATCGGTCCGATATCCTGTAAGTCAGCGAGCCGTTGAACCCGTATCCGGTTTGCAATCCACGGAAGTAACCATACTTGGTAGCCGTAACCGAACCGGTAAATGTCAACCGTCCGAAATCCTGCCTGAACGACAACGCCCCGCTCTCCACACCCATCATTCCCGGCATGGACATCGACGAACCGCTCGCATACAGTCCCCCACCCGACCACGATGCAATATCAGCCACACCCGCCGTAGGAACATCCACACCATATATGCGCCATCTATTAGCCAATGACGCAAGGCTACGCCTGTACTCGGGAGTGTAATCCATAGCTGGCAATGGTTCGAATGATGGTGCTATAGCATTGTCCACTCGCTCTGTCGGCAACATATAAGAGGGCACCGTATCACCTCGCTCCACCTGCAATGTATCACCTCGCTCCACTTGCGCCAAGGCAATCACCGGCGCCGCAGCGCACAATATTACATTTACAATTCTATTCATCAGACGTTTAGCATCTTTGCGATAGTTGTGAACATAGCTATAAGTCAAGTTCGAATCCAAATATACGCCATTTGGCGATACGCGGCAATCACCTTATGCCAAAAAACATTAAACGCCGTGATTATACCTGTTCAGGCTCACAAGCAACTTATGATACCGTGCCACAAGGTCGATATAATCAAACTTGGTCTCTATAAAGAAATTGGTCTCATACAGATAGTCCAGCAGGTTCATCTGCCCGCCATTGAATGCTTTAGCCAAGGCATCGCCATACCTGCCATCCGTAAACAAAGACTTGCGGGAATCTATCCGCTCTCCCAACTTGGTAGCAACGGCATAGTCCGACAGCAACGCCGCATGCAGTTGCGACCGGCAGGCATCAAGATTATACTCCGCAGCTTCAGCGTCCGACAATGCGGCACGCTCTCTATGTTTACCGGTGAACATCGGCAATGACACACCGAGACTCACACCGTTGAAATGCTCGCCAATCTCCACATTATGAACATAACCTAATGAAAAACCCGGATAACGTTTCAATCGCTCCACATCGGCACCTGCTCGCTTCGATTCAATTTCGGCACGCAATGCTGCCAATTGGGTATCATATTGGTCAATCAGTTCCATATAGCGCTCTTCAGCCAATAAACCCTCCGCGCCATAATCCACCACAGCGTCAAGCCGCACAGGAATACCGCCATTCAAGGCATTGATTTGTCCCGACAAGGTTATCAGTTCGCAGTCTATATCTTCCAATTTAGTCTCAAGCGAGAACAACTGCAATTCTATCTTATTCATCTCCAGTATTGTGGCTTCTCCCTGCTCGAAAGCCTTGGCAGTTTTCTCTTTCACCGACCGGAGATTATCCATCATCTCCACCACGGCACTCCTGCGCTGCTTGGCAGATACCACGTCCACGAGCAACATTCTCACCTGCTGGTTTAGCTCAAAAGCCGCTTGATTATATGCGGCTATCATAGCGGCATCCGCCTTTCGGTTAGCGGACCTACGCGCTCCGTACAAACCGGGCCATTCAAATGATTGGCTTATGCCGACCGACCATTTGTTGCCCACTCCTTTCTGACCCCATTGATGCTCAAAATCCACATCTGGTCCACCGAGTCTGTTATCGGCGGCATTCATCAGTCCTGCGCTGCGAATCTCAGCGGCACGGGCTTTCAGGTCTGCATTATTTCCCAGCACCTCGGCGACTATATTATCAGTCTCGGTTGCCGATTCCGATGCATTGCCAATAAATGGCACTGCTGTTACCCATACCAGCAAACCGCTTATTATCTTATTTCTTGATTTCATTTTTTCTGTTGGTTAAGTAATATATTGATGGAACCACATACATATTCAGCACCGTGGATGTAATCAATCCTCCGAGAATCACCACTGCCATAGGCGACTGAATCTCATTGCCCGGCTTACCTCCGTTCAGGGCGAGCGGTATCAAGGCAAGCGCCGATGTAAGTGCTGTCATCACTATGGGCAGCAGACGGTCTGCCGACCCTTTGCGCACTCGTTCTTCAAGCGGCACCCCTTCGGCATTCAGATGGTTGTAGCGCGTCATCAGGAGCATACCGTTGCGGGTGGCTATACCCAGTAGCGATATGAATCCTATTATAGCAGGGACATTTAGTTCCCCCGAGGTCATAACCAATATCAGCACACCGCCTATCATGGCGAGTGGCATATTGAGCAGTATCACCAGGGATTGCCCCACATTCTTGAACTCGTGGTAAAGCAACATGAATATCAACAGAAGCGCACCGAGCGATGTCCACATCAGTGTTGCCGACGCTGACGCTTCACTCTCGAATTGACCGCCGTAGCTCACATAATAGTTTTGGGGCAACTCTATCTCGGCATCTATTTTTTGCTGTATCTCATTTACCACGCTGCGCAAATCTCGGTCAGCCACATTTGCCGACACTATTATGCGCCGCTTCACATTCTCACGGTTTATAGTATTCGGACCGGCGGTCGACTTTATATCCGCTATGGTACCCAATGGGATTTTTCCGGCATTGGAGTCAATCATCAGTTCCGATATATTCTCTATCGTATTGCGGTGGGCAGGATCCAATATCACAGTCACATCGTAGGATTGTCCATCCTCATATACCTGCGACACAGCTTTACCGCCGAGTGCCACATTTATCAGCGTACTGAAATCCGACATCTTTATACCGTAACGGGCCATCAGCTCACGTCGCGGACTTATCACCAGTTCGGGTCTCTCCACCTGCTGCTCTATATTCGCATCCACCACACCGGGGACTTCGCGCATCAGCGCATGCACACGCTTACCTATGGTGAACAATCGGTTCAGATCGTCACCGAACAACTTTATAGCTATCTGCGACTGCGTCCCCGACAACATGGCATCTATGCGGTGGGAAATTGGCTGACCTATCTCCACATTCACACCGGGCAGTTCTGAGAGTTTCTCTCGCAACTCACCGGCCACCTCACTGCGCGAACGTCCCGACAGCTCGTATGGAGCTTCTATTTCCGACACATTCACGCCCAGCGAATGCTCGTCAAGTTCGGCACGGCCTGTTTTGCGCGCCACGGTCTTGACCTCGGGTACCGACATTATTATGCGTTCCGCTTCCCGTCCTATCTTGTCACTCTCTTCGAGCGATATCCCTGGGAGCGTTGATACATTTATGGTAAAGGAGCCCTCGTTGAACGACGGCAGGAAACTTCGCCCGAGCGTGAAGAACAATCCAAGCGCAACCACAAACAGCACTCCCGTACCTCCCAGTACAGCCTTGCGATGTCTCAGCGCACCGTCCAACGAACGTTCATACACACCGCGCAGCCATTTTGCCATAGGTGGCTCGCGGTCGAGCTTTGCCATAGCTTTTTCTGAACCAAGCAGAAAACTGCATAATACCGGGGTCACTGTCAGTGCCACCACGGTCGATGCTATAAGCGACACTATGAACGATACTCCAAGCGGTATCAACATCCTACCCTCTATTCCTGAAAGGAAAAACAGTGGCAGGAAGCTGGCTATGATTATCAGCGATGAGTTGAATATAGGCATACGCACCTCTCCCGAAGCATGATACACCACATCCAATACCGATTTACGCTCTCCCGCAGGCAACGCACGGTTCTCCCTCAATCGCTTGTACACATTCTCCACATCCACTATCGCGTCATCCACAAGCGACCCTATGGCTATGGCTATACCGCCAAGACTCATCGTATTTATAGTGTAGCCCATGGCATGTAGCACAAGCACACTCACTATAATCGACAATGGCAGTGCCACCACAGAAATCAGCGTGGTGCGCAGATTCATCAGGAAGAAAAACAATACCACTATCACAAACAACGCTCCCTCCAGCAATGCCTGTTGCAGATTGCTTATCGAATTGTCTATGAATTCACTCTGTCGGAATATATCAGTCGATATTTCAATCCCCGCCGGAAGATTCTTCTTCAAATCATCAAGCTCCGCATCTATACGTTCTGTCAGCCCTACGGTTCCTTCATCGGGCTGCTTCGTAACCGTTATTATCACTGCAGGTTTGGCCTCTACCGATGCCGTTCCTATGCGCGGCAACCTGCCGCCTACAGTCACATCGGCTATATCACCCACCGTGACTATACCTCGGCTGTCGCTTCGTATCACGGTCATGGCAAGTTCCTCAGGATTTGACGTATTCACGTCTCCTTTTATTATATATTCGTTGCCATACTCATAGATTACTCCGCCTGAAGCGTTATCATTCACCGATTCCACACCGTCTATCACCTCATTGAGCGTGACATCGAAATATTTCATCCGTTCGGGATTAAGCTGTATCTGGAATTCCTTGGCGTCGCCGCCTATTACCGATACCTGCGATACACCGCCCATGGCAAGCAACCTCGGACGTATCACCTTATCGGCTATCGTCCGCAGGTTCAGCATCGACACACTGTCCGAGGTCAAGCCTATTATCATCACCTCGCCCAATATCGACGATTGCGGACCCAGCGTTGGTGTATTTACATTATCCGGCAGCATCTCGGCAACCTGACCGAGACGTTCGGTCACTATCTGACGCGCACGGTACACATCCGTATCCCAGTCAAATTCCACCCACACTATAGATAGCCCCGTAGTCGACGACGAGCGTACTCGTCTCACTCCGGTAGCTCCGTTCACCGATGTCTCTATCGGATATGTCACTACCTTCTCCATATCTTCGGGAGCAAATCCGGGGGCTTCGGTCATAACCACTACAGTAGGGGCATTCAGGTCTGGGAATATATCCACTTCCGTGCGTACCAGCGTCACGGCACCGGCTATAAGCAATAGTGCCGTTAGCACTAATACCGTTATACGGTTGTTAAGCGAAAATCGTATTATCCTGTTCAGCATGGTTTTTCCTTTCTATCAATGGTTATGCGAATGCCCTTCGGGCACTACTCCGCTTGATTCGGCAAGGCGCACCGATGTTGTTCCCTTGGCTACTATTTGCTCTCCGCCTTTCAGTCCTGATGCCACCACCACACGTTGACCGTCGCTTGCTCCTATAGTCACCGGTACCTTACGGTAGCATTCCTCGTCAAGACGTTCATACACAAACAGATTGCCCTGCTGCTCCGAAAGCGCATCTATTGGCACTGTTACCACATCATTCAAGGCATTTCCAAGCAGATACACCTCTACACCTGATCCTGGTATCAATTTTCCGTCATTGGTCAGCGAAAAATACACAGGCACATATCCCGGTTTGGTTGCCGTAAGGGCTGCAGGGGTAGCCATTTTGGAACCTCCCGATTCACTCACCGTCACCACATCCGCGACATACGGCAACTTCACTCTTGCATCACTCACCGATGCCACCGAGCCATAATATCGCTCGGGCACATCAGCCTGCAACACAAGCGACTTGCCACCCGATATGGTGGCTATCGGAGCACCCGCATCCACATATTGTCCCTGTGTGACATTAAGTGCAGTTATCACACCTCCGGTCACAGCCACTGCTCGTCCTGAAGCTGCTGCACCGCTATACGATGCCTTGGCTTCCTCATAAGCCCGGACAGCCGAATTGTATTCCGATGCGGTAACTATCTTCTCTTTATATAATGGTGTCAGTCGGTCCAGCTCCCGTTTTGCGGCATCAAGTGATGCCTTGGCGGCTAAATTAGGATTACCGCCGCTTACCGCCGAAGGGTTGACGCGAGCTATTGTGGCACCGCGGCCCACATTGCTCCCCACGCTTATTCCGGGCGACAATGTCACCACTCCGGCGGTAGGTGCCGTGACCACCGAACCTCCATCGGGTGATTCCATTATGGTTCCGCTCACCTTTATCACTTCGTGAAATTTACCGGGAGCAGCCGTCTCCGTACTCACTCCCATGCGTTCAGCTATTGCAGGGCTGAGCACTATCTCATCATTTCCCTCCTCATCATGCGCATCACTTTTTTCAGCATGATTGTGATTATGACTATGTTCCAAGGCATCATGTCCCGATTTGCCGTGGCAACCCGACATCGACACCGCTACCATGCCTGCAAGCAGGCACTTGATAAAAGTATTCATGATTATGTATTTTTATTTCGTACCACCCGCACAAATATATCATGCGGTTCAATAATATAAACAATCCCGGGACGCTTACATTCCCATGCAATCATCCGAATCCGTCAAACCGTCGGCGGCGCACGCAATCCGGTGGTTCCACCTATGGCATTGTTTGGTACCGGTGGCTCTTTATCCACCGAAGGTATAGCCATTCTCTCAATGGCAGCTACCGTTACTTCGTCAGGCGGCAACAACATTGCCGCTCCTGTAATATTCTGTATAGTTATATCCTGGAGGTCGACACCGCGCTCTGCTATGAACACGCTCTTGCCTACACACTCTTCGTCATCTGCATGGCATGGCGATTCATCATCACACTTCTCCATAGCCATACATATCCCGTCACCATGGTGATGATGCGGCAACGCCGACAGCACCAACAGCACCATCACTGCCAGCACCATAGCCGATATGTAAGCTTTTATCTTCATCTCACGAGTATTTTGCAAAGATAATCAAATTCCTACAATATACACCTGCCATAGTCTTGGCAGTTCATTTCTCTCTCATTTTAAATCTCTTGTTTATATCTTCCGCGGCAATATTTCATAGGAGAATCTCAATGTATGCAAAACAACATAAATATATGTATTTCAACATTTCACACCTAAGATAAATAGTTGGAATACACAATCCAAAATTGTACTTGGCTCAATCAGAGCCGGATAAAGGAATTATGTGCTTATTTGTGATTTAAATGAAAGAGTCGTTATATCGGTATAATAATAGCGGTGTGCCAAATTAATTTTTACACACCGCCGGATTTATTTAAGGTAGACTGTTTCTACTTATTCGACTTATCGCCTCCCGGCTGTTGATTTGTCGGTATTGGCATCCGCATTTATTATCTTATTTGCTCCACGTTTCTGATGTCCCCATTGGAGATTGTAGCAGATGCTGATATATGGCATCTTCATATCAATACGCGTGTGCTGCTCGTTGGTGTTCCATTTACTAAGCATCTTGGAGCCTTGGTCATATTGACCGAAGGGCATAATTACACCTGCTCCAAATTGCCACTTATTCCAATTATAGGATAGTTGAATGATGGAAAGGTTCTCGCCCCAGCTGATTTTTTCACCCCAAAGTTCCTTCTGTGCGCGAACATATTGTCCGGTGAGTTGAAATCCCCAATGTCTGAGAATGAGACTGACATTTCCGCTCCAATTGTGATTGTAATGTTTATAGCCGGTACCTTTCATCCGCTCAATGCGGTACTGGATATTTCCGCTTGTCATCAGCCAATCAGGAATAATATCGATTTGTGGTGATAGGGAAAATGCCAGAGTCTGTAATCCTCGGCTGTTTTCGTATGAGGTAATTAGCTTGTTGTCGTTCCAATATAGATATGGGGCTATGGCATCCGGACTGTTTAATGCTCGTATCCCTAAGGAGCCATTTACGCGTGGTATATTGAAATTGTATCTGAGAGCCAGTGAATATGAGCTTGCAGTCTTCAAGTTCGGATTACCGATACGCCATTGAAAACCATCTATTTGTTGTGGCGTGACATTTGATTGGGAAAGCGATGGGGTTGTCTGCCAGGATTGAAAACTTAATCGAATTTGATGGTCTTGATTAAGACGATATGAGATTGTCACTTGTGGACGCCAGTTCCAGGAATGGTTGCCTTGATTGGTCTCTTTGAACATGTAATCGGTGTATTGTGCTCCAATTCCTGCGGTGAGCGTAAATTCGTTTATCCGTTGGAAGTATTCGGCAAATAGATACACTTTATCCTGTCGCTGATGAAATATCTGACCATCAAGATTTTCATATCGTGAGCGATTGCGGTTGGCGGAGTAGGATGCTCCGGCGGTCAGTTTTGACGACCGCCATTGTTTAATGTAATCTGCCTCAAGCCCATAGGCTTGGTTGCGGTCTTTGATGTATGTGCTTACGTCAGTGATATAGCCTGTCGCATCCTCACCCCGTTCAAGATAGGTTGAATACGTGTGCCCTGTATATAGTGATGCGCTGAAATCGACGACGAGCATCTGGCTATGAGCGAAATGTTGCTCTAAATAAATAAAAAAACGAGGTGTAGTCCCTTTACTGCCGGAATCATCGCTTAAAACGATGTCGTTTTCTCCATTGCTCAGTGATAGGAGTCCGGTGTAATGATTGCTGTCAGAGAAAGTACGGTTTGCTGCAAGCTGAACATACACGACGGTAGTGTCCGGCTTTACGTAATTGTAAGATAACCAGCATGCACCGAATGAATTGTTCAGTTCGCCGCCAAGTGGAGTCTCGGTCCTTGTAAGTTTCATACCGTCAGGCCATGAGAATGTTTCGGAGTAGTCACGATGGGCTTTGATGTTTTCTGTAAGTTTGAAGTAGCCGCCTATTTCCCATTGCGAACGTCCGGTGTTGAATTTGGCAGAAGCATCATATTTGCCCCATGCACAATTGAGAGCCGGTTGCGCTTGTGCTATAAGCGAACCGCCAACCGTGGGATTCGCAACGATAAAGTTCAGCACATAATTCGTCTCTCCGTAACGAAGTCCGGGATTGTCAATCCATTCTACTCGCTTGATGGTTTCGGGAAGAAGAGCCTTTATCTGCTCGATTGTTGCCTTGTGACCGTTTATGCGAACCTGCACAGCCTGTCCTGCGGCACTGATAGAACCGAGAGCATCGTTGACATTGAGTGTAGGTATCATGAGGTTTTGAAGCAACTGCATACCATTTTTGGAATTGTCAACGGCACTCCTGGATGGATGGTACACGTCCATATCAGCCTTGTGTATTACCTTGGGGGCATGAACTACGATTTCGTTCAGTTCATGAGGCATGATGGTGTCGCTTATTTCCTGTGCTATTGCGATAGCGGGGATGATTACCGGGAGTGTCACAATCAGGATTCGTTGAAAGATTGTCGTTGCCATTTTGCGATATTATTTTAATGATGTCATATCGCAAAATTATAGCTGACAATGTCTTAACGCCAAAGGTTAATATCTTAACATACATTTGACAATGTGTTGATTTTCAACAGCAAAGCATATTAAAGTTCTAAATTTGGTTACTGCGGGTCCAAATGCTACTTACAATGCTGGATTCTGGAGTAAAAAAGTGACTATATCCCCCTTCTCGACTAAGCCCAGTTTCTTACGGATGGCTGATTTGCGTACATAGATTGTTGCTGTTGTCTGTGTCGTAATGACGCTTATCTCTTTAGTAGTGAATCCGGCTATCATCAATGCTATAATCTGTTCCTCCTTGTCGGATAATATCCCGCCATAGTGTTTGTGTAGACGAGAGTAGAACCCGGAATATAGATTGTCGATTATCTCATATACATTTCTCCAGTCAACCAGAGTTCCTTTGGTGTCGTTCTCAATAGATGATATTTTCCTCAGCATCTCACGATTCTGTTCAGTTGGAGTCTCAGCTACCATTTTGATAATGCCAAGTTGGTGTAGCATGGCGCGACGTAGTGAGTCATGACCCGGTGATTGTTCGGCAGGATTCTTGAGTTCCTCAACCATTTTATGAAGGGCTTCCGCCTTTTCCTCTGCTTCGATGGTCCTACGTTTTCTGTTTAGTGCATACCAAAATAACAATCCGGATATAATCAGGGATGTGAGAATGAGAATTATGATCAATGACATTTGCCTGTCATTCTCGGCTTTAAGAATCAATCGTTTGTTTTCGATTTCCAGTGCGCTTTGTGCGGACTCCCGTTGAATAGATTGGCTACGAATCAGATTATCCTTCTGTATGTTGTTTATTTGAGCCATCTGAATCAATTTCAATTTGCCGGTCTTTTGGTAGTCCAAAACGGTTCTGAGTACATATGCAAAGCTATTGTAGTACCCTTTTTCGGCATCAGAAATTGCTGATGCGTAACTATCGGCTTTGTCCAACTCACGTGCCGATTCATCAGTGTGTCCCATATTGAAATGAGCCAGTGATTTCCATAAATGGATATAGTGTCTGATAGAATTTCCTGACGGTTGTTCTAATAATTTATTAGCTAACCCCAAACATTCGGAGTATCGACTGGATTCCTCCAATATGCCCATCTTTTCATATTCATATCTGAATTGGGTTGATGATTTATTATCAGCGATTGCCCCATTGATAAGTTCATCCAAAATAACAAGAGCGGAGTCGTTATCTCCGCTATAAACATAATCTATGTAGAGCCAATATTTATATAGGTTATGTGCGGTTGAATCTTTATCGATTGAGAGTAGTTTTCTAATATTCAGTCTGTTTTCGCCTGAGTCCATTACCTTTTGCCCCCAATAGGACCTTTTGAGTAGCGGATATATGAGCACATGACTGGGAACATTTGTGAGATTGGATAAAGAATCAAGCTGCTTGATGGCAGTTTTTCCGTCCCCGCTCCAATATTTATACAATGCAAGTAAGGTGGCACTTTTGATGGCACGATCCAAATCCTTATCTCGGTAATAATCAGCGGAATATTGAATCATTGAATCTGACAGCATGACATGTCCGCTCTTTTCATGGGCTAATGCCATGATGTAATGGTACTTGGCTTTCATGGAATCAGCCGGGATTTCTGACGGGTCTATGATTGCAAGTATCGACAACGCGCTATCGGGGTCTTCTACAAACACTATCTCAGCTTGATTAATAATATTGTTGTAGTGCGATGCAGGCCGGGAACATGCAACCATGCTTACGGCTACAAACATTAGTATCCATCCAAAAATCTTCATAGCAACTGCAAAGGTATGAATTATTTATCGGATTTTAACAATAGGCATGTGATGCCACAGGGCAACCGCATCAACTATGGCTTCGTTCAATGCACCCTGATTCATCCACAAAATCTACTCATGTAAAAGTATTCTTCTTATCCTTTATGGCTCCTACACCAGCATACCTACTGACGTTGCCCTGACTCCATGCGCCGCCAACACCGATTCCGCTCTTTCAATCAGCTCATAATGTCAACTGATAATGCACATCATTAAGCCACTCGCCAAACTTATATCCCACACCTTCGAATCTCGACACACGCTTGAAGCCGAAACCCTCATGCAGCCGTTCGCTCGCCACATTACCCTCTGTGATACACGATATCAGCACACGCACACGCTCCTCTTCCCGGCAACTTTTTACAAGAGCATCAAGCAACTGATGCCCCACGCGCATACCCCGGCAATCCTTATCCACATACACGGCTATCTCCCACGTATGGCAATACACCTCATCCGGCTGCCACGGATGAGCATAGATATACCCGCGCACCACGCCATCCACTTCCCACACCCAAAATGGGTAACCATCCGCCACCAATGGCTCCAGCTTAGTCCTCATCTCTCCGGACGTAAGTTGCTTATTAGAAAATATCACAGTACTCGTAGCCACATAGTGATTATATATTGCAGCCATATCCGCCGCATCGTCAAGGGTTCCTTTTCGTATCATTATTTTCCATTTTTCCGCAAAGCTACTATTTTTTATGCAAAATGCGTACCTTTGCACATATATGAAACATCATTTCCTACACACCATAAGCATCCTTGCACTGCTGCTCATCGCATGTTCGGCATGCAAAGGCACAAACGCTCCTGAGCAACCCACCCTCACCGTAAGCATCGAGCCGCAACGCTATCTTCTGCAACAAATAGCGGGCGACCGTTGGCACATCAACACACTCCTATCCAAAGGAGCCGACCCGGAAAACTTCGACCCCGCCCTCACCTCCCTCAAATCGCTTCAGGACAGCCGCGCCTATTTCACCGTCGGCACCATCCCTTTTGAGGAAACACTCATATCGCGTCTGAAACCCGACAGCACGCTGCGCATCATCAACACCTCTTCAGGCATACACCTCATCGAAGGCACCCACCACTCACATGAACACGAACACGAGCACGGGCACACACACGACACCGATCCTCACGTATGGTCATCCATCAAAAATGCCCGTATCATGGCACGAAACATGTACCAAGCCCTGATTGAACTCGACACTGACAACGCCGATACTTATACCCGCAACTACCTCCGGCTCGACGCCGACCTCGACAGTCTCGACCGCGAACTCACCCGCACGCTCTCCCCGGCACAAGGAGATGCATTCCTCGTGTGGCACCCTTCGCTGAGCTACTTCGCCCGCGACTACTCGCTCCATCAGATTGCCATGGGCATGGAAAACAAGGAACTGTCGGCAGACGCCTTCCGCCGCCACATCGACGAGGTCTCCGGACACAACGCCACCATATTCTTCACCCAACCCGAATTCGACGGCAACCGTTCCGACAACATTGTACGGCAGACAGGCATGAAGAACATTCCGGTCAACACCCTCACATACGATTTACCCTCCGAGCTGCGACGCATTGCCACAAGCATCACCGACGCCCATCAAAAAGCCAACCCTATATGACCGACCACAGTCCTATAATTCGTCTGCAAGACGTAGCCATCGGATGGAACGGACGACCGGTTTTATCCGACATCAATCTCACCGTCAACCGTGGCGACTTCCTCGCCATAACAGGTCCCAACGGTGGCGGCAAGACCACACTATTGCGAATCATATTAAAACTTCTCCGACCCGATTCCGGCACCGTTACCTACTACTCCGCACATCAGCCTACCGACACCCTGCCCATAGGCTATCTCCCGCAGAAAAACATGATTGACTCACGCTTCCCCATCACCGTAAGCGAAGTCATCGCCATGGGCATAGCCCGGCGAAAAGGCATCAGCAACGACGAATTACAGCAACGCGTCTCACAGATGCTCCACACCGTAGGACTCGCCGAACACGCCCGCGCAAGCTTAGGCACTCTATCCGGCGGACAGCTCCAACGCGCCCTCCTCGGACGCGCCTTGATATCCAATCCCCAGCTACTCGTCCTCGACGAACCCCTCAGCTACCTCGACAAACGCTTCGAGCACCGCATCTACGAAATCATCGCCGGTGTCGCTCCGCACGCCACCATACTCCTCGTATCACACGAAATGAGCACCATCGCATCCATGGCAAACCGCCACATCATCGTCGACCACCGGCTCGAATTCTGCAAATCCGGCACCCACTTCATGCACTACGACTGCTGCGACAATCACTCCGAACCCACTACCTGACCCTCCGCCCATCAACTTGCCACACCTATTATTACCGTATTTCACAAAAATAACGTACCTTTGCAATCCTAAACAACAATCATTTCACACAATCATAACTGAAACATGAAAGCATTTGTATTTCCCGGACAAGGCGCACAATTTGTGGGCATGGGAAAAGACTTGTACGACACCAACGAGGTAGCTCGCGAAATGTTTGAGAAAGCCAACGAGATACTCGGCTTCCGCATAACCGACCTTATGTTCGAAGGCACCGACGAGGACCTGAAGCAAACCAAGGTTACCCAACCCGCCATCTTCCTCCACTCCGTTATTTTGGCAAAAACTCTCGGCACTGAGTTCAACCCCGACATGGTCGCAGGTCACTCACTTGGCGAATTCTCTGCCCTCGTAGCAGCCGGCGCGCTCACCTTCGAAGACGGTCTCCGCTTGGTTTCCGCCCGTGCGCAAGCCATGCAGAAAGCATGCGAGCTCAAACCCTCCACTATGGCTGCCGTCCTCGCTCTCCCCGACGAGAAAGTCGAGGAAATATGCGACGGAATCGACGGTGTAGTTGTTTGTGCCAACTATAACTGCCCCGGACAAATCGTTATCTCAGGCGAAGTCGAAGCCATCGACGCCGCCTGCGAGCAACTCCTTGCTGCCGGTGCCAAGCGCGCACTCAAACTCAAGGTCGGCGGCGCATTCCACTCCCCCTGCATGGAGCCCGCACGCGCCGAACTCGCCGAAGCCATCGAGCGCACCACTGTCAGCGCGCCCGTATGCCCCGTTTATCAGAACGTCGACGCAAAGCCCCACACCGACCCTGCCGAAATCAAGGCAAACCTCGTGGCTCAGCTCACAGCTCCCGTTCGTTGGACACAGACCGTCAAAAACATGATTACCGACGGCGCCACCGAATTTGTCGAACTCGGCCCGGGCAAAGTGCTCCAAGGACTCGTTGCCAAAATCGACCGTGCCGTAGCCACCTCCGGCCGTCAATAAATCCCTGACACTTAAATACCTCAACAAAAAAACAAGGCGGTGCGTCAATTTTCCCGACGCGCCGCCTTTCATATTGAACACCCAGAATCTCTAATCCACATCAAACCCCGCCGCACGCACGGCATTCACCACCTCCTTCTCATCATGCTCACCATTCACGGTAGCCACACCACTCGACAGGTTCACCGTCACCTCGCTCACACCCTTCACACCGGCGATGCTTTTAGTCACCGCAGCCTGACAATGCGGACAATTCATTCCCTTGATAACATAAGTCTTAGTCATATCTGTAATTTTTAAATGTTTATGATTCATTCTCTTCACCAACGCCACCAACAATAGCACCGCCAACACTGCCGCACTCGCCATAGACACCCACGACATCTCCTCACCGTGGCAGGCACCGTGCGCACCACCAGGCAACACCCACCACTCACCCGGCAGCAGATAGTCTATCGCGAGTCCGAATGCCATCGACCCCAACACTATCGAAGCCACATATATCATAGCCGACCTATGACCCACCTCGCGCGCTATCAACGTGTACGATGCAAAATTTGCCGCCGGGCCGGCCATCAGCAACACCAATGCCGTACCGGGCGAAAGCCCCTTCAACATCAGCGACATAGCTATCGGTATCGACCCCGTGGCACACACATACATCGGCACAGCCACCACCAGCACCGCCATCATGGCAAATACCGGACGGTCTCCCAATGCCGCAAAGAAATCATCCGGCACATACACCGTTATCACAGCTGCTATCACCAACCCGGCAACAAGCCAGCCGCCTATACTGCCCACAAGGTCCACAAAACCATACCGTAATGCATCCACCACCCTGGCTCCAAACCGCTTGCGGTTATCAGGTTCATCCGGCACAGCACACACCGCATCTCCGGTCACACCCTCATCCTGCGCACCCCAGCGCCCTACAGCCATACCGCCGAAAAGAGCCGTCGCGAGAGCGGCTATCGGACGCACCACAGCAAATGCCGGTCCCAGCAGAGACCACGTCGCGGCTATACTGTCAACACCCGTCTGAGGTGTCGATATCAGAAACGAAGTCGATGCGGCACGCGACGCTCCGCCACGACGCATCGCCACGGCTGTCGGCAGCACTCCGCACGAGCAAAGCGGCAACGGCACCCCTATCATGGCTGCCTTCACCACCGCACCAGCTCCGTTACCTGAAAGATGACGGGTCATCATACGCTGCGACACAAACTCATGAAGCAATCCGGCTATCAGAAAACCAAGCAATATATACGGGGACATCTCCCCGAGCATAAACAGCAATGAACGTAATATTTCCATAAGGCATAGTCTATTTTTTCATTTACAAAATTACTACGCCACACCATCTACGGTGTTATACAATTTCGTCAAAATTTTCCATCATTCCGCCCGGATATCACACATCCTGCAGCGGCTTGCGCACACCCATGCTGCGAAACTCCGTTGGAGTCATACCGGTATGCTGCTTGAACTGGCGCGACAGATGCGCCACCGACGAATACCCCGTATCGTAAGCTATCTCCGACAGCGTCTGCTGCCCGTACTTTATCAACTCCTTCACCCTCTCCACCCGCAGGCTCATGAAATAATTCTCTATAGTCCTACCCTCCATCGACGAAAACAGACGGCTGAGCGACCCATAAGTCACCGACCAAGCCCTCATCTCCTCCATCAGCATCTCAGGCAGATTACCGCGCACACCGTCATCGCGGCGCGACATCTCTATCAGCACACGCTTCACCCGGTCCACCATCTCGGCATCCCTCGTCTTTATCAGCTCAAAGCCCTCTCCGGCAAGCGCGGCTGCTATCTTCGGCAGATAATCCTGCTCATCACCCGCCACATCCACATCGGCACCCCCGAGCCATACCGATTTCACAGTCACACCCGGCAACTCACACAGCACATTTCTCACACAGTGCACACAGTGCTGGCACACCATATTCTTTATAGCCACAGTCATCTCCATCACACTCACGCCTCCTTCGTTCCACGCTCATAACGGCGGTAAAGACAATACAACGCCACCGCGCTCACCACCAGCAGCGGTATCCCCGCCAGTGCAGGCGTCCGGTAGCTGTGCGTCACATTTATAGTCCATCCGCCTATGGCCGCTGCCACGGCATTGCCCACATTAAACGCTATCTGTATGCCTGCGGCTCCGAGCATCTCGCCACCTTTCGAATATTTCACTATCAGATACTGCAACGGTCCTCCTATGCCAAACAGACCGGCAGTTCCTAAAAACATCAGACAGGCTGACACCCAACCGTAGCCCGCAAACACATACACCAGCCCCATCACCGGAATCATCACGGCGGCTATGGCACCGCTAACCATCCCGGCAGAATAGCGGTCGGCAAATCGTCCGCTCACTATATTACCCGTAAACATTCCAAGACCCGCCAGCGCCATCAGCCACGACAGGTCATCCACCGCAAACCCCGATACCTTCGTCAGCAACGGATCTATATAGCTGTACCAGCAGTACAACCCCGTCTGTCCGAAAAACACACCGCTCAGTATCAGCCACGGAGCCAAATTCCGCAGAAACCTGAACTGGCTCTTGAACCCTTCACTCTCCACCTTGCCCACCTGCGGAACCCACAGATGCACAAACACCAACGTCACCGCCGCGCTCAGCGCCACCAGCCCGAAGGTCACCCTCCACGACACATTGTCGCTCAAAAACGTACCCACAGGCACACCCACTATCGTAGCCACCGTCATACCGGCAACCATCACCGACACAGCCCGCGCCTGATGACCCTCATCCGCCAATCGCTGCGCCACTATCGCGCCTACACCGAAGTAAGCTCCGTGCGGCAGCCCCGACAGAAATCGCGCCGCCATCATGCACCAGTAGTTAGGTGCCAGCGACGTAAGCAGATTGCCGCCAAGTATCATACCGGCCAATAGCACCAATATATTCTTCAATGGCATCCTCCGCAATATTATAAGCGTCGGGGCACCTACCGCCACACCGGTCGCATACGCCGATATCAGATGACCCGCATCGGTTATCGACACCGACAGCTCCTCGGCAAGATTGCCCAATATGCCCATTATCACAAACTCGGCTATACCCAAGGCAAATGTACCGAATGCCAGGGCAACAATACTCTTCTTCATCCTTCTTATAAAATAAACATTCACAGCCTACCTTACACAGCCGCATCTTGAACGGCACCGCAAAATTAACCATTTTATCCCATTAATAACGCACCCGCCCCCATCATAGTTCCCCCGCCGCCACACCGTCCCCATCCGCATATATGCACACAAAAAACAGGTCGACGATTTTCGTCGACCTGTTCTCTTTGGTAGCGGGGGCAGGACTCGAACCTACGACCTTTGGGTTATGAGCCCAACGAGCTACCACTGCTCCACCCCGCATTGTGGTTTTGTGAGTGCAAAGGTAGGCACTTTTTCCGAATCCACAATACATCACCACTTATTTTTGTGTTATTTTATGTTAACAACCACGCGATACTCCTTCCGCAGCCCATCCATTCCCATCAAGTCCTTAATAAATACAAAATCACCCGCACCACTCATCATAATATGGGCTAATAATTGTAACTTTGTCACAAACGAAACCAATTCTAAAAATCACGTAACAATGAAAATCCAACCCATTGTGATGATCGCATCATTGACCGCTACAAGCCTGATTAGCGGATGCTCCGGTTCTACCGCAAGCTATCCGGTGGCTCCTTCCGACAGCTCTGTTGTCGACGATTACTTCGGAATCAAAGTAGCCGACCCATTCCGACCGTTGGAAAATGACACCGCCGAAGCCACGCTGCGATGGGTTGAGGAGGAAAACAAAGTCACCGACGCCTACCTATCCCGCATCCCGTTCCGCGACCGCATGCGTCAGCGGCTCACCGAGCTCAACGATTACAAGAAGACCGGGCTCCCGTGGAAAGACAACGACGGCAAATACTACTATTACGAAAACGACGGGCTGCAGAACCAGTCCGTACTATACCGCACAGACTCCATCGGTGGCGAGCCCGAACTGTTCCTCGACCCCAACCACCTCTCCGACGACGGCACCGTGGCGCTGACAGGAACATCCCAGAGCAACGACGGTCGCTACACCGCATACACCATCTCGCGCAACGGCTCCGACTGGACCGAAATCTACGTGATGGACACCAAGACCAAGCAACTCCTCCCCGACCACATCGAATGGGCAAAATTCACCAATGCCGAGTGGAAGGGCGACGGTTTCTACTATAGCGCATACCCGCGCCCCGAAGAAGGCAAGGAGTTCTCCAACGCCAACGAAAACCATCAGATTTACTACCACCGCATGGGCACACCTCAGTCTCAGGACCAACTCGTTTACGAGGATCCCGCACATCCGCTGCACTTCCACACCGCCTGGGTACCCGATAGCGAGGACTTCCTCTTCGTGTTCGGTGGCGGACAAGGCTTCGGACAGTCCATCATGTACAAGAGCCTGTTGGACAATTCCGGCTGGAAAGTCCTCGAACCCTCGCAGGACTATGAGATTAACCCCATCGGCGTGATCAACGGCACACTCTACGCCACCACCTCCAAGGGAGCCGAACGCTACCGCGTAGTCATGACCGACCTCACATCGCCCGCTCCGCAGTGGCAGGAAGTGGTGCCGCAGCAGGATGCTGTTCTCGCGGCTGCACAGTTCTCGGCAGACAAACTCATTCTCACATACGAGAAAGATGCCGCAAGCCACGTCTACATCCACGACCTCGACGGACGTCGTCTCTCCGAGATACAGCTACCCACCTTCGGATCGGCATCCGTATGGTCGAGTCGTAAATATCCCGACGTATACTACTCGTTCACATCATTCACCTACCCGTCAGCTAAGTACAGCTACGACATGGCTTCCGGTCAGAGCACACTCATCGGCAAGACCGAGATTAAGGATGTCGATCTTGCCGACTACGTCACCGAGCAAGTATTCTACCCGTCTGCCGACGGTACCGAGATACCGATGTTCATCACTTACAAGAAGGGGCTGGAACGCGACGGCAAGAACCCCGTGCTCCTGTACGGCTACGGCGGCTTCAACATCTCGCTCACGCCATCATTCTCGGCTAATCGTCTCGCCTGGTTGGAAAATGGCGGCATATACGCTCAGGCAAATCTGCGTGGCGGCGGCGAATACGGCGAACCGTGGCACAAGGCAGGCACCAAGATGGAGAAGCTCAACGTATTCAACGACTTCATCGCAGCCGCTCAGTACCTCATCGACCAAAAGTGGACCTCCCCCGAATACCTCGCCATCCAGGGCGGTAGCAACGGCGGTCTGCTCGTAGGTGCCACCGTCAATCTCCGTCCCGACCTCTTCAAGGTAGCCATACCGCAGGTCGGCGTCATGGACATGATGCGCTACCACCTCTTCACCATCGGATGGAACTGGGCTTCTGACTATGGCACAAGTGCCGACTCTAAGGAAATGGCGGAATACCTCCTCGGATACTCCCCCGTCCACACCATCCGCAACGACGGCACACCTTATCCCGCCATTCTCATCACCACAGCCGACCACGACGACCGCGTCGTTCCCGCTCACTCTTTCAAATATGCTGCGGCTCTGCAGGCTGCCGATACCGGCAATGCCCCCAAGCTCATACGCATCGACAGCAAGGCTGGACACGGCGGCGGCAAACCAATGGCTAAAGTCATCGACGAATATGCCGACATCTACTCCTTCATTTTCTACAACCTCGGAATAGACCCCTACAAAAAATGAGTTCAATAAGTTAATTCACATTGAAATACATTCGCACTAAATACCTTTCAACACTTTGCAGCATGACTCTCTCTGTAGCCATGCTGCAAAGTTGCTTTACCGGCATTGAAAGCACCCCTAAGATTACGGCTGGGGATGTCCGGCGCGAGAAAATCACATCTCGTCCCGAAGAGTCATATCTGTCCGACATACTCCCGCAGCCCCTCGACAGCTGGCAGCCGGGCAAACGATTCTACGTCGCCGACAATAAGTTTTCCATCCTGTTTGGCAAGTCATCACCCGAAGCTCAGAACCTGCAGGGACAGACACTCCTCTTCCATCACGCCGACGAGGTCACATCCATCACCGGCGACAAGGTAGTGCAGCTCTCCTTCACCACACCGGCAGGACGCATCATCACCTACGATACCGGACAGTCCCGCGCATCTATTGACCGCGCCATGCAGGTCGAAGTCCCGTTCACTGTCGATATGGACCTCGTCGACTCCGTCGCTACCCGCATCAAGGGACAGCAATACTACGTCATCACACCATCATGGTACGATACCGCTCTTCAGTCACGCACCGGACGCAAATTCGTCCCCGTGACCGTCACCGATGTCCTTCCGGGCACAGCTTTCTACCCTATCCTCCTCAAGCTCCTCGACGAGAACGGTCAACCCTTCTGCCTGCTCATGTCGGTAGGTCATGACATGAAAGCGCCACGCAAATTCGCATCGCTATTCTCCCTCTCCGACCCTCGGTTACGCTACCCCACTATCACCGATGCCAACTGGCGCAACATCATTCTCGGACGCGTGGCGGAGGATATGACTCGCGACGAGTGCCGTCTCGCTTTAGGTTCACCGGCCACCGTCGACCGTCGCCCCGGCTACAGCATCATGAGCGAGATATGGACCTATGAAAATGGCATATACCTCATATTCGAAGACGGCATCCTTAGGTCATTCCGTCAATAACACCCATCCCCTTCCACTATCATGCGGCTCACATTCCTCGGCACTGGCACTTCTACAGGCGTCCCGCAGATAGGATGCTCATGCGAGGTATGCACATCCACCGACCCGCGCGACAATCGCATGCGCACTTCTGCGCTCGTCGAGACTTGTGGCAAGAGATTGCTCATCGACTGCGGACCCGACTTCCGCACGCAGATTCTACGCGCCGGTAGCCCCTCTATCGACGCCCTTTTGGTCACCCATACCCACTACGACCACCTCGGCGGCATCGACGATCTCCGCCCTTACTGCTACCGTCCGGGCGGATTCCCCGTCTATTGCCGCAGCGATGTCGAATCCGACATACGCACACGTATGCCATACTGCTTCGGACCCCTTCACTACCCCGGAGCACCCGTATTCCACATCCACACCATCTCTTCGGACCCATTCTGCATACAAGATATAGAAATCCTGCCGCTACCCGTCATGCACACCCCGCAGCTCGCCATCACAGGATTCCGCATTGGACCGTTGGCATACGTCACCGATTGCAAGATTATGCCACCCGACACCATTTCGCGTATGCAAGGATGCCACACTCTGGTCATTAACGCACTCCGCCATCAGGAGCACCCATCTCATCTGAACCTCCGGCAGGCTATCGACGTTATAAATGCAGTGAAACCCCGCAGGGCACTGCTCACTCACCTGTCGCACCACATGGGACTGCACGCCGATGTTTCGGCATCCCTACCCGCAGGCATTGAGATTGCTTACGACGGTTTCACCATTGAAATTTGATCGTAACAAAACTCAATAGTCATGAACAGAGTAACATTCTTAGACCACAGTGGTTTTATCGTGACCACCGATGAAGCAATCTTGGTATTCGACTACTATCGCGACCCGGCTAAAGCCCTGCACCACGTTCTCGAACAAAACCCCGAAAAACCCGTTGTGTTCTTCGTCACACACCATCACCCCGACCATTACAATAAGAGTATATTCGAGTTGGCGCAGAACCACAAGCGCACCTACGTCCTCTCCAACGACGTCTACCCGCAGAACGTCCCCGACAATCTTGCCGTTGCTGGCATGAGCAAAGGCGATGTCATTGAAAACATTGCAGGCTCACTGACCGTAAAGGCGTATGGCTCCACCGACGATGGTGTAAGCTTCCTGGTCACTACCGCTAAAGGCGAGAAAATCTTCCACGCCGGTGACCTCAACGACTGGCACTGGCAGGACGAATCCACTATGCGCGAGGTTGAGGAAGCCGACGAACGCTTCCGCGTCATACTACACCGCATAGCTACCGAAGTCCCTGAGATGAACATAGCATTCTTCCCCGTCGACGTTCGGCAAGGGTCCGACTACGCCCGTGGAGCGCGCGAGTTCCTCAAAGCCATCAAAGTCACCGACTTCTTCCCCATGCACTTCAGCGGCGACTACCACAAAGCCTGCGACTTCACCGACTACGCAACCGCCGGCACCACATGCCACTGCCTACACACCCCCGGCGAGTCCATCACCCTCCCCTAATCCCCCGCTGAAAACACCATCAACAAACCCACCGGAGCGAGGGCATCCCGGGGCGAGGGCATCTTGCCCTCGTATAACTCACAACGCCCCCTAAGCCCCTCACCACCAACAAAATAATTCCTAATTCCTAATTCCTAATTCCTAACTCCTAATTCCTAATTAAAAAAAACATCCCCGAAGGCAAAAACCCTCCGGGGATAGTCATATTCGTATGTTTCCATATCGAACTCACTTAAACTTTTTACCGAATGTTAAAAAGTTTAAATGAGTTCATCATATCAGAACGAGAATCCTATGCCCAAAAACGGACTAACATTACAACTCGAGTCATAGTTCTCAAGGTTCACCATTATATCCAGACCCGCCATCACATTGAACGAGCCTAAATTCCACTGAACCCCAAAGTCTATCGGAATGCTTGGCACAACCTCATTATAGCAGTCGTACCCATTATAGTACTTATCGCTCGAGAATCCCGTGCCGAAACCCGTACCGAGAAAAGCGTTCCATGCCGGAGTGATAGTCTTTATCACACCCGCCGAAAACATTGCCCCGTTCTCAGATCTGGAATACTTATCAGACGGCCGCCACCATTCATCTCCTTCTATACGCATCCACACGCCCTTTATGTACCAGCCCCAGCTACGGCCATACTTGCCGTACATTAAGCCGAGTTGACCACCGGTACTCATCTCGCTTGACGGAGCGAATAGCAGACCGCCCACCACATTCAGGAACTTATGGCTGCGTTTCTCATTTTCCGGCTTAAATACCGTCTTGGGTGCACGCTTCACCTTTGCAGGCTTCATTGCCGAAGTCCCTATCATTGGGTAAGCCACAGCCATATTGCCGTTCAGCATCGACACCTTTTCGGCATCGCTCTGCGTCATCGAGCGGAAATTACGGTACTTGGCAGGATAACCGGTCACCGTTACCGAACCGCCGCGAAACATTCCGCGACGCTTCACCGTGTACTGAGGTTCTACCACCACATCCGACTCTGTCTCCTTCAGAAGTTCAGCCGTAGCATTCTCCTTCTGCGTCTCTATCGATACAGTCGAAAGCGGAGTCCACTTCCAGTCCACGGTCGTGCTCACCTTCTTGGTGCTCACATCCATGTCCGCCACCGTCAGGTTATACACCTGCGTATCCACATCAGCCGTACTGGCGGTATGTGTGATGGTCGAACACGAACTAAGCCCCGTCACGGCAAGTACGCATCCTATCAACAACTTAATCTTCATACACATTATTTATAAGTATGTCGATTGGGTTATTATTTTACACAGGTAGGCACCATACCGAATTCCAGGGTGCTTGCCACCTCTGCTTCAGCCTTGGTAGTCTGATGTATATTCACATACTTACCTACATGACCGGTTACTGTGATATATTTCACCTTGGTAAGGAACAGGCCGCGGGTCTTTTTCACCTCAAACTGCGGAGCCACGAGCACATCGCCATTACCATTAGCTTCGAGCGCCTTCATCACGGCAGCAGCCTTCATCGACTTCAAGCCGGCACGACGATACGAATCATTGGGAGTGAAAGTATAAGTGATTTTGGTATCAGACACCTTCAGTTCTGCGGTAGAACGGTTCATCAGTTCAGTGTCTACAGTCTCGGTCGATGCCGTATGGCTGATTGTCGAACAAGAACTCAAAGCCATCACGGCAACAGCTGCAAATAAAATTACTTTTTTCATTGTGATTGTAAAAAATTGGTTAACAAATAAACTATAATCGCCACAAATTTAAACATATAATCACAAATTACCCCCCCCACAGTTAAATAACGTTAACACACCCCACATCCCCACCAACCCCGTCGGAGCGAGGGCATCCTGCCCTCGTATAAAACCCACAAACAAATCCCCCACAAACCCCGCCGGGGCGAGGGCATCCTGCCCTCGTATCACCCACCAACAAAGCCCCATCAACCCCGCCGGAGCGAGGGCATCCTGCCCTCGTGTAAAAAACACCCCACCAACCCTCCCCACGACCTTAAAGTCCCTACCGACCCTAAAGCCCTTAAAGACCCTAACCTCCTTACCACCAATCCAATCATCCATAATTTCCTCCTCCGCGCGCATCCTACAGACGATAACCTCACACCTAATTCCTCATACCTCATTCCTAATTCCTCGAAATAATTACTATATTTGCACTATATGGTCAGAGGACCGACATATCATTAAGCGTATCAGCTTTACCCATTCACTGAAAATCGCCAAATCTTTCATTACTGACGGGGTCAAAGCAGTCATGAGTACGCTCATGCTTGTCGTAATATGGCATCCCTCCCACGCTGGGTCGGGTCGATATATCGGCATGGCGTGGGAGTGGACTGTTTATCGTTAGTACAAGGTGTTTGGCGATACCTCGGTGAATATAGACAGCCTATCTTTCACGCTTTTCTGTTTAGTAACCACCGATTTATCCACCCCATTCCCAGTACTATGCCGCACATTGGTCAGATGATTCGACAGGTCATGGACACCAAGCCCCGTTCATGTACCGTCACTTGGCTTGCCCGACAGCTCAATTGCTGCCGGGAGAATGTCTACGACATTTATCGTCGGCCCAACATCGACCTCGAACTGCTGCGCCGTATATCCATCATACTCGACCACGACTTCTTCCTCGACCTCTCACGCTCCTTGCGCGACGATACCACCGATACACGCAGTGTTAAATAATCTGCCACACACTGTGGTGTATGTCGCCACACATCCCGTCTCTCTCACATCCATCCACAACATCCCATACCTCTCCCCACGAAGCAGCGGCACACCACAGCCGCTGCTTCCCATTTTCCCCACCCCTCCCACATCTCCCACAAAAAATCCCCCCTCACAAAAAAATCCCCACACAAAAGTGCAAATTCGCACACCATCCCCCACCTCCACCCCCTATCTTTGCACCAACAAACCCACAAAAAAATCACCACCCCTGTCGGAGCAAGCGCATCCCGGGGGGGAGGGCATCTTGCCCTCGTATAAAAAACACCAACAAACTCCCCCAACCCCGCCGGAGCGAGGGCATCTTGCCCTCGTCCCATCCTCAACCCCTCCTTAAAGTCCTTACCGTCCTTAAAGTCCCTAAACTCCTTACCACCAACCCAATAATTCTTGCTCCGCAAGCGTCCTTCGGACGATAACCTAATTCCTAATTCCTCACTCCTAATTCCTAATTAAAATACGTTGCTAATTCCCAACTATTCATACTGGTTCCAACGCTACCTCCGCCGCCCCCTCACCCCCGTCGAGTCAGCCAT
>OFGI01000118.1_pt1 | contig 81139 bp, 68 predicted proteins | sample 1521751 | NCBI WGS metagenome assembly OFGI01 (sample SAMEA3504115, study PRJEB24116) | mouse gut metagenome | biome: mouse gut; feature: mouse-associated habitat; material: faeces | place: Denmark | collected 2011
TTGATGCCGCCCAATCTGTATATAAATATATTGTGTGCTGATTATAAACTGAAAATTCAGGTAGAAATAAAGTGAAGCCACTCTTTTAGAAGCGCAACTATGCGCTTCTTTTCCATTGCATTCTTGTTTTTGGCAAAGATACTAACTTATATCGGCAAACACAGCCTTTTTACTATGCGCCTTTACTATGCGCCTGAATGACTGGTACGAATTTTGTGCAAGGAATCGGTATAAAAAGAAATCAAGCGGTTAGAGACTAATCTAATCGCTTGATATTTAATTTTTAGTAAGTGGTCCCACTAGGGCTTGAACCTAGGACTCCCTGATTATGAGTCGAATTATAGCGGTTTTCCGTGTCTTTCCGACGTCTTCCTATAGCGGCATAATGCCTTGGTTTCGTTGGTGTTATGCCCCATGATGATTGCTTTTTTATTTCATCCTTTTTCTCCCTTTATCACGAGTTGCGTGCAAATTTTGTGCAAGACACATGCAAGCATAGGCAACAGGTACGGCTTGTTTTATGTGTTCATTGTCGGGTATATAGCATGGCTGCTTGATTAGTAGAGATCAAACACTGCTGATCCAATCAGACCCAGTTGTGTGCAAATATAGCAGATTTTGATTAATAGGGAGTTTTTTGATTTGTTGAAAACTGCTGTTTTTAAGCGGTCAAACACTAATGTTTCAAAAGAGGTTTGCAGGTGCGGCATGTTGAGCACTGCATTATAGACCGTTCAACTTAAATTTTTCCGTCGTAACGGTATATATACTTATCGGTGGGCAAGGTCGCTCCCGTGCAATCCCCTTTAAAAATGTTTTACAATCATATTAAAGACGGGATCACCGTTTCGGTGGTTCTGGATCGTCGCACGCCCAATAAGGACGGTAAGTTTCCAATCAAGATCAAGGTTTATCACCTTAAAAAGCCAAAGTATTTTTCTACGGGCATTTCCATGACTTCCGAGGATTGGGAATGTCTTGACCGCAAGAAAGCCGGTGAATATGTCAAAATCAGGCAAACCATAAGCAAGAGTTTTGAATTGATTAAAATGAATGTTGACGCTCTCGCAGATATGGGTGAGTTTTCTTTTCAGGCTCTCAGTCTCCGTCTCGGACGTGCCGTTGGCGATACTCTTAATCAGGCTTTCATTGCGCGTATCAACGAGCTTAGAGAGAATGGAAGAAGCGGAACGGCAGACAGCATGCGTGACACCCTTACAGCCATAGAACGTTTTGCCGAAAATTCAATTAATTTCAGAGACGTGACAACCGATTGGCTTATAAGATGTGATAAACACTGGGAAAAGAACTCATTGTCAATAACCACTCGCGGGATGTATTTCCGGAACATTCGTACAATGATGAATTTTGCCAAAACAAACGGTGTTATTAAGGAATCACAATATCCATTCGGCAAAGGTAAATTTGAAATCAAGACAGAGGAAGGGAGAAAAAAGGCATTGAATCAATCCCAACTGAAAGCAGTATTTGATTATATCAGTGAAAATGAAACAGTCAACAAATATAAGGATCTTTGGTGTTTCATGTATCTGAGCAACGGGATTAATCCAATCGACATGATACAATTGAAATACTCCAACATAATTGATGGTGAGATTCATTTTGTGCGTCAGAAAACATCCGGCACAACCATGAAGCGGAAAACGATAAAAATACCGATCACACCTGAGATTCAACATATAATTGACAAATGGGGAAATCCTGTCAAGGCAGATAATTTCATTTTTCCATTTCTGAAAGGCAATGAGACACCGGAGGAAATCAAGAAAAGGAATCATGATGTCTATACACGCATCAACAAGCGAATGAAAGAGGTTGCGAAGGCTCTCGACATAGAACAGATCACCACCTATGCAGCCCGGCATTCCTTTGCATCAATCATGAACACCGAGGGCGTGCCTATCTCTTATATAAGCGAGCAATTAGGACACACGAGCATCAGGACTACTCAGACATACCTCGCGGGGTTCGGCAAGGATGCAAGGTCGCATAATGCACAACTACTGACCTCATTTCTGCGCACACCGGGCGATATGTAAGACAATAAAGGCAGGCAAGGCATTCCCCCTTGCTTGCCTTTAATTATCCGATTTTGGACGCATAAACACCGGTGCGCTTTATTGTAACTCAATATTTCGCTGTTGCTCAAATATTTTCATATAGCGGTTATTATTAATATAACCGGTGGCACTGTCACCATAACATTAATCGTATAATGACAAAGAAGAAAACAGACACAACAGAAGCGACTGCAAAGCCCAAGCGCAAGACCTCCAAGACAAGCACCAAGGATAAAGTCTCTAAGACATCGCAACGTAAATCATCTGCCAAGAAAACCAAGTCCAAACAAGATCAACCGGTCAAAGCAGTAGAGCCAATCAAGGCAGTTGTTCTTGACAAGAGCAATCCTTTCAAACTTACGTCACAAATGCTGGAGGATCGGGAGGAAGTATCTCTGACCGATCTCCTTGATATGCTGTCAGAAACAGATGATGAAGAGTGCGGCTTTGAACTGGAGGATGAAAACCCCAAGACAACCGGCACTCCAAGATTAGATGCTCGGCTGCACGCAATTGAAGCCCGGTTTAATGCCGTTGTTGGACCGATAATGGCAAAATATGAGTGCGAAATGAATTAAATAAAACGAATTTTCAAAAAACCTCATTTTTTTAATTTTGTCCGTTTTTCCACTTTTTTATTGGAGGAACGGATTTTTTTATTACGTAATATATCGCTTAGCTTCACAATTTTATCAGTCAGAATCCAATCATAAAGACATTTCTCAAAACTTCCACTTGTTCATTTACAAATGATTGCGTAATTTTGCAGTGTTGAGTTAATACTTGACATTGACATAAGAGAACAACACGAAAGTGTCTTACTGATTCTCGCCGATAAAAGTGTGGCAGCTTTAGATGGCAAACGGAGAAAAAGTGGACACTCTCGCGTCATAGTCCAAACTATGGCGTGGGAGTTTGCACCATATCCGAGTTTGCAGGTTAATGCCACACACCTTATCGGCAAGGAAATGGAAGCGGCTCTCACGCTTTTGTGTAAAAGAGAAGTTTAAGTCACATGGAGGCCTGTGACAACACTACATACACGAACTTTAATTTTACACTTATGAGTAAAGGATTCGCTGATATGCTCGTGGCTTCCGCTCGCGAATTGGATCGTGAGATAGAACGGGATATTAAAGGCATTGAGGTTCCATATCTGGAACAAGGTTATCGAAACTGGGCAGTCAAGTACCCGCATCTTGAATCGGCAACAATTGACAAGTATGTAAGGCATGTCAAAAGAGCCGACAAGGAGTTCTTCACATCCGATGAAGACTTCTTTGAACTCCTGCAAGAAAAAATCAAGTCCGGGAAGTTTGATGAAGTGAACAATCTGTTTGACAAATACATCGCCATTATAACAAAGTGGTATGATCTGTCCCTAAAAGAAGAACTCGACTTAAAGTCCACTACAATCAGGGACTGGAGAAGCGCGTTCAAAAGCTATCGTGATTTCTTCATCGAGTATCTTATACCCGTCATGAAAGAAAAACTTGGCCGCTCGGATGAAAACACCAAACCGATCCCCGAAGTCGAGCCTAAGAAGAAGCCGATTTTGGGCGAGGATCGTTTTGTCGAATGGATGCAGGAAGAGGGTATGTCGTATGGATCAGCTCATAGTTACATGTCACTTCTGAGAGGTTGCAATAGGGATATACTTCTAAAGAATAAACGGGGTATTGATTTTCTTGCACAAATTCCACTCTACCTTCATTCTAAAAATCCAGGAGCCGCCATTGAGATGCTTAACAAGCTAATCTCTATTCTTGACGGTTATCTGCATGGCGACAGCAAGACAACACCCCAGAGACTTCATAAAATCTCAAATTACAGGGCAGCGCTGAGCAAATATGCAAAATTCATCAATGAGGAGATGATTGATGTAATTCCGGATGAGGAGATCACGAATGCAACAGAAGTTTTGGCCATCGAGGAAGAACATACCGATTCTGATTCGCCGGCAATCTTCAACTACGAAGATTTGGAAAACAACTTTACATTTCGGTTTAAGACACAAAACCGGATGGGTGAAAACATGCGCGTCTTTTACCCGATCGACATTCTTCGCCGACTCTTTCTCTATAGTCAAAAAATCTCTGAGAAGAACGGGGATTCAAACGGGAACTACAACTGGTTCAATCGTTGGGTTGACGACTACGTGGCCAAAATCGAAGTCATCACAGAAAGTAAGAGATACATTCTTGCTGATTTAGATTTTCTTTCAGTCGATGCCAAAAACAATAAAGTTGAGGTCAGTCTCTTAAATAGTGAAGATTCTGAAAATGGATTGGCCGTACTGACTGAAACTGACGTGCAGGGCTCATCTCCTGTGGCAATGAAAGTAGGCCGTTTAAAGGATATTCACATTGATCACACCCCATTAATCAGCCAAGTTCTTGTTGATCAAGCCGCCAATCTGCCAGCTCTTGCCCAACTGACAGAAATGATCAAGACGGTTGCCAGAAACCATAAGTTGGAAATTCTTGCTAAGAATTTCTCAGCGATCGGTACTAAAGTTTTTGAGGACGTTTCATTCAGCGATATGGAACAACTCATCCCGGCATTGAAAGAGGAGTTGAAAATCATAGAAGCGAACTCTACGCTGACATTGATGGCTGCTGAATACAACCTGAGAAAGAAGAAATAACCTGCTGGGGCTGTGCTGCAACAGCTTTGATCTTATAGCACAGCCCCATTAAAAAATATATACGCTCGTATGGATTCATTACCCAAAGGTGCATCTTTGACTCCGACATTCCATTTAGGCAATGAGCTTATTTTCGATGAAATTGAGGAGAATACGTATTTGGATGATTACACCAAAGAAGTATTACATGAATATAATGACGCTGATTTATTTGTAGACTGGCTCTCTCCAGCGCAACTGGTAGAAGCTGCTGAGTCTTTTAGTGACACCACATATTCAGAAGCTCATGTTTATAACGCAGAGGAAGCTCTTGAAGACGCGTTAAATACACTCATTGATACGAACGATGATTTGTTCTCGTTTTGTGATGATGCCTATTTCATAATTTATATCGGAAAAAACTTTGGTGATAAAGAGCACCTTTTCAAAACAGCAAAAACCACAATACGAAATGCAATTAAGAAGCAAGTGCCGAATGGCAGAATCAAAATAGTGGTGGGTATAGCCCATAACCCAGACCTAACAGGAGAATGTGATTTAAGCATTTACGCTTTCCCAAAATAACATAGCAATACAACCGATATGAAACAGAACTATATGATGCCGCCGCTTGATTTGCTGACAGAGAGTCAAGCAAGAAAGACAATCGACATATCGGTTGTTGAGGATATGCGTCAGCAAATTATTGACGGATTCAAAAAAAATAAAGTAGAAGTCAGCGAGCTGTCAGTTATCGCTGGCCCGACTGTCGTTAGATTTGAATTTACTTCTAACCAGAGTTACAAAATAAAGCAAATCCGTTCTTGCGAAAATACGCTCAATGAAGTTTTGTCGGAATATGGTCCAATCCGTATAATTGCGCCAGTTTCTGGGAAGGGTACATTTGCAGTTGAAGTTCCGCGACCTGACCGACAAATCGTTCGATTGCGCGAAGTGCTTGAATCAGATGAATTTCAAAAATCAAAGGCAAAATTGCCGATTGCATTAGGCATACCATCAGAGAATAAACCTCTTGTTGCGGATTTGGCAAGAATGCCCCATCTGCTCATTGCAGGAATGACTGGACAAGGTAAATCTGTTCTGCTCAACAATATCATTCTGTCGTTGCTCTACAAGAAATCTCCTGAAGATTTGAAGTTGACTTTGATTGACACGAAAATGGTCGAATTCAGTCAATATGACCAAATCGCACGGCAATACTTTATTGACTTCGCGGGCATTGGTCAGAAGGTTATAACCGATGTGCATGAAGCATTGACTGTACTTAATGCCATTGTCGTTGAGATGGATGAACGATACAATCTTTTCAGATGTGCGCAGTGTAGAAATTTAGAGGAGTATAATAGACTAATCCTGGATGGAAAACTGTCAGAGCAAGATGGACATCATCTGCCGTATATAATTGTTTGTATTGATGAGTTTGCTGATTTGACTATGCCATTAGGCAAAGATGCTGAGATTGTCATTGCAAGAATTGCCCAAAAAGCTCGAGGTGTGGGAATACATGTAATAATTGCCACACAGTGCACAAGTGCCAACGTAATCACGGGCGTAATAAAAGCCAACTTTCCAGAACGAATTGCATTACGAGTCAAACACATGGATGATTCACGTACGATTTTGGATTGTCCGGGCGGCGAACGACTGATTGGGCGTGGCGACATGCTTTTTTATAGCAGCTATTATGGCCCGTTGACGAGGATTCAATGTTGTTTTGTAGATACTGAGGAGATTGAAAATGTTAGCGACTGGGAAACTAATTGCGAACCACCTCAACCCTATAAATTGCCGGTTATTTCAATCATTGAGCAAAAACCGATGATGGGAGACAGTGATCCCTTATTTGAAGAGGCTGCCCGATATATCATAGAATGTGGGATGGCTAGTACGTCTAAATTACAACGGCGTTTTTCAATAGGTTATTATCATGCAAACCGGCTTATGGATCAACTGGAAGCCGATGGCATAGTTGGACCGAAAAACGGGGTAAAACCACGTGAAATCTTGAAAAAAGGGGATTCAAACGACAAACATGAATCCTCGAAGTCCCTGTTTAAACGGTTGTTAAATCTACTGAATTCGGATAATGATGACGATTTTAAAGAAGAGCTGCCGGAAAAGGCTGAGAAGCAGATTGTTCCGGATAAAGAACGTGATAAAGTTGACGTGCCAATATGCGAAGATTTCATTGATGATCTCTCTATCCCACAATACAAATTTCCGTATGAGGATTACAGGATAATTGGTTATGAGGTAAATTCGACAGCGGATAAACTGTGGACTAAGTGTCTTAAACAGATTAGTGAGAAGATTAAAAGCACTGAGTTTGAACGGTTATTCGCACATACGCGCGTAGCTGATTTCAATAATAACGACCTTACTATTTCTGTCCCCAGTCAATGGTATTACGACCAAATCGAGAAAAGATATATGCCAATTATTGCACCTATTTTAAAGCAGGTGTTTGGTGGTGATGTTAAGTTGTTCTATTGCTTTGAAAACTACAATAACTCAACCAAATTCTCTATTGACGCGATTGATCAGATTATACAGACCTGCGGACATATAAATATTGATGTCGCGGACATTGCCTCGACCTTGTCAACTGATACGTTGAATTATGTGACGGTTGGATTTGGGAACAGCATTACAGATGCCGTGGAACAGTCGGTTGATAACTTGCCTATCAATTCGGATCAAGTCGGAAAGATACTCTTTCAAATTCTGATTCCTAAGGATTATAAACCGGATATGTCAGCGATTAAGTCAATGACTGATTTCATTGGCAAGTACAACCAAGATATAGATGTCTGTTGGGGTCTTGCTTTCGATGAATCGCTAACCGATAGTATAAAAGTAATATTAATCGCATCAAGCAAATAGATTATGTTAGGAGCGATAGCAGGTGATATTATAGGTTCGCTGTATGAGTTTGTCGAGTTGAAGAAGTACGACTTTGAGCTTCTTCCGCAAGGGAGCAGGTTTACGGATGACTCGGTGATGACTATTGCCGTGGCTTATTGGTTGGCTCATTACGATGAATATGATGAAATAGGTCATACCAGAGAGCGATTGATTGAGTGCATGCAGGAGATTGGTCGTAAATATCCGGATGCCGGTTTTGGCAGTTCATTCTACCACTGGCTATGGAGCGAGAATCCGCAACCTTACAACAGCTGGGGCAATGGGGCGGCAATGCGTGTCAGTCCCGTAGGACTGTTTGCCGAGACTCTTGATGAAGCATTGACCCTGGCAAAGATGTCGGCAGAAGTGTCGCATAATCATCCGGCAGGAATAGCCGGAGCGCAGTCAGTAGCTGCGGCGGTATGGATGGCAAAACATGGCCATTCAAAAGATGAAATACGCGATTATATAATGTGCCGCTTCAATTACGATCTGACCCGAACGGTCGATGAGATACGCCCCACATATCAATGGGATGTATCATGTCAGGGATCAGTGCCTGAATCAATCATCTGTTTTCTTGAAGGCAAGGATTTCATTGATGTGGTTCGTAAGGCAGTGTCGCTCGGAGGTGATGCCGACACAATGGCGTGCATAGCCGGATCAATCGCCGCCTGCATCTATCCCATTCCCGAATGGATAGCCAACCGCTGCGAATATCTTTTGGACCCGTATCTACGCCAAAGGATGGCAAGTTTTGAGTTCTCATGCAATTTCCGCCCGCTACTCAAAATGCTCCCGGACGATTAGTTGATAAACAATAAAATAAATAAAACAATAAATATACAAACTAACAATAAGTTCAAAAGGGCTATGGAAAAGAAATACTTATTAGGCGCTATAGTTGGTGATATTCTCCGGACTACTTTTAGAGACAAAGATTTGTCATCATTGGATTTGCATGACTACAGTAAACTGACCGAAAATGGGTCATTTTCAGGTGATACTGTTTTGACTCTTGGCGTTGCAAAATATATAATGGAAAATATGAATCTCTATAGAGGGCCGGCACAAAAAGGTCGAAGTGAACACAGACAACAGATTCTTGTAAAAACGCTACGTGAACTTGCACATAAATATCCAGATGCCTTGTATTCTCCAGCGTGTAAAAAATGGCTCAATTCTGATATTCAAGAGCCAATGGATTCCAATGAATGGAGTGCACCTATATGGTTCTCTCCTATCAATCTGGCTTTTGAAGGAGAATGCGATTTAGATTCACACTTGAAAATTAGCAATGAGGCATTTTCTGCTGTTCTGAAAAATGACACGGTGCATACAGCGAATAAGGCTATGACTGTCTCTCAGTATATGATAGGAGAAGAGTGGGGAGGCCAACAAACGCTATGTGATTTTCTTGCTTGTATGTATAACATGAGATGGATTCCAGTTCACCAGATTCCAGTTGCGGAAGAAAATTGGAGAGAATCTGTTATTAATTCATTTGAGGTAGCTTTGAGTATCTTTTGGAGCGGTAATTTTATAAATAATGCACCTAAGACTTCAATAGCATTATCTGAACTGCGCTATCTGAAGGCATTGCCAACAGTTGTGACACCGTTCGTTACCACTTTGATACAAACCGATCACTTCTCACAATATGAGAGGATGTTAATAAATGCGTGCCGCTCACTTCTTCCTGATAATCTACTGGAGATTAATGACAAGTTCTTCGAGTTCCTTGAAGAGAATGGTTCACATTATTTTTATGAAGAGGATGAAGAGGATGAAGAGGAAGAAGAGGAAGAAGAGGAAGAAGAGGATGACCTTGATGATTCAGAAGATGGACTTATCAGCTTTGATGACTTACTAAAATTGTTATGACTTTCGACGAGTTCAAGACGTTGGCACTCAATCCACCGTGGCGCGAGGAGGAGAGCATTTTTGAGGTAACGATGTATGAGGTCAAGGATTTGCCGGAACGTCGCCGCAATCATTATCCGTCGTTTGAGGTTGAGTGTTCAAGAATTGGATTCTCTCATACTATCGAAGATGCAGAACAGTTTATTGCCGAAACGATCAAGGCTTATGACAACAACATTGATGATATTTATTGCTTCCATATCAAGGAATATCCGATAAGATGTACACTTGACATGTTGTGGCCTGGTTATGGCTTATCATGGAGACTATATGACAACTCCGGCCGACTTCTTGATAAAACGTATTGTTCATCAATGGAGCGTGACCGGAATACAAGGTACGGTTTCTTTCGGGGCAGAACTGATGACATGCGGCGCTTTAAGGAGGGTGACATTGTGGAAGTGTTGCGGGGCACTACGGTCAGCCTTGGTGTGGTAGCAAGTTCCGGACTGTCGGTTGAATGGTGCTGGGACTATCGTAACCGCGTCACAAGTCAGAACCATAAGCTATATGAACCTGAAATGAGGGATGCTTATATCGATTCATGCTATTTTCAAGAAGCAGGAGATGATCAATTGCCAGTGATTGATGGACCGACCTATGCAACACACAGGCATGTACATACATTGAACATAATGCCACTGCGTTATCCCCTCTCAAAAAAACTACAGAACAGATACAACGGATATTATAAAGCCATGCTCCGTGAAAAAGAGAAATATTCCAAACAACAAGAATTATGACTTTCGATGAATTTAAGGCGTTAGCGTTGAATCCACCACATTATGACGGTGGGACAATTTTTCGTGTCGATACATATTGCTACTGCAAGGAATGGGTCGATACTGAATATGAACTTGAACGTAAGCATCGGTCATTCCATCTGTCTTTGAAAGAAGTAGAAGTGGCTCTAAAAGACATAAAACCTAAAGTGGAGGTAGATGACATGAAAGTCTATTGTCATTTCGTATTTGAAATACCGACAAGGATAGATGTACATTTTGAAAAATACATTTCTGTAAGGACATATGATGCTGACGGCAAACAGGAAGATCAATCTGTCTGTACGTACGGATTCTCAAAAATTGAAAAGTATGATGCCTTTAGAGGTAGGCCAAAGGAGATGATAAAACATCATGTCGGCGATTTTGTTGAAATAGTACATCTGTATCTTTCAGCAGATGAAGAGTGTAGAGCAAAAGTATATACAGCCTTGCTAACATCAGTTCCACGAAGCATTGAAAAATGTTGGGAAATCAACCAGAAGTTGCCGGATGGTGTCTTTCTTGATTGGCTGGATGACAATTACTTCTATATCGATGACCCTAAACATAGGATGTGGAGTGATGACATTCATCCTGTGTTCGTGTTCAAACCACGCGAACCGATTTCAGAATCACGAAAAAATGAACTGATAGAGTTTGCCAAAGACGAATCAGTAGTCAACAGTTATTGGCATGAAAACGGAAGTGAGACAGACCGCATAATTACACGGGTCGCAGCCATAGGCAACAATTATCGGCCTGATGGACCGCAATTGGAACCTGATAATTTTTTACCGGTATATGGTGCGCAGGAGGTATTTGACACGTCTGTTTCAGTTGATTGTTCAACACCTGATCCTCTCAATGCACTGACATATAAACTGCTTGAAATAAGGCCGGATTTATTTGAATACTTTGATTGCTTCCTGATTAATTTTATTAATACAGATTTGGAAGATAAAAAATTGAAAATTTCTGTACGTTGCAAATGGTGGCGGGAATTACAGCGGCATTTCCCTAAATTAGGTAATTTTCCCAACCGAAAATTTGGACATCGCATCCACTGTGGAGCAACAGAATATCGAATTGAAATAATCGCATACAAATGACATTTGAGGGATTCAAGGCATTGGCACAGAACCTGCCATCTCCGGAGGGTAAATCCGTCTATAGAATTGATGTGCATAGGTTCAAGCATCAGCCGCACTCCGATAGTTATCCCACAAAGTTTGAGGTGGTGATGACAGAGAGCTTCATTTATCCTGATTTTGATACAGTGCAGTTTATGCTGCGACGATTCGTCGGCAAGGAATATATGAATCAGCAGCTGTACGCGCTCTATGTCTATGAATTGCCATACAATGCCGAAATTTCCTGTAACCAGTATCGTCGGTTGTGGATTTATGACCGACACGGACAACTTGTATCTCAATCCGTTTGCTCCACTTTGATTGAAGATCTTAACACACCATTTGCTAAGTTCAGAGGACGCGATGATGCGTTCAGCCCAGGCGATGTGGTAGAAGTGTATGACCGTGACAAAGGCACTGTTACTATTGGAGTTGTAGCACGATCACCCCGCACTATTGAACAATGCTGGGAAGTGCGCAAGATTGTTGAGAAAGTCTGCATAAAGGAGGGAGTCGGTGCGGAACATACTGATGACAATTATTGGCTATACGCCGACGATGATTGCTATTGTGTGGTCACCGGTGTTGACTTCAAGCATCAACATTCCTTTCCAAGAGCCACTGATGTTTTGCCGCTATCAAGTCCGTTACCTCCTCATGTGCGAGATCAATATGATACGTACTTCCATCTTGCCATGAAGTACCACCTACAGGAAATCAATGCCACAGAGATAACCGAACAAACAGTCTCAAACCGCCACTCTGAACTCAATGACCTCCTGAATCTCCTCTGAACGAATCAACCATCCACAAAAGAGAATAATGGATAAAGTGAATGAAATGAGCACTTTATCCATTACTTTTATATAATTTATTTTATTATATTTTTTCTTCTATATTTTCTTTTTAAAATATAGATTCATTTAATTCATTTTCTTAATTATTAAATAATTAGTATAAGATTTTTATATTGGGTAGTTTGTTTGGTTGTTTATAAACTTCAATTCCTTGAATATCCATACTTACAAATGTTGTGAAACACTGTATGTTTTTGAAATCAATCAGTTCAAACTCATGAATTTTGCGTTCGAGAGCTATATACTTTTGTGGAGATCCAAAGTATATTACATCTCCAATGGTCGCCGAATTCGCATCCCAATAACCATCATCTACAAAATGTAATTTTTCTTCGTAGGGTAATATTATTTCAACCGTTTTTGAATGATTCGTTTTTTGAAACTCAGTCCAGTTTCTGAACCCACAAAACACAGCCAGACGTTCCAATATAAAGGTACTGGGTGTATATCTTTTGTTGCGAGTCCCGTATTTGCTGCATCCCCAATATCGTTTTAGGGTTGTTGGACTCACGAAAAATTCTGTCGGTTCACCTGTATTACGGCCATTTGCTAATGTTATTAATCGCGCAGCTTCATTGCGGGACTTGCCATCTAAAGGATTAAACTGTGGCATTTTTTTCTGAACCTCTTGTAGTAATACTTTTACTGATTGCATGTCTATAGACAGACTTTCTGGTTTCTTATTCATAATATTTATATTAAAAAAATTCACTTACTATATAACCAGTATAAAATTTTTTTTCAATTGAAAATCGGTTCAATCCTCTTTTGAAAAGCATTTTTAAAGCCGAATAAGCATAGCCTGTATGAAAATGTTTGAGAATATGACTGTCCCCAAATATTTGTAGAATAGCGTTTCCTTTGCAGCATGAAAAGTTACTCAACAACATACAACGATATGCCGGCAAGGATAGATGAAATTCTTGCTGAGATAAAGGAGCTCAAAGCCTTGTTTCAGTCAGTGACCAAACGAGAGGAGATACCTAAATACATGGATATTGATACGACAGTGGCAGAGTTACATAGGCAAGGAATCAAAATGAGCAAATCAACCTTGTACAAAAAATCTGCATGTGGACTTATTCCCGTTCATAAAATCGACAACAGAATCTATTTTAAAATTAACGAACTGCTAAAAATATATAACAACAATGAATAACAAATTAACTCCATCCGAAATCGCTGCAATCTGTTTGGGGAAAACTCCAATACAAAACCATGTCCTTGAACATCCTCAATTAAGTCGAATCATATACGGAATTCCTCAAATAAATTATGAGGCAATAAAAACAGAAGAAATGATATTACACGATGATGAAAACAAACTCAAACGCTTTGATAAAAACGGTAAGGAAACGATGGAATCCCCAAATGTTACTCCGGCGGAGAAATCCGTTTATCTGACCAGACTGGTTAAGTATGCAGCAGAGACTGCCGGCTATGACATAATATTCATGGATGGGTGGCCATATTATTACAATGGTTGCTTCTGGGAACAAATTCCTGAAAAAATAGTGGAGGAATTTTTATGTCTTGCTGCATATAAAACAGGGTTGTACTACTCACTTGTTACAACATTTAGTTTTAAGAAAAGATTGTATACTCAGTTTATATCTGATTTTCCGAAACCAGAGGATGACGAGATTATGTCAAAGGATAAGATACTTGTGAATCTTAAAAATGGAACTTTGGAATTCAATGGAGATGAATTTGAATTTCGAGATTTCAGAAAAGAGGATTATATAAGATACCAATTGGATTATGTATATGATCCTAACGCTACATCTCCAATGTTTGACAAATTCCTTGATGAAGTTCTCCCTGAAAAAGCAGCGCAGGATGTCCTGATGGAAATGATTGGGTATTGTTTCATCCCTACCCAAAGGATGAAATTAGAGCGTAGCTTATTGCTTTATGGGCCGGGAGCAAATGGTAAAGGCGTTGTTTATGATATAGTTTCAGCTATTATTGGAGATGAACATATTACTGGATTTAGCATGGAAGCACTATCAAACGATCCGAATGCCCGTGCACAACTTAAGGATAAGCTATTGAATTATGCCACAGAATTAGATGGCAAATGTAAGCCAGATATGATTAAGAAATTGATCAGTGGCGAACCGGTTCATATTAAAACGCTTTACAAGGATGTAACAATGATGAAGAACTATCCATGTAAATTTATCTTTAACACGAATAATTTACCGCGTGGAGCTGAAAACACAAAAGCTTTTTTTAGGCGTTGGTTGATTCTGCCTTTTAATACAATAATTCCACCTGAAAAAAAAGACATTCACTTGTCAAAAAAGTTGAAAGATGAATTGCCGGGTATTTTTAATCGTGTCGTGGCAGGCATTCAAAGGCTTATTAGAAACGAAGATTTTACAGAATCGAAACTTGCGGCACAAATGCTGGAAGAATATAAGGAGCAATCCAATTCGGTCCTCAGATTTATCAAAGATGAAAACTGGGTTTCAACAGTGCCGAAAAATTCAACTGAAAGGATTTCTTCGATTGTACCACATGTTCCATTATCTAAATTTTATGAAAGTTACAAGGCTTATTGCATTGAATCGGGATGTAATCCAAGTAGCAACCTTGACTTTGGCAAGAAAATCAAAGATCATTTTTTGGTTCAACGTGGATGCACCAACAATGAAACATGGGTATTTGCAAGGCAGGAATTAAATGTGTCACAAACATCGGCTGATTTATCAGTTGACAGTTCAGATGATATAATAAATCAAGTAATAACTGATTCAAATGAAAAATTCAAAAGTTAGTCTATTCAAAGACTATAAAACAAAACTTCCGAGTGATATTATTTCACTATATGATTGGGTAACAACAGAAACGTTTAAAGACAGAGTTGAGCATATACGCTCAATCTCTGATAAAAAGCAACAACGGGAATTAAAAGCACAACTGCCATGTATTACTCCGAGTGGGATATTCTCATATTGCAAGGATAACAACCTCGATCTGCATAGTGGATTTATCTGCGTGGATATTGATGGCGGAGAGAGCAATCCACAGATCACGGATTTTGAAGCATTGAAATTATCACTTGCTAAACTTCCGTTTATTGCCTACTGTGGACTCTCAGTCAGTGGCAATGGTGTGTTCTGTCTTATTCCAATAAAATATCCGGAAAAGCATATTGAACATTTCTATGCAATTGAGGAGATGTTTCAGAAGATTGGAATAAACATAGATACATCATGTAAAAATGTTTCCCGATTGCGGGGTGCATCCTATGACTGTAATCCCATTATTAATCTTAATGCCAAACCGTTTGCAAAGATAATACAGCGGTCGGTTAAACCACAGAGATTCACATTTGACAAAAAAGGCAGTCATGTCTTTGTTGATGGAGAATTTCACTCTGTGCCTTACTACATGGCTTTAATGATTAAGACCGTCGATGATAACAAAATCGACATTACAGGAGACCGCAGACAATGGTTCGCAATCGGTTGCTCTATTGCATCCGAATATGGTGAGAATGGGCGATATGTATTTCATGAGTTCAGCAAACATTACAAGAATTCACGTTATCATTATACGAAAGAAGAAACTGATGATATGTATTCCAACTGTTTAAGATGCTTTAATCGGTACAACTATTCCATCGCAACCTTCTTTTACTTCTGTAAAGAGAATGGTGTCGTATAACAATGCCCACCGGTAGATAGCCATTACTATTTTCATAAAATGTTGTGTTCAAGCCGTTGCCCTGCGAATGTGGTAACGGCTTGATGTTTACCGGTGTGCGTGGTTGTGCAGGATAGCGGGGTGTGTGCAAATTTTGTGCAAGGAAATGGGGCAAAAAGAAATCAAGCGGTTAGGTATTAATCTAATCGCTTGATATTTAACTGTTTAAGCAGTGGTCCCACTTGGGCTTGAACCAAGGACTCCCTGATTATGAGTCAGGTGCTCTAACCAACTGAGCTATAGGACCTTGCTGGGCTGAGAGCGGTGGGGTGTGCTGTGGGGCACAGCTGCGCTTCCTGCTTTTGCTCTGCAAAGTTAGTAATTTTATTTTATTCTGCAATGGTTTTGTTTATATTTTTTTCAATTATGTTGCTGTTTATGCCGCGATGGGAAGTCATGGGGTGAAACATTGTGCTGAGAGTCGCGTTGATAATGTACGGGCCTGTCCGGGTTTGCCGGATGGGTCGGTTATGTACGGGCGCTTCCGGCAACCCCGGGGGCGGTCGTTTTAAATGTGTTGTTATGAATCTGAAGACTATTTATCTGGCGGGGGGATGCTTCTGGGGAACGGAGCATCTTTTCTCGCTCGTGCCGGGCGTCAGGGAAACTGTCGCCGGTTATGCTGACAGCAGTGTCGATAATCCTTCTTATGAGGAGGTGTGTACTGGCCGGACGGGCGCGGCCGAGACAGTGCGCGTTGTCTATGATGCTGATCTGGTAGGACTAACTTCGCTGCTGCAATTGTATTTCCGAAGCATTGACCCGACATCGCTCAACCGTCAGGGTAATGATGTCGGCACGCAGTATCGCACCGGTATTTATTATACCGACCGCGATGATGTCCCGGTAATCGATGCCGCCGTGGCCGCTCTCCAGCGTCGTTATTCATCGCCGCTCGCAATCGAGGTGAAGCCTCTTGCCAACTTTTTCCCTGCCGAGGAGTACCATCAGGAATATCTTGTGAAGAATCCCCGTGGCTATTGCCATGTGGACCGTGCACTTTTCTGGGAAGCGAAGAATCTGGGTCGGAAACCGGAGGCCGATGAATGCGAAAACCTGACCGAAGGGAAAGCGGAAAAGTGCTCGCGCGAGGAACTCCGCAAGCGTCTGACGCCTCTTCAGTGGGAAGTCACACAGAACGGCGCGACCGAGCGTCCATTCACCAACGAGTATGACCATGAGTTCCGTCGTGGTATCTATGTTGACATCACCGACGGTACACCGCTGTTCGTATCGTCGGCAAAGTATGACTCAGGCTGCGGGTGGCCGGCATTCTCGCGTCCCATAAACGACACGCTTGTCACCGAACATGAGGACAGAAGCTACGGTCGCCTGCGGACCGAGGTGAGGTCGGCAAGTTCAGGAGCACATCTCGGCCATGTTTTCGAGGATGGCCCCGTTGAAAGCGGAGGTCTGCGTTATTGCATAAACTCCGCCTCGCTGCGTTTCATTCCGCTTGAGGAAATGGTGGCAGCGGGTTATGGATACCTTGTGCCGCTTGCTTCGGAATAAAGCGCACTTCGCAAGCAAGAATTCCTCTCCAACTGAATTCCTCTTCCGCCGCATGGCTGCTTATTTGCGGAGAATGCGGCGGAGCAGGGGAGGGGTGATCAGCGCGGCAACTGCCACTCCCGTCCAGTCGGCGAGAAGGTCGAGGAAGTCGGTGGAGCGGCCAAGCCCCATGGCGCTCTGGGCGTATTCGTCGGCAGCGCAGAACAAGCCCACGCAGATTACAATTGTCCATACCCGTCCAGGTGTAAGCCGCGACGTGCGGCGCAGGCCGTTGCGCTCGTAGTCGAACATCACGGCACCGGTCAGTCCACCCATCATAATGGCGTGGACCAGCTTGTCTGCTCCCGGAAAAAGAGGTATGTCTTCAGTCGGCACCGGGTCGGGTGCCAGAGTCAGCCAAAGTACCAGTCCTAAAGTCAGGACAGTCGGCCACCAGCGTCGTATAAACTCCATAGCGGTTGCAAAGTTACAAAAAATAAGCGGTATCCAGCGCGTTACGGCTGTAGATGCCTCGAAAAATGTGGTCAGGGTGCGGTGGAAAAGTGTGGGGAAATACGCCCGCGGAAGTGGCGATTCAAATTTCCTACAAAATCTTTTTATATTTTTGCCGCGCATAAATAATGCGCATTATTAACCCGCTCTCCCGGGACTTACGGATTATCATGGATGTGCACACTCTCCCCGGCATATCCGACCATACCCGACATCAATGACAACAAACAAATCAAGATATCTGTTGTATGCCGGAATCTGCATCGCCCTGCTGCCGGTGCTTATCTTCCGCGACTACACACCGTCAAACGAGCTGCGCTACCTCAGCATTGCCGACGAGGCTCTCCGCTCGCACAATTTCTTCACTTTCACGAACCACGGCGTACCATATGCCGACAAACCCCCGCTGTATCTCTGGATAGTCATGCTTTGCCGTATGATAGCGGGCAAGCACCTGATGTGGCTGCTGTCGCTATTCTCGCTCATACCGGCGTTGCTCACAGCCGAGGTCATGGACCGCTGGACGTGCAACGAGCTCAAACCCGCTCCGCGTCTCTCCGGCTCCATTGTGCTTCTTACCGGTGGGCTGTTCCTCGGTCTCGCCGTAACGTTGCGCATGGATATGCTCATGACGCTCTTCATAGTGCTGGCTCTGCGGTCGTTCTGGCGCATGTACACCGACATGACCACTAACCGGGTGGAGCGGTGGCTCTTCCCGGTGTGGGTTTTCATGGCGATATTCTCGAAAGGACCGGTCGGAATACTCATGCCGTTGCTTTCCACGACTGTTTTCCTCTTCATCTCCGGACGCATACGCGACTTCTTCCGCTACTGGGGATGGCGCACATGGATACCACTGCTCGCGCTGTGCGGCCTATGGTTCGGTGCCGTCTATGCCGAAGGTGGTTACGAATATCTCGACAACCTGCTTTTCCATCAGACGGTTGACCGTGCCGTAAAAGCCTCCGAGCACGTCCGGCCCTTCTACTACTACCTCATCACCTTCTGGTACAGCATGGCGCCTTGGTCGCTGCTTGTGGCCGCCGCACTGGGTGGAATGTTCATGCCGCGTTTCAGCCGTGGCAGCATGATGTGCTATTTCCTGACCGTGAGCATCACGACCTTTGTAATGCTCTCCTGCTCAAGCTCGAAACTTCCGGTCTATCTCGTGCCGATATTCCCTTTTCTCTCTTACGCCACGGTAATGTACCTGGCGCGTGTCGGCTCCACACGGCTGCTGCGTGCCGCTGTCGCAGTCCCGTCCGGTGTGCTTGTGCTCGCCCTCCCGGCGATGCTTGTCCTCACTGCACAACCGAAAACCGCATGGCTCTTTGACTGGTGGCTTATAGTTGCCTCTGCATTGCTGAGCGCGACAGGCATCCTGGTTCTCTGCCTTCTCTATTGCCGGATCGGCAGGGGAGACCGCGTTGACCTCTCGCTCCGGGCATTTGCCACCGGTATGCTGCTCGCTATATTCACAGCCGGATGGGCCACACCTCAGCTCAACGCCTCTATCGGTTACGGCGAGATATGCCGGGCCGCCCGGACTGAGGCCCGTTCGCAGGGCACGACGGATATCTGCACATGGCGGGTGAAACGCTCCGAGAACATGGATGTCTACCTCGGTCGCGACGTGCGGATAATTCCCGACGACAGCGTTCCCTCGCCGCAGGTAACACGCGGGGTCGTGATCATCACCAAGACAAAACATCTGAAGGCACTCGATGCCGCACGCTGCGACACGGTCGTAGGCGGCTACGCGGTGGTCAGCCTCGGTAATAACGATTGATTCCAAAGCCCCGGCTCTCACTATTGAAACCATTAGCTATGAAGATAACCTACACTTACCCGAAACTCAAGATTGCCTTCGCGGTGCTGGTCTGCCTGGTCACATTTTTTGTGAACAACCAGGTTCTCGTGCCCGACATTATGGAGTCGCGCAACATTGTCACGGCCCGCGAGATGGTCTACGACGGAAACTGGATCATCCCGACCATGAACGGCACGCTCCGCCTCGAAAAACCGCCGTTGCCCACATGGACCACAGCCGTCGCGGAGATTGTGTCGCCCGACAACGTGGCACTCCAACGCGCCATGGCAGGACTTGCCGCACTGCTCTTGGTCTACTACTTCTGGCGGTTCTCGCGCCGCATTCTGCGTCTTGACCCGTTCGTGCCGACGCTGCTCCTCTGCACCTGCTACAACGTCATACTCATGGGGCGCACCGCCTCGTGGGACATCTACTGCCACGCCTTCATGATGGGCGGCATCTACCACTTTGCCCGCGCCGTCTCCGAACGGCCATGCGCGTGGAGACAGTTCCTGTGGGCCGGACTTTTCACCGGGCTCTCCATCATGAGCAAAGGCCCGGTGTCGCTCTACGCCCTCTTCCTTCCCTTCATAATCAGCTACTTCACCTTCCGCCGTCCCTCCATGCGCGGCAAGTGGGGTGCCCTGACCGTCATGATTGTACTCGCTCTGGCCATCGGCGGCTGGTGGTACCTCTACGTTCACCTCGCACAGGCCGACGCTCTCAGCGCCGTGGTCGAGAAGGAATCAGGCTCATGGATCAACCGCAACGTGCGTCCATGGTGGTACTACTGGAAATTCTTCCTTGAGACCGGCGTGTGGTCGCTGCTCATGCTCACCTCGATTTTCCTGCCGCTCTTCAACCGTCGCCGCCGCACGTCGCGCCGGTGGCTCATATCGCTCGGCTGGCTCGTATGCTCGCTGGTTCTCCTGTCGCTGCTCCCCGAGAAGAAGAGCCGTTACCTGCTCCCTATACTCATACCGGCCAGCTACGTCATGGGCTGTATGCTCGTGTGGTGGAAAAATGCCTTTGCCGATCTCAAGAATCCGGCAAAATCTGACCGGATACTCTTCCGGATAAACTGCGGCCTTATCGCCCTCGTCATGCTTGCGCTCCCTGTTGCCGGGTGGATTTTCGGTGTCAAGCCCGGTGCTTTAAGTCTCGGTGTATGGATAGCGTTCACAATCATCGACGTCACACTCGCCGCATGGCTCATCGCCGCGACGGTGCGTCTGCGCCCCATGGTGATGCTTGTCGGTGTCGCGTTGCTCTTCATGGCTGCCGAATGCACGGTGATCACGCTCATGCGCAGCGTGGTCAACAACCCAGAGATGAAGAGCATATCCGGCACGCGCGAGCTGCGCGAGCTCGACGGCCTCCCGTTCTATCACCTTGACACCGAGGAGCTCCGCATAGAGCTTGTCTATGCCGCCCACCGTCCGATCCGCGCCATCAGCGCCGACTCCGTGGCAGCGCATATGCCCTGTGTCATACTTACTCATCAGCGTGCCGGTCAGGCTCTTCCTACCGGACTGTGGGAGGTGGCCGACTCGACATATATTGACCGCTACGACGACAACCGCCGTCCGAAGAATACCAAACGCTACAGCGACCTTTTCATATTTCACGCAACCAAGCTCACGCCCAAGGACACCGCCGCTGTGTCCGTGCGCTGACAACAATATATTTCAGAACAATGAACAAGACCTCACTTTATCAACTCACAGTAATAGTCCCCGTCTACAACGAAGAGGACAACATCGACGCACTTGAGTCCCGTCTCAGCGTCTTTCTGCCGCAGGCGCGTGTGGCCACATGCGTGCTGTTTGTCAACGATGGCTCGACCGACTCCAGTCTGGAGCGTATCCGCGAGATATGCCGCCGCCACACCGACTTTTTCTACCTCAATCTCGGCCGCAACGGTGGCCTGAGCGCGGCCATGAAGGCGGGAATCGATGCCGTCGAGTCCCCCTATGTCGGTTATATGGACGCCGACCTCCAGACCGCACCCGAGGATTTCAACCTGCTCCTCGCCGACATCGAGAACTATGAGCTTGTGATGGGTATCCGTGCCAACCGCAAGGACACCATCTTCAAGAAACTCCAGTCGAAGATTGCAAACGGATTCCGCCGCATGATGACCCACGACGGCGTGCAGGACACCGGTTGCCCCCTCAAGGTGATGCACACCGACTACGCCCGCCGCGTGCCCTTCTTCACCGGAATGCACCGCTTTCTCCCCGCGCTCATCCAGCTTCAGGAGGGTCGCGTCAAGCAGGTTCCCGTGCGTCACTTTCCCCGCACGGCCGGAGTGTCGAAATACCATCTCTGGAACCGCCTCGTTTCTCCGTTCATGGACTGCTTCGCCTACCGCTGGATGAAGAAACGTTACATAAACTACTCGGTGAGCGACGACAACTTCCGAAAAGCCTGATAACGCCGGCATGGACAATTCATATCTAATATACGCCATCGGGTTCCTCGCTCAGGGATTCTTCTCGGCGCGTATCCTGGTGCAATGGGCCATGTCGGAGCGGGCACGCAAGGTGCTGTCGCCCTCTGTGTTCTGGATTCTAAGTATCGCCGGAGCATATCTGCTCTGCCTTTACGGGTGGTTGCGCAACGACTTCGCCATAGTGCTCGGCCAGGTGATATCCTACTACATCTACCTCTGGAACCTCAACATCAAGGGTGTGTGGCGACGCGTGCCTATGCTTCTCCGCATAGTGCTCATACTCACGCCCGTCGTGGCCGGAGTCTGTGTAGCCGGAAACGCGGCGGAATTCATTGACCGCTTCCTTCTCAACAGCGACATACCGATGTGGCTCGTCATATACGGCTCGCTCGGACAGATACTGTTCACCCTGCGGTTCATATACCAGTGGCTTTATTCGCGCCGTGAGGGAGAATCGACCCTTCCCGCCGGATTCTGGATAATAAGCCTCGCCGGTTCGCTGGCCATCGTGTCATACGGAATAATCCGCCACGACCCCGTGCTCATCATAGGCCAGTCGTTCGGACTTGTGGCCTACGTGCGCAACCTCATCATTCTGAAAAAAGAAACAAATTTGAAATGAAGATACTTGTTACAGGAGCCGCCGGATTCATCGGGGCGGCCACAGTGGAATGCCTGCTGCGCCTCGGCCATGAGGTGATCGGCATCGACAATATAAACTCATATTACGACACCGCTCTCAAATACTGGCGTCTGGAGCGCCTCGGCGTGGCTCAGGGTGACATACGCGACGGCAAGCCCGTGGTCAGCTCGCTCAATCCCTCTTTCACTTTCATAAAGATGGACATCACCGACCGTATCAGCCTTGACCGTCTGTTCGCCGACAGCGGTTTCGAGATTGTTATCAACCTCGCCGCTCAAGCCGGTGTGCGTTACTCGATTGAGAATCCTTACGCATACGTGGAGAGCAACCTTGTCGGCTTCCTCAACCTCCTCGAATGCTGCCGCAACCATCCGGTCAAGCACCTTATCTATGCAAGCTCCAGCAGCGTCTACGGCATGAGCGACCACATACCTTATGCCGAGTCCGACCGCACCGACTCACCGGTGAGCCTTTACGCCGCCACCAAGAAGAGCAATGAGCTGATGGCCTACTGTTACAGCCAGCTCTACGGCGTTCCCGCTACCGGAGTTCGCTTCTTTACCGTCTATGGTCCGGCAGGACGTCCCGACATGGCTCCGTTCCTCTTCCTCCGCGCCGTGCTCGAAGGTAAGCCGATACGCGTGTTCAACCATGGCGACATGCAGCGCGACTTCACCTATATCGACGACATCACCGATGGCCTGATGCTTCTGCTCGAACATCCGTCGCAGGAGAAGATTCCCCACCGCGTGTACAACATCGGCCACTCGTCGCCTGTGCAGCTCATGGACTTCATACACACCATCGAGAAAGTAGCCGGACGCAAGGCCGAGATGAAGATGGAGGGTATGCAGCCGGGCGACGTATATTGCACCTATGCCGACACCACCCGTCTCCAGCAGGACTTCGGCTACTCACCCAAAGTCTCAATCGAGGAGGGCATACGCAACTTCTACGACTGGTATTTAGGCTTTACTAAAGCCTAACACGAATGTGTGGCGGCCTTCGGCGAAGCTGTATGAGACCGTCCATTTGTGGAAGTCACAGATGCTGCGCACTATGGCCAGGCCGAGTCCCGTGCCTGAGTGGCGCACTTCGCCCGAACGGAAACGCCGGAAGAGAGTCTCCTCGCGCAACGGGCCGTCCATTGCCGTATTGCTCACGGTCAGCGTCTTGTCGGTCATGGTGACGGTCACGTCACCACCGGGTGCCGTGTGCCGCAGAGCATTGACAATAAGATTTTTCAACAGACACTCCAGAAGTACGGTGTTCGCCCGCAGTGTTCGTCCATGCACGCTCCTGCGGTCGGACACCTTTATCGGTATGTCGCTTTGCAACACGCCGTACATAGGCAGCGTCTCGGCCAGGAGAGTCGCTATGTCTACCTCCTCGGCCGTGGCGTACTGTGCGTTGTCAATCTTGGCGAGCAGCAGCAGATTACGGTTCAGATGGCTCATGCGCATGGTGAGGTGATACAGGTCCGACACAATGTTCATCTGCCGCTCATTCATTTCCTCCTGCATGAGCAGGTCGAGCTTGCTGCGTATCACAGCCAAGGGTGTCTGAAGCTCGTGCGAGGCGTTCTCGGTAAACTCCTTCTGTATGCGGAACGACTCATGGTCACGCTCCATGAGCTGTGCGAGCGAGCGGTTGAGCCGGTTGAACTCGCTGATGTCAGTCTCGTTGAAGCGAGGCACCTCATCCTTGGCGATATTGAACCGTTCCGTCTTGCGCAGAGTGTCGTCGAACGGATGCCACAGACTGTGGGTAGCGAAACGTAGCGTTATGAAATAAGCCACGCTTATCACCACGAAATTCAGCAGGAAGAGCAGCGTCATGCCGACCATCACATCATCTTCCGGCCCGTCGGCGTAGAAATAACGGAGTATAAGATAGAACAGGGGAGCGTTGAGCATGAACACCGCTGTCACACATATCAGGAACCTCCCCAACGTGCGCGACAGCAGAGTGCGTGGTTTCTTTTGCAATGCGCTCCGTTTCATGACTCAGCAACCCATTTGTAGCCCGTGCCGTAGTAGGTCTTGATGCAGTCAACCACCCCGGCCTCGGCCAGTTTGGCCTTGAGATTTTTGATATGGGCGTAGACGAAATTGAAGTCTCCCATCATGTCGGCCATGTCGCCGCTCAGATGCTCGGCCAAGGCACTTTTCGACACCACGCGGCGCCGGTTCTCTATCAGGAACAGCAGCACGTCATACTCGCTCTTCGTCAGGTCGAGCGCATGATTTGCGGTTGACACCCGGCGGGCGAGAAGGTCGATTGTTATTCCGCCGGTCTCCAGACGGTTCGCCGAATTGAAATTCTTGCGCCTAAGCAGCGCGAAAATCCTCATGCTCAGTTCCGGCAGGTGGAAAGGCTTCGGCAGATAGTCGTCGGCACCGATTTTGAGTCCTTCGACCTTGTCGTCGAGCGAGTCCTTCGCCGAGATGATTATCACGCCCGACTGGGGGGCGCGTTGCTTTATGCGGCGCAGAATCTCCAGACCCGACCCGTCGGGCAACATCAGGTCGAGAAGTATGCAGTCATATTCGTAGATGTCAACCTTGTTCATGGCCTCCGACACGCAGAAAGCCTGCTCGCAGAGATAATCCTCGCGGCTCAGGAAACTCACAATGTCGTCCGACAGCTGGCGTTCATCCTCGATAATCAGTAATTTCATGTTGCAAAAATAGCAAAAAATAACGACATGATTCAATTCCCGCAAGTCTAAAATCTGTTTGATGAACCCGGTGTTGTCTGACGGCGTTTTGATTACATCCATATTGGCAAGTTATTAAAGGCTGACAAGTTATGAAAGGTAAGAAATCACTGCAGAACAGCATCACGCTGGCGGGGCTGATTGTCACGGTCGGGATAGTTTTCGGCGACATCGGCACCTCGCCCCTCTACGTCATGAAGGCGATTACGGGGGTGAATCCGTCGTATGATGCCGATTACATACTCGGAGCGGTGTCGTGCGTCATCTGGACGCTGACACTCCAGACCACACTCAAATATGTTCTTCTCGCCCTGCGTGCCGACAACAAAGGAGAAGGCGGCATTCTCGCCCTCTTCGCCCTGCTGCGTCGGCTGCCGCGCAAATGGCCATGCATAGTGGCCGCCATCGGAGCCGCCGCCCTTATCGCCGACGGTATGATTACCCCGGCCGTGACCGTCACCTCGGCCATAGAGGGAATACGCATTGTCGCACCCGGTGTCAAGGTTATACCGATTGTGGTGGCTGTAATCATCCTCATCTTCGCCATGCAGCGTGCCGGAACCGGAATGATAGGCCGCTTCTTCGGCCCTTTCATGATGCTCTGGTTCCTCTCCCTCGGGGTGCTCGGATGCTTCGCCATGTTGCATTTCCCCGGCGTGCTCCGGGCGTTCAACCCCTGGTATGCCGTCAGGCTCATGTTCTCCTCGCCCGAATGGTTCCTGATACTCGGTGCTGTCTTTCTCTGCACGACCGGTGCCGAGGCCCTCTATTCCGACCTCGGGCACTGCGGACGGCGCAACATCACCGTCAGCTGGCTATTTGTCAAGGTCATGCTTATCCTCAACTATCTCGGACAGGGTGCGTGGCTGATAGCCAACGAGGGGAAACCCCTTGACGGCGTGAATCCTTTCTATGCCATCATTCCGCACAGTCTTACCATTGTCGGTGTAATCATGGCCACGCTTGCCGCCGTTATCGCCAGCCAGGCGTTGCTCAGCGGATCGTTCACCATATTCTCCGAGGCAGTCAACCTTGACTTCTGGCCCAAGCTGAAAATCAAATATCCATCTGACGAGAAAGGGCAGCTCTATATACCCTCGGTCAACTGGGGATTGCTCGCCGGATGCCTCGTGACCGTCCTCCTCTTCCGCGACTCGTCGCACATGGAGGCGGCATATGGACTGGCCATCACCGTCACGATGCTTATGACCACGTTGCTGCTGACGTTGTGGATGCGCACACGTGGAGTGTCAAAGGCCCTATGTATTCTTTTCTGCGTGTTCTTCCTCTTTTTAGAGGGACTCTTCTTCACGGCCAACCTGTTCAAGTTCACCCACGGAGGCTGGTACACCATGCTTGCAGCCGGGGCTGTTGCGGCGGTCATGATTATCTGGAACAAGGCAACCGCTGTCCGGTCGCAGTACGTGGATTTAAAGCCCCTCGCCGACAACTCGCGTCTGATATCGGCTGTCAAGGCCGACGGAGAGATTCCCAAGTATGCCTCAAACCTAATCTACCTCAACCGTTCGTCACATCCGGGCATGATAGAATCGAAGGTGCTCTATTCAATCATCAACAAGAACCCGAAGCGGGCAGACCACTACTGGTTCGTGCATATAGAGAGCGATGATGCGCCCGACACGCTCGAATACAAGGTTGATGTCATTGTTCCCGAGGCGATTTATGTAGTCTCCATGCGGCTCGGTTTCCGTGTTCCGGCCAAGGTGAGCGTATATTTCCGTCAGATTGTCGAGGATCTGGTGGCTGCCGGCAAGCTCGACCTCAGGAGCGGTTATCCCTCCTTGCGTGCCGAGGGGATAGCTGGAGACTTCCGCTTCGTTATGCTCCACCGCGTCTTCTCACCCTCGACAAACTGCCGTGGCCGCGAGGCATTCCTGCTGCGCACTCACGCGCTCCTGCGCCGCATGTCGCTGTCAGACCAGGATGCCTATGGACTCGACACGAGCGTGGTTGTGCGAGAGACCGTCCCGCTCATTATCAACACCGCCGCACCGCGCCGCATTCGTCCGGCCGATACCGTTGAAACCACCGGTTCCGACGGTATGCCCGGCGAATCTACCGGTTCAGCCTGCGTGGGAAAAGGAAAATAATCGAGAGAGCCGTCATGGCTGCCAACGCCCATGGATAGTAAAGGTATGGAAACGGAGCGGCCGGGGAGATTCCGGCCAGCGATGTGGCGAGCAGAGTCTGGGCACCGTAGGGAATGAGACATTGCACTATGCAGGATGTCGAGTCGAGAAGCGAGGCTGTCTTGCGTGGGTCGATGCCGAAGCGGCGTGATATGTCGCGCGATATTCCACCCACGGTTATGATAGCAACGGTATTGTTGGCCGTACAAAGGTTCACCACGGCCACAAGCAGAGATATGACCATCTGTCCGCCCCGTCGTCCCGACACATGTCGGGTAAGGCTCTGGAGAATGAACTGAATGCCTCCGGCTTCCTTGATAACGCCGAGCATACCGGCGGCGAGCAGCGTTATGATAATCAGGTTCCCCATGCCGTCGATGCCGCGTCCGGCCGATGCGGCAAGGTCAATCGGTGTCATGCCGTAGCATAATCCCAGCACGGCAGCTGTCACTATTCCGGCGGAAAGGACCACAGTGACGTTCACACCCGCGATGGCGAGCCCGAGCACCGCCAGATACGGCGTGATAAGCACCCAGTCTCCGTGGGCAGGGAGAGTGACGCTGTGGGTGTCGATTCCGGTCAGTATGTAGACACCGAGCGTGACCAGTGCTGCGGGTAGCGCAATCCAGAGATTTGCCTTGAACTTGTCGGCCATATTGCACTCCTGAGAGCGTGTTGCGGCGATTGTGGTGTCGGATATGAACGACAGGTTGTCGCCGAAGAACGCTCCGCCAAGCACTACGGCAACATAGAAAGCCACATTGCCGTCGGCTGCCCCGGCTATTTCCACAGCGAGCGGGGTGAGTGCGACGACCGTCCCCACGGATGTTCCGATTGAGAGCGAGATGAAACAGGCCGCGAAGAAGATAGTCGGCACGACAAACTCGGCGGGAAATGCCCGCAGAGCGAGCGAGACGGTGGCTTCGACAGCCCCGATTTCCTTGGCGACCGTAGCGAACGCACCGGCGAGAATGAAGACCCATATCATATACAGTATATTCGAATGACCGGCCGCTCGCGAGAAAACCTCTATCCGTTTCAGCAGCGGTCGTCCGCGCAAAATGACAATAGCCCATGCCGATGCGACAACCAGGGCCACAGCAATCGGCATTTTATAGAAATCGCCCAGAAGCAGCGACACCACCACATACAGAACCAAAAACAAAATGACCGGTGACAGCGCGAGCCACCCTGCGGAAGCCGACACAGCCTCCCTCTTAAAATTACCCATAAAAACTTTTTACCTAAGAAACTAAAACGTACTTAATACCATAGAATGCTGCAAAATTAGCGAAACACTGTCATATATGCAAATATAGAATTACCGATATGTAAATATAGAATTACCGGTGACAAAGAAATAGCGGCGGGAAAGGTGGTGCCTTTCCCGCCGCGATGGGGTAGGAGCCGCGCTGATGGCGGTGACGGGTTGCCTTTGGGTGGGCAACCGGATGTTCCAATCTGTTATTTGACGACTTTGGTCGCCTTGCCGTTTGCGACGCGGATATAAACGCCCTCGGTCGGTTCAGTCACACGTACGCCCTGCATGTTGAAGTAAACAACCTCAGTCTCGCTGTCGGCTGCAATGCTGCCGATGCCGGTAGCGATGTCCTCGTAAGTTGTGCTGTAGACTTCCGATACCATGCCATGAGGATGCTGTGCGTAAGTTGTCAGCGTGTCGGAAGGTTTCATTGTGAACTCACTTCCGGCGATATACTGTGTGTGGCCATCGTGGTCGGAGTCGAGGCTGATTGCACGTGCAGGAGCAGAAGCCACCGCGCCGGTGAGCATACGGTCAGCAGTCACATCAGCACCAGAGGCATCAGTAATCTTGAAGAACACCGTGTGGTCCTCCTTCTCATGAGTGAGAGCCAGTCCCATCTCCTGAGTGCCGCCGATAAGAGTAGGCATCTTCACAACCTCATGCTCGAAAGTCACGTCGATAGAGTTGAGGATAAATTCATCCAACGCGAGGACTTTAAATCCTTCCGGAGTTTGTGTCCCGCTCCATACGCCGTTTTCAATACTGTTGCCATCCATGTCAGAAAAGTCAACCAGTTCCTCATAGTCAGTTGTATAATTAAATTTGAGAGAAATGATTGAGTAATCCAGATTATCGTGAGGATAAACAGATATATAGTATTCAGCTCCATTTTCTAAATCTGTACCATACTTCCATCCGATGTTATCAAGATAGCTCAAAGTTCCGGATCCATCCATAATCTGAGCACACATGTCAAATATCCCGGGATCTTCACTTCTGAAATACATCAATGAGTTTGGATTATTATATATCTCATTATCTTTGTCGATTAATTGCTCGTTTGTGAAGTCGAAGGTATAGGTAGAGGTTGTCATAACCGGCGTTTCAACAAGAATGTATGCTTCCAGTTTCAGAGCCTCATAAGGCTTGCCTTCGCTGTCAACGGGGATTACTACAATCTCAGTATCATCTGTTGCTGTGAATACGAACGGGTTTGCTTCAAGAGTTTCCTCGCCATCGATTGATACGCTGAGTTTTGCTGCATTCTTTGATGAGAATGTAATCTTAGAACCGGTTGTGACTGTGATATAACCGTCATCGTCAAGAGCGGGAGTTACCACGATAGCCTCCGGTTCAAGAGCAACTTCTGCATCCTTTACAGTGAAAGAGAATGTTGCGTTTTCCTTGGCTACATATTTGCCGTCCGGGTCGTCAACAGTTGCGGTGATAACCACCGGCTCAGCAGAAGCCTTGAGGAAATTCAGCTCGACAAGACCAGTCTCTGCATCAAATTCAGCAGTTGCGACTTCCTCGTCAGACGAAGTTACCTTTACATAAGGAAGAGCCTCGGCAGGTTCAACAGTAAGTTCACCGGTCGCTCCAGTCTCGCCAACTGTAAATTCGTTAGCCATTTCACCCCAAGCAAGAGTTACGTCAGTAGTCTCGGGTGCCTCCGGCTTCTCCCATTCCAAAGTTATTTTGCTGATGTACATGGCACCAGAATGGGATCGTAAACCAACGAAACTAAAGTCATTTGTAATATCAAGCACAGTTGATGGCCCCATCTCTAAGCTTCCTAAGTTTGTGCCTTTAATTGAGTGGCCATCTACATTATATAAATCTGATGTGCTTTCGTAGTTGGTATTGTCTCCATATATGTCAAGTGTTCGACCGGATGCTGTATTTGAATTCCATTCTACGGTAACTTTTTTAAGAATGCATCCTTGGGGGTTCGAAGAGGCAAATAGTCCACTATATGGAGTTTTGCCACTGACAGTATTTTTAGATGATCGAAGCTGAATAGATTCGTTTCCTGTTGCCATGTTGGCATAATAGGAAATGCCAGTTATTTCAGAAGTAAATGAGTAGTCTTCGTACGATGAACTTCCGCTTGTGGCATTTACTCCTTTTGAATCTTTAAATACGTCGTATGTGAGAACTTCTGTTATAGTTTTAGGTGCTTCGACAACTTCAATGTCGATTGAAGTGCTATCAGACGTTATTGGGCCGTCTTCACCATCTACGGTTGCGGTTGCTGTGAGTGTGAGAAGTTTGGTTAGGTATTCTTCTGAAATTGTAACCTCTGCATAACCGGATTTTTCTTCTCCGACAACAGCTTCCGCACCAAGTCCGGTTATGGTAACAGTAGAATTCGGAGTGTCGCAAGTAGCGCGTACCACAGTACCCACAGGCACCTGCGAATTATGCGCAATATTGAAAATAGGGGGGGGTGCAAGTAGTTGGTAATGAATTATTTGAGTATTCTACAGTTAGACCCGAAAGCCCGATGTATTTTCCATCAGCATTTCCAGTGAATGAAATTGTTATTTCACCACTTGCAGAGCCTGAGAAAACTTGGTCTTTAGCCGTTGAATTAAGAGTGGCAGATGTGTCGCCGTTGATTGTGAATTCGGTCTCTCCGACTTTTACAGACAATTTTGCAGAGCCGTTTGATTTTGCACCTTGGACTGTAACTTTAGTAATCTGACCGGTAAATGAATTGGAGGAAAGGAACATTTCTTTAAGCCCGGCATTTCCCGAACCCATTTGGATTCCATTTTTTGAACGTGTGTAGTATACATTTCCTGATGCCTGCCAGGTGTACTCCATTGACCAAGTGCCTTCAAGGTCATTTGAGGTATCAGTCCAGGTTGTGGGGGCGATAGTAGTTTTACTGCTACTTGGATTTAGTATTTTATCCCAATCGGCAGCAACTGTGCGAGTAGAGGTCCATGTATCCGCCAGTCCGGGGAGGGCGAAGGCCAGGAAGCACAGTAGTGATAGTAGTTGTTTTTTCATGCTACAATTGTTTTGATTTTGGTTGTTATGTTAGGTTTGTTGTTGTCACCTGTTGCGGGGTGAGTAGCATGAAGTGGTTCCGATTGGCTGCACTCATGCGCTGCTCACCGGCTAACCAATCTTGAAGCGATTGATTGTCTAAAGCAAAATTATAATATTTTTACGACTCCACCAAGCGTAGTCCGATATTTTTCTCCTCTTGCAGAGGCGGAAACCGGGATTTTACCCGTGTCGGTTGAATTATATGCCGGAGAGCATGGCGCGGACGGCGGCGAGGATGGCTTCGTCCGACAGGCGTGAGGAGTCGAACGACAGGTGGTAGTTCGAGGCGCGGCCCCACGCCTCGCGGTTGGTGTAGTAGTTGTAGTACGATGCGCGGTTGCGGTCGTTGCGCGTGGTGATGTCCATGGCCTCGCGCATGTCGGTGGTCTCGCCACGGCGGATAACGGCCTCGGCACGGTGTTCACGAGGTGCGTGTACAAAGAGACTCAGCATGTTCGGATGCTCACGCATCACATAGTCGGCCGTGCGCCCGACTATCACGCACGACTCTCGCTCGCATATCTCCTTGATGATGCGGCTCTGATACTCATATATCTTCTCGTCACTCAGGGTCGAGCCTCCGATGTTGGCTGTCGGTGCTCCCAAGTTGAACGACAGCATGGAGCGTAGCAGTGACGGACGCTTCTCATCCTTGCTCGCGAAAATCTCGGGCGAATAGCCCAGACGACTCGCCGCCTCGCTCAGCAACGTCTTGTCGTAATAGGATACACCAAGGCGTTCGGCCAGCATCTTGCCGATGCGGCGTCCTCCGCTGCCATATTCCCTGCCGATCACGATAAGGAACTTATTCGCCGAATTTCCCTCTCCCTTCACGTTGTCTGAGCTCTCCATACCTGCTTAAAATGAGTTTTAATGAGTTGAATTGCAAAATTAATCAAAAAAATTATTACTTTTGCAAAGAAAATCTTCTAAAACATTTTTCCGCACGCCATCCGACTGCGGAAAATATCTAAAGAATTCAAAATTACAAGATGGAGACATCAAGCGATAAGGAAAACTTGGAACAAGCGGGGATGGAGGTATATCAGTACATTGTGGACCATTGTGACACATGTTGTGAGGAGATGGACGCTCTGATACTGAAATTGCGTCAGGTTGATACTTCGGGACAGTTTCTGGCAAGTACCGCACGCTATCTCGCGGCGGTAGACCGTGCTAAATTCGAACCCTGGCTCGGCTCTCTTATAGAGGGGGCGATCGACAAGGACCGCGAGCGACGCTATATCGGCTCATTGCTCCAGGCCATCTGGGGTGATGACTTCGAACTCCGTGTGACCGAGCTCAACGCTACCGACAACAATTTCCGCCGCATATACAAGCGAATGCACCCCGAGGTGAACGTGATGTAACCGGCAAATCCACCCGAATATGAAGAAATTAATTTTAAGCCTAATATTGACATTCATGGCAATAGCAAATGCTCAGGCCGACAAGGTGGTTGATATCCACACCACGCTCGGCGACATAAAAGTCAAGCTGTATGACGACACCCCGATACACCGCGACAATTTCCTTAAACTCGTGCGTGAGGGGTATTATGACGGTGTCCTTTTCCACCGTGTGATCAAGGACTTCATGATCCAGACCGGCGACCCCAATTCAAAGACAGCCGACAGCACCGCGATGCTCGGCTCCGGCGACCCCTCGTATACTCTTGAGGCTGAGATCAACTATCCTAAGCACTATCACAAGTATGGTGCCCTGGCGGCTGCCCGCACAGGCGATCAGGTGAATCCCGAACGCCGCAGTTCCGGCTCGCAGTTCTACATTGTGACCGGTAAGAAACAGGATGCCCGCACCCTCGACATGATGACCGAGCGCGCCAACCATGAGCGCAAGCAGGCATATTTCAACGGCCTTGTCAAACAGCACATGGATGAGATCCGTGCGTTCCGCGAGAAGAACGACCGCGAGGGCATGGAAGCGCTCCGTCAGGAACTTGCCCGTCAGACCGAAGAGGTTGTGAAAGATGAACCGATGCCCGAGGAAATCCGCGAGACATATCTCACCCTGGGTGGAACTCCTCATCTTGACGGACAGTACACCGTGTTTGGCGAGGTTGTCGAAGGCATGGATGTAGTCGAAAAGATACAGAATGTCGAGACAGGTCGCGCCGACCGTCCTAAAGAGGACGTCCGTGTTCTCTCGATGAAAGTCGAAGAATAATCCTCAAATCTCATAATGGCCGGGAACTGCAGGGTTCCCGGCCATACCAAACCTCTCTCATGCTCTCCACAACTTGCCACAGACATAACGACTTGCAAGTAACTCAGACCCCATAGGCCTTATTAGACTTATAAGCCCCATAGGCTCTATAAGCCCTATACTGGGCTTCCAGCTGCTAATAACCAAAATAACAATAACAACCCCACTGATTTATGATGAAATCACTACTCAGAACGCTGGCGTTCCTGCCTGCGTCGGTCATCCTGTTCGGATGTGTCGACGACAGCTACGACCTATCGAACGCCGACACCACAACACGCGTCAACATCAACGACCTCGTGCTTCCGGTAAACATCGACCCGGTGAAGCTCGGCGATGTCATTGATATAGACCAGGACAGCAAAATCCAGTCGGTCAATATCGGCGGTAACGAATTCTACGCACTCGTCGAGAGCGGAAAATTCGAGTCGAAGCCTATCAACATAGATGGAGTAAGTGCTGCTGCCCAGCCAATTAACCCGACACGCGAGACACTCCGCCGGCTCATAGGCGACACCGACAGCCGCCACCGTGCTCCCATGGGAGAGTTTATATACCCGATCGTCGAGGTTGGAAACTATTTCTCTTACGATGCAATCGATATCGATGACGCCATTGTATCGCTCGGTTACATAGAGACAGCACCTTTCGAGTTCCGTCTCAACCTTGAGATTGAGGATCCCCATACCACCATTTCTTCGATGGCATTCACCGACCTTGTGATCCGCTCCCCAAAGGGACTTACTGCAACCCCGAGCACCGGTACATACGACTCGGCCACCGGTATCTGGCGCATACCCCGTGTCGATGCAGTCAACAATCATGCCTCAATCGCCCTTCTCGCTACCGGAATCGACACCAAAGTCGCCGGAGTGACTATCCGCTCCGACCGTAGCCTCGACTTCAACAGCGAGTTCCATATCGAGAGCGGATATGTTGATATAGAGCCTATATCAACTTCATTCCGCGATGAAGTTACATTTATCATAACCTATGACCTCTCGGATTTCGAGGTCAAGTCGTTCAGCGGCGAGATCCGCTACACACTCGAAGGTCTTGACATCGCTCCGGTGCGTCTTACCGACATTCCCGACTTCCTGAAAGGTGAGGAGACCAGCATCAGCATTGCCAACCCGCAGATTTATCTTCAGATAAACAACCCTGTGGCAGGTGTACCCCTTGACTGCAGCACCGGTCTTCGTCTGACCACTCTCCGTGACGGTCTCAGTCCTCTGACATACACTCTCGACAGCCCGGTGGAAATCGGCCATTCTCTCGGCGAGGCGGGTCCGTACAACTTTGTTCTCTCACCCTCGGCCGACGACCTCCAGATTCCCGACGGCTTCGCTGACGGTCTGAAATGGCAGAAATTCTCAACGCTCGGCTCGCTGCTCACCACTCCCTCAGACTGGAGCGTGAAAGGACTTCCCGACGAGATTGAGATTGACCTCGTTGATGCCGGAGTGCCTACCCAGAAGGTTAACGGTTTCACCCTTCCCCATACACTCCCCGCAGCCGAAGGACGCTACGAGCTGATGGCTCCGTTGGCACTCAACGACGGCTCCCACATTATCTACAGCGAGGTGCGCGACGGCTGGAACGATGACGAGGTCGATGCTATCACCATCACCCGTCTTGAGCTTACGGCACATGCGGTAAACAACTGCCCCGTCAGCATCCAGCTCACAGCCTACGCCCTTGACAAGGATGGCAACCAGATTGATGCCAAGGTCGAGAGCAACACACTTGCAGCCAACGCCGAGACCGACCTTGTGATAGCACTCACAGGCGAAGTGCACCATCTCGACGGAATCCGTTTTGTCGCAGTGCTCGAATCCGGCTCTACCGGTGAGGTTCTCTCGCCTGAGCAGACACTCTCGCTCGAAAATATCCGTGCCAAAATAACCGGTTACTACGAGAAAGAATTTTAAGCCATCTTACATCTTAACGAACAGCATAAATGAAAACCAACATAAGACTTTTTGCCGCGTGTGCGGTCATAGCAGCGGGCGGTGCAATGGCTTCGGCCCAGAACACCAACTCCGGATACTTCCTTGACGGTTACAACTACCGTTACCAGATGAACCCCGCTTTCGGCAACGACATGAACTTCGTGTCGTTCCCCGTCCTCGGTAATATCAACGCAGCCATGCGCGGCAATATCCATATGACCGACATCTATCATGTGGTAGATGGCCGCACGGTGCTCTTCACAAACCCCGAGGTCTCTTCATCGTTTCTCAACGGTCTCAGCTCCACAAGCAAACTCGGCCTCGACATGAAGATCAACGTCCTTTCCGGAGGTTTCAAGGCATGGGGTGGATACAATACCATCTCGATCAATGCACGCGCCGACGTTCATGCAGGTGTGCCGAAGACACTTTTCGAAATGGCCAAGCTCGGACTCTCGAACCGTTCCTACGACATACACAATCTCAACGCCTCGGCAATGGGTTACGCTGAAATCGCGCTCAACCACTCGCGCGACATCAAGCAGGTGCCCGGACTCCGCGCAGGTGCCGCAGTGAAGTTCCTTATCGGTTTCGCCAATGTGCAGGCCAATTTTAAGGAGGCTGACCTGACCCTCGGCGAGGATGCCTGGACCGGAACGACCAACGCCGACATCTACGCCAACCTCGGCGGCTTCCAGTACGAGACCAAGACCCGCGACGATGGCCGCCGGTATGTGTCGGGCATGAACATGGACGGCGACGGCTCAGTCGGTCCCAACGGATTCGGTATGTCGTTCGACCTCGGTGCCACCTACAAATGGCGCGACTTTAATTTCTCGCTCGGTGTGCTCGACCTCGGATGGATATCATGGTTCGACACAATGCACGCCTCGACCAACGGAAGCCGTACCGTATCGACCGACAAATACATCTTCAACGCCGACGAAGACGCCTCGAACAGTTTCGAGAGTGAATGGGACCGTCTTAGCGATGACCTCGCCGAGCTGTACCAGCTCACCGACAACGGCAATACCGGCACACGCAACGTAGGACTTGGCGCCACTCTCAACGTCGGCGTTGACTACGCCCTCCCGTACTACCGCCGTCTGCATTTCGGTCTGCTCAGCTCCTCGCGCTTCCAGAGCAACTATACATGGACAGAGGTACGCATCTCGGCTAATGTCAACCCGGTTGACTGCTTCTCGGCCGATGCCAACGTGGCTTTCGGCACGTTCGGAACATCATTCGGCTGGATGCTCAACTTCAACCACCGATACTTCAACATCTTCCTCGGCATGGATCATACCTTGGGCAAGCTCTCGAAAGAAGGCATACCCCTCAACTCCAACGCCTCGATGAATTTCGGTATAAACTTCCCCTTCTGAGAACTCCATGAACAATGGGCAGTTGTTCAAGCCGGACAGCTGCCTGTAACTTTCAAGTAATACTATAAATGAGTCAGGTGGCTGTGCAGAGAGCGCGGCCACTTGATTTTTCTGCCTTTTCGCACCTAAATTTTGGCTATTTGAATAAATTGTTATATATTTGGCAATTATTTCGGCAAAGGTGGCCCCAGCAGGTCAGAGAACCCGCCGTGGCTGCGCCGACTGTGAAATGTAAATCATATTAATTATGAACGAGCTTGAAAAAACAGCCTCCACGGAGGAGACTGTAACCCCCGCGCCCGAAGTGGCGGAAACTGAGAAAGAATGTATTGTTGAATCATCTCCCGCCGCCGACTTGGCAGCCGTGGCCGACAAAGAGACCGCGGCCGGGGCGTGCGCCGAGACCGAGTCTCCCGCTCTCGCGCTCAGCGAGGTGGCAGATGAACAGGATGAGGAAGAGAAGGCCAACGGCCGCCGCATCCACTCCATGAGCAAGGAGGAACTCCGCGACACACTCAAGGAGATACTTGCCGCCGACAATATGGAGGCACACCGAGAGGTGACAGCAATCAAACAGGCGTTCTTCAACCTGAAGAACCGCGAGAACATGGAGCTGCTCGACGCATATGTCGAAGCCGGAAATGACCCCGCTACTTTCTCCGCCCAGCCCGACGAGGTGGAAAACGAGCTCAAGACATTATACGCCGAATTCAAGGAACGCCGCGCGGCATTCATCGCAGCCGACGAGGCCCGTCGTGCCGAGAATCTTGAGAAAAAGCAGGAGATTCTTACCCGCATGGAGGAGATTGCAGGTGACATCGACAATGTCAACACCCGCTTCCCCGACTTCCAGAAACTCCAGAACGACTTCAAGGAAATCAAGGATGTGCCCGCCACAGCCGAGACCGAAATCTGGAAACAGTTCCAGAGCGTTGTGGAGCGTTTCTACGACAACCTGAAAATCAACAAGGAACTCCGCGACTTCGACTTCAAGAAGAACCTTGAGGCCAAACGTGCGCTTGTCGATGAGGCCAAGTCTCTCGAAAAGATGGCTGACCCGATCGCCGCATTCCGTGCTCTCCAGGGTCTGCACGACCAGTGGCGTGCCGTAGGGCCTGTGGCAAAAGAGATCCGCGACAGCATCTGGGATGAGTTCAAGGAGGCGTCTACCGTAATCAACCGCCGTCATCAGGAATATTTCGAGCAGCGCAAAGCTGCCGAACAGGCCAACGAAGAGGCCAAGACAGCTCTCTGCGAGGAAGTCGAGGCTATCAAGGTTGAGGACATGAAGTCGTTTGCCGACTGGAACGCCGCGACCGACCGCATCATCGAGATTCAGAAACGTTGGAAAGAATATGGCTTCGCTTCGAAGAAGGCCAATGCCGCTCTCTACGCACGTTTCCGCAAGGCCTGTGACGACTTCTTCGGTGCCAAGACCGAATACTTCCAGCGTTCCAAAGATGAACTCGCACGCAATCTTGAGAAGAAAACAGCTCTTTGCGAGAAGGCCGAGGCACTGAAAGGAAGCGAGGATCTCCGCAAGGCTACCGACGAGATTGTGAAGCTCCAGGCCGAGTGGAAATCTATCGGGAGCGTACCCCGCAAGCAGAGCGACGCCATCTGGCAGCGTTTCACCTCAGCCTGCAACTACTTCTTCGACGAGCGCAAGCGTCAGAGCAAGGAGCGTCACCGCACCGAGAACGAGAACCTTGAGAAGAAGCGCGACATCATAGCACGCCTCTCCGCCCTCCCCAAGGATGGTGACCGTCAGGAAATCATGCCGCAGATCAAGGAACTTCAGGCCGAATGGCAGAACGCCGGATTCGTACCCTTCAAGCTGAAGGAAAAAATCTATGCCGAATACCGCGCGATATGCGACGAACTTTACGATGCCTACAACAAGCGTGAGGCACGTCAGCGCATGAGCAATTTCCAGAACCGTGTTTCGGAACTCAAGGGAGACGGCAACAAGATCAACCGTGAGCGTGACCGTCTGGTGCGCATTTGCGAGAGCCGCCGCACCGAGCTGAAGACCATCGAGAACAACATGGGCTTCTTCAGTGTGAAGTCATCGGCCGGAAACTCCATGCTCAAGGATATGGAGAACAAGATCAAGCACATCAAGCAGGACATCAAGGAGCTTGAGGACAAGATCGCTCTGATTGACGCCGAGAGCAAATCCGAAAACAAATAAGGCTGTCTGCAGACCGGAATGACATTTCCGGCGGACGGTGCGCCGCAATAAACAGCAGTATATACGCGGTCTGCCTCAGGGTGGTCCGCGTATATCTGTGTTTAACACTGTATGTCTGTGTTTAATTGCATACCTGTGTTTAACACTTTTTGTGAACGTCAGCCCGAATCTGTGGAAATATTAACCGTCCCGGAGACGTTCTAAAAAGAGTGACATAGAAATTGACTAAGAGAAAAATACATATGACTTTCAAGATAAAGACCCTATTTGTTTCCGCCGCATTGATGCTGACCCTTCTTCCCGGACGTGCCGAACTTGCCCAGCGGGATATCCCTGTTGTATCACCCTCTGACTATACCGCCAACATCTCGCTCGCCAAGGAGGGCAACCCCGAGGCCGCCCGCATAGTAGGCGACTGTCTGCTCACAGGCACCGGTGTGAAGAGAGATGTCAACCAGGCGTGGAAATGGTATGTCCAGGCGGCCGGCAAACGTGACACCGAAGCCCGTTACCGCATAGCCGTGCTCTACCGCGACGGCTACGGTGTGAAGCAGAACGATGTCGAGGCTGCATACTGGTTCGGACGCGCCGCCAACAACGGACATCCACTCGCGCTCCTCAACCTCGCTGACTTCTACTACAATGGCCGCGGTCTGATAGGCGACAAACGTATCGCAGCCGAGAACTACTGGCGTGCCGCCGACCGTGGAGTGGCCGAGGCTGCCTACAAACTTGCCCTCATGCTCCGCGACGGTATAGGTATGCCGCAGGACAAATCGATGGCACTCAAATATTTCCGTCAGGCTGCCGATGCCAATTATGCCGACGCAGCCCTTCTCGCAGAGTTTCTGGTGCAGCAGGGTGTGAGAATGCCGGGAAAGGCTGTACATGCCAAGAATCCGCAGGCTAAAAAAGCCCCGGCCAAGAAGAAAGCTACCTCGGCTCCGCGCCCCGGTTCCAAATCAAAGTCGAAATCCAAATCAAAGAAGCGCAGGTAATTACCTAAGCTCCTGAACCTTAATTACCCCACTATGACTGAACTTATCCTTCTGAATATTTCCGGTACTGACCGGAGCGGTATCACCGCAAGTCTGACAGAGATTCTCGCCAAGTACGATGCCAAGATTCTCGACATCGGCCAGGCCGATATCCACCACACACTCTCGCTCGGCATCCTCATAAAGACCGACAGCGAGCGCAGCGGCCAGATTCTGAAAGAAATACTCTTCAAGACGCGAGACCTCAACATACAGGTCAACTTCGACCTTGTGAAGGAGGCTGACTATAATGACTGGGTGTCGCGTCAGGGCAAGAACCGCTACATCGTGACCATACTGGGCCGCGAGATCACGGCGCGCCAGATCTCAGAGGTTACAAAGATTATCTCTGAGCAGGGACTCAACATCGAGACCATCACACGCCTTACGGGCCGTATGCCGCTCGACGAGACCGAACAGCCCCTCACCAAGGGCTGTATAGAGATGTCCGTTCGCGGCACGCCGGCCGACATCGTGCGTATGCAGGAAGACTTCATGCACCTTGCGGCCAACCTCAATTTCGACATATCGCTTCAGGAGGATACAATCTACCGCCGTTCGCGCCGTCTGATATGCTTCGATATGGACTCTACCCTTATCCGTACTGAAGTTATCGATGAACTTGCCGACCGTGCCGGAGTGGGCGAGGAGGTGCGTGCCATCACCGAATCGGCCATGCGCGGAGAGATTGATTTCAACGAGAGCTTCAAGCGCCGTGTGGCATTGCTCAAGGGGCTCGACGTGTCGGTCATGAAGGAGATTGCCGAAAACCTTCCCATAACAGAGGGGGTGGAGCGCATGATGAGTGTGCTGAAGCGTTCCGGTTACAAGACAGCGATTCTTTCCGGTGGTTTCACATATTTCGGAAACTACCTCAAGCAGCGTTTCGGCTTCGATTATGTATATGCCAACGAGCTTGAAGTGGGGGAGGACGGCAAGCTGACAGGCCGCTATGTCGGCGACATTGTTGACGGCAACCGCAAGAAAGAGCTTCTCAAACTGATAGCCCAGGTCGAGAACATCAACATCCAGCAGACCATAGCCGTTGGCGACGGTGCCAACGACCTTCCGATGCTTTCCACCGCCGGACTCGGAATCGCATTCCATGCCAAGCCAAAGGTCAAGGAATCAGCCGGGCAGAGCATATCGACCATCGGTATAGACGGAGTGCTCTATTTCCTCGGATTCAAGGATTCCTACATACAACAGTAGTCACAGCCGTATGAACCCGGAATATCTGTTGCAGTAATCATACCCATATACGCCGCACCCCTCAACATTTGAGGGGTGCGCGGCGTTAAAAAGACATGGAACACGCCCGGCGTAGTCCAGTTTATCCACTATAATTGCTTTGTTATGTCTCACATAAGGCTTGTGGCACTTCTTACAGTGCTTTGGACGGCCGTTGCCGCCTCGTATTCACAGACTTCTGCTGATGTAGAATATATGAATCAGGAGAGAGCCGTGCCTGCCGACACGCTTCCCTCCTTCGAACCTCCTGCCTCGACTCTGCCCCGCGAGGGACATCGCGAGACGGTCGGTCTCGTGTTGAGCGGCGGCGGAGCCAAGGGCATAGCCCATGTCGGCATAATCAAGGCGCTGGAAGAGAATGATATACCGATTGACTACGTTACCGGTACCTCGATGGGAGCCATAGTCGGCAGCCTCTACTCGTGCGGCTGGTCGCCCGAGAAGATGCTTGAGTTTTTTACCGCTCCGGACTTTCTCGACTGGTCAACCGGCACGATCAACCGTAAGAACATATACTACTTCTACGAACCGCGCCCCACTCCGAAGTGGGTGAGTGTCAATGTGAATTTCCTCAAGAAAGAATCGTTGCCTAACCAGATAATCCCCACGAGCCTTGTCAGCCCGCTCCCAATGAACATTGAGTTCCTGAAAATATACGGGCCATATTCGGAGCAGTGCGGCGAGAATTTCAATAAACTCTTTGTGCCGTTCCGTTGCGTGGCTTCAGATGTCTACCACAAGCATAAGGTGGTGTTCGGCGACGGGTCGCTCGGCGAGGCTGTCCGCACCTCAATGAGTTTCCCGATGGTGTTCCGTCCCATCGAGGTTGACGGAGTGTTGCTCTACGACGGCGGTATCTATGACAATTTCCCCGTCAACGTGATGGAAGAGGATTTCAATCCCGACTTCATGATCGGGGTTTCGGTGTCGGGAGCCGATTCCAAGCCGCGCCGTGGCGACATGTACAGCCAGCTTGAGGATATGATAATCCAGAACAACGACTATTCCCTACCGGCCGACAAAGGTGTCAAGATCCAGGTGCCGGTGCTCAACTTCGGAGTCCTCCAGTTTGACAAGGCCGCCACAATCTATGAGATAGGCTACCAGACAGGACTCTCGATGGTCGATTCCATCAAATCGCGCCTGTCGGCACGTATGCCACTGGAACGCGTCACCGCACGCCGAGACAGTTTCGCCGCTGCCACTCCGGCGCTGGAGTTCGACTCGGTGCAGGTGCAGGGTGTGAGCGGCAGTCAGGCCCGGTACCTGAAGTTCCTTTTCACTCACGACATGCCCGGCAAGTTCGGTATGCAGCAGACTGAAACCTCCTACTACCGAGCTGTCACCGACGGTTCGCTGAGCAACCTTGTGCCTGAGGCTGTGTTCGGGCGCAACGGCAACAACACTCTCCGCCTCGTGGCCACTCCTCGCCGTCCATGGACACTTGCCGTCGGCGGGTACCTGACCACCTCGACCAACTCAATGCTTTACTTCTCGGCAGGTTATCACACCCTCGGACTCAACTCGCTCGACGTGTCGGCTTCGGCATGGATAGGACAGTCCTACTATGCCGGTATGCTCAATGCCAAATTCTCGCTCCGCACGCGCATACCATCTTATGCCGAACTGACCGGAGTGCTCAGCAAGCAGAAATACTATCAGTCGGAAGTGCTGTTCTTCAAGAGCTCGAACCCGATGTTCGCCACCGAGGTTGACAACTTCCTGCGGGGAAGTTTCGTGTGGGCAATGGGGAGCCGCGCCAAAGGCTTTGCGAGCATAGCGGGCGGTTACATATCCGATTCATATTATCAGCCTGAGATTGCCGACGACGACCGTCATCGCGACAAGGTGCAGTACCGGGTGGGAGTTTTCCGTGCCGGAGTCGAGGGAAACAGTCTCGACAACCAGATGTATCCCTCGTCGGGCAGCCGCTGGTTCGCCTCGGTCGACCTCAGCGTGCAGTCCTCACGTTACTGTCCGGGCGAGAATTCCAAGGCCGGAGGTGGCTGGAAAGACAAGCCTGTGGCCTCGGTCGAGCTGCTGTGGAAACGCTTCTTCCCCGTCTCGAAACAATGGGCAATAGGAGCCTTCGCCAACGGTATGGCAACCCTGCAGCGTCTCGACCAAAACTATTACAACACGCTCATGCACGCCGCCGCATTCGCACCGACACCATCAACCCAGAACTATTTCAACATAGCTTTCCGTTCCGACAATTATCTTGCGGCCGGAGTGATACCTATGTGGATGCCGCTCAAGCGGATGCAGGTGCGCGGAGACTTCTACGTCTATATGCCTGTGCGCGACATTGTCGACACCGGGCGTGATACCCGTGCCCGTTACGGCGACTGGTTCCGGACTGCCCGCTTCCTGGGCGAGGTGGCGGTAATCTACAACCTGCCTTTCGCCAGCATCTCCTTCTACGGCAACTATCTCTCGTATCCGGCCCGCAACTGGAACTTCGGAATCTCGTTCGGCCTGCTCTTCAAGGCTCCCAAGCTACTCAGACACTGACGGGCCGCATAGTTGCTGGACCACAATCTCTTCGAACTGTTCGTTCTGCCACACAGTAGAGTCGGCGAGAACAAGCATTACCGGTATGCGGAGACGCAGCGCGAGATCCTTGGCTTTTTCCGAGCCGAGAGCCATCATGGATGTTGCGAAAGCGTCGGCGCTCATCGCCGTTGCAGAGATCACGGTGGCGCTGAGCACGTCAGTGCGTGCCGGGCGTCCGGTTGTGGCCGATATGGTGTGCCCGTATGCGCCTTGGGCATCGCGGTGGAAATTGCGGTAGTCGCCCGATGTGGCCATGCCACGGTAGGTTATAGCCACGACGCACTGGGAGTCGTGACGTATTGAATCGGACGTGAAAGGACGGTCGATCGACACTCGCCATTTCTCTCCCGACGGAGAAAGTCCCGAGCACCGGATCTCGCCACCGATTTCAACCAGATAATCATTTATGCCGTTGCGTTGCAGCATCTCGCCCACGCGGTCGCAGCCGTAACCCTTGGCTATGGCCGAGAAATTGAACTCTATGCGCGGGTCATCCTTCACAAGCATATTGTTCTCGATATGAGTCTTGGTTATGCCTGTGAACCGGAGCAACGAGTCGATGCGGAGGGTGTCGGCCGTGGCCTTGTGCCCCTTGCCGAATCCCCATGCCGTTATCAGCGGCCCGAGGGTCGGGTCGAATGCACCCTTGGTCACGCCGTTCACGATTCTCGACATCTCATACACACGCCGGTAATTGCTGTCGAGCGGCAGCTGTTCCCCCGCGTTCAGGCGGCTTGCGAGCGAAGTCGGGTCGAACACATTGAGCGAAGCGCCGACATCGCGGAGCGTGGCCATGATGCTGTCGGACATGTCACGGTCCGCGCGGTAGGTTATATGATATGTCGTGTGCCACACCATACCCTCGTCCTGCCGGAAGCGGTCACTCTCACACGACACAGATAACGTTGATGCTGAGACAATAAATAATGCTGTCAGCGATTTGAAAATCCTTCTCATGAGTCAGATAATAAGTTGTTTTCGGTCCTGATTTAAGATAAAAGTAGATTTTTGTCTGAAATATTTGGTAAATTTACAAAAAACAATTAAATTTACCGTACATATAGGAAATAAATATGTTAAATTCGTAAAAACAAAGTTTAACAACAAACCAAAACTAAGTTATAACCATCTAAATCTGAAGTGAAGTTGACGCAACATCAGCAACACACACCTAAAAACATTGAACTATGAAGGAATCATTTGTTTTTTTGGCCGAAGGATTCGAGGAGGTGGAGGCGCTCACGGCCGTAGATGTACTCCGCCGCGCGGGAATGCCCGTGAAAACAGTCTCGATCACCAGTTCACAACTTGTTACCGGAGCGCATGGCATCACGGTAAAAGCAGATGTAATCTATGACAGTACCATGTTCAAGGATCCGGCATGGCTCATCTTGCCCGGCGGACTTCCCGGAGCTGACCATCTCCATGACTATTCGCCGCTGCTCGGACTTCTCCGTCAGCAGTGTGAGTCGCGCCATGGCCGTATAGCGGCTATATGTGCCGCTCCGGCTGTAGTGCTCGGTGAGGAGGGACTTCTAAAGGGACGCACCGCAACTTGCTATCCCGGATTCGAGGATAAGCTCAAGGGGGCAAAATATGTCGACACCGCAGTCGTATCGGACGACAAGTTTGTGCTCGGCAACGGCCCGGCATCAGCACTGCCTTGGGCACTCGCTATCGTGGCGAAGGAACTCGGAGAGGCTAAATCGTTCAACATCGCGAACCAGATGCTTCTCTATCCTCTCAGCACAGAGCATCCCGACAATATTTTCGGTTGAACACGCTGTCTGAACTGTAACAGCAGCGCAGCCTGCATAAGAAACCAAAGAAAGCGATTAACGATTAAATCGTAAATGGACATCTACTACACAATCGAGAGACCCGGCTCGTCAAAATATACAGAGAAGATGAGCCGGTTTCTCTCGTTTGCTTTGCCCGTCAGCACGGCCGAGGAGGCGAAGCAGGCGGTGAAACGCTATCAGAACGAATATCATGACTCGCGCCATGTATGCTGGGCCTACATGCTCGGCCCGTCGCGCACGGAGTGGCAGCTCAACGACAACGGTGAACCGTCGGGCACAGCCGGCAAGCCGATATTAGGTCAGATAAACAGTCTTGAGCTGACCGACTTATTGGTGATAGTGGTGCGCTACTTCGGCGGTATCAAGCTCGGCACCTCGGGTCTGATTGCCGCATACCGCGAGGCGGCGCGTCTCGCCCTTGAGGATGCCGGCCGTCGTGAATGCCGCGAGATGCGGCGTCTGAGCGTCGGGTTCTCATACGAGACAGCCGACAGCGTGATGCGGATCATAAAGAATCCGGATGTGAACATAATCGAGAAGACATTCGACAATCTGTGTCATGCCCTGATAGAGTTTCCGCTCGATCTCGAAGAGGAGCTTACAGGACGGCTTTCCAAGGTGGAGGGCATAATGATTGACCCTGCCGACCCCTGATTGCCCCTGCCGACCCCTGAATTTTATAAAATCAGGGCATTTTTTGCGAAATATCTGTCTGAAATTGTGATTAATTCAAAAAAAATTACGATATTTGCATTGCAAAATGCGGATGAATGGTCTGGTACTGTTGATTTGCACGATGCAATTGGTTGAATCATAAATGTTTAACTTTGTGGTTTCGGCGCTTTTGGTGTCGAACGGATAGATTTGGGACTAAAACAGACAAATCTTAAACAGATATATTAAAATGACAAAGGCAGATATCGTAACCGAAATTTCTCGCAGTACCGGCCTTGAGAAGGCTGCAGTGCTCGCTACTGTTGAAAAGTTCATGGAAGTCGTTAAAGACTCGATGGCAGGCGGCAACAACGTTTACCTTCGCGGCTTCGGCAGCTTCGTGGTAAAGACCCGCAAGGAGAAGACCGCGAGAAACATTTCGCGTAATACGACCATCAAGATTCCGGAGCACAAAGTTCCGACTTTCAAGCCCTCTAAGGTTTTCCTTGAGGAAGTGAAGAAATAATGAGACCCATTTCTCACCGGGTCCCGGCCCGGTGAGAGCGTCTCAAACAGTTTAATCAATAAAAGTTATCAATTATGCCCAGCGGAAAGAAGAGAAAAGGTCACAAGATGGCCACTCACAAGCGTAAGAAAAGACTGAGAAAGAACCGTCATAAGAAGAAATAAGCAGATTTCTTCTATTGCGTGAACAGCCGGCACCGGGGCGCTGTCCGCCGCACAGCAGGCGCACGCCCCATGCCGATAAAAGAACAAACCGATCATCGCCACGGCATGAGCAAGTTTGTTCTTTTTAATTATAGACGGTCCGCCATGGCCATCGTGGTCGTGAGCGGGTCAAACCATCATCACACTTAGTATGAAAAGCGAATTAGTAGTTGACGTCAGCCAGGAGGACATATCGATTGCCCTGCTGGAAGACTCCCGTCTGGTCTCGCTCCAGAAAGAGAGCCGCAACATCGCCTATGCGGTGGGTGACCTCTATCTGGCGAAAGTCAAGAAGATCATGCCGGGTCTGAATGCCGCATTTGTGGATGTGGGCTATGAAAAGGACGCTTTTCTTCATTATCTTGACCTCGGACCTCAGTTCAGTTCCTATGGTGCCTTCCTTGAGGAGGCGTTCCAGGACCGCAAGAAGGTTCCGTCGGTCTCCCGGCAGAAACTTCAGCCTGACATCCCCAAGCAGGGAACAATCCAGACAGTCCTCCAGCCCGGTCAGCAGCTCCTCGTGCAGATTGCAAAGGAGCCGATCTCATCAAAGGGACCCCGGTTGACAACTGAAATATCCTTCACGGGACGTTTCATGGTGCTCATGCCGTTTGGCGATAAAATCTCGGTGTCGCAGAAAATCAAGTCGACCGAAGAGAAAATACGTCTCCGCCAGCTCATAGGCAGCATCAAGCCCAAAGGATTCAGCGTGATTGTACGCACATCGGCAGAAAACAAACGTGTCGCCGAACTAAACAACGAGCTCCGCACGCTCCTCAAGAACTGGGAGGAGTCGGTGGCAAAGATGCAGCGCAGCAAGGCTCCCGCGCTCATCTACGAGGAGGACTCGCGCGCCGTGAGCGTGATACGCGACATGTTCAGCCCAAATTTTGAGAACATATATGTGAATCATGCAGAGACTTTCACGCAGATTCAGAATTATGTGGCTCTCATCTCGCCCGAGAATAAAGAGATTGTAAAGCTTTATTCGAAAGACACGCCGATTTTCGACAATTTCAACATCACGCGACAGATCAAGAGCAGTTTCGGAAAGACAGTGTCGTTCCGCTCGGGTGCATACCTCATCATAGAGAGCACCGAGGCGCTCCATGTGATCGATGTCAATTCCGGAAACCGCAGCAAGGCATGTCCCGACCAGGAGTCGAACGCGCTCGATGTGAATCTGAAAGCCGCCGACGAGATTGCCCGCCAGCTGCGTCTGCGCGACATGGGTGGTATTATCGTGGTCGATTTCATCGATATGGGCAAGGCGGAGCACCGCCAGCAGCTCTACGACCACATGCGCGAGGTCATGGCAAATGACAGGGCACGCCACAATATTCTGCCTCTCAGTAAATTCGGACTGATGCAGATCACGCGTCAGCGTGTGCGCCCGGCTCTCGACATCACCACAAACGAGTCATGTCCCTCCTGCTTCGGAAAGGGTGAGGTGTCGGCCTCGATTCTCTTCACCGACAAACTGGAGGAGAAGATTGAATATCTGGTCGAGCATCTGAAGGTCAAGAAGTTCAATATGTACATCCATCCGTTTGTCGAGGCTTATGTCAAGAAGGGCGTCTTCTCGCTCTATGGCAAATGGAAGCGGAAGTACGGACGCGGATTCAAGGTCATCGCCGACGAGTCGCTGGCCTACCTGCAATACAAGGTCTTCGACCCCGACGGCAAGGAGATAGATGTCAAGGAGGAAAGCGACATGAGCACGAGTCAGAGCAAGAACCGTGTGCGTGTCAAGAACCGCGACAATGAAGAAAACTGATTCTTACGGTTATTTAGCAAAAGGGAGCGCCGAGGCGCTCCCTTTTAGTTGATAACATATTGGGGTTCATTGGGGGGTAATCCGATAAATCAGGATAAATCCCGATAAATCAGGATTTATCGGGATTGGCAAGATAGTCGGCGACTATGAAGGTGCTGCCGCCGATGTAGATTATGTCGTCGGGGGCGGCATCTGCATGCGCCGCCTTGGCTGCCTCTCTCACTGTCGGGTAGCCCGTAGCTTCGAGTCCGCGGGCTTTGCAACGCTGCTCGACCTCGTGCCAGGGCATGGCGCGTGGTATCTGCGCCTGGGTGGCGTAGTAGCACGCGTCGGCAGGAAACATCGGCAGGATATGGTCAACATCCTTGTCAGATACAAAGCCGATCACAAATCTCAACCGTGCATTTCTCTCCTTGTTGTCCTTCCCATCATTCATGTTGCGGTCTTTGCAGCCATTCGCATTGCTGTCAGGTTCATTTGTAGTAGCGTTCTTGCGGTTGTCGATGAGCTGACGGAGCTGGGCGAGGTTGTAGGTGAGCCCTGCCTCGTTGTGGCCGGTGTCGCATATGGTGAGAGGTGTGCGTGACACGATTGTCCAGCGTCCGCGGAATCCTGTCAGTGCCTCGACCTCGCGGAAGCCTTGTTCCATCGCCTCCTGGCTGATCTCCACTCCGAGACGGCGCAGTTCGTCGAGTGCGACGCGGGCGGTGTTGACATTCTTCTTCTGGTAGTCGCCTGTCAGGGAGCAGTGCAACGCCTCGTTAGCATTGTCGTCCACCTCGCGGTATGCCTCGCGGAGCGGAGCGTTGACTTCGGCGGCTTTGGCGCGGAAAACCGGTTCGGTCTCCGAAGTGGCCTCACCGATTACAGCCGGTATGCCGGGTTTGATTATTCCGGCCTTTTCTCCGGCTATCTTTTCGAGCGTGTCACCAAGGAATTGCGTATGGTCTTTAGAGATGTTGGTTATGACGCTGAGCAGGGGAGTTATTATGTTGGTCGAGTCGAGACGGCCACCCATGCCGACCTCTATCACGGCATAGTCCACCTCCATCTCGGCAAACCAGTCGAAGGCCATCATCATGGTCAGCTCGAAGAAGGAGGGTTTGTCGCCCGTGTAGCCCGACTTCTTCCATTTCTCGACAAACCCGACTACTTTATCCTCGGGAATCATCTCGCCGTTGACCCTCATGCGCTCGCGGAAGTCCACGAGATGCGGGGAAGTGTACAGAGCCGTGCGGTATCCCTGGCTCTGCAGGGTGGCGGCAATCAGGTTCGACACGCTTCCCTTGCCGTTGGTGCCGGCCACGTGAATGGCTTTCCAACGTCGGTGTGGGTTTCCGAAGTGTCTTGACAGCTCCTCGCTGCGTTCAAGACCCGGTTTATATGCTGCGGCTCCCACACGCGAGAACATGGGGAGCTGCGCGAAAAGCCAGTCTATAGCTTCCTTATATTCCATATAGCAGATAGCCGGTTATTCCGGCCAGTATTATTACTAAGATCGGATGAAATTTAATTGTACGGTTTTTCAGCTTGATCGGGAAATACACCAGGCAGAACGCGGCCACGCATATCAGGATGCTTGCCGTGAGCTGCGACGTCTCGCCGTTGGGGTTGAAGTTGGCGGAGTTCATGAGCATGATTGCCGCCGAGGCAATAAGCCCGACCACCACGGGGCGCAGTCCGGAGAATATGGCCTTTATCACGCCGCTCTCCTGATGGCGCCGTATGAAATGCGAGCTGTAGAGCACGAGGAAGAATGAGGGTACGGTGACAGCCAACGTTGCCAGTATGGAGCCGAGAATGCCCCACAGTGGCGAAGCGAGAGCCGGGTCATAGCTTCCGGGTGCGACGAAGCCGATGTATGTCGCTGAATTTATACCGATAGGGCCGGGAGTCATCTGTGAGATGGCTACTATGTCGGTGAACATCTGCTCCGAAATCCAGCTGTTGTCCGACACGACAATCTTCTCGACGAGTGACAGCATGGCGTAGCCGCCACCGAATCCGAAGATGCCGATCTTTATATATGCCCAGATAAGTTTCCAGTAAATACCCATTTTAGGTTTTAGGTTTTAGAGTTTAGGTTTTAGGCTTCAGGTGTTAGAGTTTAGGCTTTAGGCGTTAGAGTTTAGGTTTCAGTGTTTGATTTATATTGTCTGAATCTAAAGCCTAAAACCTAACGCCTAACGCCTCTCCTTCCGATTTTCCAGAAGATGTAGCCTCCGAGCGCGCCGAGAATGATGTAGAGGATGGGGTTGGACACGAATCCGAGGTCGAGCGAGATCATCAGTGCCACTACCAGAGGTATCCATACCGTCTTCCACGAGAGCTTGGCGGCACGTGCCGAGGTCAGCACGGGAGCCACAATCAACGCTACCACCGCCGGGCGTATCCCCATGAATATCGAGGAAATCACGCGGTTGTTCTTGATCATGTCGGGCGTGAGGAAGATTGCAATAGCGAGAATTATCAGGAACGAGGGGAGGATAGTTCCGGCCGCGGCGAGTATGCTTCCGCGCATTCCACGCATCTTGTCACCTACGGCTGTGGCGATGTTGACGGCGAGGATGCCCGGGAGCGACTGGGCTATAGCCAAAAGATCGAGAAAGTCATCTTTCTCGATCCAATGATGCTTGTCGACTATCTCGCGTTCGATTATCGAAATCATTGCCCAGCCTCCGCCGAAGGTGAAGGCCCCGATCTTGAAAAAGCTCGCGAACAGTTGCCAATATATGTTCATGATCAGCCTATGCTTATCAATCAGTGTCTATCAATCAGTTACTTTTTTATCAGTCAGTCCTTCTTGTCCATCTGTCTCCATACGTACCAGATGTATGCCAATACGAACGGAATGAAGAGCGAGGCGTAGCTCATGGCCGTGAGTGTGAACTCGGTCGATGAAGCGTTGCGGATGGTCAGCGAGCTCATCGGGTCGGTCAGAGAGGGGAGGAATGCGGTGTTGCCGTAGCCGGCCGCCCAGAAGAGCGAAATGACAGCGAGGAATGTTCCGAAGCCGGTGAACCATATTCCCGATGTGAAGCACTTCGAGAAGACTGAGCGGATCAGTCCGTAGAGCACAAGCACCACGCCTAAGAGCAGAGTGGCGAGTTCCCACCAGTTGGAGGTCATGTTGTGGAAATACTTGTAGGGCATCTCGACCACTGAGGCATTGCGGCCGTCAGCTGTCAGCACCTCGTAGCCGGTAGCTGTGAAAAGCAGGGCGAGGAACACGAGGAAGAAGATCACGAAGATACTGCCTGTCACAAAGGCCATGCGGCGCAGTGTGATGAAGAAATCGCCGTCGCTGTCGCCGAGGCGGTTCATCATGTAGAGACATGCCTGCATACATGCGAGGAAGAGCACCGCAACGCCGAGCACGAGGTTGCGGGCGTTGAAGATAGCCTCGAAGCCATGTGTGGAGGCCCACTGCGAGATTACGGGAGCCTGACCGGAGAGGATGTTGTCGCGGTTCACAGTGAATTCCGCGCCGAAGAAGAACATCGCCACAGCCACACCTAACAGGATTGTGCCCACGCTGCCGTTGATGAAGAGGAAAGCGTCGTAGGTGCGGGTGCCGTAGACGTTGCCTTTCTTGCGGCGGTACTCATAGCTCACGGCCTGGAGCACGAAGCTGAAGAGGATAAGGATCCATAGCCAGTATGCGCCGCCGAAGCAGGTTGAGTAATAGAGCGGGAACGATGCGAAGAACGCTCCGCCGAATGTAACGAGTGTTGTGAACGTAAGTTCCCACTTGCTGCCCATCGCGCCGATGATCTTGTCGCGGCGTTCCTCGGTGGTGCCGAGGCTGTAGAGCAGTGTCTGTCCGCCCTGCACCATGAGCAGGAAGACCAGTATTCCTCCGAGCACGGAGATAAGAAGCCACCAGTAGTTCTGAAGATATTCGAGTGTCATGACTTAAGCTTTTTCAGGTGTGTACAATTGTTCTTTCGATCTCTTCTCGACATAGCGGCACATGATGCTCACCTCGGCCACGAGGAGCAGAGTGAAGACCACGGCGAACATCCAGAATGTCGTGATAACCGATGATACGGGTATGTCGGAAATGGCGGCGCATGTCGGCAGAAGATCCTGGATTGCCCAGGGCTGACGGCCAACCTCGGCTACTGCCCAGCCGGCCTCGGAGCATATCCACATAAAGGGCACCGATACCATTGCTGCCATGTAGAACCAGCGGAAGCGGTCTATCAGGTCCCTGCGGTAGACGAAGAAGAGTGTCACAACGAAGAAGAGCAGGAAGTATGAGCCGAGAACGACCATCACGCGGAACATGGTGAACGTAAGCCCTACGGGCGGGATAGCCTCCTCGACCGAGTCGAAATAAGCGTAACCGAAGTAGGGATAGTTCACGCTCAGCTCCTTCTGCGCTGCCTCCATGGCTGCCTTGTCGCCGGCCTTGCGTGCGGCATCGTAGTCGGCAAGTGACTTCTGCGCAAGCTTGCCGCGCTCTATGCGCTCGGCGTAGCTTACGGTGTTGATGGTGTCGCCGTCGGCATTGATCGAGAAGCCCTCGACTATGTCGCTGATGCCGGGCACGAACGTATTGGGGTCATGGTTTGCAAGAATTGAGAGACCGTAGGGAATCGACACCTCGAAGAGATATTCATCCTCCTCGTTGTTCCACTCCTTGTCGGGGTTGAGCATGGCGACACCGGTCAGAGACTGGCCGACGTGACCATGGTAGAGACCCTCCATGGCGGCGAGTTTCATGGGCTGGTGGCGTGCGACCTGGACAGCTGAACCGTCGCCTGTGTACATGGTGAGAAGCAGGCCGATAAGACCGAACCATGCGCCGACCTTTATGGAGTTGACGGCGAAGTCGCGGTTGCGGCGGCGCCAGAGCATGTAGCAGCTCACACCGATCACAAACACACCGGCGAGCGCCCATCCGCTGAACACGGCATGGAAGAACTTGTTGACGGCTATGCCCGAGAACAGTGCCCAGAAGTCGGTCATGACGTTACGCATCTGCGCGGGGTCAAACTCCATTCCGACAGGATACTGCATCCATGCGTTGGCCACAAGAATCCAGAGAGCGGAGATCGAGGCGCCGATGGCGGTGAGCCATGTCGAAGCGAGGTGGAAGCGGGGGCTGACCTTGTTCCAGCCGAAGAACATCACCGCGCCGAAAGTAGCCTCCATGAAGAAGGCGAGTATGCCCTCGATGGCCAGCGGTGCGCCGAAGATGTCGCCGACAAACCAGGAGTAGTTGCTCCAGTTCGTGCCGAACTCGAACTCAAGGATAAGACCTGTGGCGACACCGATGGCGAAATTGATGCCGAACAGTGTCATCCAGAATTTAGTGGCACGGAGCCAGTTCTCAGACTTGGTGCGCAGATAGGCGCTTTCCATGATGGCCACAATCACCGACAGACCCAAGGTCAGCGGCACAAAGAGCCAGTGGTAGATGGCGGTGATAGCGAACTGCAGGCGCGACCACTCGACCACACTCATCAAATTCTCCATATGATAGATATGATAGGTTTTATATTATCTTCGCAAAATTAATCATTTTTTGCATACATAAAAGAATTTTAGGAGATTTTCTCACTTTTTTGTAAAAGTCGCCCCCGACAGTTTATTTTCTCGCATTAATTTCGTAATTTTGCAGTGCGCCGTTTGCGGAGAGCAGATGGCGATATGATTAAAATCCGATTATTATGGCACTTTGGTTTGAATGTAAAGTAAGATATGACAAGATGCAGGAAAACGGCATGGTCAAGAAGGTCAACGAGCCCTATCTGGTGGATGCACTGACCTTTACCGAAGCCGAGGCCCGTATCATAGAGGAGATGAAGCCTTTTATTTCGGGCGAATATTCAATTTCGTCGGAGAAGAAGACCAAGATTTCCGAGATATTTTTCAACGAGGGTGGCGACCGCTATTTCCTCGTAAAGGTCAACTTCATCACCCTCGACGAGAACAAGGGCGTGGAGAAGAAGACCGTAAGCCAGATTCTTGTGCAGGCTTCCGACTTCGAGGATGCTGTCGAGAAATTCAAGGAGGGCATGAAGGGCACGATGGCCGATTACGAGATCGGTGCCATTTCGGAGACCCTTATCATGGATGTCTTCGGAGCAAACCTTAACCCCGAAAACTGATAACCTCTCCGACTATGGTAGCCGACGAGATTCGCAGACTGCACGAGGAATTGCCCGAAGGGGTAAGGCTTGTGGCCGTATCGAAATTTCATCCTGTCGAGGCTCTTATGGAGGCTTATGACGCGGGTCAACGCTGTTTCGGCGAGAGCCGCGTGCAGGAACTTTTTGAGAAGATTCCGGCCATGCCGGCCGATGTGAAGTGGCACTTCATCGGTCACCTCCAGACCAACAAGGTCCGCCAGATTATAGGGAAGACCGCTCTGATAGAAAGTGTTGACTCGGAGCGTCTTCTTGACCTGATAGACCGTGAGTCGGAGCGCGCCGGGGTGGTGACGCGTGTGCTGATGCAGGTGCATGTGGCCCGCGAGGAGACCAAGTTCGGCTTCCTACCCGAGGAGCTGATGGCTTATTTCACTGACCGCCGATTCGAGTCGCTCAAGGCCACACATATTTGTGGGGTGATGGGCATGGCTTCGAATACAGACGATATGGAGCGGGTGCGCCGCGACTTCGCCGAGATCCGCTCGATATTTAACCGAGTGAATGAGCTTTGCCCCGACCTGCGCGGATTTGACACGGTGTCGATGGGCATGAGCGGCGACTGGCAGTTGGCGGTTGAGGAAGGCTCGAACATGGTGCGCGTCGGATCCCTTATTTTCGGCCCCCGGCAGTATTGAGTCTGTCAGTTAGCCACGAGAACTTTTTTAAGAGAAAATAAGAGAAAAGTATTTCCCTGAATACAAAATTATGAACTAACATTTAAAATTTCTTATCATGGTAGAAAAATCTCAGAGAGAGAAGAGAAACTATGCTCTTCCGATTACCATCATGTTCGCGCTCTTCTTCATGATCGCGTTCGTAACCGGTTATCAGAACCCGCTCGGTTCGGTCATCGAGAAGATGTCGAGCGGTAACAAGCTGATGTCGCAGCTCGGCACGCTGGCCAACTTCATAGCCTATGCCTTCATGGGTTATCCGGCCGGTAAACTTCTTCAGAACAAAGGATTCCGCGTCACCGCTCTGTGGGCTGTGACAATCGGCTTCATCGGCGTGGCCATCACCTATGCCTCAGGCTTCATAGCCGAGGATTCCACAGCAGTGGCAATCTATCTTGTCGGTGCGTTTGTGGCCGGCTTCTCGATGTGTCTTCTCAACTCTGTGGTAAACCCGATGCTCAACTCGCTGGGCTCGACACCCAAGCAGGGTAACCAGCTCGTGCAGTTCGGCGGTACGTTTAACTCGCTCGGAGCCACACTCGCTCCGGTCATCGTCGGCGGTCTTCTCGGCGGTGCCGCAAGTTCAATCTCTTCGGCCAATCCGGTGTTCTATCTCGCCATGGCAATCTTCGCCATCGCCTTCCTCGTGCTCTACCTGAGCAAGCTCCCCGAATCGCCCGACCTCGGCAAGAAGCAGGAGAAAATCAAGGTTGCAAACGCTTTCAAATACACCAACTTCACATTCGGTGTTCTGGCCATCTTCTGCTACGTAGGTCTTGAGGTAGGTATCGCCAACTGGACACTTCAGTATCTTGAGAAGTCGCAGGATGTCATCAACAACAACGAGATGGAGTCGGCGGCCATCGCCGGAACCGTGGTCGGTATCTACTGGCTCCTGATGCTCATCGGACGTTTCATCGGCGGTGTTGTCGGCAGCAAGATCTCATCGCGCGCCATGCTTACATTCGCCGCTGTCGGTGCCATGGTGCTGATTGCGCTCGGTATCTTTACCGAAGAGACTACGGTCGGCTTCGTGGGCTTCAGCTCAGCAGACTTCTCGTTCGGCGTGGTACGCATCCCGCTCAACGCCGTCTTCTTCGTGCTCTGCGGATTCTTCGCATCTGTGATGTGGGGAGCAATCTTCAACCTCTCTGTCACCGGTCTCGGCAAGTACACGGCTGTCGCATCGGGTATCTTCATGATGATGGTATGTGGCGGCGGTATCTTCCCCGCAATCCAGTCGCTCGTTGCCTCAAGCTCGATTATCGCCAGCTTCTGGGTGCCCTTCTGCCTCGCGGCCTACATCTGCTGCTACGCTCTCTTCCTGTCGCGTCCGCGCAACGATGCCGGACTGCCCGAGAGCCCCGAAGTGCTCGACTGATACTGTTGACGAAAATATTACAGAATCCGGTGAAGCATCCGTGCTCACCGGATTTTTTTATGAAACGGAGCGCTGCTGTTCAGCCCGCCGTTCATAAAAAAGTTAAAAAATATTATGAGATGGCTTTAATATCTCGATATTACTTATTATCTTTGTTGACGAATTAGAAAACAGACCCACTTAATCTAATATAAAAAAACATAATGGACGTAAAAGTAATGAACTCGGCCGCCGACAATCTGCGCGTGCTGATCACCGAAATGGTCGAAAAGTCCAATTCGGGACATCCCGGCGGCGCCTTAGGTGCAGCTGATTTCATCAATGTTCTCTATTCTAAGTTTTTGGTCTACGATCCCGAGGATCCGAAGTGGTTCGCCCGCGACAGGTTCTTCCTCGATCCCGGCCACATGTCGCCCATGCTCTACAGCGTGCTCGCCCTCGCCGGCAAGTTCTCCATGAATGACCTTCAGAACTTCCGCCAGTGGGGCAGCGTGACTCCCGGTCACCCCGAGCTCGACGTGGAACGCGGCATAGAGAACTCGTCAGGTCCCCTCGGTCAGGGACATGTAATGGCTGTCGGATGCGCTATCGCCGAGCGTTTCTTCGCTTCACGTTTCGGCGAGGTTGTTGCTCACAAGACCTACGCGTTCATATCCGACGGCGGTATCCAGGAAGAAGTCTCGCAGGGTGCGGGACGTATTGCCGGACACCTGGGTCTGCATAATCTCATCATGTTCTACGACTCGAACAACGTGCAGCTCTCAACCAAGGTCGACGCCGTCGATACCGAGGATGTAGCCGCCAAGTATCGTGCCTGGGACTGGAATGTTCTCGAAGTTGACGGTTCGGACCCGATGGCTATCGCCGGCGCGCTGAAGGTGGCGGTCGAGGAGCGCGAGCGTCCGACCCTTATCATAGGCCACACGGTGATGGCGAAATCAGTTCTCGCCAATGACGGCTCTTCTCTCGAAGGTGCAGTCTCGACCCATGGCCAGCCCCTTTCGAAGGCCGGGGCCGACATCGCGGCTACCGTGCGCAATATGGGTGGTGACCCGGAGAACCCCTGGGTTATACGTCCGGAGGTGCAGAAACTCTACGAGGAGCGTGCCGAGGAGCTGAAAGGCATCGTTGCCAAGCGTCGCGCGGAGTTTGACCGTTGGGCGGAAGAGAATCCCGCACAGGCCGAACTGCTGAAGAGCTACGAGAGCATGGAGCTTCCGGAACTCGACTGGAGCAACGTCGAATTCAAACCCAACCAGCCCACACGAGTGGCTTCTGCCGCATGTCTCGGTTTCCTTGCCGAGCACGTGGGTAATATGATAGTATCGAGCGCGGACCTTGCCAACAGTGACAAGACCGACGGCTTCCTAAAGAAGACCGGTGAGCTCGTCAAGAATAATTTCTCGGGCGGTTTCCTTCAGGCCGGTGTGGCTGAGCTGACGATGGCTTGCCTCATGAACGGTATCGTGCTTCATGGAGGCATGTACGCGGCTTGCGGCACATTCTTCGTGTTCAGCGACTATATGAAGCCCGCCATCCGCATGGCTGCCCTTATGGAGCTTCCGGTGAAGTTCGTCTACTCGCACGACTCTTTCCGTGTCGGCGAGGATGGCCCGACCCACGAGCCTATAGAGCATGAGGCACAGATCCGTCTGCTGGAACAGATGTCGAACTTCAGTGGCCGTCCATCTGTGCTTGTCATCCGTCCTGCCGACGGAGCCGAGACAGTGGCCGCCTACAAGATGGCCATGGAGAATGACAAGACTCCTACGGTGCTCATCTTCTCGCGTCAGAATCTTGAGGACCTGCCGGGAGAGAACCGCCGCGACGAGGCCATGAAAGCCTGCAAGGGTGGTTACGTGCTCCGCGAGGCCGAGAATCCTGATGTTGTCCTCGTGGCCAACGGAAGCGACGTCATGCTCCTTCTCCACGCTGCTGAGGAACTTGCAGCCGACGGAGTGCGCGCACAGGTTGTGTCGATGCCGTCGATTGGCCTCTTCCTCACACAGCCCGAGGAGTACCGTCAGAGCGTGCTCCCCGAGGGTGTGAAGAGATTCGGTCTGACATCCGGACTTCCTTCGGTGCTTTATCCTGTAATGGCCGGTAAGTTCGAGGTTATGGGTCTGGAACGTTTCGGCGCATCGGCTCCGGCGAAAGTGCTTGAAGAGAAATTCGGCTACACTGTGCCTAACGTGACGGCGCGTATCCGCGAATTTCTTGCAAAGAAGTGATGATTAAGCCGTGAAATAAGAAAAAATTTCAGAAAGAAATAACATTTCAGGCAAGAAAGAAGTAACATTTCTGCAAAGAAATAAGAGATAAAACAGACAAAACCTCCAAAATACTTAATTTTAGGTATTGCGAGGGTAGGCGATAAGTAGTAATTTTGCAATGTGAAAAGGATAAAACCTAAAAGATCTGAAAAGACTTTTAAGATTTGGAATCTGTTAGGAAAAATCTATGTAACCACATAAAATATTACTCGTAAGCCAAATTGATTTAAGGGAGGCATTTCCGTTGATGGATGTGCCTCCCTGCTCTTTGTATACCAGCCGAATGTGGGGACGCACGGCTCGTGCGTCCGCCGTGACGGATTAAAATCCGATCGAGGGGATTTCGATGTCGATGGGTTGCTTGCTTACGGGGTGGGTGAATCGGATGCGGTATGCCTGGAGCGAAATTCCTCCGTCGCGGTTGCTGCGTCTCGCTCCATATTTGAGGTCACCCTTTATGGGGTGTCCCATGGCGGATAGCTGGGCGCGGATCTGGTGCTTGCGGCCTGTAAGCAGATTTATCTCAAGCAGCGTGTAGCGGTCGCCACGCTCCACCGTGCGGTATTCCAGACGCGAAAGCTTGGCCTCCGGATTACGGCTGTCGCTGATGAAAGTCTTGTTGATACGGCCGTCAGAAACAAGGTAATTCTCCAGCAGGGCCTCCGGCTTTTCCGGATGTCCTTCCACGATAGCGCGGTAAGTCTTGTGTATCTCACCCTCGCGCAACATCTTGTTGAGCCGTTCCAGAGCCTTGGAGGTGCGGGCGAATATCACCAGTCCCGATACAGGCCGGTCAATGCGGTGTACCACGCCGCAGAACACATTTCCCGGCTTGTTGTACTTCTCGCGGATATAATCCTTGACAAACTCCGACAACGGCTTATCGCCCGTCTTGTCCCCCTGCACAATCTCCCCCGCCATCTTATTGACCACAATAATGTGGTTATCCTCATAAACTACCTCCATAATCGAGCAACATTAAATTCAACTACAAAATTAATCAAACTTCCGCAAACCACAATAACAGCGGTCGCATAGGCCTCACGGCATACTCCCACTAACAGTCACGATTCCCGGGCTACTTTAGTCATGATGCGCAGACAATCCCCGCATTCCTTTGCATATCTTGCAAGGGAAACGGGGATTGTGCAATGTGTGAACCGTATTGAGAAAATTATTATTTGGCGATTTTATGTGACTGTCCGTTTTGCAGCACTATATAAATTCCTGACGACAACCTATCAAAGTTTTCTGTCACGTCAATCCCTTGTAGTGTGATTACCTTGAATGGCTTGGAATAATCAACCATTTGTTTAGACGGAAAATCCTCAACTTCAATAGATTCAATTCCACTCAGTGTATAGTTGACTTTACATACTGCAATCGGGGTGTTGGCGTATAGTGTGTAAGCGCGTATATCAAGAGATCCTCGTTGTTGTGCAGCTTCCATTTCACGGGTCTTTCCATTCTGGTTTCCCGATGTTCCAATAAAAGTCACCAGTCCGTCCCCATCAACAGTTGCAATGGATGGATCTGATGATTCCCAAAGAATAGTCTGTAAAGTTGCATTGTCTGGCGATATAGCAGCTGTAAGTTGGATGGGCACACCCTCCTCGATATCAATACTGTTGTAACTTATGGAAACTTTATCGGCCTCGATAAGGTCATAGTTGCTGAATCGGTACCAGCAGTTTGGATTGTTCTCGTAGCTCTCCCTGCATCCCGGTGTAACGAACAAAGACCCTCCATACCAGCTGAAAGTGTTATTGTAGGCGGTAGGGGGCGTGATCGCTGTAACATATATGTTTTCAACTCCATTGCAACCGTCAAATACATATTGTCCCACACGTTCGATTCCGGCACCGATTGTTATTTTCGTGATGTTGTTGTTGCGGAAAGCATAATTGCGGATATCTTTGACATTCGAAGGAATGATGACCTCAGAGAGATTGCAATTCGAAAATGCGCTCGAACCTATGATTTCAAGATTTGTCCCAAGTTTAAGGTCTGTTAGTTTCTTCGCCCCAAAAAATGCGCTATATGGACCCACAATTTTTACAAGATTTCCAATGGTGAGTGATTGAAGGGAATCGATTGCGCAGATTGGAGTTACAACAGGTGCTTCATACATGGCACCATCATCATCTATTTCTTCATCTGGTCTAATGCTGTTGATATCCGTAGGTCGCCCAATGTATAACTTTGACGGATATGCACCATGGAACATTTTCAGTCGCTGCCATAGGTATGCTTTACTGTTATCGGTTGATCCATTTTCTGGCAGCGGAATAAGCGGCTTTTCAGTATCGGCAAGTTTTATGTATTCTAAAGAGTCACAGTTGATGAATGCATTCTGGTAAATTTTATCAAGGCTTGCCGGAAGGGTTATTTCTTTTAGAGAAGCGCAACTGTTAAATGCTCCCGAATGAATCTCTTCAAGTCCTTCAGGTAATTTTAACTGTGTAAGGTTGTTATCATATGCAAATGCATTGGAACCGATATATTTCAAAGATGTTGGCAATTCTGCAGATTGTAAAGACTTACATTGGTAAAAGGCTGATGAGGAGATATATTCTAATCCATAAGAGAAACTGATATGCTCAATGGCACTTTTATAGAAGGCGTTTTGTTCAATCTTTTTTAAAGAGGATGGGAACTTGATTTTTGCGAGACTTGAACAGTTCTGAAAAGTTGCTGATTTTATGGTTTGAGGACCTTCTGTAAAAATGGCTTCTTTTAAATTTGAGCAGTTGTTGAAAGCATGTTGCCCAATTTCTTTGATATTGTGAAAAAGGTTTATGGTCTCGATAGAGATGCATTCTCCAAAGGCTGAAATTCCGATGTTTTCGAGTGAGTGCGGGAAATCAAAGTCTTTGAGTGCCGTGCAATGGTAAAAAGCCTTTGTTCCTATATACTTCAGAGAATTGGGAAGTATTATCTTTTCAAGACTTGTATCGGATGCGAATGCTTCTCGTTCTATTCCAGACACGTTGTAGAAAACAGTTCCGGCTTCTGTTTCAACCGGTATGCGACTCGGAAATGATAGCGTAGAAGTCGGAGTAGCAGAGATTTTACCTAAAAGCATTGCTTCTTTGGAATCTTCATAAACTCTGTAGCGATATATCTCGTCATCATAGTCATATGGGGTTGTCCCGGAAAGTGTTTTGAGTTTCAAATTACAATATGGAAATGATTCTGCATATACCATCATTGAGCCATCAGGAACAATGCAGACAATTTCCGGAGAAGGTGACATACCTTCTCCAGCAGCCTCTTGATTACCTACATTTGCCGGTGGTATCTTGGAATTAAACTGCATTGAAGGAGGGTAAGTTTGTCCGCCAGCCCAAAAGAATGTATTTACAGATTCGGGGATGCTGATGAATTGCAATTCAGGATTGCCATAAAATGAGTATCCAATATATTCCAATGAATTTGGCAGAGAAATGTTTTTTATGAAACTGCTGTTATTGAACCCTGCTACGGCAGTCGTACCTTCGGGAATAATGATTTCTTCGGCGGCAATATTTTCAAAGCCACCTATATAGTTTATGTTATTGCCAAATGTGATTTTTCTAAGTGAAGGAATACGATATGCCTCTCCCTCCCCATTTGAGATTCCTTCATTATAATTGTGTGAAAATCCTGAAGCAACAAACATTCCGTCATGTAGGGTTACTTCTTCCAATGCGCACTCAGTAAATGCACCATTTATGAATATGGTAGATTTTGGAATTGAAATCTCCTTGAGGTTTCTTATTTGACTGAATGAATAGGTGATTGTTTCTAATCCTTCGGGTAAAATAATCTCGTGCAATGAGTTCAGGTTGATGAAAGAATTATACACGTGCTTCAAAGATGAAGGTAATGTCACTGATTTCACGTCAGAAATGTTTGTTAAGCAACCCATTATCAATTCTGTCCCCTCTTTAATGGAGAAGTGTTGTGTTATGGCTGGCGTTGTAAACACCAGTGAAAGTAATTCTTCTTCCGGAAGATATGGGTAAATTGTTTGAGCAATCATTTCTGGTGTGTAGGCTGCATTATTGTAATATGTTCTTAGTAAGGATTTTAGATTGATTGAATCGTATATATATCCGTTGCCTATTTCAGCTTTGTCTGAATAATAGAAGACTGAACCGTCAGCTGCAAAGGATGTTCCAGCTGGGTATCTGTAGCTGGCGCGGGCAGCTGTTATTCCGATAAAACCATGTGTGGTGTAATCGTATCCTGTTATTGTCGGAGGTAATATTGTATATAGGTTTTGGTAACCTCTATAACGGTTTCTTATGCTTGTGTATGTATCAGGAATTATAAGAGTGCCTTCCACGGCCCAAGAAACAAAAAGCAACTGCCTCCCGTAATCAGTTTCTACGTACAGGCAATCTCCATCCCATTTTGCATGTTCTTGGTAGCTCTGAACTGTTGCATTGGCAGTAGAACTTAATTTGAGTGACTGCGGGGAGATTATTAAAGGCCTCCCCTTATAATATGGGTTGAATACTTCGCGGAGTTGGTTCGTTTGCCCCAACTGTCTCAGACTTTTGGGTAAATAGACATAGGTTGGAGTTTTTGTGTCTTGATCATCAGAACGCCCTCTGAATGCGTGGCTTCCGATTTCCTCCACCCCATCTTCAGGTAGCATCAGGTATTCGATATTGGTATTCTGGAATGCCTCGGATTGGATAACTTTGACCGAGGCTGGGATTTCATTATGAACGAATTTCGTGTTTGTGAATTGACAGTCCTTGAAACTCGAGGCTCCAATTTCAACTACTGTATAGTCGCTCGTCCCATCTGAGACATTCTCCGGAATTCTTAATTCGCCAGTGAAGTTTTCAGAGGTCGCACCTCCTTCGCGAGTCCTGCAAGTCTTGAGTGTGTCGTCGATTACGGTATACCAGATTCCACCTGCTTCAAAATCGCGAGACAGCATAATCAGGCATGAAAATGCCATCATTGTTAGAATGACAAGTTTTTTCATTTGTTTGTTTTTGCCTCCGGGCCTCCGCGTCGGCTTTAATTTATAAAAAAGAGCGTGAGTGCCGTACTTGTGCCCGTTCCAGCAGTCAGAGGCCTTCGCATTGCCCACCTTCGTCGGAACGAGCAACAGTGCAGAGGCCTCACGCACATATGTATTTTCTACCCTTTCATAAGACATAGTGCTGCGCACATTATGAAAGGTAATATTGAATACATATCCACATAAGTCATCTACTGTTGCTGCATTCTTGACGAAGGTTTGAAAGTTGCGAAGTTTCTGACTGCCAAGAAAGAGCGTCGAGTAAACGCGTCTTATTATGTCTTGTTGCCTTATTTGGGCAACCGCACCCTCCCCATATGCCCCTCTGGGCCTCTGCGGTAGAAATGCACTTGCAAAATAAGTGAAAATTTTTTAAATTGAAAATACATGTGACTAAAAATCATCAATCTATTTTGTTTTAATTTGAGGTGTAATATGGTTTTCCTTATTTTCCCAATTAAAGTGGCTATATCTATAATTATGTATTTGTAAATTTGGAATATTATTTGTAAATTTGCAATGCTGAACAGAAATTGATTTGTCGTGAGGATTATTACAGAGGAACCGTTGAAGAGATATATAGAAAAATATCCTGATGCGAGAGTGGCGTTGCAGGACTGGGTCAAAACTGTAAAGGCGGCAGACTGGTCCAATTTTGCAGATGTCAAGAAGACATATAATAGTGTTGATAATGTAGGTAATCAACATTATGTGTTTAATATAAGAGGAAACCGTCATAGATTGGTCGTAGTTATTAAGTTTACAATCAAGTGGATATATATCAGGTTCATCGGCACTCACGCTGAATATGACAAGATAGATTGTTCCACGATTTAGATTGTATACTCACACATTAAGTAAAAAGCATAACATATGACAAAGATAGAAAATGATACCCAGTATAGATGGGCTTTGCAACGTGTGGAAGAATTGCTCCCTCACGTAAAAGATGATACTCCGCTCACTGATCCTTACAGCATGGAGCTTGAATTGCTCTCAGGTTTGGTGGCAGATTATTCGGATGAGCACTTTGCCATTGGCGAGCCCTCGTTGGTGGATATGCTCAAGTTGCGGATGTATGAGATGGGGTTGACGCAGGTGGCTCTGTCGAAGTTGCTTGGCATCAATCCGTCGCGGATCTGCGAGTATCTTTCAGGCAAGAGGGAACCGACGCTGAAACAGGCGCGTATCATGAGCCAGAAACTCAACATCGACCCGGCAATCGTGCTCGGCGTGTGAGGTGGCATGATCGTGAGAGGTGGTGTGATAGAGGCTTCCTGCTGTTTCCAATAGCAGCAAAGATTGAAATGCTGCAAGTGTACGGATAAGGGTGCGGGTCGGGGCATTCCCGGTAATTTTGGGCGATAATTCTTAAATGTAATGATTATGGCTCAGATTGAAAGATTCGTACCGTTCATTCTCCGTTGGGCTGCGGGCGTGACCCAGAAGCCGGAGGAATCAGTAAAACAACTTTTCGCACGCGCACGCCGCTCCGGCTGGTCGGACGATCCGCTTGATGCCGGCGGTGCCACGCAGTGCGACGTGACTTTCGCCACCTATTGCAGCTATTGTCGCCGCAAAGGGCTACCCGTGCCCGACAAGTCAAGACTCCGCAATATCCCCTATGAACATTGGATTGAGATTCTCAAGACAATGTATTGGGACCGTTGGAAAGCCGACAGCATCCCTTCTCAGCCGCTGGCCGAGATTCTGGTGGACTGGGTGTGGGCCTCCGGTTCATACGGCATAACGCGCCCGCAGAAAATTCTCGGCGTGACAGCCGACGGAATCGTCGGCCCGAAAACCCTCGCGGCTCTCAATGCCTCCAATCCGGAGACGCTTTTCGCGAAGATAAAGCATGACCGCGTGAAATTCTGCAACGAGATTGTGGCCCGACGTCCGTCGCAGAAGAAATGGCTGCGTGGCTGGTTGAACCGAATCAACGCCCTGTCGTTTTCGCTGTTGCTGCTCATGGCTCTGCCCGCGTGCAACCCGTGCCGTCAGATTGCATCACATGACTTGGTGCAGTCCGACTCGCTCGCCAAGACGGAACGGCTGCACACGGTCGAGCTGCGTACAGATTCGGTTCATGTCCGAGACTCGGTGATTACTGTGATACGCGGCGATACCGTGCTGACAGACCGATGGCATACACGCTACCATGAACGCGTGCGCGTTGATACCGTCGATAGGGTAGAGCGGCAGACCGTCTACCGCACACGAACCGTAACCCGGCAGGTTGCCGTCCCGCAGACACCGACTGTGTTGCAGAGGTTGCTGCAAGCGTCAGGAGTAGCCGCAATTGTGGCGGCGGTATGCGCGATAGCAATGTTTTTGTGGCGGAAAAGGAAAATATGACCAAAATCGGCCCCAAAAATCAAGGTCTTTATAGATTTTTTTTGTAATTTTGCATTTTAAAGGTCTCCTGTGCCATTGCATGAGCGGTGGCACAGGTACCTGCAATTGAGGATTATGGTAAAGAAGACGCGCGACAGATTCATCGAGGTTGCCCGCTCCCTTTTCGCTCGAAAGGGGGTGGAGAATACCACTATGAACGACATCGCCGCCGCCTCTGACAAGGGTCGCCGCACAATCTACACCTATTTCAAGAGCAAGCGCGAGATATTCAACGCCGTGATTGAGAGCGAGAGCGACGACCTGCTCAAAAACCTTGAGTCGATAGTCCGCAAGCCGATTTCGCCGGAGCAGAAACTCCGCGAGTATGTCGCCACACGCATGGAGACCATGCGCGAGATTGTGTCGCGCAACGGCTCGTTGCGGGCTGGATTCTTTCGCGACGTGCGCAAAGTGGACCGTGCGCGTTCCGTCATCTCCAAAAAGGAGATAAAGCTGCTCATGCGCATATTGCACGAGGGAGTGGCCCTGGAAGTGTTCGACATACCCGACATCAAGGAATGGGCCATAATCATAACCAACTCCATTCATGGCTTCGACGTTCCCTATATCCGCAACAACCTCACCGAATACGGCATAGACAAGAGCGACATGTCGCGGATGATAGCCGACCTGATTCTGAACGGCGTCAAGGTGCGCGGCCGGGAATGAGCCGGAGCCGAAGGAAAGTAACTATATCGGATAAACTTAGAAATCAACAGATAACAACAGATAAAAATGAAAATGCTTGAAGGAAAAGTGGCTGTCGTAACAGGTGCAGCCCGTGGCATAGGAAAGGAAATCGCCCTCAAATTCGCTTCTGAGGGTTGTGACATCGCATTCACCGACCTCGTCATCGACGAGAACGGCAAGAAAACCGAGGAGGAAATCGCTGCATATGGCGTGAAGTGCAAGGGTTACGCTTCCAATGCGGCAGACTTCAACGCTACCGAGGAGGTTGTGAAGCAGATCAAGGATGACTTCGGTCACATCGACATCCTGGTCAACAACGCAGGTATCACAAAAGATGGTCTCATGCTCCGCATGACCGAGCAGCAGTGGGATGCTGTGATTGCCGTTAACCTCAAATCGGCGTTCAACTATATCCACGCCATTCTTCCGATCATGATGCGCCAGAAATCCGGCTCCATCATCAACATGGCATCGGTTGTGGGTGTACACGGCAATGCAGGCCAGTCGAACTACGCAGCCTCTAAGGCAGGTCTTATCGCCCTCGCCAAGAGCATCGCCCAGGAGGTAGGCTCACGCGGCATCCGTGCCAACGCCATCGCCCCCGGATTTATCGAGACTGCCATGACAGCAGCTCTTCCCGACGAGGTCCGCGCCGAGTGGTGCCAGAAGATACCCCTGCGTCGTGGCGGCAAGGTAGAGGACATCGCCAACGTGGCTACTTTCCTCGCATCTGACATGTCAAGCTACGTGACCGGCCAGGTTATTCAGGTTGACGGCGGTATGAACATGTAATGCCATCGATGAAGAAATACGCATTGGTCATGGCCGGCGGTGAAGGCCGCCGTGCCGGAGGAGAATTGCCCAAGCAGTTTGTTAAACTGCTGGGCATTCCTATGTTATGGTGGTCGGTCATGGCTTTCCATGAGGAGGATCCGCAGACGGAGATTTCAATCGTGATGCACCCCGGCTTCTTTGACGATTACGACATCATGCTCTCCGAACTCCCACGCGAGGTGCGTGACGTACCGGTGCGCCTCGTTGCCGGCGGCCGTAGCCGCGCTGAGTCGGTGGCCAACGGAATAATGGCCCTTCCCGACGATGCGGAGACGCTGATTGCCGTACACGATGCCGCCCGTCCGCTCGTCACCACGGAGCTGATACGCAGGGCATGGGAATGTGCCGGAGCCAACGGCGTGGCCGTTCCTGTCTGCCCGGTCACAGACTCGCTGCGCGAGCTGACAGGCGACGGAGAATCGGTTGCCGTTGACCGCAGCCGATTCGTTTCGGTCCAGACACCGCAGACCGTGCGTGCAGACATTCTTCACAGGGCGTACCGGTTGCCGGAACGACCCGAGTTCACCGACGACGCATCGCGCGTCGGAGCGTTGGGCGAAAAGGTCACTCTTTTCGAGGGAGACCCCGCCAACATTAAAGTCACCAACCCCCGCGACTTCGCGATAGCCACCGCATTGTTATCGGGTCAAAACCGCTGACACTGAAACTCGCCCTGTAGGGACGCACGGCCCGTGCGTCCGTTTCTGTTCAATTCCGATGTCGGAGTAACCAACTGAATGCACATATGAGATCCTTCCTCGACAGCGACATAATGTACCTGAAAGGTGTCGGCGAGAAGCGCGCCAAGCTGCTTGCCGAGGAACTCGACCTGCGCACATTCCGGGACTTGCTCTACTACTTCCCGTTCCGGCACATAGACCGTAGCCGTTTCTACAAGATCCGGGAGTTCACGGGCGACATGCCGCTGGTTCAGATTCGCGGACGGTTCATAAGTTTCGCGGTCGAGGGAGAGGGGGCGAAGAAACGCCTGCTCGGTCTTTTCTCCGACGGCGAGCGTCTGATACAGACCGTGTGGTTCTCACGTGTGAATGCTCTGAAAGATGCGTACCGCACCGGTGTTGACTATGTGCTGTTCGGCAAGCCGACACCCTACCGTGGCGACTTCAACATGGTTCATCCCGAGGTGTCGGCCTACAACCTCGACAATCCGCCGCGCGGTTTCGAGGGTGTCTACAACATCACCGAGAAAATCCGCAAGGCCGGTTATTCTCCCAAGTTCATCGGCACACTTGTCCGCAATCTCCTGACCAATCCCGGTTTCGCGGGAATACGGGAGACTCTTCCTCCGGAGGTGGTGTCGGCGTTCCGGCTGATGCCGCTCCAGGATGCCCTGCGCAACATGCACTTCCCCGAGAATCCGGCCATGCTCCAGAAGGCACGTGAGCGGATGAAGTTCGAGGAACTCTTCTACCTGCAATTGCACATACTCCGTTTCTCACGCGCCCGCAGCCGTAAGATACAGGGCATGGTCTTTCCCCGTATCGGTGATTACTTCAACGGTTACTATGCCGACTGCATACCCTTCGAGCTGACCGGGGCGCAGAAGCGTGTGCTCCGCGAGATTCGTGCCGACATGCGCACCGGGCGGCAGATGAACCGTCTGCTTCAGGGTGATGTCGGCTCGGGCAAGACCATGGTAGCTTTCATGTCGATGCTCATGGCGTGCGACAACGGCTGCCAGGGTGCGCTGATGGCTCCGACCGAGATACTTGCCACCCAGCATTACGAGACCCTGTCGGAGTGGGGGAGGCAGATAGGCATCAATGTGCGTCTGCTCACGGGCAGCACGCGGGCCAAGGAGCGTCGCGAGATACACGCCGGACTCCTCGACGGCTCCATACACATTATAGTCGGCACGCACGCTCTGATCGAGGATGCCGTGCAGTTCCACAGGCTCGGTCTTGTGGTGATAGATGAGCAGCACCGCTTCGGTGTGGCGCAGCGCGCCAAGATGTGGGGCAAGAACTCCACGCCGCCGCACGTGCTGGTCATGACGGCCACCCCGATTCCGCGCACATTGGCGATGACCGTCTACGGCGACCTCGATGTGTCGGTCATAGACGAGCTGCCACCAGGAAGAAAGCCGGTCGAGACCCTGCTCCGCTTCGACGAGAACCGCATGGAGGTGAACCGCCTGCTGGGTCGGGAGCTTGCAGCGGGTCGGCAGGTATACGTGGTCTATCCCCTCATCACCGAGAACCCGAAACTTGAGCTCAAAAGTGTCGAGTCGGGTTATGAGCGGATATGCGGAATATTCCCGCAATACAAGGTAAGCTGCGTCCACGGGCGCATGAAGCCCGACGTGAAGGAGGCGCAGATGCAGCGGTTCGTTTCGGGCGAGGCGCGTATACTTGTGGCCACGACCGTGATAGAGGTCGGCGTGAACGTGCCCAACGCCTCGGTCATGCTCATCGAGAACGCCGAACGGTTCGGACTCTCGCAGCTCCATCAGCTGCGCGGCCGCGTGGGTCGCGGCTCCGACCGGAGCTATTGCATACTCGTCACGAAACAGGCCATTGGTGGCGACACACGCAAGCGTCTGAACATCATGACCGAGACATCCGACGGTTTCCTTATTTCGGAGGCAGACATGAAACTCCGCGGCCCCGGCGACATGGAGGGCACTCAGCAGAGCGGAATAGCGTTCGCGCTCAATGTGGCCAATCTTGCAACCGACGGACAGATACTCAATTACGCGCGTCGGGCGGCGTTGCAGATACTCAACGCCCACCCCGAACTCGTCGAGACACCCGGCGACGACGGCGACCGTTCCGAGGGAGAATTGCATATTTCTCAACAATCGGTCGATACATTACGCAATGAATTGCGTTATAGATTTATGAAGACCGTTGACTGGTCGCAGATTTCGTGACACACCTTGGAATCTACCGGTATCGCCGTGACATATTAAAGAAAAAATGAGAGAAAAAGAATTTCTGCCGCTGGTGAGCGGCAAGCTTGGTATTGAGGAGCTTAACCCGATGCAGCTCCACATGATGCGCACCGCATCGGAGGCGCGCGACATAATCCTGCTTTCGCCGACCGGCTCGGGCAAGACGTTGGCGTTCATACTGCCCATGCTGAAAATGATGAAGCCTGCCACCGGACGTGTGCAGGCTGTCGTCATAGCACCTTCGCGCGAGCTCGTGCTACAGATTGCCGGTATCACACGCAATATCGCCGCCGGATTCAAGACCACGCCTCTTTACGGCGGTCACAAGGTGGAGGATGAGGTCAACTCGCTCAGCGCCGGAACCGACATAATCGTTGCCACTCCTGGCCGTCTGCTCGATCATATCGAGCGGCGTAATGTCGATGTGCTCCCCACGAGGATACTTGTGCTCGATGAGTTTGACAAGTCGCTCGAACTCGGTTTCGAGAAGGAGATGAAGAAGATAATGGCACGCCTCAAGAATGTGAGCCGCACGCTGCTCACGTCGGCCACTCGTGCCGACGTGCTGCCCGATTTCCTCAAGCTCGACAATCCGGTGACAATCGACTACCTCGGCGGCAATGAGGACCTGCGCCGGCGAACCCGCGTGCATCGCGTTGACTCCGATGCCAACGACAAGCTCGACACCCTCGCCCTGCTGCTTGAGAACCTTGCCGCCGATGCCGGAGGACATGAGCGCAGCATCGTGTTCGTGAACCACCGCGAGAGCGCGGAGCGCACAGCACAGTATCTGAAGAAGCGCGGCATACCGGCCATACTTTATCATGGCGCTCTCGACCAGCGTGACCGCGAGACGGCGGTGGCGCTCTTCAACAACGGTTCCCGCCCGGTGCTTGTGGCCACTGACCTTGCCGCCCGAGGTCTCGACATAGAGGGGGTGCGCAATGTAATCCACTATCACCAGCCGCTCACCGAAGAGACATATACCCACCGTAACGGACGTACCGCCCGTGTGGCAGCCGAGGGAGACATCTTCGTGCTTGTCGGGCCGAACGAGGATGTCCGCGAATACATGGACTTCGACACCACGCGTTATCTTGATGCCGACCGCCGTTACAAGGAAGAGCGTCCCGTTGAGACGCTATACTTCTCCGCAGGACGCCGCGAGAAACTGTCGAGGGGCGACATACTCGGCTTCCTTGTCAAAGAGGGTGGAGCGGAACCGGCGCAGATAGGAAAGATTGATGTCTACGATCACTACGCTCTCGCCGCGCTCGATGCCTCGTGCGCTGCAGATGTCCTTGCAAGAATAAAAGGGAAAAAGATAAAGGGGGAGAAACGCCTTATATCCCTTATCGGTTAAAAGTTAGCCTAAAATATTGCCATACGGCAAAAAATTTGTAACTTTGCAGAATGAAATTTACCCTGTGGTGCCGCTGTGAGTCTTCAAGAGGCTTGCGACGCGGTGTCCGTATCCCGGGTTTAGACATGTTTTATACGACTTAAAGCATTAATATACAGGTAAACATAGATTTTAAATTAAATCAAATAGAAAAGGAACTATGAGCAAAACAAAGAAATTTCTGACGTGCGACGGCAACCAGGCCGCAGCGCACATCAGTTACATGTTTAGCGAGGTAGCCGCCATTTATCCCATCACTCCGTCGTCGACGATGGCCGAGTATGTCGATGACTGGTCTGCTGCAGGAAGAAAGAACATCTTCGGCGAGACCGTGATGGTCCAGGAAATGCAGAGTGAGGCCGGTGCGGCCGGTGCGGTTCACGGATCGCTTCAGGCCGGTGCGCTGACCACTACTTACACAGCTTCGCAGGGTCTTCTGCTGATGATCCCCAACATGTACAAGATTGCCGGTGAGCTGCTCCCCTGTGTGTTCCATGTATCGGCGCGTACTTTGGCTTCGCACGCGCTCAGCATCTTCGGTGACCATCAGGATGTGATGGCATGCCGTCAGACCGGTTTCGCTATGTTCTGCGAAGGTTCCGTACAGGAGGTGATGGACCTTGCAGCCGTGGCTCATCTCTCGGCTATCAAGGGCCGCGTGCCGTTCGTAAACTTCTTCGACGGTTTCCGCACCTCTCACGAAATTCAGAAAATCGAGGCTCTCAGCGAGGAAGATCTCGCTCCGCTCGTTGACCGCGAGGCTCTTGCTGAGTTCCGCTCGCGCGCGCTCAGCCCCGAGAAGCCTGTCGCACGAGGCATGGCCGAGAACCCCGACGTGTTCTTCCAGCACCGCGAGGCAAGCAACAAATATTACGACGCTATCCCAGAGATTGTAGAGGAGTATGTTAAGGAGATGAACCGTCTGACCGGCCGCAACTATGGTCTGTTCGACTACTACGGTGACCCCGAGGCTGACCGCGTGATCATCGCCATGGGTTCAGTGACACAGTGCATCAAGGAGACCATCGACTATCTCCGCGCCAAGGGTGAGAAGGTAGGTCTCGTGAGCGTTCACCTCTACCGTCCGTTCTCAGCACGCCACTTCCTCGCTGCCGTGCCCGCGACTGCAAAGCGCATCGCCGTGCTCGACCGCACCAAGGAGCCGGGCGCCAACGGAGAACCCCTCTATCTCGACGTGAAGGACTGCTTCTATGGCCGCGAGAATGCCCCGCTCATCGTGGGTGGCCGCTACGGTCTCAGCTCGAAAGACACCACTCCGGCACAGATGCTTGAGGTGTTCGAGAACCTTAAGGCTGACGAACCGCGCAACCAGTTCACTGTAGGTATCGTCGACGACCTCACCAACCATTCACTTCCCGTGGCTCCCGAAATCAACGTGGGGGGCAAGGGTATGTTCCAGGCCAAGTTCTACGGTCTTGGTGCCGACGGTACTGTTGGTGCCAACAAGAACTCTGTCAAGATCATCGGTGACAACACCGACAAGTATTGCCAGGCATACTTCTCCTACGACTCGAAGAAGTCGGGTGGTTTCACCTGCTCGCACCTCCGTTTCGGCGACGAGCCCATCCGTTCGACTTATCTCGTGAACACGCCCAACTTCGTGGCTTGTCACGTTCAGGCTTACCTCCACATGTATGATGTGACACGCGGTCTGCTCCCCAACGGAACATTCCTGCTCAACACCATCTGGGAGGGTGAGGATCTTGCGAACAACCTCCCCAACAAGGTGAAGCGTTATTTCGCACAGAACAATATCACCGTCTACTATATCAATGCGACCAAGATCGCACAGGAGATCGGTCTCGGCAACCGTACCAACACCATTCTCCAGAGCGCGTTCTTCCGCATCACCGAGGTTATCCCCGTTGACCTCGCCATCGAACAGATGAAGAAGTTCATCGTGAAGTCTTATGGCAAGAAGGGTGAGAACATCGTCAACATGAACAACCAGGCTGTTGACCGTGGTGGCGAGTATCACAAGCTTGAGGTTAAACCCGAATGGGCTGACCTCGCCGACGACGCTCCCTCGGCAGTTCCCGCTCCGGAATTCATCGAGACTGTTGTCCGCCCGATCAACGCTCAGGATGGCGACCTTCTGCCCGTAAGCGCGTTCAAGGACAACGCCGACGGCACATGGGAGCAGGGTACCGCAGCTTACGAGAAGCGCGGTGTGGCTGCATTCGTTCCCGAATGGATCACAGCCAACTGTATCCAGTGTAACAAGTGTTCTTATGTCTGCCCCCACGCATCTATCCGCCCGTTTGTGCTCACTCCCGAGGAGGCTGCCGCAGCTCCCTTCGGCGAGGACCACAGCAAGCCCGCTATGGGCAAGCAGATGGCCGGTATGCGTTTCGTTCAGCAGGTTGACGTTCTCGACTGTCTCGGTTGCGGAAACTGTGTTGACGTATGTCCCGGCATGAAGGGCGAGAAGGCTCTCAAGATGATGCCGCTCGAAACACAGCTCGGTCAGGACAAGAACTGGGAATGGCTCGTCAAGAATGTCAAGAACAAGGCAGACCTCGTTGACGTATCGCTCAACGTGAAGAACAGCCAGTTCGCCAAACCGCTCTTCGAGTTCTCAGGCGCATGTTCAGGCTGTGGCGAGACTCCCTATCTGAAGCTCATCACCCAGCTCTTCGGTTCGCGTGAGGTTGTTGCCAACGCTACCGGATGTAGCTCTATCTACTCAGGTTCTGTTCCCTCGACTCCTTACACCACCGACGAGAACGGTCGCGGTCCGGCATGGGCCAACTCCCTCTTCGAGGACTTCTGCGAGTACGGTCTCGGTATGCACATCGCCTACGAGAAACTCCGTGAGCGTGTGAAAGAGGCTGCTCAGAACATCGCAGCCTGCGAGGAGGCTTCGCAGGAGGTGCGCGATGCCGCTCAGGCATGGCTCGACGCCCGCAACGATGCCAAGGAGTCTCAGCTCAAGGGTGCCGCTCTCGTGGCGGCAGCGCGTCCCGGTGCCGAGAAGGGCTGTGCCGACTGCAAGACTGTAGTCGAGCTCAACGCTTACCTCACCAAGCGCAGCCAGTGGATTGTCGGCGGTGACGGCGCAAGCTACGACATCGGCTTCGGCGGTCTCGACCACGTGATTGCTTCGGGCAAGAATGTCAACATCCTCGTACTCGACACCGAGGTTTACTCCAACACCGGTGGTCAGTCATCTAAGTCAACACCTATCGGTGCGATAGCCAAGTTTGCCGCTGCCGGCAAGCGTATCCGCAAGAAAGACCTCGGTCTCATCGCCACCACCTACGGCTACGTTTACGTGGCGCAGATTGCAATGGGTGCCGACAACGCACAGACCCTGAAAGCAATCCGCGAGGCAGAGGCATACGACGGTCCGTCGCTCGTGATCGCATACGCTCCCTGTATCAACCACGGTATCAAGAAGGGTATGGGACACAGCCAGGAAGAGGAGAAGCAGGCCGTAGAATGCGGTTACTGGCACCTCTGGCGTTACAACCCCGATCTGGAGGCCAAGGGTGAGAATCCCTTCTCGCTCGACTCGAAAGAGCCCGACTGGAGCAAGTTCGACGACTTCCTGAAGGGAGAGGTACGCTTCGCATCGCTCTACAAGATGTTCCCGCAGGATGCCGACGAGTTGTTTGCAGCCGCCAAGGCCAACGCACAGTGGCGTTACAACAACTACAAGCGTCTCGCAGCGCAGAACTGGGGCACAGATCCCGAGCTCACTCCCGAGGAGATTGCCCTCCGCAAAAACGACTGATAACCCCGCCTGAAAAGGTCTGCAATAACGCGTCGCGGGTCAAGGTGCCAACCTTGACCCGCGACTCACTTTGTCAGCCCAACACCCCCCATAGGCCCCATAGGCCTTATAAGCCCTATAAGTCCCATAGGCCAGCCCTATAGGCCCTATAAGACTTATAAGTCCTATAAGTCTTAATTCGCCCAAATTCTTTTGCACCGGCATCTGATTGTAATTGCCGCTATCATAGATAGTTATAATTTTCTTAACGAAAATTAACATAAAAATTCGGTGCAAATTTTGTCAATTCAGAAAAAAGCAGTAATTTTGCAATCGAAATCACATCGCGGGATGGAGCAGTGGTAGCTCGTTGGGCTCATAACCCAAAGGTCGCAGGTTCGAGTCCTGCTCCCGCCACTAAAGAAAAAGCGAATCTTCAAGATTCGCTTTTTTAGTATCCAAGAAGAAAGGATGCGCCAACGGCGCATCCTTTCTTCTTTTGGGTCAATGCAAATACCGGATCAATGCAAATACCCGGTTGAAGTGTTTTTCTTCCAGCCGGTCGGAATCAGTCTTTGAGGTAGTATTCGATTGTCGAGACCACGCGGACGCGCTTGATGTAGGGGGTGTACTGGTCGCGGTCCTCGATTGAGAACTGACCCTGCGAGGCCGACTTGATCTTGCCGAGGTTGCTCTTGGAGTCCTGGGCGAATTTCTCGGCTGCCTGGCGTGCGTTCTTCGTGGCGTCGGCCACCATGTCGGGCTTGATCTTGTTAAGCTCGGTAAATTCATACAGTGTCTGGTAATTGTAGTCGCCCGCCACAATGGCGATTCCCTTGGCCATAAGCTCCGATTGCTTTGCCATGAGCTTGTTGACCTTGTCTACCTGAGAGCTGGTCACTACCACGACCGATGTGACGTTGTAGCGGAAGGGTGCCGGCTGATTGCTGTAGTTGTCGGCCTGCCGGTCCTGTACCTGCGGAGCGTTGACCGAGAATTCCTCGGCACTTATGCCGTTGCTCTTGAGGAAACTGACTATGGCATTGTTGCTGGTCTCGACCTCGCTGTACAGCTGCGCCAGGTCGTTGCCGACAAATTTGCTGACGATAGGCCACGTTACCTTGTTGGCCTCGACCTCACGCTCGGAAAGGCCGCGCACGGTGACAACGCGTGAGTTGGAGGAGAGCTGGCCGAATCCGTTGCGGATGAAGATGCCGAGCAGCATCAGTCCGATTCCAAGTAGAAGGGCGCCGCCCCACACACAGGCGAGTTTTACATAGACGCGGTTGCGCGCCGGTTTTTGAATCTCTTTGTCCATGCTTATGATTTTATGGTTGATATAGTTTTGATAGTTTTGCTAGTTTTATTTGATATTACAACAAAAAATCAGGATTATTTATTAATTTTGCAATAGAAAAAATAAGCAGACGAATTATGCTCGAAAAAATCAAAGCATTACATGAGGAGATTGCAGCCGTAGCAGCTTCCACACCCGAGGAGGTTGAGCAGCTCCGTATCAAATATCTCAGCAAGAAGGGTGCTGTTTCAGCCCTTATGGCTGACTTCCGTTCGGTACCTGCCGAGCTCAAGCGTGAGGTAGGGCAGAAGATTAATGAACTCAAGACGTTCGCAACCGAGAAAATTAACGGTCTCAAGGAGACATTTGCCGTGGCCGAGGACTCCACGCTCGACGAGATTGACCTCACCCGCACAGCGTCGCCGATGAGTGTCGGCACGCGTCATCCGCTCTCGCTGGTGCGCAACGAGATGCTCCGTATCTTCGCGAGCATGGGATTCACCATTGCCGAGGGTCCCGAAATCGAGGATGACTGGCATGTGTTCGAGAGCCTGAACTTCCCTCCCGACCATCCGGCCCGCGACATGCAGGATACGTTCTTCATCTCGCGCGACACGGTTGACATCCTGCTCCGCACGCACACCTCTTCGGTCCAGACCCGCGTCATGGAACATGCACAGCCGCCCATCCGCATCGTATGCCCCGGCCGTGTGTACCGCAACGAGGCCATCTCGGCGCGTGCCCACTGCTTCTTCCATCAGGTTGAGGGTCTGTATATCGACAAGAACGTGTCGTTTGCCGACCTCAAGCAGGTTCTTTTGGGCTTCGCACGCCAGATGTTCGGTCCCGAGACGAAGATACGTCTCCGTCCCTCATACTTCCCCTTCACGGAGCCGTCGGCCGAGATGGACATCAGCTGCGACATCTGCGGCGGCAAGGGATGCGCATTCTGCAAGGGAACAGGCTGGGTCGAGATTCTCGGCTGCGGCATGGTTGACCCGAATGTGCTCAAGGCCTGCGGCATAGATCCGGAGATATATACCGGCTACGCGTTCGGAATGGGTATCGAGCGAATCACCAACCTCAAGTACAAGGTGAAGGACCTGCGTCTCTTCTCGGAGAATGATGTCCGCTTCCTGCGCGAGTTCGAGGCTGCCCATTAATCCTGACGGACGGTGCTGAGCCTGTTTCCGGATCCGGAACGCAAACACTCTTTATAATGACTATAAAGCAAAGATATGAGGGCATAATCTCCATTTTCAAGGAGACTATGCCCGCGCCTGAGACGGAGTTGCATTACGACACTCCGTTTCATCTTTTATTGGCGGTGATACTGTCGGCCCAATGCACCGACAAGCGCATCAACATGGTGACCCCCGCGCTGTTCGAGCGGTTCCCCAATCCTGAAGACCTGGCGGCCTCGACCGAAGAGGAGGTGTTCGAATATATAAAATCGGTGACATTTCCCAACAACAAGTCGCGTTCGCTGGTCAAGGCGGCGCGTGTGCTTGTCGAGGAATTCGGTGGCGAGATGCCCTCTGACATAGACAATCTGATGAAGCTCCCGGGCGTTGGACGCAAGACGGCCAACGTCATGCTCTCCGTTGTCTGGAACAAGGCGGCCATGGCGGTTGACACGCATGTGTTCCGCGTCAGCAACCGTATCGGCCTGACGAACAAATCGCCCAATCCGCTTGCCACGGAAAAGACGCTGATGAAATATATACCTGAGGAATATGTGGCACGGGCGCACCATTGGCTCATATTGCACGGCCGGTACGTATGCAAGGCGCGTAAGCCCGACTGCCTCAACTGCGCTATCCGCGACTATTGCAAGGAGTGGGCCAAGGCAGGTTCATAAAAAGTGGATTGCTCTTGACAGGGGGGGAGCCGGAACAAGGGGGGTGAGTTTTCAGCTTACCCGACGGTCGACCACGCCGTATGCACGGTAATCGAAACCATGTCCGCGTGTTTTCCTGCTTCTGCGGCAAAGGCGCAGTAGACCTCGGCGCATCATGCGGTCAAGGCTGTAGAGACCGGGGCCCATCACCGAGAATATCATCATGACCATAGCGAGCGCTCCGGCTGTCAGGTCTGGAATGCCTCCCATCAGTGATGTGTAGAGACTGTATCCGAACCAGCAGGCGCCGCCGAGCGAGATAAGACGGGAGAAGAAACCGAACACCATCGAGATGCCGACAAAGGCCATGACCAGCGCGGAGGCGGGTATGTTCATCGAGGTGATGTCGGCAGGGGCGAGCGGCAGAAGCGCTGTGCCGGCAAGAAGCGACCCGCACACAACGCGGAGCAGCAGCATCTTGCCCGAGAACTGACCGTTCACGCGCTTGTTGATACCGAACAAAGCGTTGAAAAGACCCTTGAAAGGAGTGGCGACATGTCGCCCCGGCGCAGTGAGAGTCCGGCTTATCTTGGCAAGACGGTCTTCATTGATGCGGAGTTCGCCGAGTGTCTTGACACCCGGGTCAACTGATATTACATGAGCTTCGTTCATTGTGAGCCTCCTTTCTTTGTGAATGATTGCGGAGACGGGTTCCGGTCAGTTGGTATTGTCGTGCCGCAATATGGTGAAAGAGTCCGTCTCATAAAAAATTTACCCATAGGGGTCGCTGGATTGAGTCATATCAGGTGCTTGGCTGAAAGGAGCAACC